>Ga0075421_100000034_pt1 | contig 100243 bp, 79 predicted proteins | sample SoiMetdeltSBSDD5_FD_75292 | JGI IMG/M metagenome (GOLD analysis project Ga0075421, IMG submission 75292) | Bulk soil microbial communities from a Populus tree surrounding site in Tennessee, USA - Soil MetaG P. deltoides SBSDD5 | ecosystem: Environmental > Terrestrial > Soil > Tree plantation... | reverse complement strand
CACGAAATCGTTGAAGATGACCGGCCGCACCGCCGCCTGGAATGGCCCCAGCCAACTGGTCACCTCCCAATTGGTCAATGGCCGCAGCTACACCACCAATGTCTGGGTACGGACCGTCACCGGCTCGCCCACCGCGCGCGTTATATTGCGATTGGAAGCCGGGACGACGACCTTCGTCACCCTGGCCCCGAACACGGTGGTGAACTCGACCGGCTGGACCCTGCTCTCCGGGACGGCCACCGTCTCCTGGAGTGGGACGCTCACCCTGGCTCGCTGGTATGTCGAGACTGCTGCCGGCACCGATAGTTTCTACATTGACGATGCTGTGACAAACTAGTTTCAAGGCGAGGTGCGGCGCACTAACGAAAGTGCGCCGCACCTGCTTCTACAGCGAGACCGAAAAACAAACGGGGTAAGTGGAGACCTGACAGGTCTGATCCATAAGTAAAATGGTATCTTTGATGCGAGAGGCACTATGACAAACTATACTGCGAAGACTGAAAGATCTCACCGGGTAACGCAGCGGGATGTCGCCGAACGCGCGGGCGTGGCGATCTCCAGCGTTTCCTATGTCTTGAACAAAGGGCCGCGCTCGGTTTCAGCCAAGACGCGCGAACGCGTCCTGCAAGCGATTGAGGAATTAGGCTATCGGCCGAACGAATATGCGCAACGCCTCATCCGCCACAACTGGGGCGTGGATGCGCCGCCGCATGTCTTGGGAATCATCCTGGCCGGCTCACGCAACCTGATCGCCCGCCCCTACTACAGCGCCCTCATTGCCAGCATGCTGGATGAGGCCGCCGCCCAAGAGCATGAGGTGCGTTTCATCCATCCCTTCGATGAATTAAAGAACCCGATCCTCTTCAATGGGCTTATCAACCCGGAGGTCATTTCCGGCATCGTGTTAATGCACCGGCCCGTCCATCATGAGCACGAACTGCTGCGCCGAGTCCTGGACCGGATTAAAAATGTGATTTGTGTGGACTTTAATTGGCCGGACTTGCCCTCCGTGCTCATTGACCGCTATGACGTTGGCTGCCGGGTGGTGGAATATCTCTTCAATCTCGGCCACCGAGAAATCGGCTACATTGGCTTTCCGGACGAACGCCTGAATGGCTATCGCAGCGTCATGCAATCGCACGGGGTCTCTATTCAAGAAGAATTTATCCGCAAGGTCGAGTTCAACAGCCCGACCGAAGGCTGGCAAGAAACACGCCTCTTGTTGAGCCTCCCCACGCCGCCCACGGCCCTGTTTGCGGCGAGTGATGAAGTGGCCATTGGCGCGCTCCGGGCCGCCCGAGAACTGGGTGTCCGCGTTCCCAAAGAACTCTCGGTCGTGGGTGTGGACGATATCGAAATGGCAAGTTATGTTTCGCCCCCGCTCACCACCCTGCAAATCCCTAAAAGTGAAATGGCCGCCTTTGCCGTGCGGACACTCATCAACCAGATCAACCAACCCTACTCGCTGCCGATTAATCTGGTTTTTCCGGTCAAGCTCATCGAACGAGAATCGGCCGTCCAGGCCCCACACTAAGTTCAAAGTCCGAAGTCCAAAGTTCACAGTCCGAAGTCCAAAGTCATCACTCCTAAGTCCGAAGTCGAGGATCGTAGTAACCAGCCACCGACTTCGGACTGAGGACCTCGGACTTTGGACTTAACACCCTTGACCAACGTCACCGGCCATTGTAGAACTAACGCCGGGAGGTGGGCCTACTAGTCGGCTCACCTCCCTTTATCTTCTATTCCTATCGCCAGGAAGGCTGAAATAATGACACGGACTCTCGGGCGCGGTATGAGGGTATCTGAGAATTGGCTGCGAGTGGGAACTGTCGTGTTTTTGGTGTCAGTGCGCTTTTCGTATTTCTTGAATGGTTTTACGTGGCTCGATCACGGTGATATAGAGCAAAAGAGCGCTGTCATCCCCTTGGGCCGGCTGGCCTATGCTTTCGTAACCCGCCTGGGCGATACTGGGTTTTACCGTCCACTGGTGACGGTCATTCACTCCCTAAATTATGCTGTCTGGGGAATGTGGTCGCCAGGGTACCATCTCACGAACATCCTCGTTCATGTAGCCGTCAGTCTCATAGCCGGTAAATTTGTCGCTAAATTTTGGGGACTTAACACCCTGGAACAATATTTGGTAACCATCATTGTCGGGGTTCACCCCCTCACCTGGGTTGCCGTGGGTGCTATATCATATATTCAGGAGCCGCTCGTATCGCTATTTGTCATGCTCACCCTTATCTTGTATGCAGCCGGAAACACGGGTTGGGCGCTGGTAGCGGCGGCGCTGGCACTTTTGTCAAAAGAAACAGCGCTGTTCTGGATCCCTGGCTTTCTTTTCGCCTGGCATTTCTTCCAAGACAAACCCCGGACTATCCACTGGCCGTTTATTTGGGGGATCGCCAGCGTTGTGAGTATCTATATAACCCTGCGGTTCATCTCTGTACCAGAGCTTTGGAGAATAGACCCGCCAGCGCTTAGTCTAAGCCAACATATCGGAATTCGGGTCGAAAGCGTAAGCCGGCTCCTCTTCTACCTTATCAGTCCCTATCGCTCTCCACTCAGTGATAGCACCCGAATCGTTCAGGCATACGATGGAAGCGTCCTCCTCGCCGCGCTCATTCTCATTGCGGTCCTAATCATTACGTTCAAAAAGGGAATGAGATCGGATTTGAGCAAGGGGGTCGTTTTATTAGCGATCTGTCTCTTCCCAGCGTTAAACCTTGTTCCCCTGCCACGCTTTTTCTCTACTCACTATGGTTACCTGGCCGTCGGCGTGGTCGCGGTCGGAGCTGTGTATCTCATGCGGAACCTGGCGGTGGCGAAAGCCATTGTCGCTGTGTGGGTGGTGATGATGCTGCTTTCGACCGTGACGGCCGGCTTTTTACACCACGACGATCGCTCGCTCTTTGAACCCGAGGTCCAGCGGGATCCGGATTTTTTGGAAGGCCATTTTTATCTTGGCAACTATTTCGCCCAAACGGGCGACCTCCAGCATGCCCGGCAAGAGTACGAAGCGGCGCTGGGACCGCATGCGGGAGTCATCGCCTTTGTTGATCAAGCGCTTACAACCATAAATCTTGCCAATACCTATGCTGCCGAAAAAAACTACGAGACAGCCGACCGGCTTCTAGCAGAAAGTATAGTTTTCGCTTCCGGGAGGCCAGACTTAATCCTCACGATCCTGTACGACCGGGCGATCATTGCCGATGCTCAAAAAAATTACTCCAAGGTCGTCGAATTGCTTGAAGGGCGACAATTCATCACCCCTGAGCCGGTGCTGCTCCTGGCGCAAGCCCTCGTCGCTTTAGATAAAACGGCAGAAGCCACTCAGCTTATAAGCACCTCACCGCTCTTTACCCCAGAGCAAAAGACGGCCATCATTCGTTCATGGGCAAAATGATCCGCTTTAGGCCAACTGATCCGTCTTCGCCGCCATGATGAAATCATTGCGATGCAGACCTTTGATCTTGTGCGTCCACCACGTCACTGTCACCTTCCCCCACTCGGTCAGCAGCGCGGGGTGATGCCCCTCCGCTTCCGCAATCTCACCGACTTTGTTAGTGAAGGCCAAGGCCTGCACAAAATTCTCGAACTTGAACACGCGCTCCAGGCGCTTGATCCCCTCGCGTTCCACAATTTGCCACTCTGGAATCTGGGGATGCAGTTCGGCGATCTCCGCATCCGTAACAGTCGGCTCCCCTTTGCGGCAGGCGACACACTTCATCTGGGTTAGGGTATCCATGGCTGTCTCCTCTAGACGGACGACGGAGGACGGTAGACGGAGGACGGATATTTGTCTTTCATCCGTCCTCCGTCTACCGTCCTCCGTCTTAGATGGATTGCAAGAAACTCCTCACCGCCTGATTGAACCCCTCCGGCTGCTCCAGGTTGAGCAGATGTCCTGCTTCCGGGAGAATCTGCAACGTTGAGTTTTTGATCCCGGCGTGCAGCGTCTCCGCCTCCTTGGGTGGAATCAGTTGATCGTCCGCGCCGTGCAGGATCAACGTCGGTTTATCAATCTGCGCCAGCGTCGGCGTGGAATCGGGCCGATCCTTCATCGCCAGCAACGCGCCGACGACGCCCTCAACCGACGCCGTCCCCATGATCTGTTTGGCCCACGCGACAACTTTCGGTTTGGCCTCGTACGACTTCGGCGAAAGCATTTTCGGCAGCATTGCCTCCACGATGGCGTCAACGCCTTTTTCCCGCGCCAGCGCCGCGGATTTGTCACGATTGGCCTGACCCTCCGGGGAATCGGCGCCCGCGCGCGTTGCCGCGAGGATGAGACCGGCCACGCGCGCCGCATACTTGCGATAAAACGCCAAGGCCACGTAACCGCCCATCGAGAGTCCGGCCACCACCACAGGCTGCGTCACTTTCAGCGCCTCCAGCAGCGCCGCACAATCATCCGCCAGCAACTCCATGCGGTAGGGCCCTGGCACTGGATCAGATTGACCATGACCGCGCAGATCAGGCGCGATGAGCCGGGCTGCGTCCACCAAGCCTTCCATCTGCGGCTCCCACAGCGCTCGACTTAATGGATAGCCATGAATCATGAGCAGTGGTTTCCCTTCCCCTCGTTCCTCATAGGCCAACGTAAAATCTTTCAATTGAATTTGCATATGCACTCCCTTTCCTATCAGTAGACCTCACCGGTCTAGGTCTCTTTGACTTCTCTCTACGGCTCACGTAGACTATCCTCATTCTACACCGGGAAGGAAATCCAATGAACCTCGAACGCCCTGATCTGAGTCAAGTGGACCCGACCGTGCTAGCCTACATCGAAGCCCTGGAGGCGGAGAATGAGCGCTTACGCGCCAGCGCCGGCGCGGCCGAAGCGCCTTTAGAAAGCGCCGAGATGGAACTCCCGCTCGAACCCAATGAGCCCCCCACCACACTCAATCTGATCACCATCAGCCACAGCGGCATTGCCAAACGCACGCCGCGCCATCTCTATTCACGCCAGCGCCGCGGCGGGATGGGGATCTTCGATTTGGAGACGACGGAGGCCGACCCACCGGCTTTCCTCATTATCGCCGACGAAAGTCAGGCGCTGATTTTGTTCACCACCCAGGCTCGTGCCTTTCGCCTGCCCGTGCGCGATCTCCCGGAGTCCCCCGTGCGCAGCCGAGGGCAATCGCTGACCGACTCACTTAGTCTGTTACCAGATGAGCGACTGGCCGCCGTCTTGCCGGATCAGAGCAGCGGCGCGGCAGCTTTTTTGACCAAGCGCGGCTACGTGCGCTGTCTGCCCGCACATCTGTTTGGAGAAAAGATGAACCCCGGCACAACTGTTTATAAATACGAGGAGCTTGGCCCGCTGATTGCGGCGCGCTGGACTTCGGGGAATAGCGATTTATTCATCGCCACGCGCCACGGTCTGGCGATTCGTTTTCCGGAAAAACAAGTGCCATTGCAAGGTGGATTGGGGATTCGCCTCGACGCCGATGATGCGCCTGTCGCGCTCGCCGCCGTGAGGCCAGAGAGCAGCGTGTTCCTTTTGGGATCAGACGGGCGCGGCACCATCCGCCTCATGTCCGGGTTCAATGCGAACAAAGTACCCGGCGGAGGCGGCAAGGTCGCGCTGAAAACCGATCATCTCGTCGGCGCAGTCACCGTGGACGAGGCCGATGATATTTTCATCATCTCGCGCTTGAGCAAGATCATCCGCTTCCAAGCCGCCGAGGTTCCGGCGAAAGAAGGCGTAGTTCAGGGCGTGAACTGCATGGCCCTGCGCGCCGACGAGACCGTAGCCGTGGCGCGCAGCTTCGCGGCGCAATAGCAGTACACGGATGGCACGGAAAGAAAGCCGGAGAGCACGGATTTTCTTTTGGGGTTTTCCGTGCTCTCCGGCTTTTTCAGTGTAATCCGTGTACGTTTTAACTGCTTAACGTCTCCCTCAACTCCAAGAAGCGCTCCACGCCCAACAAATCCTTCACCTCCCCAAAGCTCATCGCCTGCGACGCGAACTGATCCACGCGCCCAGTCGTCATCCACGTTTCGCACAGATCGCGCATTGCGCGGGCGCAGACCATCAGCGACTCAATCGGACAGACGACGACTTTGTAGCCAAGTTGTTCCAAATCTTTGACCGAGAGGATCGGTGTCGCGCCGCCCGTGAGCATGTTGACGAAGAGCGGATGCGGCACGCGTTTAGGAATTGTCTCGAGTTCCTCGAGCGATTGCGGCGCTTCGATAAAGGCAATGTCCGCGCCGGCATCGCAGCAGCGATTGATTCGGTCAATCGCGTCGTCCAAGCCGTTCATCTGGCGCGCATCCGTGCGGGCGAAGATGACGAAGTTCGGGTCGCTGCGCGCGCGTACGGCGGCTTTGATCTTGAGCACCATTTCCTCGGTCGGGATCACTTGCTTGTCCGCGAAGTGGCCGCAGCGTTTGGGCATCACTTGATCCTCGATCAGAATCCCCGAGGCCCCGGCGTTCTCGAAGGCCTGGATGGTGCGCTGCACGTTGTGCAGATCGCCGTGCCCGGTATCGCCATCCGCGACGACGGGGATGGAGACGCGCGCGGCCATGCGCCGCACCGCCTCCGCCATCTCCGCCATCGTCAGGAAGTTCAAGTCCGGCAGGCCGAGCATCGAGGCGCTCGTCCCAAAGCCGCCGATAAAGACGGTTTCAAAGCCCGTCTGCTCGACGATGAGCGCGGTGAAGACATCGTGTGCGCCCAGGCTGCGGATAATGCCAGGCTTGGCGAGCAGGTCACGCAATTGTTTGGGTCCGTTGTTGTTTGGCATAAAGGCTCCTTAATCAGTCCAAAATCTTTTTTTACCGCAGAGAACGCTGAGTTCGCTGAGTCTTTTTCTTTCTCTCTTTCTCTTTCTCTCTGCGCCGAAGGTCCGCGCTCTCAGCGGTTAAATTCACGTCAATGCTTTACACGTCACCGGCAGCGCCAGCCGCGCCCACTCCGCATACATTTTACCCGAAGGATGCAGCCCATCCCGCGCAATCAGTGATGGATCGCTTACCGCCTGGCGCGAGATTGGCGTCACATCTACATACTGCGCCCCACCCCGCTCTGTCTCTTCGCGGTTAATCGCGTTGAAGCGGTCAATCGCCGCGCCGATGGCGGCTTGATCGCGACCCTTAGCAAAAGGCGTCACACCCCAATCCGGGATAGAGAGGACAATGACTCGCGCCGATCTTTGATCCGCGAAGGCGACAGCGCGCCGCAGGAGAGTAACAAATTCGCGCCGATACTCCGCCTCGCTTTGTCCGCGATATTGATTGTTGACGCCGATGAGCAGCGAGACAAGTTCATACATGCCCTGCGGCTTGGCGCGGTCAATCCCCGCCGAAAGTTCCGCCGTCGTCCAGCCGGTTCGAGCGATGATCGTTGGATCGTCAATATTGATCTGTTGCTCGCGGAGCAACCGCGCTAATTGCACCGGCCAACGCTCGGAAGTTGCCACGCCCTCGCCGATGGTGTAGGAATCACCTAAAGCCAGGAAATGCATGAGGGGTTTACTTTTAGAAGCGTAATATAAGCCGGATCGTTATTACTTTGCAGTTGAATGAGCAGGTGGGCTAAATCTTGACGTCCACTTTCCCTCAATATGACCATTCAAAAGACGATAAGCCCCATTCAATACCATTCTGCCTTTCCAAGTATCATGACCATACCCACCGCCAACCAATTGCTTTTCCCCAAGAATTGTCCACAGAACTGCATAGTTATTATCTGAGAGGAAACTCAGGAAAGCCTCTCGATCAACAAGCAGCACACCCGGCCCAGACTCCTTGACTGACGGATCAAAGGCAACGAGTTTGCCGTTTGAATTAAAGTAACTCCCTTCAACACCCTTCCACTGCAAGCCCATTCGTTCAATGATTAACTTACTAGGCAAAATGATTGTGTACGATTCATCAACAGAGCAATCAAAACCACTGGCCTCATTTGAGTAAAGTTCAGTTAAAGGCATGATTGGCTTCGGCATATGATGATTGAAATGACCCTCTTGCCACCCGACAGTTCTTTCATATGGATGGCTATAGTAGGTATACGATGGCGACCAAAAGAACTCACCCAAAAACACTTCATATAGCTCCCTTGTTTCCGGCATCCACCGCCCCTCAAAATCCTGTTGAACTGCCCAGCTAAACACTTCATCAATATCCGATAAGTGCACTAAATAACCCTGCACTAAATACCACATCTCGCGATGAGTAACATGGAACGGTTCTTCTTCTAAAGGAGTAGGCTGTTCCCAAATATGAAACCCATTCAAAGCTAACCACCGCGACCCATCTTGGGGGTGTGTAACTTCTATCAGCGACTTTACATCTGGCAAGTCCGATGTTTCCTTCATCCATTCAACATCATCTATCAACATATCCCACAAGGCATATCTTTCCGAAGACCACCAAGCGTATGTCATTGACCGCCAAGCACGGCCTGTGGATCTCACCATGCAGGATGGATCAATGTCACGAACACGGATTTGCCAGGGACCTAGATATTGCTTTGGCAAATGTTCTGAGTAAGGCTCGCGAAACTGGAAATTGTCAGCTAGCCTCGCTAAAAATTCATGATAAGCAATCCACTGGTACTTTTTGCCAATCCGCTCTGCTTTGTGAGCTGAACGCCCACGTGAGTCGGCAGAAAAACGGTCAAAATTACCAAAGCGGTCTGCTGTCCAGCCTAAATCAAAGACTCGCTTTAGAATCCAGCGTTGTGCCAACTTTAAGTCAAAACGAGGTTTATCGATACGCCTATAAGGGTTTTTGAGATGGGGGATAATTTCAGCCTCAAAGATTGTCTTTTTTTCCTCACTGAGAATATCCAAGAGTTGTTTTGCAATCTCATTGACTTGATCGGCATTTTCATTCCATATGTGCTCCTCACCAGAAATGAGTTCGGGTATATCTAACGGAAAATCTTCTTGTGACTCTAAGGAGGCAGAATCTTCAGTCATCTCTAGAATTGATTGAAGTTGCCCATCTGTTAAATGGGCAAATAAATGTTCACCTCGTCTAGAAAATGACTGACATGCCATCTGTAATGCATCCCACTTTTCTTTTTCAGAAGCAGTGAGCGACTCTACAAAGTCATCCTTGATTTCTTCTGGAGAACGCCAAGATGGCTCATCCATTCGCAATGACAGCCAGTCAGGATGATTGTTATTTGTACCTATTACGTAGCGAGCAAAATCATCCTCCATAACCGAGAAGTGTATATGATTCTGTGCCCAACGCTTATCTCCGGAATCTAAAGAGGTATAGGGAATTTTGTATTTTTCGGTTTCTTCCTCTGTCGGAATTTCTGGCCATTCACTTCGATAAGGCGGTTTAACTTTATTTAGATCAATATCCAACGAAAGGCTACGACGGATTGCATACTCTATAATTCCCCGAGCATAATCACGCAATAATATATGGGCCGGAGGATTGCCATTCTCAAATATTTCCTTATAGACTTCCTGAGCTAGAGATGCAATTTCATCATCATCTAAACTACGAAGTACACATCCATAGGCAACAGCAAACAATCGTTCCAATACATAGAAATCATCTACTTCTTGAAATTGCCGCATTACAATCTTCAAGACCCGCAGCCGACTCGTGAAAAGGTTAACCAATGCTTTCGTAGCTCTATCACGCACAAATCGATTCGAAGTAGTCAAGAACCAAGCCAAAGCTATTCCACATAAACGAGCGGACTCGTCGTCAATATGGTCTTTATCCTCTGGCGACCAAGCCCAATCTATAATCCGATCTACAGCACCATGACTACCGAGCTGCCTATACAAAAAAATAGACCACCACGTATCACGCTCGGCCATCTCAAATTTCAAGAGATGCTGATGAAGAAAATCAGCGTTATAGGGGTGATTCGGGATAGCAGCTACAGTCAAGAAAACATCAAAAATTCTTTCGAATACATAATCTGAATGATTCAGATACCGATTAATAAGCTCCCTAGTAGCACTACTGATTGAATTCGGGTCACGCCAGATAAGACTCTCAATAAAACCATCTCTTACAGCATAACTACCTGCCAGAGACGGCATAATATCGGGAAATTCCTTCCCGATCCGTTCTGGCACTTGAACACACATAGCTGCCAGCAATCCTGCATTCGTCCCTAAGTTTTCGCTCAAGAATGCCATGGGTTGACCCGGCGCGAAAGCCAATTCGGGTTGTTGGGCATCAAGATAGTTATCCAGCAAATGCTTGACGATCTGATGATCCGAAAATCGTTCGTATGCAAAACGTATTACTTCAAACCCATCTTCTCTCCCATCCTGCATTTGATCTTCAATGAGGACACCTTCTTCTACTAAGTAACGCAATAGTGGCCTACTTGTATTTGAGCCTGACCATATCTGCTGAACAATCGTTTCAGCTTCTTCTAAAAGTAAATGATCTTTATGGCTCTGAGCCAGAGCGCCAGATAGACGATCAAGTACTCGCCAAACCACCGAGCGGTGTGTAGGATAATCCAGGTACTCAGGAGCTGATAGCTTCTCGTTTATTGAGTCAACGAACAATTTAAAAATACTAGTTACCCCTCTTAAGCCAGTAGGGAATTTAGAAACACCGGAATCATAGAGGCCCTTGCAAAGTATTTTTAGAAAGAGGGGAGTTTGAAACTCCGGTACCAGAAGAGGAACTGATGGAAGTTCAATTCGGTAGTGATTGCAAAATGTCCGCAAAGCTTCATACTCATGTTCCGCAAAGCCATAGTGCTGAATACGAACTAGCCGGGTATTAATAAGCTCCGCAGGAATAATGGCTTTTTCATACGACGAGCGAACACTAATCGCAACACTAATCCATGAATAATGAGAGACAGTTTGAAGGAATGCTGCGATGTTATACTTCCACACCTTTTTCCCTTCACCCTCATTGAGGGCATCAATCATAATCAGCGCTTTTGCACCTCTCACTTGTGCACAAGCTTCCAGAGCACCTAAAAACTCATCAGCGGTAGTATCAGGTCTAAGGCGCAGCAACTTAATGATTTGTGACCACGGCTCATCCTGAATAAATCGTTGCCCCATGAGCAAGATTGTAGGCAACCCAGACGCAACCCGCCTCTTGGCAATGTCACAAAAAAGATGAGATTTACCCTTACCAGCTTCACCAACCAAAAGCAATGCGGGCAGGGTAGATAGTCGTGCTTCGTCACTTTGAATAAGTTGCCGGAATTGCCACACTTTATGTAAGAGTCTATTCACAGAGGAGCGCACAGATCTAAACTTCTGGACTCGTTCATCGCTGGCCTTATCTAAAGTCTTGTTAGAAGAAGCATGAATTCGCTCTTCAGCCTCTTGCAGCTTGTCATCACAAATTTCTGCAAAGTCATAGACACTCTGAGCAAACTCTGCAATCGAATTCCAAGGTAAAGAGTCAATTGCTGATGGCTGAACATCAATCACTGCTGCTATTAATTTTTCAGTAGTCTCTTGTAGATTTCTACCCGCCTGTTCAAGCTCTGTCTCAAGGCTCTCCAAATGAACCCACCAATAAGCACTCTTCACTTCTCTAAGTTGAATCTTGATCCGATTGAAGAATTCATCTGTTCGCCCTAAGCCATCAAATAATCGGGCGATAGGGAGATGAACGTCGGCCTCAGGAGTATAGCGAGGACTAGCGGCAACAATTGACTCTTCGACAAGTTTTGAAAACCAAGTATCGCTAAAGAATTCTTGGCCAAACCAAAAAAAGACTCTGCCACGGTGCTCATCTCGGCTCAACCGATCAATAATCTCGTGGGTTCCCCAGTATACAAATTCAACCTCCATTCTCTTGGCATTTGCCCACTCTTTCCATTTGACGACATGATCATCCCATTTCTGCAACATTGATGTTTGGTCTTCACGACGGGCATCAGGACGATCAAAAGGCAAACAAATAGTGTAACGAATAAGTTTGGGATGTTTATGAAAAGCCACTTCAATGGATTCATCCAATTGAGACCACTGACTTGATCCCATTGTGTCAAAAAACTTGGCCTGCCATCCCCATTCATTACCATCAGATAAAATCGCAAAACTCTCTACACCAGCATCAGGTGTACCCTTGCGTATGAATTTGGCATCCTGAGGAATATCGTAAGCTGCAAGTTGACAGCACAATTCCTCAAACGCATCTTGCCGTGAACCATTAAGAGGACGAAGTCGAGACCAATCAATTGGAATCATACAAAATCACCCTGAATAGTTTCCACCCTCTCCACATACTTCATAAACTTGCAAACCGCCTTGACTTCCGCTTCGAAAAACTGCGTCCCCACTTCTTGATAACCCAACTTGCGATGAAAGTTCAACGAGGGAATATTCGGCGGGTCGGAGTCGACCTCGGCGGCGACGGCCAATCCCTTCTCATCGGCCATTTGCTCGACATGCCGGTAGAGTTCCGTTGCCACGCCTCGGCCTCGCGCCCAGGCAGAGACGACGACACGCTCAATATAGGCAAAGTTTGTGTATCTTTCGACGTACCAGCGATAGTAGTCGCTATCAAACCCAGCAGTTTCACTTAAGACAATGATGACTCCGGCCACTTTTCCGTCCAGCATCGCAAGTCGAGGGAAAAACGAATGACTGACCAACCATTCTGCCCGTGCCTCATCCAGGAAACTGATGTTCGGCACAGCGGAGTTGTTGATTTCCCTGAAGATGGCAGGATTATCGAGAAGGTTGATTTCGAGGCTCATTGAAACGTTTCGCTTTCCCGCAATACCGCTCTCGCAGAGCACGGGACGGGGCGCTCAGCGTGACATTTGCTACGTCGGCGCTTTATCATACCCGCCTTGCGGCTCATACCACCAAAAGTTGATGGGCTTGGCCGGGTTAAAAGTCCGCAGCCCGCCTTTTTGATTCAAGCTGACGCCGAGCTTGTGTTTCTTGCACTGGCTATAAAAATACCCCAGCACCTCGAAGCGCTCCTCATCCGCATTGCTGATCAAGTTTTGAGTTCCGCTTGAAATGTCATCCGAGCGCCAGAGCGCAAACTTCTTATAGGCCCGCCGGGAATAGACGCCGAGTCCGGCTAACAAGTCCGCGGCTTGAATCAGCGGCTCCTGGTGGGACTTGACCTCGCAAATCTCGTGCAGAGAGAGCTGGCGGATGACTTGGCCCGTGTTCCATTCGAGAATCTCTTCCAAGTCCCCCAAGTGCGACCACGGTTCCTGAGTATTTTCGTCAACGCATATTTTCCAGATGCAATCGGTCGGCCAGCGCCGAGAGAGTACATTCTTGAAGATGAAGTAATACATCCGGCGCAGATTCACAATATCATCGCGGCCCGGAATCTTGTGGCGCGAGTCTTCGATGTCCCAGGACAGCACATCCACCCGCAGCGTATTTTCAATCGCTTTTTCCAGGAGGTAGTCAATCAAGTTATTCGCCGCGTGGCGGCTTTTAGCCGAGCGCAGTTCGCCCCATTTCAATTCCGTCAGCCGGTGGCCGTGGATGATGCGCTCAATGTCTTGATTGACTCGGGCCCCATCAACCGAGCTAAGCGTAATCAACCCCACGCCTCGATACCGCCCGATGTTGTGGTGCGTTTCGTCGGCATAGGCGACATGATCCGGCGCTACACTGGCGCGCTTCTTACTCACAGTCACGGATAGGCTCAATCTTGAATTCTATCGGAAACAAGTGGCGACTACCAGTGCGCAAAAGATTGGGACGCAGACCCTGGCACTGGCCCTGGCGGGCCAGTGCCAGGGTCTGCGTCCCAATTTATTTCCGCAATCAAAAAGCCCGCCGCTTTTAAGCGGATTGAAATCACCCCACCTTGATCGTCGTCTCCGCGCTGGCGAGTCCATCTCCCTGCGCGCGCAAACGGAGCGTACCGGGTTTCCCGTTCGACTTCACGACGACCAGACAGCGGCCTCGATACGTTTGGCGCTGGTTCCCGCGATAGCGCTCGGTACTCATCGGATTGCTGCTGCCCACGGCGGCAATTTCGCCCTCCCCCTCCAAAGCGAAAGTAATCAGTTGGTCGGCACTGGGAGGCACACATCCATCTTTATCTAGAATCTCAACCGTGACGTAACTGAGATCGCCCCGTTTGGCTGAAAGCGTATTTCGATCCGGGCTAAGCTTGATTTGAGTCGGGGCGCTCGCCGTCTTGATTTCATACTCCGCCATTTTTTGATCGCCTTGATAGCCCAACGCGCGCAAACTGCCGGGCGCGTACGGAACATCAAAGGAAGCGATGAACTTCTCGTCGAATGTCGCCGGTTTCGTTCCTAGCGATTTGCCATTCAGGAACAACTCGACTTTCTCGCACGCCGAGTAAACCTCAACTTTAAATACCTTCCCCTCGTGACCGGGCCAGTTCCAGTTGGGCCATACATCCGGCCAACCCCAAGCGGTGACGACGGGCATTTTGCCATCGGGAACCGGAGGATGCACCGCCAGATACAATGGGCTGCCCACGCCCCACAGCACATCGCGATAGTAAGACTGTGGCCGCTTGAAACCGCACAAGTCAATATCGCCGCAATTTGCATGATGCCACGGATAATCGCCGAGGAAGGGCGCTTGCTCTCCGTCGAAGTGCACCCGCCCAATTCCCGATTCCCCCAAATAATCCAGCGAGGTCCAAACAAAATCGCCAATCACGTGATCGTGTTCCATCACGCCCATCCAGTATTCAAAGGCTTCTTTCGGAAAGGACTCCGATCCATAGACCACCCGCTGAGGAAAGCGCTCGGAGTCCGCGGCGTATTCGTGGTGTTGATAGTTGTACCCGCACACATCCAATGTGGTGAACACCCCTTCGGTCGCGGACCAGGAGATGCCGGATTTATTATGCGGCTGATTCACGGCCGCCGTCACCGGCCGCGTCGGGTCCAGCGCGCGCACCTGGTCGGCTAATTGGCGAGCGATCTGTGCGCCCTCCGCGCGCGCGCGTTCCTGCACTTCATTGCCGATGCTCCACATGATCACACTCGGATGATTGCGGTCACGCTGGATCATGCTCCCGAGATCGCGCTGCCACCAATCATCAAAGGCCACATGATAATCGTAATGATTCTTTCCATCGCGCCAGCAATCAAAGGCCTCATCAATCACCAGCATCCCCAAGCAGTCACAGGCATCCAAAAAAGCGGGCGACGGCGGATTGTGAGCGCAGCGCACGGCGTTGAAACCGCTGGCCTTCAATACTTCGACCTTGCGTTCCTCGGCGCGATCATACGCCGCTGCGCCTAAGAGACCATCGTCATGATGGACGCAGCCGCCCTTGAGCTTGAGCGTTTGGCCGTTAAGTTGAAATCCTTTTTTAGCGTCGAATGATAAACGGCGGATGCCGAACGGCGTGCTGAGTGTATCAACCACATGATCACCGACGCGCACCTCCGTTTCCAGCCGATAGAGATGGGGAGTCATCGGCGACCAAAGCTGAGGACGCGCAACCGGCACCTCCTGGACGAAATCCCGCCGTTCGCCGGGAGCGAGGGTTTCGAGCGTATCCCCAACCCCAACAGCTTCGCCATTGGGAGCGATGAGGCGTGACCGAACGCTCGTCCGGTTCGCGGCCCCAGTCTCATTCTCGACCGTCGTACACACCCGAACCATGGCGCGCTCCGCTGAAACCTCCGGCGTCGTCACCGCAATGCCCCAATGCGCCACGTGCAACGGATCGCCGACCATCAGCCAGACATGCCGATAGATGCCTGAGCCGGAATACCAACGGCTGTTGAGTTGGCCGGCGTTGTCTACGAACACGCGCAATTGATTGGGCATTGAGTCAACGTGGAGATACGGCGTGAGGTCATAATAAAAACTGGTGTAACCGTACGGATGCCGTCCGACGAAATGTCCGTTGAGCCAGACCTCGGCGTTCATATAGACGCCTTCGAACTCGATCCAGACACGCTTCCCCTGCCAGGCTGCCTCGGAGGTGAAGTCCTTGTGATACCAGCCTAGGCCCATGGGAAAAAAGCCGCCGCTCGCACCGCTCGGATGCGCGGGGGCGTGCTCGGACTCGATGCTCCAGTCGTGGGGCACATCCACTTTCCGCCACGAGGAAGCATCGTTATGCTGCCAGCGGCTAAAAGGCGGGTCGCCCAAATCAAAACGCCAGTCGTAGTCGAAGCATTGTTTCTCCACGGTTTCTCCTCTCCCCCAGGTTAAATGATGCCTGACAGACAAAAACCCGCCGGCGCTTGGCGGCAAACGCGGAGGGAACTATAATCTAGAAAGTCAATAAACTGGAGGACAGCCCAATGAGCATTCAACTGGAAATTCCTGATTCAGTTGTCCAGGCAATGCGCCTGCCGACGGCAGAACGGCAACAGCACTTACTCCTTGAGCTAGCCGTGTCGCTTTATGCCCAAGGTATTCTCTCATTCGGAAAGGCCCGTGAGTTGGCCGGGTTGAGTAAATACGAATTCGGACGCGTACTCGGCCAGCGAGCTATTCCCCGCCACTATAGTGAAGAAGAGCTACAGGACGACGTGAGCTATGCCCGTCGTAAGTAACACCTCCCCTATTCTCAATCTAGCAATTATTAACCGACTCGATCTTCTGCGCCAGCAGTTTGGCGAAGTAATCATCCCAACCGCTGTACTGAGCGAGTTAAAGCTGGATAGTGAATTCCCCGGTGTTGATACTCTTCGGCAAGCTCTGCAAGCCGCTTGGATTCATAGCGTCGAAGTGAAGAATGCCTATGTGGTGCGAGCACTGCGACTCGAGTTAGACCATGGCGAATCAGAAGCAATTGCCCTAGCGTTAGAACTTGACTTGAAGCAAGTTTTGATGGATGAACGTGACGGACGGATGATAGCGAAAGCCATGGGCGTGACCCCGGTGGGAGTGCTTGGTATTTTGCTGCAAGCTAAACGAGAAGGCAATGTGGATTCGGTCAAATCGGCCATGCAAAAACTCGAACAGGAAGCAGGCTTTTATATCGCACCTGACTTGTTTACAACATTACTGAGAGAAGCTGACGAGTAAAAAAAACAGCTGAATAACTCACAGTAGTCGCAGACTCAAATCCAGCGCCGTTGATGAATGAGTCAAACTGCCGGCCGAGATAAAATCCACCCCAGTTTGCGCGATGGCGGCGACAGTCTCCAACGTCACGCCGCCGGAGGCCTCCAATTTCGCCCGGCCCGCCGTCCGCGCCACCGCTTGCCCCAGCGTCTCCAAGTCCATATTATCGAGCAAAATCAAATCGGCGCCGGCAGCCAATGCCTCATCCAACTGCGCCAGCGTTTCCACTTCAATCTCCACACGCACCATCGGCCCGGCGAGGCGGGCCCGCTCCAGCGCGGGTCCCACCCCCCCCGCGGCCGCAATGTGATTCTCTTTGATCAGGATCGCGTCGAATAAACCAAAGCGATGATTCACGCCGCCGCCAACGCGCACCGCATACCGCTGCAAAGCGCGCAAGCCTGGCACTGTTTTGCGCGTGTCCAGAATGCGCGCGCGCGCGCCAGCGCACGCCTTCACCAGTGTGGCAGTCGCCGTCGCAACCCCCGAAAGTTGTTGCATAAAATTGAGCGCGACCCGTTCACCCATGAGGATTGCTCGAATGGGGCCGGTAATCTCGACGAGGACTTGGCCCGGCGCTACGGACTCGCCATCTTGACAGAGTGGCGACCAAGCGACTGAACGCTGCGCGTCAACTTGAGCAAAAACTTCCTGGCCGAGGGGAAGGCCGCAAAGAATTCCCGGCGCTTTGGCGATGATCTGCGCCCGACCGAGAGCCGCTGGCTCAATCAGTGTCAACGAGGTTAAATCGCCCTGGCCGAGGTCCTCCGTGAGCGCGCGGGCGACAACCTCAGGCAGCAAGCGTATATCTAAACTGTGAGCGGTCCAACCCCGCGGCGGCTCACCCAATTTCCAGCATCCGGTTAATGGCTTTGAGCGCGCGCTGCGCGATCTCCGGCGGCACCGTCACCACCGGCCGGTTTTCTTTGAGACTCGCCAAAACTTTGGGCAGCGTAATCTTCTTCATATAAGGACAGATCGCATCCGGGTTGGCGGCGAAGAAGCGCTTCTGCGGGTTTTGCTGCTCCAGTCGGTGCATAATTCCAATTTCCGTTGCCACGATAAATTCCGACGCCGGAGATTTTTGCGCATGGGTGATCATCCCGCTGGTCGAGAGGAGGTGAGTGCGGCTCTGCGGCAGCACGCCACTGGAGAGCAGATACATGGATGAAGTCGAGCAGCCGCATTCGGGATGGATGAGCATCTCGGCCTGTGGATGTTGCTGCTGGATGGTTTCTATCTGGCCCGGCTCAATGCCCGCGTGGACGTGACACTCCCCCATCCAAATGTGGATATTTTTGCGGCCCGTGATCCGTTTGACGTAGGAACCGAGGAACATATCCGGGAGGAAGAGGATTTCCTGATCTTCCGGGATTGCTTGAACGACTTCGACCGCGTTGGAGGATGTGCAGCAGTAATCGCTCTCCGCCTTCACTTCCGCCGACGTGTTCACATACGAAACGACGATCGCGCCCGGATGTTCAGCCTTCCACGCACGCAGTTGATCGGCGGTGATGGTATCGGAGAGCGAGCAGCCCGCTTCCAGGTCAGGAAGTAAAACGGTTTTGTCCGGGTTGATGATCGCGGCGGTCTCGGCCATAAAGTGAACGCCGCAGAAGACGATGATCTCGGCGTCCGTTTTCGACGCCTCCCGCGACAACCCAAGCGAATCTCCCACGAAGTCCGCAATATCCTGGACCTCAGGCAGTTGGTAGTTATGCGCCAGGATGACAGCCTTGCGCTTGTCTTTCCAAATTTTGATTTCTGCTTGAAGAGCGGTATTGCTCTGAGTTGTGGTAAGCATCGTTGTTCCTTTCAATTCCGCCGGTTTTGGTCAACGGATGGAACGAATTTAACGGATGATCTTTAAAATTTCTTTTAAAAAATCCGTTCGATCAGTTCCATCCGTTGACTCTACTCTACGCCGGGTGCAGAACGGCCTCCGGGTTCGCAGTCGGCGGCACATGCACCGGCGGTAAATCCCGACGCTGCACAATTCGATAGGCCTGATCCGCCAATTCCGGGGCATCGCTTCGATAATGACAGCCACGACTTTCCGTTCGGAGCAGTGCGCCGCGCGTCATCAAGCTCGCGCACACATAGGGTAGCGTCTGCGGCTGTGTTTGCAACCAACCTAAAAATTCTTCCAGCCCTGGCCGATCACGGACAAGCCCCAAGTGATGACTGATCGCCTCGCGCAACGGGTTAAGATCCGCGACCGACGGCGGGGCCGGCGGCTCCCCTAAGTTAGCCGGAGGCGAGAGCGAATCGAGTTGGGTGAGCAAGTCATGCGCGGCCCGCGCGCCAAACACCAGGCACTCTAAAAGTGAATTGCTCGCCAGCCGGTTCGCGCCATGCACGCCTGTGCAAGCAACTTCGCCCGCGACCCATAACCCCGGCAGCGTACTACGCCCGTTCAAATCGCTCCAGACGCCGCCGCACAAGTAATGCGCGGCGGGCGCAATCGGAATCAGATCACGGGCTAAGTCCAGACCCTCCTCCCGGCAAATGTCCGAGAGAAAAGGAAAAGCCAAGTGCATCTCCTTCGCGGAAAGATGGCGCAGGCTCAAGTACACCGGCTCGGCCAGGCGTTCCATCTCGCTAAAGACGGCGCGGGCGACGATGTCTCTCGGCGCTAATTCGGCAAGTGGATGAACGGCCGGCATGAAGCGTTCACCGTTCGCATTGAGCAGGTGTGCCCCCTCGCCCCGCACCGCCTCGCTGATGAGTGTGCAGTGACCATCCGCGCGGCGCAGCGCGGTCGGGTGAAACTGAACGAACTCCACATCCGCCACCGCCGCGCCCGCCTGATAAGCTGCACCAATCCCGCTGCCGACCGCTTCCGGCGGATTGGTGGTGAAGAGATACAGACCGCACGCACCGCCTGTCGCCAGCAGCGTGGTCCGGGCCGTAATCCGAACGATTTGCGTCCGGCCGTCTTCGCTATAGCGGAACCACCCACCCCAACAGCGTTCGCCTGCGGTGATCAATTCGATCAGTTCAGCATTCTCAACCACACTCAACCGGTCACCCGGAACCTGGCGGAGATGTTGAGCGAGGACGGTCATAATTTCTTTGCCGGTCTGCGAACCGGGCGTGTGTAGAATGCGCCGGCGACTATGGCCGCCCTCCAGCCCCACATCCGGCGTAAAGGGCACACCGAACGCCGCCAGTTCGCGGACGCATTCACGTCCCTCGCGGGTGAGCACATTCACCGCCTCCGGATGACACAAGCCGGCGCCGGCCACTAATGTATCGGCGGCGTGGAACGAGGGATCGTCGCCTTCTTCGAGAGCGGCGGCGATGCCACCCTGCGCCCAGCGCGAATTGCTTTGCACCAAGCGGCTTTGCGTGACGACGGTGATGTGCGCCGCGCTCGATTTGATGATTTCCAGCGCGGCATAGGCTCCGGCCAACCCGCTGCCGATGATGAGGACATCCGTTTCAAGTGGAAATTCTTTGACAGAAATTTTTTTCATAGCGACTCGATTCAGAAACTAAAGTTCCGCTGCGCAAGACCTTTAGTGTCTTATGAACACTTTGCTTGTATAGTATCAATGAGCGCGTCCAGAGTCAACCGGGGAAAGAGGCAGGACTGATACGGATTTCACAAAGATCAGCAGGAACTGAAGGAAATAAAGGAACTGAAGGAAATAAAGGAACTGAAGGAACTCCCTCAAGTTCCCTGAGTTCCTTCAGTTCCCTAAGTTCCTTCTTTCTTCCCAAACCGCGCCTGCCACTCAAACAACGTGCTCAACGCTTCGAGCGGGGTCAAGCCGGTCAAATCCAGCGCCTTGAGTTCTTCAATGAGGGGATTTGTTTCCGGGAAGAGCGCCATTTGTTGCGCCGGAGTCTCGTCCAGGCGAACGGCGCGCCCGCCGGAGGCTTCCAATTGAGTCAGGATTGCCTGCGCCCGGTTGATGAGGGCGCGCGGCAAGCCCGCCAACTGCGCCACGTGGATGCCATACGAGCGATCCGCGCCACCAGGGACGATGTGATGCAAGAAGACGACATGATCCCCCTCCTCCGCGACGGCGACGTTGTAATTACGGACGCCGGGCAGGAGCGCCGCCAAATCGGTCAACTCATGATAGTGCGTGGCAAAGAGTGTCTTGGCTTTGAGTTGCGGATGGTTGTGAATGTATTCGATGATCGCCCAGGCGAGGGAGAGGCCGTCGTACGTGCTCGTCCCGCGACCGATCTCGTCCAGGATGAGCAAACTGCGCGGCGTGGCGTGGTGCAGAATGTTCGCGGTCTCGACCATCTCGACCATGAAGGTGGATTGCCCGGCATGAATCTCGTCCTGCGCGCCAATGCGCGTGAAGATGCGATCCGCCACGCCGAGCCGGGCCGAGTCCGCTGGAATGAAACTGCCCATCTGCGCCATGAGGACCATGAGCGCCGCCTGTCTGAGGAACGTGGACTTGCCACTCATATTGGGGCCGGTGATCAGGCGCACGAACTCGCCCGGCTCAAAGAGGATGTCGTTCGGGACGTAGCGCTGCCCGGCCTCGAGGAACTGTTCGACGACCGGATGCCGCCCCGCGTGGATCTCCAGCACATTCTCTAAGACCAGCGTCGGGCGGATGTAATTGTTGCGCGCGGCGACCTCGGCTAACGAGGCCAGGACATCCAGGCGCGCCAGCGTGCGCGCGGTGGTGAGCAGCCGGTGCGCTTGCACGCCGATTTGGGCGCAGAGTTCTTTGAATAAGCGCGTTTCAATTTCCAGGATGCGCTCCTCGGCGTTGAGGACGAGGGTTTCGTATTCCTTGAGTTCGGGCGTGATGTAGCGCTCGGCATTGACCAGGGTTTGCTTGCGGATGTAGTTCTCTGGCGCGTTCGCGCTCTGCACTCGACTGATTTCGAGATAGTAGCCAAAGACTTTGTTGTAACTGACCTTGAGCGTTTTGATGCCCGTCCGTTCGCGCTCCACTTTCTCCAGCCCGGCAATCCACTCACGGGCATGGCGCGAGGCGTTGATGATGCCATCCAGTTCTTCCGAATAGCCAGGCCGGATGAGCCCGGGCTTGCCGAGAATGGCGGGCGGCTCATCGGCGAGAGCGGACTTGAGGAAAGAGAGAACGTCAGAACAGGAGTCAATCTGGGAACTGAGGGAACTCAAGGAACTATGGGAACTTGAGGAAGTTCCTTCAGTTCCCCCATTTCCCGCAGTTCCCGTCTTCTTATCTCCAAGCAACTCAATAATCTTCGGCACATCTTCCAAGGTCGCGCGCATGGCTGTCAAATCGCGCGGATTGGCAGTGCCGCCAATTACCCGGTTGGTGATGCGCTCTAAATCAGCCAGTGGCTTGAGCGCGGCGATGACTTCGGCGCGGAGCACGCCCTGGGCGTGGAAAGCGGCCACGTGTTCCAGGCGCTCATTGATCCGCTTCAGTTCCAGCAACGGTTGATTCACCCACTGCCGGATGAGCCGCGCGCCCATCGGCGTGACCGTGCGATCCAGCACGCCCAAGAGCGAGCCTTTGACCTGCCCCGAGCGCAGCGTCTCGGTGAGTTCGAGATTGCGGCGCGTGGCGGAGTCGAGGGTCATGAACTCGTCGAGGGCATAGACGTGCAGGCCGGCGAGCAAGTTGAGCGCGCTGGGCTGCGTTTCTTTTAAATACTGAACGATGACGCCGCACGCGCTGATGGCGAGCGGAATCTGTTCAATGCCAAACCCGGCGAGCGAGGCGACTTTGAAGTGATCGTGGAGCGTATTCCGCGCCTGCGTCGCGTCAAACTTCCAAACGGCCACCGGCGTTCGGGCGCACGGAACCCCCTCGAGCGCAGGCTGGAGGCTATCATCCGGGAACAGGAGTTCAGCCGGGCGCAGGCGCATCAGTTCATGGCGCGCGGCGGCCCACACATCGGAAGATTGAAGATGCGTCACGGCGAACTCGCCGGTGGTGATGTCCACGTGCGCCAGTCCGGCGCGGTTATCGCTGACGACCAGCGCCGCCAGATAATTGTTGCGGTCGGCGGGAACGAGCGCCGGCTCGACGACTGTGCCCGGCGTGACCACGCGCACAACTTCACGCTGAAAAAGCCCCTTGATGGCTTCCGTGCCCATCTGTTCGCAGATGGCGACGTGATAGCCTTTGGCGATGAGTTTGGCGATGTAACTTTCGACGGCGTGGAAGGGGATGCCGGCCATGGGGATGCGCTGCCCTTTGGCGACGTTCCGGCCGGTGAGGACGATTTCCAACTCGCGCGCGACGAGTTCGGCGTCCGCGTCAAAGGTCTCGTAAAAGTCCCCCAGGCGAAAGAACAAGATTTTGTCGAGATGTTGGCGTTTGACGTCGAGGTATTGTTTACGGATCGGGGTGAGATCGGAGTCGGTCATTGGAAAAGCATTCTAGACGGAAGACGGACGAAAGACGAAGGACGAACGACGAATGCAAAATGACGAAGGATCAAGGGCCAAGGACAAAGGGCCAAACCCCAAATTCCAGCCACCAACGACCAGCCGCCAACCTTAGCGCTGACGCAAGGAGAGGTCCAGGCGTTTCGCCAACGGTTCCAGCCGCCGGTGGATGGCAGCCCCCAAATCTAGATTGGGCTGAGAGAAAACTTCAGTCCAGAGCGCGCCTAGCTCTAGCGTTAGCTTATCGCCGATGATGCCCCACGAGCGCATGGCCGGTAGTGACCGGCTTTGGCGCACGGCTTGAATCGCCGCTTGCCAGAGTGGATCATTGCCGGAGGCGAGTTGGGTCAAGGCGTCCAGCCGGACGGGGATCAAGCCCACGCTTTGACTGTAACGGACTTGGGCCGGAGGCTGAGTCAGGAAACGAACGAGTTTCAACGCCGCCTCGATCTGCGGCGTATGTCTCCAAACAGCCAGGTAAGACCCTCCCAGGTAAGACGGCCCCGGAAAAGGAACGACACCTAACTGCGAAGTTAGTTCAGACAACTTTCGCTCCTGCGCCGTCAGGAAAAGCTGGGTCGTGCCCAGCGTGACCGCGGCTTCCGGGTTATGCAAGAACACTTCATGCGACTGTGTATCATCCAAATTCTGCGCTTCCCGCGCGAGATAACGCCCTAAAGAAAAATAAGACTGAATGCCGGCGCGCGCGGCGGGTTCGCTGAAGAGGGTGTGTTTACCATCCGGGGTAACAAAATCGCCGCCGGCCTCCCAAATCCAGCCGGCAATGTTTAGAATCGTCTGGACGACGGGACGTGTGGGGATGATCCAGGGGACCTTCACCCCGCTTGCCTGGAGGCGTTTCAAAGTCTCGGCGAGTTGCGGAATGCTTTGAAAGGCCGTCTGCTCATCAATCCCGGCCCGAGCCAGCAGGTTCCGGCGGTAATGCAGCAGGCGAGTTCCAACCACCCAGGGAATACCCCAGGGTTGGGCCTCGGCCGCCGGGGCGCCTCCCCGCCAGGCTTCCGGCAAAAAGGCCGTCGCCTTGTCCAAGGACACAATGTCTTTCGTGCTAAGGGGATGGAGTGCCTCCATGGCGATCAAGTCGCCTAACCCGGTACTCCCCACCTCCGAGACATCCACGCTATCGCGATACAGCGCGACTTTCACCAGTTCGCTCCAAGCCGTATCCCAAGCCAAAAGACGAGGCCGAACATGAATGTGATGTTCGGCCTCGAACTGATCCAGCAGGGGCTGAATCTGGTCAGCACTTTCCGCCATTAACGAAAACTCGATCTCTTTAGTAGTCATCCCCGTAAATTGACTTTGCCTGGAATGAGGATAATCTGGAGCAATTCTACCACTACTCGGCCGGAATAACCTTTCGCCCGAAACCCAGTTTCTATCTTTTCACGGCGTTTAGGAATTTCCGGATCAGAAACCGGGTTTCTCTCGTAGAAAAAAAGAAGACTCGGGTGGACTGCGTACGCAGCCCACCCGAGTCTTTGGGAAAACCAGGGACTTGTTGAACTAAGGAACGAGGGTGTAGTTGGAGCCTAATTCTTCCTTCGTCGTATTCACCCCCGCGTTGTAATCGCTTAAGGCCCAGAGGGTGCCGGTGGTGCGATCGGCGATAAAGAGATCGTAATTCCCGCCATGGCCATTGGGTTGGCCGGTGCTAGAGAGGGAGATGTATTGGATGCCAATGGGGTAGGGATCGGAATAATCATGCGTCGAGCTATTGACGGGCAGGCTGGTATTATTGCCGGCATTATACATGTAGAGTTGATCGTGATAATCCGTAGCGCTGAGCCAGCGCGCGTACAAAAATTCGCCGACGGTATCACGGACCGGGTAGTAATCATGAACGCCGGGTATGTCTACGACTAAGGTATCACCGGTGCCATTGGTGTTAATTTTCCGGATGGAGGCTTGATCGCGAGTTCCGCCGACCGGTTGTTGTGAATACCAAACGGCGGTGCCGGCGGCGTTGTAATAGGGCATGGATCGTTCTTGGCCCGAGGTCGAGATGATCGTGCTCAGGATAGTCCCTGACAGATTCATGATTTTGAGGGTGGAGGGCCGGACTTTGTAGACGATCTTGGTGCCATCCGGCGAGAAGGCGGGGTCTTCATCGTGAAGCGAGGCGGTCGTGGTCAGTTTCGTCGGATTGCCTGATTGCCCCACGGTGTACAGAAATATATCCCACCACGCGCTCGCATTCCCACCTTGTTTGGGTCTGCCCATAAAGACTATTTTGGTGCCATCGGGGGAGAATTTGCCGTTCATCGGATCAACCAGATTCGTCCAGCCGCTGCTGATGTTCGTCAGTGCGCCCGTGCCCAGATTTAGGATAAACAATTGGCTGGTGCCATCGTTATAACTCACGTAACTGTGATAAACAATCCGCCCGGTGAGCGCCGGCGCCGCAAAGGCTTTCGGCACCGAGGGCCCCACCAGCCCGGAGATCGTCGTCACCAAGAGGCTGACTGCCAAGATATTCGCCGTTACTTTTCCCCGTAAAGTTTTCATTGTCCTACATCCTTTCAGCACATCTCAATCTTGGCTGGATGTTACTCCTGGTCTTAAAATAAATCTCGTACAGCAGTGAACGGTTTTAGCAAAAAAAGAGAACGTCCCAAGTCATCCGTCCGAGGCCCGAAGCCGGCCGTCTGAGTCACACCTCGCTATTGAAATTAAATTCGCACAGAAATGAAGGGTTCTAGCAGAAAAAGAGAAAGTCCGCAGTCACAGCTTGTCGTTGAAATAAAACTCGCACAGAAGTGAACAGTTTTAGCAAAAAAAGGGAAAGCCGACAGTCCAAAGTCCGATGTCCTAAGTCCAATGTCAAGCAACGAATGACTTTGGACTTTGGACTTTGGACTTTGGACTGCCGACTTCGGACTGTGGGCTGTGGACTTCGGACTTAAATGATATACTCGGCTCCATGCCCACCTCGTCCATCTACATCGGCGTTGATTTAGGGGGGACGAACATCCGTGCCGCTCGGTTCAGCGGTGACCACCACCACCCCGAGTCCAAAAGCAAACGCCCCACGCTGGCCCACCAGGGTTACACCGCGGTCATGCAGCACATCGAACAAACCATCCGCGAAGTTGGGCCAGCTAACTTAAACGAAGTGGCCGGAGTGGGGATTGCAGGCCCCGGGCCACTCGACCCTTATCTGGGCGTGGTGCTCAGAGCGCCTAATCTGCCCGGCTGGGAAAACTTGCCGCTCAAGAAAATTATGGAGGAGCGGCTCGGCTGTCCGGTATTCATCGGCAATGACGCTAACTTGGCAGCGCTGGGCGAATGGAAGTTTGGCGCGGGACGCGGTCACAACGACGTGCTCTATCTGACCATTAGTACCGGCATCGGCGGAGGGGTGGTTACCGGCGGGCGCTTGCTGCTCGGCGCGCGTGGGCTGGGGGCGGAGGTCGGGCACATGCTGGCCGTCCCGGATGGGCCGGTGTGCAGTTGCGGCCAGCGCGGTCATCTGGAAGCCATGGCTTCGGGCACCGCGATCGGCCGAACTGCTCAAGTTAAACTCAAAGCCGGGGCTAACTCCAAAATTCGAGATTTAGTTAAAGGAGACCTCAACCAGGTGACCGGGGCCATCGTTGGGCAAGCCGCGCAAGCCGGGGACGCTTTCGCCCAAAAATTAATCGCAGAGGTAGGTACGATCATCGGTCGAACAGTGGCCAGCCTGCTGCACGCTTACAATCCGTCTATTGTGATCTTCGGCGGCGGCGTTTCTATGCTCGGCGACGTTTTGTTGGAGCCGGTGCGCGCCGCCGTTCGCGAGTATTGTATCAGCGACGTTTACTGGCGGGATTGTCCAATCGTCCCAGCGGCTTTGGGGGATGATGCCGGGCTGGTTGGCGCCGGCGCGCTGGCGATGGAAGAATTGAAGACAAGGGACGGAGGACGGTAGACGGACGAAGGATAAAGGGCAAAGGGCCAAGGGCAAAGGGCCAAGGGCAAAATCCCAAATCCCAATTTCCAAATCCCAAGGTCAAGCAATAACCCCAAAGGGACTTTCAGTCAACAATCAGCAATCAGCAATCAACAATTAACAATCACCAGGAGCAACCATTCCATATGACCCTCCAACAACGCCTCGAAGAATTATTGAGCCAGTTGACCTTGCGCGAAAAAGTGACCCTGCTCTCCGGCCAGTCCTCGATGTTGACGATGCCCATCGAGCGGCTGGGAATCCCCTCGCTGGCGATGACCGATGGCCCGCACGGCGTCCGCGCCGACCGCGAGGAGGTGGGCCGGCCTACCGGCTTGACGACCGCTTTCCCGACCGGCGTGAGCATGGCCGCGAGTTGGAACCCGGAGTTGATCGAACGCGTCGGCGCGGCGCTTGGCTCCGAAACCCACGCGATGGGCTGCGACATTCTGCTGGCGCCGTGTGTCAACATCGTCCGGCATCCACTCGCCGGCCGGAACTTTGAGAGTTACTCTGAAGACCCGTACTTGGCCGGGCGCATCGGCGTGGCGTACGTCAAGGGTGTACAGAGTGAAGGCGTGGGCACGTCGCTTAAACATTATGCGTGCAACAATCAAGAGAATGAACGGATGCGCGGCAGCTCGGAAGTAGATGAGCGAACGCTGCGCGAGATTTACTTGAGTCAGTTTGAAACGATTGTGAAAGAAGCAAAGCCGTGGACAGTGATGTGCGCCTACAACCGCATCAACGGAACGTATGCCAGCGAAAATAGCTACTTACTGCAGGAGATTTTGAGGGGCGAGTGGGGCTTCGAGGGCGCAGTCATTTCTGATTGGGGCGCAAACCATACTATTGTCGAGTCGGTCAAAGGCGGACTGGACTTGGAAATGCCCGGCCCGGCCAAATACTACGGCAATCTGTTGTTTGAAGCGATCACTAACTGGCAAATAGATGAAGCCTTTATTAACGAAGCGGCGCGCCGGATGCTGCGGCTGATCCTTCAATCCGGCAAGCTGGAGGGAAAAGCCTCTCGCCCGGCCGGCGCTGGACGGGTGAACACGCCGGAACATCAAGCCCTGGCGCGTGAATTGGCGGAGGAGGCCATCACCCTGCTCAAGAACGATGGAAACGTGCTGCCTCTCAAAGCCGAGGCGCTACATGCTATCGCCGTCATTGGCCCGAACGCCGCCGAAGATTTTCTAATTAGCGGTGGCGGCAGCGCGCGGGTTATCTCGCCTTACTTCGTCTCGCCGCTGGAGGGACTGAAGGCCAAACTGGGAGATCGCGTTGAAGTCCGCTACGCGCCCGGCTGCTCCAACTATCGCCTCCCGCCCGTCATTCGGAGGGACTATCTCACGCCGGCCAACGGCCATCAAGGAAACGGATTGAAGGCCGAATACTTCAATCGTCCGGTGCTGTCTGAAAAACCAGACCTGGAACGGCTGGATGCGCGACCGGATTTCTGGTGGCCCAACGAAGGCCCCTTGGGTCAATCTCTCTACGCCGTTCGCTGGACCGGCTCGCTGATTGCGCCGGGAACGGGCCGCTATCTACTCGGGCTGGCGAACACGGCCACGGCCCGGGTGTATTTGGATGGAAAACTGCTCGTCGAGTCCGCCACGGACGGTCAAGACAGCTTTAAGGTCAATGTCAACTCCGGCACCGCCGAACTCGTTTCAGGACAAGCGTATGATCTGCGGGTCGAATTTATAAAGAACACCAAGGATAACTTCTCACTGATTCGTTTGTTGTTTGCCTTCGATCCCACACCGGAAAAGGATCAGCGCCTAAGCCAAGCAACCGAATTGGCGGCTAAATCCGATGTCGCCATCGTCTGCGTGGGAATGCCGGAAAGTTATGAATCGGAAGGCATTGACCGGCCGGACATCGAACTGCCGGGGGCGCAGGTTGAATTGATTCGTGCGGTGGCGAAGGCTAATCCCAAGACCATCGTCGTGCTCAACGCCGGCGCGCCGGTCAGTATGCCCTGGCTAAACGAGGTGCCGGTCGTCGTCAATGCGCTTTATCCGGGGATGGAAGGCGGCGCGGCGCTGGCCCGCATTTTGTTGGGAGAGGTGAACCCCTCCGGCAAACTGACGACGACCTTCCCCAAACGTTTGGAGGACACGCCGGCTTTCAACAATTATCCTGGCCAGAAAGAAGTCCATTACGGCGAAGGGATTTTCGTCGGCTACCGCCATTACGATCTGCGCGCTGTCGAACCGCTTTTCCCCTTTGGTCACGGGCTATCGTATACATCCTTTGAATACAGCGACTTGAAAATCACGCAACCGCTGAAACGCGGTGGGGCAGCGCAGGTCGCCGTGACGGTGAAAAACACGGGCACGCTAAAGGGCAAAGAAGTCGTCCAGCTTTACGTGAGTGATAAGCAAGCCTCCCTCCCGCGCCCGCCGAAAGAATTGAAGGGGTTCGCGAAAGTTGCGCTCGATCCGGGCCAATCCACGACCCTTAAGTTCGATTTAGACGAGCGCGCCTTTTCCTTCTACGACCCCGAACAGAAAGGCTGGGTGATGGAGCCAGGTGAGTTTGAAATTCTGGTGGGAAGTTCGTCACGCGATATTCGGGTGAGATTGGTGATGAAAGTGGATTAAAGAGATGGAACCACGGATTACACCGATTTCACGGATTTTGGATTTTTTTGCTTGATAACGCGAGTAAGTTTGAAATTCGGGTCGAGAGTTCGGTGCAGGATATTCGGGTCAGACGGGTGCTCCAGGTAGAGTAGTTGGTGGGCTAAAGTGAAAATCAAATACTATCTGCTCAAAGTCCTGGCTGTTTTGCTGGCCTGCGCCTTCGCTTTTATGCCAACCGCGCCGAACGAAGGCGCAGGCCTCAGCCAACTCGATCAAGGAGAGTCTCAATCACCAGCGCTCCTTGGTCAAACGCTGGTTTATCTCCCCACGGTCTTGAACAACTATAGCCCCTTACCCCCGTCACCGCCCCCGACGCCCCCACCCTCCTCCCCGCCCCCGGCGACGACGAGCCGGTATATGGCGACGACCAGTACCACCCACCTCTACAACCTGGGCTGTAGTGAAGGCGCCGCTGAACAGACGGGCGTGATCGTTCTGGATTTTGGTCAGCCGTGGGTTCAAAACTCCACCTACGGCGTGCTGCTTTTCAATGAGCAGGGATTCCGCACCACGACTCAAATTAAAGATGCAGCGATCGCCTTTCTAGCAGGCTACTGGGATTGTTCACCGCCGGATGTCAAAATCACCCTGGCCATTGGAACCAACAACTACGGCGCTTATACGACTCAAGGGGCCGGCCAAGCCTGGGCGCAAATGGTCAACCAGGTGGATGCCTGGCTCAAGACTCCGCCCAGCTATGAGGCGAAAGAGGCGGTGGCCGGAGCGAATGATATCGAAACCTGGAATAACGCCCCGACGACCCGCGCGTGGGTGAACGGCTACGACTCCATCAATAACCGGCCGTATTACAACTTCGGCAGTTGCGATGGCTGCCCCTACAAGAATCATCCCGATTGGAATCCGAATAATAATTGGACGCTGGAGGACTTTTGGTATGTCTCGTGGGGCGCCGAAGCCGCCTGGTCACTGCCGGAAATCTACAACACGCTGGGAACGCATGCTTATCAATGGCAATACCTGAGCTTGTACGCCTATCTTAATCACGGGATGGCGATGGAAATTAGTGGCGCCTTTACTCAGTGGCAAGCCTGCCAGGGAAGATCGTGCAATGGCACGGACAATACCCCCGCCGCCGGTTGGCAACAGCTTTACAACGCGCTTAATTCCGATGCGCGAACGGCTCAAGGTTTGGAGTGGTCAACGGATATTAAGCGCGATTATTAGAGAAGTTTTCTATTGGATTGACGTTGGGTTAAAGTAAAGAGAACAACTATGAATCATTTTCACTCCAAACACAAATCGTTGTGGTTACTGCTCCTGGGAACTTCGACCGTGCTGGGCCTCGGTTTTGCCTTTGGAGGCGTGTGGAAGAATTCTTCGGCAGCCACCGAGCATGACCCCGTTGCACAGACACAAAAGAGCACACCGGTGGCTCCTGAAAGCGTGTGTGCGCAGGAATTTTCAGATGCAGAGAAGCTGCCTCCGGAGAAACAAGCGATGGCGAGAGCAGAATTCGAGGGCTGTGTCGCGGCGCGCCAGTCACCCTTGCCCCCTGCCAATTCCAAGCCACAGCCTTCAACGGCAGCGCCCATGACAGGCATCGCCGAGAATATAGCTAAGCGAACAGCGGGAGCCGGGACCCTCATTGAGCATGGCCTCGCGCCTCTGCCACCCATGGCCTATGTGATTCTGAATAGTTGGTACAGCGAAACCGGTGGGAAACGAACTATCGTTTACGCCGGCGCCAGACGCGATGATCCGGGCGGATCACCCGGAGCTTCTCAAGGAGTCATCGTGGTGATGGTTGAGACGCTGGACTTTCAAGCCTTACCAGAGGAAAGCGGCGAGTATCAAACGCCTATCCAAGCCGGACCGGTCCGCATCGTAGAGGGCAATGGAATGCAGTTGACGCTGGTAACGCAAGACGGGCAGGCGTTCTTCTTCAATGTCGCCTCGCGTCAATTTATAGTCCCTGGGCCAAAGACCCCCGTGCAGCGCGTGGCCGGCGCGGGCCAGATTACCGAGAGCCGGGCAACTTCTCTAGCCGTGGCAAACGACGACTTTGTGAACCAATGGTCCGAGGACATTAATGGTAAACGCATCACGGTTCTAGCCGGCTCAGAGCACGCGAACTCTCAGCAGGGACTACTGATCATAGTTGTTACCTCGCCTGGCAACCCGACGACTCTCCTTAGCAATGAAAGCTACGTCACCCCCATTCAGTTTGGTGCCGTCCGCATTGTTGAGGCGAATGGTGAGCAACTGACGCTGGCGACGAGTGAAGGAGGCAGGTTCGTCTTTGACATTGCCTCCCGCCGGTTTGTGTCTTGGCCTGAAATGCCGCAGTGATAAAAACAAAGGACATGTATTTTCCATTTTTGATCGTTTTACTTGTCATCCTTGCACTGATATTTAGCATCGTACTATTGTTCTTGCCATCTTTTCTTCCAAGTCATTTACAGCAAGTAAGTGAGAGAGTAGGACTAGCCCAATTATCTATTGAATTCGCTAGCTTAGCAGCGTTGCTGCTTGCTGCTTGGGAGTTCAAGCAAGCTCAACAAAAGCCTAAGCTGCAACTTTGGATGGACCCATATCAGCAGAACAAACCAACCGGAAAATTTGTCAAGAATTTAGATGGTCAGGAATATAGTGTTCAGCTAGGAACTGGGACAGTTTACACTTTCCCATTTGTATTGCTCATTGACAATAATGGCAGTGCATCTGCTCGTTGGATAAAGGTTACTTTGGAACTAGAAGATAATGAGTTCGTCATGAAAGACCTTATTATCAAGAAAACCACTTTTATAAGACAGAGCCGAAATCATGTCTCTGGAAAATGGATACCAGATGGTAGGGAACTAGAAGCTAATAAGCATGTTTTCCATGGCGGCGATGACTATGTAGTCTATAGTCGACCAAATAACATCGCGCTACCACGGGAATGGATGGATGAATTGGGAGTATTTGAGCTGCAGGTTCCCTTGAGTCAAAACGAAGATTTGCAGAGATTCAAACTAGAGGTCAACTGCTATATTGAAGCGGATGGTTTTCCTAGAAAGAAACAATCGCTTGTGTTTAGGCTAAATAACACTTCTCGCTCTATCCAAGACGCGCCGCTAGCTGATTAGGCCAACGTAGGTGACTGTCACAGGGCGACATTCGGACTGTAACTTCCGACGCAGCATTGCCCCGTGACAGTCACCTACAAAATTTCCGCCCTTCATCTTCCCCTCTCACCAACCTCCTCCCCAGCTTCGTCTGAAAATGACGAATAACGAGAGAATGCTATAATCACAAGTAGCCCTTCAAAAATCCGTGTCAATCTGTGTAATCCGTGGTTACACTTTCAGATCGAATTCATCTCAATATGCTTCCCGACTTCCGTGTCCGCCAACGCGATTATCTGCTTGAAATCTCGCGCGCCCTGACGGAAGAGCTTGACCTGCACACGGTGCTCCGGCGCATCTTGCAAGCCGCCGCCGAACTGCTGGCCGGGCAAGCCGGGCTGGTCGCCCTGCGCGAGGAAGAGAGTCGTTGGCACTTGAGCGCGCACTATGGCATCCCGGAACAGTTCATCAACTATTTTGATCCGCTGCTCTCGGACATCCCGGAACACGGCGACGCGCAGCGCTTCGCGCTCCCGGAAATCAACCGGCGCTTGCATGCCATCACCGAAGCCACCAGCCTCGGCCTGCTGCAGGGCGTCGCGCTGCCGATGGTCGTGCGGGATGAAGTCGTCGGAATCATTTACATTTTTCGGGGCTATCCCACCGCGTTTTCCACCAATGATCGCGCGCTGCTCGCCAGCTTCGTTAACCAGGCCGCTATCGCCGTGCACAATGCCCGGCTCTACTCGCAAACAACACAGGAGAAGCGCCGGCTGGACGCTCTGCTGGAAAGCTCGGCGGATGGGATCCTCATCATGGATGCCGGACATCACCTGCAGCGCTTCAACCGCGCCTTGGCCCAACTGACCGGCTGGAATGCCTCGGAAGCAATTGGACGGACGCATGACGAGGTCATCCGGTGGGTGCGCCGGGAACCAGGCCCCGACCTGGCCCAAGCTGAAGCCGACGGCTGGCCGCTTGCCCAGAGCAACGTCGAAGGGCTCGCCGCCTCGACCCGACCGGCGACACTCTATGTGGAAGGCGATTTACTACGCAAAGGCGGCGGCTACACCGCGGCGGGCATCACCTATGCGCCGCTCTTTGATCGCGAAGGACATCTGGTGAACATCATTGCCAACGTGCGCGACATCACCAAATTCCGCGAAGCCGAGGCGCTCAAGAGCACCTTCATCTCCATCATCAGCCACGAGTTGAAAACGCCGGTCTCGCTCATCAAAGGCTACGCCGAAACGCTGCGCCGTGAGGATGCCCACTGGGATGCGGCCACGGTGCGGGACAGCCTGGCCGTCATCGCCGAAGAATCTGACCGGCTAGCCGAGTTGATTGACAACTTGCTCGACGCTTCCCGGCTGCAGGCGGGCGCTTTAAAACTCAACCAGGCCGAAGTCGCGTTAGATCAACTCGCTCGCCGCCTGGTCAAAAAATTCCAAACCCAATCCGACAAGCATCAATTGAGCGCGGATTTTCCGCCCGACTTCCCGACCATCCTAGGCGATGAAGAACGATTGACGCAAGTGTTGAGCAACCTGCTATCCAATGCGATCAAGTATTCGCCCGGCGGCCAAGTGAACGTGAGCGGCCAAGTCAACCCGCATGAAATCACCCTGCGCGTAACGGACGAAGGCCCCGGCATCCCGACGCCCGACCTGCCGCATATTTTTGAACGTTTCTACCGCGCTGACTCCGATCTCACCAAGCGCGCCAAAGGAACCGGCCTGGGCTTGTACTTAGCCAAAGCGGTCATCGAGGCCCACGGCGGGCGGATTTGGGTCGAGTCAACTTCGGGAAAAGGAACGACGTTTGTGTTTACACTACCCAGATAAAGAAATCAAAAACCTGTACACGGATGTCACGGACAAGACGGATTTCACTGAAAAAAATTGGAAAAATCCGTGACATCCGTGGCGTCCGTGTAATCCGTGTACAATCTTTCAGAAAGGCCCTCCATGCCACCTTCTCAAATGCAAGTCGCCTGCCCCAACTGCCGCGCGCCGATTACGGCCACCGTCGAGCAACTCTTTGACGTGACGCAAGACCCCGGCGCCAAGAATCGTTTCATCGGCGGCCGCTTCAACCAGTTGCAATGCCCCACCTGCCATTATCAGGGCCAATTGGCCATGCCCCTGCTCTACCACGACGCCGAAAAAGAATTGCTGCTCAGTTACGTCCCCATGGAATTGGGCTTGCCGCAACCGGAGCAAGAGAAAATCCTGGGGCGACTGATGAACGAAGTCATCAATCGGCTGCCGCCGGAGAAACGCAAAGGCTACTTGCTCAACCCCAAGCCAGCCTTCACGCTCGAGGGAATGCGCGAGCGCGTGCTCGAAGGCGAGGGCATCACCAAAGAAATGCTGGAGGCCCAGCGCGCGAAAGCCCAACTCGTCCAGAAATTTATGACGACACCCGAAGACCAGTTGGCGGACTTGGTCAAAGCGCACGACGCCGAAATGGATGCGACCTTCTTTCAACTCATCGGCGCGTCCGCGCAAGCGACGGCCGCCGGCGGAAATCAAGCCGCCGCGCAACAACTCATCGCCCTCCAAACCAAGCTACTGGACCTCTCCAGCTTCGGCGCGCAGGCCAAAAAACAACAACAACTGTACGATGAGGTCGCGCGCGAACTGGAGAAGTTGGGAGAAAAACTCACCCGTGACAAGCTGCTGGAACTCATCCTAAAAGCGGAAGACGAGGATAAAGTCGCTGCGTACGTTTCGATGACCCGGCCGGCCGTGGATTACGCCTTCTTCGAGGCGCTGACGAAGCGCATTGACAAAGCCAGCGGCGCGGAAAAGGAGCGTTTATCCCACCGGCGCGACCACATTCTGCAATTGACCAAAGAAATTGACGAGGCCGCTCAAGCCCAAATGGCCCGCGCCACCGAACTCCTGCGCGCATTGCTCGAAGCGCCTGATCTCAACCAAGCCTTGGTGGATCGCTTGCCGCAGATTGACGACACCTTCATGGCCGTCCTCAACGCCAATCTTCAAGCCGCTCAAAAAGCCGGACGGTCGGATGTAGTGCAACGCTTGAACCAAATCAGCGAAGCCATCCTGCGCCTGGTCCAGGAGGCCGCGCCGCCGGAAATCCAGTTCATCAATGAACTGCTGGAAATCGAATCCGACGCCGAAGCGGAAGCCGCGCTCAAAAGCCGCGCGAGCGAAATCACAGAGCAGACAGTAGAAGTTATGAACTACGTCATCGAAAACTTGCGCCAGAACAAACAAGCAGCGCTCGCCGACCGTCTGGAAAAACTGCACGGGATCGCACTGGGCGAGTTGATGGCCGCCAATTGGAAAAAGTAGACGTGTCCGACTGGAGTGGGAAGTGAGTCAATGGATGGAACTGATGAGAACGAATGAAAAAGATGCTTCGCGGCTTCGGGGAATTTCATCGTCACTCTTCATTCAATCCGCCGCAGGAATAGGTTGCCTCTCCGGCAGAGCCCAAAAACAAAGTAACCCGACCAACCTTCTCGGAATAACGGTCATTAAATCTTCCGCTTCATTGATCCGTTAAATTCGCCGCAGGTCCGTTGACCCGTTGACCAAAGGATAAAACCATGAGCCAAAGTGTCGTTACCATTATCGTTATCATTGCCCTGCTCGCTTGCTGCTGCGTGTTGGCCGCCGTGAGTGTCGGCGGCTTCGCAATCTACCGCGTCTCTCAAGCCACCGAACTCGCGCCGCTTTTAACGGAAGTCTTCGCCACCGACACGCCGACGCCCAAGCCGGACATCGTCCTCACCCCACTTCCCTCTCCACTTCCCGGAGCGGACGACACGCTGGAAACGCTCAACGCCGCCGTCATCCCGCCCAGCGACCTACGGGAAATTGCCATCCGCATCAAAGGTATTCCGGACATCCCGGAAACGGTGAGCGACACGCCGGCCAATCACAAGGTCGGTGCGACGTTAAGTTTCAACGTCTCAAATACGGACACCAATGAAAACTTCACCGTCAACGCCACCCTGATTTATGGAAGTGAGAACGTGTACTTCTTCGCGGAAGACGGCGTGTCCGTGGATGAGTCGCAAGTGCAGGAACTGGTGGACAACTTTCAAAACAATACCTACTCCACCGATCGCGAGTTCTTTGGGAGCGAGTGGAATCCCGGGGTGGATGGCGATCCGCATCTGTACATTCTCTATGCGCGCGGCTTAGGCTCGTCGGTCGCCGGCTATTACTCCTCCGCCGACGAATACTCGCGTCTCGCCCATCCCTATTCCAACGAGAAAGAAATGTTCTACATCAACGCCGACACCACCAGCCCGAGTGATCCTTCACTGCCCGGCACCTTGGCGCACGAATTCCAGCACATGATTCACTGGTATCACGACCGCAACGAAGAAACGTGGATGAATGAAGGCTCCTCCGTCCTGGCTGAATTTCTCAACGGCTACGGCGCCGATGGTTTTGATGCGGACTTCACCTCGCAGCCTGATCTGCAACTGAATGCCTGGACGGAGGACGGACCGGGCGCTGACTCCATTCCTCACTACGGCGCCGGCTTCCTCTTCATGGATTATTTTCTTGACCGCTTCGGCAACGACGCGACTCAGGCGCTCGTGGCGGATCCCGCCAACGGCCTGCACGCCGTAGACAATGTCCTGCAAAGTCAGGCCATCACCGATGCCGCCACCGGTCAACCCATCACCGCTCTGGACGTGGTCGCCGATTGGGTCATTGCCAATTACCTCAGCGACGCGGAGGTCGCTGATGGCCGCTATGCCTATAACAATTATTCGAGCGCGCCCCAAATCAATTTTCCCACGGATACCTTCTATGATTGCCCCGTCGCGCAGGAAGCCACCGTGCATCAATTCGCGGCGGATTACTACGAAATCAATTGCAGCGGAGCCTTGACCCTCACCTTCACCGGTTCCCGGCAGGTTCCCGTGATCCCAACCCAACCCCACAGCGGCCGGTATGCTTTTTGGGGCCACCGCAATGACGAGAGCGATACCTACCTCACCCATGAATTTGACCTCAGCAGCGTGACGGCGGCGACGTTCCATTATTGGACGTGGTGGGCGATTGAACAAGACTATGATTTCACTTATCTGGAAGTATCCACCGATGGCGGTAAAACTTGGAAGATCACCAACACCCCCACTGGCACCTCCGCCAACCCGACCGGCAACAACTTGGGTTGGGGGTACACTGGCAACTCCGGCGGCGGCGCTGACTCCGAGTGGGTGGAAGAAGTCGTGGATTTATCCGACTATGCCGGACAAAAAATCCAGGTCCGTTTTGAATACGTCACCGACGCCGCCGTCAACCGCGCCGGGTTTATGGTGGATGACATCTCAATTCCTGAGCTTGACTACAGCACCGACTTTGAGGAAGGCGACGGGGATTGGGAAGCGAACGGGTTCGTGCGGATGGATAACCTGCTACCGCAGACCTTCATCGTGCAAATCATCCACCAAGACGGGGAAACGAGGGTGGAACAATTCCCGCTTGACGAGGAGAATACCGGGAGCCTGGAACTCGACCTGGGCAGCGGCGAGAAGGCAACGCTCGTCGTCTTGGGAACCACAACCTTCACGACCGAAGTGGCGAGCTACCAATTTGAGATCAAGTGACAGATGGAAAATGACAAGGTGACGGGGTGACCAGGTAACACGGTGATCTCTTCAACCCTCACCGTGTTACCTGGTCAGTGCTTCTATAAGCTTGATCCCTAAACACCACGGTTCTCCAACCGGAACCCATGCCCGCGCACGGTGACGATGTACTGATGATCCGAATCTAACTCGTTCAAGCGGTCACGCAAACGACGCGCCAACGCATCAATCGCCTGCTCGGACACGCCCCCGGCGCCCACGGCCTCCGGCCAGACAGCCTCGATGATTTCCTCCCGCGTACACACCTGACCCAAGCGTTCATAGAGCAGTTCTAAAAAACGAAACTGAGGCACAGACAGAGCCGGGTCTATCTCTCGCTCACCAATCCACGCGCGGCGACCGGCAATGTCCAAGCGCAGCGCGCCCGACTTCACATCCTGATCGGAGCGAAGCGTAGTCGCAGGCGCCGCCGCGCCCTCCACCTCCATCCGCAGCGGCATCGTCGCCTCTGATCCCACATAAATCAACTTGGCGACCAAAGCCACTTGAATAAAATCGCCATCCTGTAAACGCTGCGTGCCGTGCAGCGGCACCCCATTAATATGCGTGCCGTTTTTGCTCTCCAAGTCCTCAATCTCAAATCCACCATCCGCCTGTTGACGCAAGCGCGCATGCACCCGGCTCACTTGCCGGTCAGGAATGATAATGTCGCATTCCCCCCCCCGGCCAATGGTGAACTCGTTCCGGGCCAGCGTCCAGCGCTGCCCGGCCACCGGCCCGGAATGAGCGATCAAGATTGGGACTTCACTTCTTAGCGCCATCTTAGAATCCAAACGAATACTGAAGTTCCGGGACCTGAGGGACCTGAAGGAACTCTAATGGTAAGCCGAAGTTCCTTCAAGTTCCTTCGAGTTCCTTTCGTCCCCGGAACTCAGGGCCAAGGGTCATCTAGTGAGGCCTTTGCCATTCGTTTATAATACCGGTTGTACTGTAAGGCAAGTGTCGGGTTGCTCGCGGGCCGCTGGAGAGACCGGCCCCACGCCGGAGCGGCCTGAGGGCCACTGTCCCTTCCCGCTCTCTCCGTCCCAACATCTTGCCTCACCTGTTGTCTCAGACCTGTCAGGTCTCTGCGAGGTCAAATTATGCTGCCACCGCTGCCTGTGGGGGAGGTGCTGCGCCATCGTTATAAGATCACGCTCAACATCGGCCAGGGGGGGATGGGCTGCGTCTATCAGGCCGAAGACCTCCGGCTGGATGGCCGCGTGTGCGCGATCAAAGAAGTGCAAAACGATCCGGTCATGTCGTCGGAAGTTCAGCAGCAAGCACATGAACAATTTCACCGCGAAGCCTCCGTGTTGGCGCGCCTGGATCATCCCAATCTCCCCAAAGTCTCCGATTTTTTCTCCGCCAGCGGTCGCGATTATCTGGTGATGGATTTCGTGCCGGGCCGTGACCTGCGAACCATCCTGGACGAAACGCGCGCGGAAGAACGTTTCCTGGCGGAAAGCCAGGTCTTGAATTGGGCGGGGCAATTGATGGATGCCCTGGACTATCTTCACAGCCAGGAACCGCCGATTGCGCATCGGGACATCAAGCCTTCCAATCTCAAATTGACTCCCAGCGGAATAGTGAAGCTGGTAGATTTTGGCTTGGTGAAACTGGTCGCGCCGGACGAGCGGACGGTGACGATTGTCCAGGGCGTGGGCACAGCGCACTATACGCCGCTGGAGCAGTATGGGGGCGATACGGGACACACGGATGCGCGCACCGACCTGTATGCGTTTGGCGCAACACTTTATCATCTTTTGACCAACGAGCCGCCGCTGGAAGCCAAGCAGCGTTTCCTCCGGCCGAGTTTGTTTACCCCCCCGCACGAACTGAACGCTTCTATTTCCTTACGCACGGAACGCGCCATCGTGTGGGCAATGGCGCTGCACCCCGACGACCGGCCACCGGATGTGGCCACCCTCCGCGAGGCTTTGCGCACCGGCACGGGGCTGAGTCTCCGCGATGAAGGCGAAACCATCATCGTTCAGCCGACCATCCGCCTGCCGAGTCTATCCACTCCCCTCGATCGTTATCTGGCCATGACCGCGATGGGCTTGCTCCTGCTCGCATTAATCTTCACGCTCTTTCCATTGCCGCCGCCGTAATTCTAGAGTGTCTACGTGTCAAGTGTTTAAGGGTCATGTGCTCACATGACCCTTAAACACTTGACACATGACACTAGCCGTTTCCCTGTCTCACAAACCAATACCACCCCGCCGCCAAACCGAGTCCGGCCCCCAGCAAAACACACATCGAAGCCGCCCAAACACCGAAAAGGGAGAAGGTCAAATCCGATCCCGGCAAAGCTAATGCAAAGAAGTTGTAGCCCAGGAGAACTCCAATCGCGCCGGCCAGGGCTACCCGAATCCCCCGAGTTTGATAACCTTCCTGATTCCCCAGACGATAGCCGATTATCATCGCGCCAATCAAGCCCAGGAATAACATGAAGAAATCACGGCCGACGACCCGGCCCTGAAAAACCGTCGGGTTTTTTGTGTCAGTTGTGGGGGTGGCACTTGGGATAACCGTCAAAGTCGGCGCGGGCGTGTCCGAAGGCCCCGGCGTGGGCACAATCGTCGTAATCACTGAAGGCTCATTCCTCTGCACGTTGATTTGCAGCGTGATGGAAGAAAAAGCCGGTTCACTCGAGGCCGTAATCTCTAACTGTCCGGTGTGATCCAGAATCAGACTCGTCAGCGCTATCCCCTCCTTCGTCTGGGCCTCCAGGAAAGTTGGCAGCCCAGCCAGTTCCTCGCTCTGGTAGGTCACGGAAAAACGCACGAGCGTATCATCCGGAACCGGGTGACCGTTCAAGTCATGGATCACGCTGGTCGCCAACTTAAGCGTATCCCCCACCCGCAAATCTGTCGTCGGAGGGACAGGCGTTTTGTCGGGAGACTCGGAGCAGGCCAGACCCTCCAGGCAGATCTCGATGATTTGTTTCGGATCGGGCGCGGTCACTTCGATCAAATCATAGCCGATGCCTGAGACGGAAACCGGCGAGGCGCCGTTGGGGACCAATTCAAAAAAAAGCAGCCGGGCCGCCACATCCACAAACGCCGGCGCTTTGCTATAGAGCGCATAGAAAGCGGTGAGTTTGCTCAGGTCCGTCGTGTCCAGGTAATACGGCGCGTTGAAGGCAAAGACAATGACCTTTTTACCCAAGGGAATATCCGAGCGTTCCGCCAGGAACCGGGAGACAATCCCGGAGGCGGCCGCCTCGGGAGTAACGTTCAACATCGCAAACACCACCCAATTCGCCTGGTCTAAGGCGAGGCCGAGCGGCAACGGCTCCGGCGTCGGCGTCTCCTTCCCCACCCCCTGAGCTTGGATGGCTGCCTGATCAAGATAGGTCGCCAACTCATCGAAACTGAAGCTGAGGACATAGCCTTCCCGGATTTGTTTGCTGCCCTGCGACCCATAACGTTGCAGCACCGTTTGCTCTAAGGCTCTTTTATCCAGCAGAGGCAAAGGAGGACAATCATTACATTGTCGCCCCGGACGCGTATCCGTGAAGAATACAATGTGGTCGGTGGGGGATGGCGGCTGCGGCAACCGCGCGGCGAGTTCGTCAAGGGTGGGGCTGATAAGCGTGGCGGCGTTTTGCGCCAGGGTGAAGACCTTATCCCCACCTTGCCCCAGGCGGCTCAAACCACTTTCCGGTCGGAGAGCGTCCGCCGGATCAAACGTGCCATACAAGCGCAGTTTGAGACTCAGGATACGCTCAACCGCTTCATCCACCTTTTTAGCAAACGTCTGATCCGCCTGGTACTGCTGCGCGAAGAACGTCAGCGTATCAATAATCTTGGCGGTTTGGTCCGCCCGCGGCAGGAGGCCAAAATCGGAGAGGAAAAGAATATCGTTGCCGGCCAGGAAAGCATCCTTGGCAATAATCCGATGGTTAAACGTTTTCTCAGAGGGATCATAGAAACGCTTAACCGCTCGCACGCCGAGCGAATCACTAAGGGTCACGCCGCCGTTGGCCCGCCAGCCGGCTAACTCCGGCAGCGCCAGCAGTTCAGAGAAAGCTTTCTGGTCAAAACTGACGGGCCGGGTCGTTTGATAGATGTTGCCTTGAAATCCTTGAAAGCGGATGTGCGCCGTCAGCAACACATCCGTCGTGGAAGCCGGATCAGGCGCGTTGCCGGTCACCGCAAAGAACGGCGCCAGTTCGATTTGTTTAAGCTGCTCCAACGACTTGCGCACGGTGGGCACTTCTTCTTCCGGCCGCCGATCACTGCCGCCCTGTCCGGGGAAATGTTTGGAAACGACGGCGACCTTGCCTGCTGAACCGGCATGGACACCGCGAATGTAAGCCTGCCCCATCCCGCTGACCCAGAACGGATCGCCTCCAAAAGCGCGCGGGCCTAGATCACCCGACCCAAGCGGTCGCGGCGCATCTAAAACATCTAGCGAAGGCCCCAGAAGCAAATTGACTCCTAAGGCAGCCAATTCCTCGCCGGCGATTTCCCCCATCGCTTGGGCCTGCTCCGGATCCCACGTCGCGCCCATCGCCATCGCATCCGGCAACTCCGTCATCCCCGACCGGATTTCGGTGAAAGGATAACCGTCGCCCTCGTGATTGATAGCAATGAAGAGCGGGATGAAAGGCGGTGCTTTCGCGCCGCTCGGCGTCGCCTGAGTCGCAGTAATCGCGGCAGACTGAAGTTGATTGACCAGGGTGAGGCTATGCAGCGGCGCATCGGTCGTCTGCGTAATGTTGTCGTTGGCCGCCAACAGGGCCACTCCGCCGACGTGATAGTTGAGGAGGAGGTTGGCAATCTCCGTCCCCTCCCCGGCGCTTGGCCCATAGAACGTCACCAGGAAAAGCTGCCCGACTTTCTCCTGCGGCGTCAGCTTGGCCATCAAGGCCCCCACCGTTCCGCTCTGCGGCTGAACCCCGGAAGCCAAAGCGACCGGCGGCGACACCGCCAGCCACAGCCAGACGCAGACCAGAGTCAAACGGATCCATCTATTCACACACTCATTTTACCTGTCCGCTATAATCGAGGCAAGGAAAGTTAACTGGTGATTATTCACAAATGCTCCAGGCCCGCGTCCCCGCGGGCCGTCCGCGACCTTCGGCGCGGACGGAGAGCGCCAGAGATGTGAATAATCACCAGAAGTTACCGAGAGAAAGTTAAATCATGCTTGATCCGATCCACCCCACCGCCCGCCGCCGCGAGGTCTGGCTCCTCGGCCTCGCGTCTGCCTTTGTGTTCACGGCCACCGTCGCCCTGAGCCTCGCGCCCTTCGTCCGCGCCGGAACTTGGGACTTAGGACTTCGGACTTCGGACTTCGGACTTCTTGGTTCTATTCTCATTTGGGCGCTCTGCGCCGCCCTCGCCAGCTTCGTCTTGAATCGCACCTTGCCCAACCATGATCCCTATCTCCTCCCGCTCGTTTACTTCCTCACCGGGTGGGGCCTTCTATTAATTTGGCGGCTGGAACCTTACTTTGGTCTACGGCAAGCCATCTGGTTAATCATCGCCACCGCCATCATGATCGCCATCATTTTGCTGCCGGGTGATCTGCGTTGGCTCCGCCGGTATCGCTACACCTGGCTCCTCGGTGGATTGATCTTAACCGGGCTGACGTTCATTTTCGGCGTCAACCCTTCCGGCTTCGGCGAGCGCTTATGGCTGGGCTGCTGTGGCTTGTACCTCCAACCCGCGGAAGTGCTCAAGCTCCTGCTCACTGTCTTCCTGGCGTCCTATCTCGCCGACCGGCGTGAGCCGCTCTTTCAAACACTGCCGGTCCCGCGGGCTGAGCTGCATCCTGAGCGGAGCCCCGCGCTCTTGGCGGGGCGCAGTCGAAGGATTGTCGAAGCCCGCCCCACAACTTCTGCGCGCCGCTGGCATTACTTCTTTCCACTGCTGCTCATGTGGAGCTTCTCGATCTTACTCTTAATCTCGCAACGCGATCTAGGCATGAGCACACTCTTCTTCGCCGTCTTCCTGGTCATGCTCTATTTAGCTTCCGGCCGCGTGAGCTACGTCATCCTCGGCCTCAGCCTGCTCATGTTAGCCGGCGTCGCGGGTTATTACCTGTTCGACGTCGTGCGCCTGCGGGTCGAAGCCTGGTGGAATCCGTGGCTTGATCCCAGCGGGCGATCCTTTCAAATCGTGCAGTCGCTCATCGCTATCGCCAATGGAGACCTTTTAGGACGCGGGCCGGGCCTGGGCGCGCCCACCTTAATCCCAGTGGCTCATTCCGATTTTATTTTTTCGACGCTGGGAGAAGAATGGGGACTCATCGGAGTCGTAGGCGCGCTCGGCTTGCTGGGCTTTCTTGTATTCCGAGGCATACACATCGCCATCCAAACGCGCGGAGCTTTTCAACAACTCCTCGCCGGCGGACTCTCGGCGCTCATCGGTCTGCAAGCCATCCTGATTATGGGCGGCGTCACGAAGCTCATCCCGCTGACCGGCGTCACGCTCCCCTTCCTAAGTTACGGCGGTTCATCTCTCGTCACGTACTTCTGCATGATTGGCTTGCTCCTCCGGCTCTCCACGCCTTCCCGCACTCGATGACGCCAAACGACTTAGGTGACTGTCACGCGGGCGACCATGCGTTGGAATTTCTTGCGCCATATTGCCCGCGTGACAGTCACCTGAAGCCAAAAGTGAAATGTACCCGATGACACCTCAACTTCACCGCCTAAGCCTCGCCTTTGCCCTCGCGTTCCTCGTCATCGCACTCACGAGTGGCTATTGGGGCCTCGTCCGTCACACCGCGCTTATCGAACGCGCCGACAATCCGCGCCGGGTACTCATCGAACAACGCTTCCAGCGCGGGACAATCTACGATCGGAATGGCACGGTGCTGGCCGAGTCGGTCGGCGCGCCCGGCAGCTTCATCCGGCATTATCCCTATCCAGCGCTCTCACCGGTGCTCGGCCACCTCTCCGCCTTCTATGGTTCAGCGGGCATTGAGGCCGCCGCCGATGGCGTCTTGCATGGCGATGCCGGACTCGACCCGTTGCAACTTTACTGGAAGGACAACCTGCTGGGTGTTCCACCGCCTGGCCGGGCGGTGCGACTTTCCATTGACCTGCGCTTACAAACTGCCGCGGATAGCGCGCTTGGAAATCATACGGGCGCGGTAGTTTTACTCGATGCCGCCAGCGGCGAGGTTTTGGCCCTCGCCTCGCATCCGAATTACAACGCGAATGCGCTTGAGACTCACTGGCCCACACTCATCAACGACCCAGACTCGCCGCTGCTCAACCGAGCGACCTTTGCGCTTTATCAACCGGGCGGTGCGTTGGAACCAATCCTCCTCGGCGCGGCGCTGGAAGCCGGATTAGTGGATTTGAATAGGCCGCTGCCACAAGCGACGGCGAGGGTGAAGGTCGGCGATTTGACGATTGGCTGCCGCCTTCAGCCAATACTCACTCAACTCACTTTGGCGGACGCTTTGACCTTCGGCTGTCCTCGCCCTTTCGCGGACATCGGTGAGCAAGTCGGCGCCTCCGCGCTCGACCGCCTCTTCACCGACTTTCGTTTATACGACGCCCCCACCCTCTCCATTCCGACGACCGCTTCATCTCTCCCCACTTCAACGATTGAACCCGCCAACGTCGCCCTCGGCCAGGGAGAACTAAATATCACCCCCCTGCATTTAGCGCTCATCACCGCCGCCTTTGCTCGCCGGGGCGAAATGCCGGCGCCGCAACTGCTCATCGCCACCCAAGACCCCACCGGCGAGTGGCAGTCCGTCGCAACCGATTCGCACCCCATCGCCGTCATCCCGCCGGAAGAAGCCGAGATCATCAAAAGCCTGCTGGCCCAGGGCCACCGCGCCCGCGCCTTCGCCGGCGCCAAAGGCAAAACGCTCGCCTGGTTCAGCGGTTTTGCGCCCTTTCAAGATTCGCGTTATGCAGTTGTCGTGTTATTAGAAAATGGAGAAACGACCGAGGCGGCCGAGATGGGGCGAGAGTTGTTGGTGGAGGCGACTCGACTTATGCCATAAGCCTAACCCGCGCAGCGGGTTTGCTGCTTGCCAGCCGTCGGATTCCATCCGATGGCGTTTTATAACCACCAACGGCATCGGATAGAATCCGACGCCTACCATTCCGAAACCTGCTTCGCAGGTTGAAGTCGAGCCAAGCATACTTGCTATACTTTTATCAACGGTTCGCTCGATAAGCGGCAATCTCTGCTGCGATCTCATCTTCGCTAATCGTTTGCGCTTGGGGCAGAGCCTGCGTGGATTGAAAGAGCGCTTTCAAGGCCTGTAGGCGCAACTCGCGCGCGGCAGCTGCCACAGGTGAACCATCCACCAGCACAATAACTTCCACCTTCATACCCGGCAGCAATTCAGACGAACGAATTTCGATTACGCCATCAGACGGAACTACCACGTTTTGACGAAGGGCTCTTATCACTTGATAAAAGTCCCATTCCGTAATTCAGCTAACGCCTGCTGAATTTCTTCCTTGGTATTCATGACAAAGGGCCCATACGGAACAATTGGCTCATGGAAGGGCGCGCCGGTAATGAGGACGAAACGCACCCCCGACTCGCTTTGGGCTTCCACCTGATCACCGTCATTGAATACCACCATCCGAACAGCCTCGACGCTTTCCTGCTCGGCCCCAAAACGGCCCGCGCCCTCGAAGACATACGCCAGCGCCGTGTGCCCCTGCGGAACAGGAATCTTGAACGAAGAACCGGGTTTCAGGTTGACCTCCAAATACACGGGCGCGGCCGCAATTTCCGTCACCGGGCCGTGAACTTGGTCAAATTCTCCCGACACCAGCCGGACGGTCAGGTCGTCTTTATTCACCGACGGAATAGCCGCGGCGCTGACTTCCTGATAACGCGGCGTCGTCATTTTTTGCGCCGCAGGCAGATTGACCCATAGCTGGAAGCCGTAAATCGCGCCACTCGGGCCGCGCCGAGGCAATTCTTCGTGCATGATCCCGCGCCCGCTCGTCATCCACTGCACATCACCCGGGCCAATCAGTCCCGCGTTGCCCAGGCTATCACGATGATGAACGGAGCCTTCGAGCATATAAGTCACAGTTTCAATCCCACGATGCGGATGCATCGGAAAACCACGAATAGGGCCTTCGAGAGGATCATTGAACGCAAAGTGATCAAAGAGCAGGAAGGGATCATACTTGTTGGAAACATGCGGCCCAAAGGAACGGCGCAGGAGTACGCCTGCGCCTTCGATGACATGCTGCGGTTCAATGATTTCTGAGATGGATCGTGAGAGAGTCATAGGCTGTTTTATAGAGGACGGAGGACGGTAGACGGTGGACGGAGGATGTGCCTAGCAATTTATCGTCCTTCTTCCGTCGTCCGTCCACCGTCCTCCGTCACTTCTTTCAATCCCCCTTCTCCAACAGATACTTATCAAAGAACCCCGAAATCCGCTGTTCGTACTCTTCCGGATACGTGCTTTCGGCCTGAGAATGGCCCAGCTTCTCGTCGAACCAAAGCTCTTTGGGATTGCCCGCCGCATCATATAAACGCTGGCCGGAGTTGGTGGGGATAACGGTATCCGCGCCGCCCTGAATAAGATAGAGCGGCCGCGGCGCAATCTCGGCGATGTGGTTGATGGGCGCGACCTCGCTCGCCTTCATATGCGCCTCGCCTTCGGCGAAGAATTGAATCAGCGGCGCAAACGGAAACGGGTCAAGGCCGGTAAACGCTTTGACGCCGACGGCGATTTCATCTTGCAGCGACGCATAAGCGCTGTCCGCGACGACCGCCCGAATTTCCGGATATTGGGCGGAGGCCAGGATCACGGTCACGGCTCCCTGGCTCACTCCCAAAGCGCCGATGCGTTCGGGATCAACTTCCTCGCGCGCGAGGAGATAATCCAGGCCCGCGCGGACATCCAGCGCTTCCTGCTTGCCAAACGAGACGGTCGTGCCTTCACTCGCGCCGTGCGCCCGAGCGTCCATCATCAGAATGCCATAATCGTGCTTCGATAGAAATTGAGCGTAATCCACCACCCCATCGCGGGTATTGCGATAACCATGTTGGAGGATCACCGCCGCCCCGTTCTTGGAGGGGACATACCACGCCGCCAGCTTCAGTCCATCGCTCGTGGTGAGCGAGACGTCCTCATAGTCCATCCCAAAATCTTTGGGCGTGTGCTCCGGCCCCGGCCGCTGCGCGGGGACATGGACAAACCCCATTGCGTTCGACCGCGCGACGTATAGCACCCCTCCCAGCGCCACCAACGCGAGGACGATGACGATGACTCCAATGATTTTTAGAAACTTTTTCATTGCGCGCCTCTTTCTCCTTACAAAGAGAGAGTTGCCCATCAACTCTCTTCCGGCTTCTGACTCCTGACTCCTGCTCTACCTCACCACCTTCACAAACTTTCTCTTCCCTACTTGCACCACTGCTTCCGTTTTAAAATCCAGCCGCGCGTTGAGATCAGTCACCGGCTGGCCGTCTATTTTGACGCCATTTTGCTCAATCAACCGTCGAGCATCGCTCTTAGACTTCGCCAATCCCCTCTCAGCCAGAAAATCCACAAACGTCGGTTCACCTTGAACGACGACGTGTTCCATCTCCTCCGGCAGACTCCCCTTTTGGAAAACCGTTTTGAAATGCGTCTCGGCGGCCGCCGCGCCTTCCGCGCCGTAAAAAATCTCGACGATCTCGCGCGCCAACGCCATCTTCACATCGCGCGGATGCGCCTGCTCAGAAGCCAGACCCTTTTCGTAGCCGTTAATTTCCGTCGGCGTCCAGCGCGTCACCAGGCGCATATAGAGCCCCATCGCGCTATCCGGGATGCTCATCACTTTGCCATACATATCTTCGGGCGTGGTGTTGATGGGGATGACATTGCCGGTGGATTTGGACATGCGCTTCACGCCATCCGTCCCCGGCAGGATACCGAGGATGATCCCGACGAGCGGCTTCTGCCCCATCGCTTCTTGCAGCTTGCGCCCGGCGACGATGATGTTGAACAGTTGATCCGTCCCGCCCACTTGGATGTCCGTCTTCATCGCCACCGCGTCATAGCCCTGCATCAACGCATAGAACGTCTCGTGCAGGAAAATCGGCTCGTTCGCGGCCAGTCGTTTGGCAAAATTCTCACGCGCCAAAAATTGCTGCACGGTAAAGTTTTGGCCCAAGCGAATGATATCGAGCAAAGACAGTTCGGACAGCCACTCGCCGTTGTAATGGATTTTGGTCTTCGCGCGATCCAGAATCCGGAAGGCCTGCTCCGCGTACGTCTTGGCATTCTCGGCCACCTGCTCCTGCGTGAGGATCGGTCGGGCCTTGTTCTTATCCGAGGGATCGCCGACGAGCGCCGTGTAACTACCAATCAGGAAAGTTACCTCGTGGCCCAAATCCTGGAACTGGCGCAGCTTGCGCATGCTGATGGTGTGCCCCAGATGCAAGTCCGCCGAGGTCGGGTCGTAGCCGCAGTACACCCGCAGCGGGCGGCCCTCGGCCAAGCGCTCGCGCAGTTCGCGCGTCATCGTCTCCTTTGACGTCTCGTCGCCATACTCGGTGCCTTGCATCAGCAAAGCCACTTGTTCATCTAAAGTCATCCAGGCCTCCAGTTATTGATTGCCGGGCATTATACCGGGGATTGCGGATTAGGCAGAGCGTCATTAAGCATCTGACAAGGTGAGTGGGTGACAGGGTGACAAGGTGATTTCTTCCACTACAATCACCTTGTCACCCCTTCACCGTGTCACCTTGTCATGTTTCACTTGCCACCTGCTACCTTCCACTTGCTCCGTCGTTCGTCATTTCTCCATTCTCGCGTATAATCCCCATCCAATATTTTTTCACCGGAGTCTCACGCATGACGAAGAAGCCTTCTCGACCTGTCCGCACCAAAAAACCGGTCAGCCCGCCGGCCAAGCGGAGCAAACCCACAGCGTCCGCGACCACCCACGCCAAAAAGGCCACGACCGCTTCCGGCAAACCGTCCGGGGCGGAGATTCGCCAAACGTTCCTGGATTTTTTCGCCGAACACAGTCACACCCTCGTCCCGTCCGCCTCGCTTGTCCCCGGCAGCGATCCCACGCTGCTCTTCACCAATTCCGGGATGGTGCAGTTCAAAGAAGTTTTTCTGGGGACGGATAAGCGCCCGTACACCCGCGCCGCCGATTCGCAAAAGTGCATGCGCGTCTCCGGCAAACACAACGACCTGGAGGATGTGGGCCGCGACGACTCGCACCACACGTTCTTCGAGATGCTCGGCAACTGGTCGTTTGGCGATTACTACAAAAAGGAAGCCATCACCTGGGCCTGGCAACTTTTAACCGATGTGTGGGCAATGCCCAAAGAGCGCCTGTGGACGACGTGCTTCGAGGACGAGAAAGGCGAGATTCCGCGCGACGACGAGGCCGCCGAGATTTGGCGGCAGCAACCCGGCTTCGACCAAGCCCATTTGCTGTTCTTTGGCCGCAAAGATAATTTTTGGGAGATGGCTGAAGTCGGCCCATGCGGGCCGGACAGCGAAATTCACTACGATCGCGGCGCGCAATACTGCGACAAACAAGATGTGTCCGGCCATGTCTGCCGGGTGAACGGCGATTGCAAGCGTTTCCTGGAAATCTGGAATCTGGTCTTCATCCAATACAACCGGACCGGGCCCTCCAGCCTGCAACCGCTGGCGAAAAAACACGTGGACACCGGGATGGGTCTCGACCGCTTGACCTCCATTCTCCAAGGCGTCGACTCGAATTACAAGACTGACCTGTTCACGCCGTTGCTGGACACGATCCAGCAGCTAGCCAAACACACGGACGCGGAGCGGGAGGCGAACTTCACGCCTTACCGCGTCATCGCCGATCACGCGCGCGCCGCGACGTTTCTCATCGGTGACGGAGTCATACCGGGCAACAACGGGCGCAATTACGTCTGCCGCATGGTTATCCGGCGCGCGGCGCGCTTCGGGGGCAAGATCGGGTTCCAGGAACCGTTCCTCGCCCACGTCGCCGAAGCGGTCATCGAAACCTATGGCGAGGCCTATCCGGAAATCGTCAAGCATCGCACCTCCATCCTCAACACGATCTCGCACGAAGAGGAACGCTTCCAGCGCACCGTGGATGTGGGCGTCGCCAATTTGGGCGAGCTGCTCACCGATTTAGCCGAGCACGGCGAAAAAGTTTTGCCGGGCGAGATTGCGTTTGACTTGTACGCGACCTTCGGCTTGCCCCTGGAAATCACGCGCGACATTGCGCGCGAACGCGGCATGGAAGTGGATGAGGCCGGGTTCATTCGCGCGCGCGAAGCGCACGCCGAGGCCTCGCGCACCGAAGTCGGCGTCATCAGCAGCGAGGATGTGGAGGCGTATCGCGAACTGCTCCAGGCTTTGCAAGCCGAGGGACAGTTGGGGCCGGAGGGCGTTGAGTACGATCCGTATAACCAGATGGAAGTTGAAGAGCAAGTGCTGGCGCTGATGAAAGACGGACAACGCGTGAAGAGCGCGAAGGCCGGCGAGAAGGTGGAGGTGGTACTGGGCCGGTCATGTTTCTACATCGCCTCGGGCGGTCAGCTCGCGGATAGTGGGGTCATCGCCCACTTCAAACCAAACAGCGATGAACCGGCGTGGGAAATTCGAGTCGAGGACATGCGCCGACCAGCGGCGGGCATCCTCGTTCATATCGGCGTGGTCGTCAGTGGGACGCCGAAAGAGGGCGACACGGTGTGGGCCGGCATCGATGAGGAGCGGCGTTGGGACATCATGCGCAACCACACCGCAACCCACCTGCTCCAATCCGAGCTGCGCTATGTGTTGGGCGAACATGTCCGGCAGGCCGGTTCGCTCGTCGCGCCGGATCGGCTGCGCTTCGACTTCACGCATCAAGGAATGTTGACGCAGGAGCAACTGGCGCAAGTGACGCGCTCGGTCAACGAGGCCGTGCTCGCCAATTATCCGGTGCGCGTGGAATATATGGCGCGCGAGACGGCGATTGCCGCCGGCGCGATGGCGCTCTTCGGCGAGAAATACGGCGCGACGGTGAGGACGATTCAGATCGGCGAGGAGGAGATTTTTAGTTTTGAATTGTGCGGCGGCACGCACGTGATGGAGACCGGCGACATCGGCCCGTTCCTGGTCGTCAGCGAAGAAGCGGCGGCGGCGGGTGTCCGCCGGATCGAGGCCGTGACCGGCCGCGCCGCTTTCGATCTTTTGCAGCAGCGGATGGGTGCGCTGGAAAATGTCGCCACCTACTTGAAAGCGAATCCGGCGGAGGTGGATCGGAAAGTGCTGGCGCTGCTCGACGAACATCAATCGGCGCAGAAAGAAATTGCCCGCTTGCGGCGCGAACTGGCGCAGCGCGAACTGGAGACGTTGCTCGGCGGCATGGAGCGCGTCAGCGATGTGCCAGTGCTGACCGGCTCAATCAAGCACGTGGACGCCGAAACGCTGCGCGAGATGACGGATTGGTTCCGGGCGCGCGTCCCCTCCGGGGTCGTCGTCTTAGGCTCGGTTTTCGACAATCGCCCGCACTTCGTCGCGTCCGTGACGGAAGACTTGGTCAAGCGCGGCCTGGACGCAGGACAGATCGTGAAGGCTGTGGCGAAAGTGGTCGGCGGCGGCGGCGGCGGCAAACCGACGCTGGCGCAAGCCGGCGGCAAAGACCCGACGCGCATCCATGAAGCGCTGGCGCAGGTGAAGACGGTGGTGACAGGGATATTGGGACAGTAAGTGAAGGGAGGCGAAGCGATGACTATCGAAATTGAAAAGACCTTCCAGGCGCTTCCGCGTGAAGAGCGCGAAGCTATCATTCAGTATGGCGCTACGTTGAGATTATCCAGTCTTGAAAAAGAACTGGCGCTGGCTCAGCAGAAAACAAAGGAGTTCGAAGAAAAGTATCACATCACTTTGAGCACATTGGAGACCGAGGGGCTGCCGGACAATGCCAGCCATGAGATGCACGAGGAATACATCCTCTGGCGGCATTGGGCCATGACCGCCAGTAAAGTCAAGCAGGAACTACCCGTCCTGCGAAAGATCGTACAGCAAGCGGAGTTAAAGGAACTCCCTCATGCGGGCGACTGAACGGCTACTTGAAATTGAGCAACTCTGCGAACCACACCTTCAGCGGCAGGCAGAACACTTGGAGCGTTACAGTTATTATTGGCTCACCTCCACGAATACGCTAAAAATCGGCTGGGACAACGCGCCGCATCACACCCGGCTGGAAAATTTTCCCCATCACAAACACGTTGGGCAGATGGAAAATCGGCAGCCTTCCTTTGAAACTCGTTTGGAAGAGGTCATCAAAGTCATCTTCGCTGCACTTTCCCAAAGTCATTGAGTGTTATATATTCGTGCCATTCGAATCATTGGCGTAATTCGCGTTAAAGAATGACATCCGAACTCGACCAAGCGATTGAAGCCATTCAAGCCGGCCAAAAGGCGCAGGGACTCACCATCCTCGCGCGGCTGGTTAATCAGGAGCCGCACAACGAGCGCGCCTGGCTATGGCTAGCGACTTGCGTGGATGAGCCGGAGAAGAAGCGTTACTGCTTGCAGCGTGTCTTAGAGATCAATCCTGCCAGCGCGGCGGGCCGCCAACTGTTAGCCGAGCTTGACGCTCCGGTAACACCTCCACCCCCAGAAGTTAAATCGGAATCAGAGGTCTCTCGCAGACCCCATGAGCCGAGCGAATGGGGCCGACTTCGGGACTTCGTCGCCTCGGAGGCGATCAGCAGCGCACCAGCTGAATCAGAAACGTCGTTGCCGCTCACCGAGTCAGAAACGCCCACGCCTGCGCGTTTCGGCGAATGGGGCGTGATCCTCACGACGGGTCTTCACGCCGGGCTGGTCGGTCTGATAGTGGCCGTGCCGCTAGAATTCTTCAGCCTATTTGCCAACCCCAATAAAAACAGACTGTGGGCAGCGTATAGCGTGCTGTGGATTGGAGTCGGTTTAATCGCCGGCTATTTACTTCACTTGCGGGGCGTTGGCAACAAAATCAGTCGCGCCGTCGTCGGCGCGCCGGCCGGGTGTGTCACTGGGGTGACCATTGGCATAGTGGCCGCTTTCGTTTTGAACGTTATCTTCGTGCCCCATCGCGGGCTTGCGACTCCCGCTGACTCTCCGGTTTTTGACTTTGTCACTTCGGTCATCATTAACAGCCTGCCCATGGCAGTGATTGGCATGGGCCTGGGTCTCTTAGGCGCTTTGCTGATGGTGGGAATGATTGGGGCGATTGAGTGGGTGAAGGAGCCGGAAGGCAAGTAGCAAGTGACAAATGAAAAATGACAAGGTGAGAGGGTGACACGGTGACAAGGTGATCTCTTCCACAACAATCACCTTGTCACCCCTTCACCGTGTCACCTTGTCAATCACTTCAGAACCCTATGCCTAACCTCCCTCCCGGCAACCCCTTCGCCTACGGCCCGCCCGTCAAAGACCCTGCCCGGTTTGTGGGACGTGCGGCTGAACTGCGCCGCGTTTTTGCTGCGCTTGATACCGCGCACACCGGCCAATTGCAAAGCGTTTCGATTGTCGGGCCGCGACGGATTGGGAAGTCGTCACTGCTCTATCACCTGACACAAATTTACGGGCAACGGGTGACGCAGCCGGAGCGGTACGTTTTTGTCCATGCCGATCTTGAAGCCGCGAAGTACGAACAGCTTGATTCACTGCTGAAGGGACTCCTGAATGGCCTGCGCGACGCGCTGCCCCCGGACGCCAGTGCGCTCCGACAACATCTGCGCGACGCGACGAATGACAGAAAGCTTTCGCTCGCCGAATTCGAGACAGCGATTGAGCAGTTCAGCCGATTAAGCGCCTCACCTCTCTACCCGGTCATCTGCCTGGACGAGTTCGAGCAGTTGGTCAAGCATCCCAACGAGTTCCCCGACCGTGTGTACGATTCGTGGCGCAGCCTCATGAACGCCAGCCATCTCACACTCGTCATCGCCTCCGCGCGACCGCTCCACGAACTCTCGCAAGCCCAAAGCTTGACCTCGCCCTTCTTCAACATCTTCTCTGAGTTCATCACGCTCGGCGATTTGACCGACGACGAAGCCTGGGAACTCATCATCCGAGGCCAGACCTGCGACCAGCCCTTTACCGAATACGATTGTTTGCAGGCGCTCGAAATCGCCGGGCGGCATCCGCTGAAGTTGCAACTGGCGGGCAAACTGATTTACGACGCCAAAGCCGAGCCGCAGATCAATTGGAAGGTGCTTAAGCGCGAGCACCGCCGAATTGCTGACCAGATTTTTCAAGTAGAGAAGCACGGCTGGAAAACCAAAGCCAAGAAAATGATCCTCGCGCTCGGCGGTGCGGTGAATGAATGGCTCGGCCGCTCCAGAGACGATGAAACGAGCAACTGGATACGCGGCTGGACGGCCATTCTCGCCTTTGTGATTCTCATTGCCATAATCGTACTCGGCTTATGGCCCATCATAATTTGGAAAATATTTAAGTGACCAGCAACGGTCTAGAGAGCGGAGGTGCGCCATACTTCGGAAGTGCGGCGCACCTCCGCTCCCTAGACCGCATCCGTTTCTCTCCGTTTATCCGTTTCCCGAAGGAATCCGCTTGAAACCACCCTCCACCCTCCGCCTCCTCTACTGGGTCTTCTTCAAGCCGCTCTCGCTGGATAAATACATCCGCAGCTTCGACCCGACCCTCTCAATAGATAGTTCATTGATTACGCTCTGGCGGCGAGGCAAGGAACATCCAGCCCTACGCCGGTTGGTCCTTCAATCGCTCTTTCACATTCTGGTCACGCCGTGGCTTTTATACAGCTTGGAAAGTCCCTTACTGCTTTTAGCAGGCGTATCTCCATATAGGATCGCGTATGGATTATTAGTTGGTATAGGTATTGGCATGACAGGCAGCATACTGTTCGGTTTAGCATTCAGCGTGGCGTTCGGAGTTGCGTTCGGAATGGTGTTCAGCATAACATTCGGCATAGCGTTTGGCGTGGCCGTCGGTGTTGCGGGCGGCACAGCACACGGAACAGCATTCAGCGTAATGTTTGGCGAGGTACCTGGCACGGCCTTCAAGGTAGCGTTCAGTGTAGCGGCTAGTACGGCGCTTGGCGCAGCATTCGGTGTAGTAATTAGTGAGAGGGAGAACACAACTAGGAGAGTGATATTTGTCATGTTTTTAGGCGCATTATACAGCGCAGTAGGGGGCATAGTAGTGGGAAATATGGTGTTCAGTGTGGCACTCAGCATCACATTTATTCTTTTTTATTTCCGCCTCTATTTCTACCTGCCTCAACTTGCGTTTCAATGGCTGCTGGCACGCAGGGCTGAAACAAATCCGCATTCCGCACTACAAACGTGGAGCTTGTCGCCCATTCACTACGACGAGTTAATCTGGCCGCCGCTGCTCGGGCTGGACGAGCACCTGACCACCATCACACTGATGGATCGTGAGACCGGGGCCAAAGCAATTGGCGAAGTCGCTGGTTCTTTCCGGCAGAACTGGGCCGCGCGCGACGCTCTACTCGAAATCACTGCGCACGACGTGGAAGGCGCAAGGGACATCACCTCCATCGCAGCGATTGCTGAAACGCTTGGCTGGCTGCCCGCCGAACTCCCGCGCGAACTGGAATCTTTTCTCCCCGCGTTGCGCCAAATCGCGGAGCGCGTCCGGGCCGCGCTCGAAAGCGATACGGACGCTAATCGCCTGGATCAAATCTCCCGCGCCTGTAACGAAGTTGCTTCACTCCGGCAGGCACAAGCCTGGGGCAAGTCAGCCAAAGCCGGTGCGCGCCTCGCCCGCGCGCTTGATGTTTGGCAAGACATCCTCGCCCATGAGCGCACACACCTGCGCGAACAGGTCGCGCAATTCACTCTTCCCAACTATTACGTCTCAGGCAGTCCACTCGCCGACCAGAGTCGCGTGTTCAAGGGCCGCCGCGATTTATTCAACATGCTCGAACGTGAACTCGCCGCGCAGCCGGAGGCCCGCCCGGCGCTGCTACTCCTTGGCCCGCGCCGCAGCGGCAAGACCTCCACGCTGCGGCAGTTGCCCTCGCGCCTGGGCCCGGACTTCGCGCCGGTAGAAGTGGACTTACTCTCGGCCGTCACCTCGGAAAATGCCGCCGGGCTGCTCGGCGGAATCGCAGATCAAATCCGGGACAAAGCGTTGCTGGCACGGCGCTTGAAACTGCCACGTCTGGATAAAGCTCACCTCGCCGCCGATCCGTACTTGGCCTTCCTCCAATGGCTCACGGAGGCAGAAGCGAATCTTGACGGCAAATTGATCCTGCTCAATTTAGATGAATACGAGCGACTGGAGGAGATGATCGCGCAAAGACGGCTGGACGCGCGCATCTTTCAATGGCTGCGGAGCCTGATCCAAAGCCATCCCGGCGTCGTCGTCCTGCTCTCCGGCTCGCACGCGCCGGAAGAACTCGCGCCGGCGTGGAGCGACGCGCTCATCAACGTCCGCGCGCTGCGGATCGGCCCGCTGTCCGAGCCGGAGGCTCGCGAACTCATCACCGCACCCGTCCCGGATTTTCCGCTGCAATACGAACCGGAAGCGGTGGAGATGATTTTGATCGCGACGGGACTCCAGCCGTACCTGATCCAGGCGACCTGCCGCGATTTGGTGAATCATCTGAACGAGTTGAACCGCCGCGACGCGACCCGCACTGACGTGGAATCGGCGTTCGACTCGGCGCTGCAAACCGGCGCGGTCTACTTCAACGAACTCTGGACAAGCGCCGACACCGACGACGCGCAGCGCGCGATACTCCGCCTCCTGGCCCAAACCGACATGCTGAGCGAAGACGACCTCACGCGCCGCGCCCAACTCTCCAGCCTGACACCGCTCAAGAAACTCATCGGGCGCGATCTGATTGAACAGATAGATGGTGGATATAAGTTGAGGGCGGGATTGGTGGGGAGGTGGGTGAGACGAAGTACAGTGGACGGATAAAGATGATGGGGTGAGAGGGTGACGGGGTGAAGGGGTGAGTGTTCTGGAAGAGATCACCTTGTCACTGACCTAACAACAAAGCAGCCCATGAACGGGTGCTAGTCAAAGAGATCACCTTGTCACCCCTTCACCCCGTCACCTTGTCAGATGCCTTAATAAGTTTATGCCTACCCTCCTCTTCCTCACTCCTCAACTTCCCCACCCGCCTCGTCAAGGGACGGCGATTCGCAATTGGGGATTGATTAAGCATCTCGCCGAGCGGCACACAATCACACTGCTGTCGTTTGTAGAAGCCGGACAATCTGCCGACTCAACCGAACTGCGTGCGGCCTGCCGGAAGATTGTCACTGTCGCTGCGCCACGCCGGTCGCGCGCTGACCGCCTCCGAACGTTGTTCTCCCCCGAGCCTGATCTCGCCCGCCGATTGTGGTCGCCGGATTTTAGCCGCGCGCTCACGGCGCTTCTGCGCGAGTCACAATTCGACTTCATCCACATCGAGGGCCTGGAGATGGCGCCTTACCTTCCGCTTATCCGCGACCTAACCGCCGCCTCTGACAATGTCACGCTGAGCGAAGCGAAGCGTCTCACCCTAAGTAAGAGAGACTCTTCGCAGCGCAAAAAGCGCGCTGCTCAGAGTGACAGAAACCAACCTAAAATCATCTACGACGCGCACAACGCTGAGCACATCATCCAGCATCGCGCCTTCACCACCGACCTGCGCCAACCCAGACGCTGGCCGGCGGCCTTGTATTCGTGGTTGCAGATTCCTCGGCTTGAAAAATTTGAAGCAAGCATCTGCCAGTCCGTTGACGCGGTTCTGTGCGTCTCGGAGGAAGACTCTGCGGCGCTGAAGAAAATTACGCCTGAACTCAAGGCGGTTGTGATTCCAAATGGAATTGATTTGGAAGAATATAAAATACCAAGGACCAAGGACCAAGGACCAACAACCAACAACCAGCCGCCAGCCGTCAGCCGCCAGCCGCCAGCTCTCGTCTTCACCGGCAAAATGGACTACCGCCCCAACCTCGACGCCGCGTTATGGTTTGCGACGGAAATACTGCCCCGGATTCGGTCAGTCCAACCGGAGGTTCAGTTTGTCGTCGTCGGGCAGAAGCCACCGGAATCGCTGAGGCAGTTAAATGGTCAGAATGGAGTCATTGTCACCGGCGCCGTCGAGGACACCCGGCCATTCATCGCTGAGAGCGCGGTGTATGTCGCACCGTTACGCATGGGCGGCGGGACGCGCTTCAAGCTGCTGGAGGCAATGGCGCTCGCGCGCCCCATCGTCTCAACCACCGTCGGCGCGGAAGGCTTCGCGGTGCGGTCGGGCCAGGAACTGCTCCTAGCTGACTCACCGGAAAATTTTGCCAAGGCCGTGCTGGAACTTTTAAATGACTCGGCCCGCGCGGCGGCGATCGGTCAAGCCGGACACGCCTTTGCGCAAGCGCATTACGATTGGAGTGTGATTATTCCGAGGCTGGAGGCAGTGTACGAGAAAGTGCTTCGTGACTCGTGATACGTGACTCGTGATTAAGTGTCACGTATCACGAGTCACGGGTCACGGCTCACGGCTCACGTTAAGGGTACCCTGTCGGGGGCGGCGTATCCGGCGGGGGCAGAGTCTTCGTCGGGCCGGGTGTGCGCGTGGGATTGGGCGTGATGGTATCCGTGGGCAGCGGCGGATTCGTCGGCGGTGGATTTGTCGGCGGTGGATTGGTGGGTGGCGGCGGTAGCGGCGTCGAAGTCGAAACCGGTGCGCTGGTATTGGTTGAGGCAGGTGTGGCCGTGCTGGGCGGTAGGGTCCTCGTCGGGCCGCGAGTCTGGGTAGGCGGCGGTGTGATCGAAGGCAGCGCGGTAACCGAGGCCGACTCAGTCGCGGTCGCGCCTTGCGCCGAAGTTTGGGTCGAAGTCGGTGGCGGCGTTGCCGTCGCCGACGACGTGGAACCCCCACCCGCCGTGGGAACCGGCGTCACACTGGGGACGGGCGTCTGCAGAATAATCTCTATGGGAATACTGTTCGTTGCGAGATGCTGATCGTCTAGCACTTCATCCACCAGAGACACTCGCACCGGCGCAATCCGCGTTTGGAGCAGTTCTGCGCTGTAATCTGCCTTGAGCACCGAGATCAAAGAAACGGGGACGGCGTCTCGGCCTTTAGCCAACAACTCCGGAACGAAAAACGATAACGCCAAACACAAGAGGCTCAAGACCAGCAGCAAAAGAATCAAAAGCCAGCGGCCCGGATGTTTTCGATCTTCCGCGGGGATGCGGGCTTTGAGCGCGTTTTGAAGTGCGTCTTCGATCACTTCGTCTCCATCGTCCCGTTCTGCGACGGCGCCAAACGATACACCAGCACCTCTTCCGATTTTCCTTTGAAGGTGTGCATGCCCAACGTCGCCAGGTGAAATTCATGCTGCCGCTCCTGCAACGCGGAGAGCGTATACTGGCTAATGACAATACCGCTTTCGCCGAACTGCCGGGTGAAACTTTCCAGCCGCTGCGCGGTATTGACCGTATCGCCGATGATCGTGTAGTTCATCCGATCCGCCGACCCGAGTCCCCCGGCAATGACGCGCCCGGTGTTGATCCCGACCCCGGTGACGAATGGCACTTCGCCCCGTTCCTTCCGCCGGGCATTGAAGTTTTCGACGGCCTTGAGTATTTCCACCGCTGCCTGACAGGCCTGATAGGCGCTCTCGGGCGGAGGCAGCGGACGAGGCAAAATCCCAAAAAAGGCCATCAGGGCATCGCCTTCAAATTTATCCACGACCCCGCCATGCGCCGTAATAATCGGCACGAGTTCGTAGAAGTACTCATTCAACCAAGTCAAAATCATCGTCGGGTCGGCGCGTTCAGCGAGAGTGGTGAAGCCACGAATGTCACTCATCAAGACCGTGGCGACGACGTTCTGACCTTCCAGGCGCAAGTTGCCGGTCGCAAAGGCCTGGCGCAATTCCTCACGCACCTGGGGCGAAACCGTCCGCCCCAGCAGGTCACGATAAATCGAGCCTTCCTTCAACCCGGAGACCATATAGTTAAAGGCATGCGCTAAAACCGCCGTCTCGTCATTGCCCACCGGCTTGACGCTGACATTGAAATTGCCGCGCGCAACTTCGGTGGAAGCCCGAACCACTTGCTGGAGCGGGCGGGTGATGAGACTGGCCAAGTAAAGGCCAATCGCAATAACCAACAGAAAAGCCAGCGTCACCACGACCAAGGCTTGAACGCGCGTTACGACTGTGGGTCGCGCGAGAAAACTCGGCGCGAGGGCGGTCCCCACCACCCCCAGGTTACTCTCCCGCGCTTGCCACGGCCCCAAGATTTCACTATAGCTGCCGCTGCTCAGTTTCAAATTATTGCGCGTGAGACTCTGGCTCTCTTGTCGCCGAAAGACCTGGGCCGCTTGGTCGGGCGCTAAAGCCGAGGCATCGCCTTCGGGAAACACTGTGGAAACCAGCATGGCGCCATTGAGATCGTACAAGGTGACTTGCGCCAGCGTGTCCTGCCGAATCTCGCGCACGAGCGTGGGCAAGGATTTTCCGACGAGGAGGACACCGACCTGGCGACCGGCATTATCTACAATCGGGCCGGCGATGTAGAAGTAATCTCCCCACGGCGCTTTGACCCAGCCGGCATACTTGTTACCTTTCGCATCCGCCTGACCCTGGATGGCTTTCAGAACAAAATCCCACTCGGCAAATACCGTGTCGCCCCGCGTTGCCAGATACTCACTCGCCGAACCGCCGCTCGGATGGCGCAGCGAAAGAACACTCTCACCTTGCAAGTTCAAGACTTCGATGGCTTCCTCTTGAGAGTTAACCGCCACCGGCAGCACGAACGTGTGCAAAGCCTCAGCCTCGTCCGCCGCAATCGCCTCCGGTAAACCCTGGGTATTAGCCAACAAGCGTAGGGTTTCTAGGAGGCGGCTCTCCTCCTGAACGATCCAATCCGAGGTAAGTTTTCCGGCGTCAATCAATTGACTGGTGAACCGGTCTTCAATCGATTCAAACACATACCGGCTGACGAGATACGCGGCAGCCATCGCAAAGATCAACGCCAAGATGACATACGGAAAAGTAATTTTGACCCCGACTGGAAAGCGCACCGGCGGCAAGTGCCCGGTGAAAGCTACACCCGTTTGAGCTACCTCCCCGCGCGGTGGATCCGCCAGCCGCATCAGGGAATTCTGCTCCTGAATTACCGAGCGCTGGGCTTGAGGAACGGCCGCCTCCAATTCTGCCAGACGGATTTGCAGTCCACCCAAGGAAGCAATCGCCGCCTCCCGCCGTTCGCGTTCCCGCGCCACGCGCGACCGCGCATCCGTGGCGACGACTTCCAACTCCGCCACCCGTTCTTCCAGACTCTTTAAGGCGACGATGGCGGCTTCGCGCTGCTCACGCTCCTCGGCCACTTGGGACTGGGCCGCGGCCGCGCCGGCCTCCAACGCCACCACCTGGGCCTGCAGATTCCCGAGGGCGGCCTGGGCAGACTCGCGCTGCTCACGTTCCTGGGTGACTTGGAATTGCGCCGCGGCCGCGCTCGCTTCCAACCCCGCCACGTGCGTCCGCAGATTGCCGAGAGCTGTTTGGGCGGACTCGCGCTGCTCACGTTCCTCGGCGACTTGGACTTGCGCCGCGGCTGCGCTCGCTTCCAACTCTGCCACCTGTGTCTGCAAACTGCGGAATGCGGCTTGGGCCGCCTCGCGTTGTTCACGCGCCTCGACGGCTTGGGAGTGCGCTTCCGCGGAAGCGGACCCTAATTCCACAACATGCGCTTGTAGCCGACGAAGGGCGGCCTGGGCCGACTCACGCTGTTCACGTTCGGCGGTAACTTGGGATTGCGCGGCGGTGGAAGCTGACTCTAATTCCGCCAGATGCGTTTGTAAACTGTGGAGGGCGACTTGCGCGGACTCGCGTTGTTCACGTTCGGCGGTCACCTGGGATTGCGCGGCGGTCGAAGCAGTCTCTAATTCCGCCAGGCGCTCATGCAGACCGCTTAACGTATGCAAGGCGGTCTCGCGTTGTTCTCGTTCCTGCGCCGCTTGTGACTGCGCCGCCACCACAGCGGCCTCTAACTCCGTCACCCGCGCTTGCAAACCGCCGAAGGAAGCCAGGACGGTCTCCAGACGGTGACGTTCTTGAACTACTTCGGATTGAGCCGTCGTCGCCTCGGCTTCTAGTTCCGCCAGACGCGCACGCAGATTACCAGCGGAGGCTAAGGCCGACTCGCGCTGCACCCGTTCCTCGATCACCTGCGACTCAGCTGCCTTGGCCGCGGCCTCCAATTCCGCCAGACGCGCGCGCAGACCGCCGACGGAACCGAGCGCCATCTTCAGGCGTTGGTGTTCCTGAATCGCCTGCGACTGGGCCGCGGCCGCAGCCTCTAAGTCCGTAATGCGCGCTTGCAGGCTTTCGACGGAGGCCAGCGCGGCCGTGAGTTGTTGTTCATGCTCTTGGGTAGCTGGCGCCGGCACCGTGGCCGTCGAAGCTTCCAGTTCTGTTTGTTTTTCCGGCGAGGGTTCCGGAGCAGGCGGCGCAGGGGGTTCGGGCGTGAGAGGCTTAAGCCCGGAGAATAAAGAAGTCAGACGATTGGGATAATTATCTTTAGGCATCTAAGACCTGTCAGGTCTGAACTGAGCCTAAAGTTTACTCCTCAGAGAAGGAGAAAACAAATAGGATGAGAGAAAAGGCTAACCAGATCATAACCAAAGCCCAACCCGCCCTTCGACTGCGCGCCACGCACGCGAAGTGCGCGTGAGCGGAGCGAAGCGCAGTCGAAGGAGCGTGGCGCTCCGCTCAGGGTGCTGGTAGTTGGTCATTTAGAGTCTTAATTACTGGCCGAGGTGCAAAAAGGTGGAGGCGGCCTGGGCCGCAGGCTGCAGCAGCCATTGAGGAAAGAAACCCAGACTGAAGAGCAGCGCCAGACTCAGGCCATAAACACTCAGACTTGCCAGTCTCTTTAAAGAGAAAGCCGGTGCTTCCGCGTTCACTGTCTCCGTTTGACTTTCCATCGGCGTCAGGAGCGCCATCAGGCCTCGGGCGCAGACCAGAGAAATACTTACCATGCCCAGCCACAATAAAATGGCGGCGGTCGGGTGAATCTGCGCCAGCAGAATCAAGAGTGACCACCGGGCCGGGAACCCCGCCGTTGACGGGAACCCAACCAACGAGAGAAAACCCAGAATAACGCCGGCCACCGCCAGCGGATGACGTCGCCCCAGACCGCGGAGGGAATCAAAATCGTCGCCGCCCGCTACCCGGCGTAAGTGAGTCAAGCCCACTGCCCAAAAAATCAAAGCGAGGCCGCGCAATACCAACGCCGCCAACGCCGCGGCGACCCCGGCCTGGGTCCCCAAGCCCACCGCCAACAAGATCGCGCCAATATCTACCATGATGGCATAGCCCAGGCTGCGTCCAAAATTGCGCTGACCAAAGGCAAAGAGCGCTCCGGCGAAAACCATCGCGCCGCCCACGAGCGTGAGCGCCCGATACACTGCTGGATTCTGCCCTAACCACTCATAGGCGTTCAGAAAGGTCAGCAATAAAAAGACGCTCGCGAATTGCATGACGGTGAGGACAAACGCGGTAGCGAGCGGCGGCGCCTGTTCGGCAACAATCGGCAGCCAGCTATGAAATGGAAGAACGGCCAACAACACCGCAAAGCCGAGGTTCAGGAGCACGACGGCTTGCAGAGTGAAGGATTCGTCGCCGGGACTGGCGGCGCCGGCCTCCAGCAGCCAACCCGTCACCAGGATGAGCGGCAGACCAAGAGTCATGCAGACCAGAAAACGCAAAGCGCCGCGCGTCGCCTGCGGTGTTTCACCACTCTCACTCACCAGCATGAAGACGGCCAACGCCGCGGCCAGTTCCAGAAACAACGCTGCAAAAAGAAAGGGCTGCACAAAAAGCGCCGCGGCCAACAATCCCAAGATCGCCATCCCACCGGACAGATAGAAACGGCCCGGCTGAACCAGCAGCGCCGACAGGAATAACCCGGCGGCCTGCGCGAAGATAAAAACCAGCCCCAGCCGATTGATGGGCTCGACGGCGAAGGTGCGCCCTAGGATGACGCTGGAGCTTCGGATGATTAGGCCACCGAGCAGGTTGATGGGTTCATCCAGCAGCAAGGTGCGCGCGCAAATCGCCAAGAGGAGGGAAAGGGCAGCCGCCAAGACGGCGCTCAAACGCGGCGAACGACGGAAGAGGTAAATGATGAGCGCGGCGAAGACCGGCAAACCGACGAAGAGGACCGGCGCCGACATTAGCGAGAGGCTTCCTTCTCAGCCGCCGCGTAATGGAGATAGGCCAGATAACCGACCGCCAGAGCGATCACAAAATCTACCGCAGCGAGCAACGCCACCACGGCCAATGATGGCTCGACGGCGGTATAGAAAATTCCAAAACCGGTGAGGAGGGTGAGCAAACCCAAACCGGCGTTCATCGGCTCTTCGGTCAGGCCCAAGTTGAGCAGGCTCAAGGCGATGAGAAGATAACCGGCGACATTCAACCACGAGGGGATGCCCTGCAAAACGAAATGCGATTGGGTGGCGATGTTCCAAGCGGCGAGGCTGACCATCAACACGGCCAGCACCCGAAAAGGCAAACCGGTCGGGAATTCAAAAAGAGCCGAGAAACGGGTGGCGGCCGGCGCCAGGCCTTCAGGGATGGGCTGTTCCACCTTCCGGCCAAAGTGGACTTCGGCTCCGGTGAGATATAGGATGCCGACGGACAACAACCCGGCGAGAATTTTGACGACGACGACCTGCCACACCGCAATCTGCGCGATGAGCACCGCGGCCAACAGGTATTGCGCGGCCAACGCCACAAAGCCCAAACGCCAATCGTTGACGATGACGAGGAAGGCGGCGGTGATCAAGAGTCCGATCAACGCGGGAGTGACGAGAGAAGAGAGGCTAGCTGACATAGATTACTGATGCGTGACGAGTGACCCGTGATCCGTGATTTTCACTCGTCACGGGTCACTCGTCACATATCACTTTATTTGAATAGCAACCACGCTAAAAGCACCGCGACCAACGTCCACAAAAGCGCGCCTTCGCCTTCGAGCACGGCCGCCAGGTTCAAGATAATGCGGCCCAGGAGATGAATCACATTCCAGGCGGAACGATACAGGCCATCCAATCGGGCGAGCGAGGCCAAAGCAATCCAGGCGGTGTCGGCCGTCGAGTGCGCTACGGCTTCAAATCGCCAGAGGCCCACCCCGGCCGCCAAGGTGAAAGCGATCACCCCTAGCGCTATCAAGCCCGACACGCTGTCCGCTGGAAAACCGAAAAAGCCCAAGCCCGGTGCGCCCAAAGCCGGGCTGATGAAGCCGCCTAGCAATCCAGTCAAAATCAAAAAGGCCGCCGGGCAGGCCAAGCCGCTGGTGTACGCCACCCTCACGAGTGGTTCCCTATTTTCTTCTTCCCCCGGCCAAAAGACGACGAGCAGCAAGCCCGCGGCCAGGATCACTTGTGCGAGAATGACTCCCACCCCAACGAGGATCAACCACAAGCCACCTCGCCCTAATCCGCCGTACAAACCACTGACCCCAAGAAAGCCAATCGTCAACGGCGTTCCTAGCATCGCCGCTACACCTGAGACCGGCAGGAGCGTCATCCACGGTCGGTGAGCCAGATGACCCCGCGCGAGGAAAACTAATGCCCCACCCAGAATCAACGCTAACGATTGAGCGGTGAAGGCCACCACCGCCCAGCGGCCTCCCCACAGACCGGCAAGCAAGGCCAAGCCGGATTGCGAAATCACGAGATAGGTGATGCCCTGTTTGGGATCATCGGCATTCCACAATTGCGCCGCCCCGACCAAAGTCGCGACCAAACCGAAGAGCGTTAACCACGGCCGGACTGATTCAGCAAAACCAAAGGTTACCAATCGGCTCACCATTTCCAGCGCCACGGCCGCCGGAATTAAGCGCAGCATCACACCCAGTCCCTGCCGCACGTTGAACTCCGTCGGCAAGCCAAGATGCAGAGGAAATAATCCCAATCGAAAAATGGCGGCGAGGGTGATGAGGAGGGTAGATTGCGACGTCAACACCGCATCGCGCAGTGAGAGCGTCGCGCTAGTCCGGCTGATGAGGAGCGCTGCGCCCAATGCGAGCAAGGTGCCGGTTGAGTTAAAGGCGAGGTTCAAAATTGCCTGCGGCTCCAGGCCCTCGCCCTCCGCGAGCAGGATGAGCGCGAGGAAATAGATGAGGTCCAGTCCCGCCCAAGCGGCGATGCGCGTGAGCAGATTGCCGGAGAAGGTCGCCGCCAAGCCCGCCGTCGCCAGCAGTAAGACAGCGCCCCGCACGACGATCCGTCGTCCACCCGGCCGCGCGACGCCGGTGAGTAACGTGGCGAGCGTGACGGTGAGGATGCTCAAGCCAAACAGCCACGCTAATCGGTCAACTTCCAGACTCAGGCCCAAGGGCAGCAACGCCTCCGGGCCCCAGTTAGACAACATCGCGCGCGCGGGCAGGCGGAATCCCATCACCAACAGCCCGATCAACGCCGCCAAAGCCGAGACAATCGCTATCAGGCCGGTGTAGCGAAAGCCCGGACGCAGGCCGATCAGCAGACCCAAAGTGCCGAGGATGAGAAGGATTAGAGGGAGGAGAGGGGACATGAGTTTTGAAGGACGCAGAGGCACAAAATTCTAGCACACAAGCAAGGGAAGACAAAACTACGGGCTGACGTGCGCCGCACTTTGGAAGTGCGGCGCACGTCAGCCCGTATCGGTTTCATTCATCCGTTGCATCCGCTCCATCCGTTGACCAAAACGCTTGCCAATCCTATCATCAGACATTAGAATGCCTCCATGACTTCTACCACTTCGCCCCTCACCCTCGACCCTGAACGTCAGGCGAAAGCGAAAGAGTACGCGCGCATCCGCCGGCGCTTGTTCTTCGTTGACTTAGCGTTTAGCGGATTGGTCACGCTCGCCTGGTTGATCTTCGGCTGGGCGAAAGCGCTCGAAGCCTGGCTGCTCACCTTCACGCAGAACGACTGGCTGCTCGTCGCCGCGTTCGGCGGAATTTTCTATCTCTTCTTTGAAATCCTGGATTTACCGCTGGCATACTACTCCGGCTTCGTCCTGCCCCATCGCTACGATCAATCCACCGAAACATTGGGCGGCTGGATAAAAGATCAACTCCTCGGCTTGTTGTTGTCGGCGCTCATCGGCCTGCCACTCTTGGAAGGCATCTACTGGCTGCTGCGCGTCACCGGCCCCCTGTGGTGGCTGTGGGCGGCGGGCGGCTACTTACTTTTCGCCGTCGTGCTTTCGAATCTCGCGCCGGTGCTGATCATGCCGCTCTTCAATAAATATATTCCGCTGGGCGAGGAACACGCGGAGTTGATCGCTCGCCTCACCGCGCTGGCCGAACGCGCTGGGACAAAAGTTAGCGGCGTGTTTCGCTTCGATCTGAGCAAACGCACCAAGGCCGCGAATGCTGCGCTCACCGGCATCGGCAACACGCGCCGAATTATTTTAGGCGACACGCTGCTCAACGAATTCACAACCGACGAGATCGAGACGGTGATCGCGCACGAGTTGGGACATCATGTCCATCGCGACATTCCGGTAGGTATCGTGGTCGGCGGCGTGATCTCATTGATCGGCCTGTATATTGCCTCGCTGGTGCTGAATTGGGGCGCGACGGCCTTCGGCTTTAGCGGCCCGGCGGACATCGGCGCGCTCCCGTTGTTTGGATTGACGATGGGCCTGTTCGGCTTGTTGACGATGCCGCTCAACAACCTCTACTCACGCTGGCGCGAAGTGCGCGCGGATACGTATGCGCTGGAATCGACTCACAAACCGCAGGCGTTTATCAATGCAATGACGCGCCTGGCGAATCAGAATTTGGCGGACGCGGATCCCGAACCGTGGGTGGTGTTCCTGCTGTACTCCCATCCCCCTATCCGTGATCGAGTCGCCATGGCGGCCTCGCCAAAATTCAAGACCGCGGCTGAGGCACAATGAAATTTGGCGAAGCCGCCATCTGGGATTTGCTCAGCCTCTTGCTCCTGGGCTTGACGATGGGCGCCTGTTTGATTTTTTCCTGGTTCTTCCTTGACCCCTATAACCTCCTCAATCCTTTCCCTCCACCGACCCTGGTTTTCACCATTTCTCCGATACCCGCACCGAGCAACACACCCACTTCCGCCTTCCCGACTTTTCCGCCGGAATGGACGACCACGCCTGGGCCGGAGACGCCTTCCGTGACTCCGGGTGAAGTGACGGCCACTGAAACGATTGCCCCAACTGAAACCTCGGTGACGATCACTGATACCCCTGGCGCGGAGACTCTCACGCCGACCCTGACACTGACCGGGACTGTGGGTGCGCTCCCCTCCGAAACGCCCTCACGGATCGCCCCACCGCCGAGCAATACGCCGCCGGGAGGGTATCCATAAAGTGATGCGTGACGAGTGACACGTGATTAAGTGTCAGGTGTTCACGTATCACTCGTCACGCATCACGTCTCACGGATCACTCCCGGCATGCCTCAATCATCCCTAATCCTCGGCCTGACCTCCGATCTTTTTTTCGCCACGCAAATTGAAAACGTAGTGAAGCGCTTAGGCTATCGCATCCGCTGGATCGAGAGCGGCGAGGCGCTGGAGCCGGGGATCACTGCTTCTTCCACGGCCGGGCACAGCGGCGAACCCCTCACCGGGCGCGGGTCGGTCTTCATCGCCCGGCTCGTCGAATGGCAGCCCGCGCTCATCCTCGTCGGAATTGATAGCCCACGCCTGCCGTGGACGGACTGGATCGCCGCGCTCAAGTCGTCGGCGGCGACGCGGCGCATTCCGGTGATTGCCTTCGGCCCGCACGCGGACCCGGAGCTGCGCGCCCGCGCAATTGATGTGGGCTGCGACGCGGTGATCGCCCAAAGCCGCTTAATCGCTACGCTGCCTGAATTGATCGAAAAGTATGCGCGCCGGACGGACGACCAGGCGCTGCTCAACGATTGCGAGGGTGAATTATCCGCGCTGGCGCGCCAGGGGATTGAGTTGTTTAACCGGCAAGAATTTTTTGAAGCGCATGAGGAGTTGGAACACGCCTGGAACGAGGAGCCTGGCCCGGCGCGGGAACTGTATCGAGGTATTTTACAGGTGTCCGTCGCTTACTTGCAGATCACGCGCCAAAACTACAAGGGCGCGTTGAAGATGTTCCTGCGCCTGCGTCAATGGCTCGACCCGCTGCCGGACGAGTGCCGGGGCGTGGACGTAGCCCAACTCCGCGCCGATGCGCTAGCCGCCCGCATCGAATTGGAGAGACTGGGTGCGGAGCGGATCGGAGAGTTTAAGAGAGAACTTTTTAAGCCATTGCCAATGAAAGCAAAGCGTGACGCGTGATTGATTTTCACGTGTCACGTATCACGCGTCACGAATTTACACCGAGTAATTCCCGAAAGGAAGACTCATGCCCCATCCTCTCGTTCTGCAATTACGTTTTACGCGCAGTGAGTTTCAACGCGGGCTGGAAGGTATTACTGATAACGAAGCCCGCCGCCGCTTCGAGGCGATGAACTGTATCAGTTGGAATATTGGACACCTGGCCTGGCATGAGCAACGTTATTGGCTGTGGCGCGGCCAGGGGCAAATGCTCTTGCCGGAGATCAATGACCAATTTGCTTACGGCGCACCCGCCAGCACCCCCGCGCTCGCCGAGGCCTGGGCGGCCTGGCGCACCATCACACAAGCCGCCGATCCCTGGCTCGACCAACTGACAACCGAACGCTTACAGCAGCCCCATGAATTTGAATCCGGCGGACAGACCGTTGTCTTGACCTTTGGGAATCTAATGCAGCGCGTAATCTACCATTATTGGTACCACTTGGGTGAAAACCTGGCGATCCGGCAATGCCTGGGGCACACAGATTTGCCCGAGTTCGTTGGGAATATTGATGATGAAGCACCCTACACGCCCGACGGTGGACGGTAGACGGAGGCTTGAGCTTCTGTCTTAATTCTGTACACAGATTACACCGCTGGAGGATTGACATGAAAGACTATCATATCAACATTTTTTACAGCGACGAAGACGGCGGCTATATTGCCGACATCCCTGATCTGCAACACTGCTTTGCTTTCGGCGAGACACCTGAAGAGGCCCTCTCGCAGGCCTTAGTTGCCCGGCAAGCCTAGCTGGAAGCCGCCCGTGCGGAGGGCCGGCCCGTCCCCCCACCGCGCTATCGCCCGGTCATTTACCAATTGGCAACTGCCGGGTAAGAAAAATAAATTCAATTTTACAGCCCAGGCAAGATAATCACTTATGAAAGCAGAGATTAAAGCAGTGGAAATGACGCGGCGCATCCGTGATCTGAATTATCAGCGCACGCGAGGCATGACGCACGAACAACGACTCGCCTTCTACAAAGAACATGCAGGAAAAATGCACGCTGAAGCCAAGCAATTACTTGAAACCACGCCCACCGCCCAGCCAACAGAATCCCCGCGCGACTAATAATTAGGCTGCTCGCTCATCCGCTACACGCGAAGCGGTTACAAAATCCGCTGCCACTCCATTGTGCCATCACTCCCTTGGGCGTAAAATGAGCACACATTGTTGGCAGGCAAGCCAAGTCTGGAATTATGAGGGGGCCCCACAATTCCAGCACCCACCTCATAAGGGTTCACATCGTTAGCTCACGATCAAAGAAGCAATATTACAAAACCCGCACCCAATCATGTCAAATCATGCTCAAGCCATAGTTCCCATCAGCACTTGGTGTTATTGTTCTCCAGAATTAGGCTACAAAGGTTTTACGCTTGACATTGGCGTAATGGCTGAAGCCTTAATTTATTATGAGACAATATTTGTTAATATAACTGACCGGACACAGTTTGCGACGTTTATTGATTGGTTCGTCAAACAAGGGCAATATGACAAATTCTTATCTCTCGTTTCTGATGGTGTGATTCAATTTTACGATTATAGCTTTACCACATCCGCAGTTAGCAAAGACAATATAACTTCCATATGGAACATCGTCGATCCAATTCAGGAAAAACCAAATTCGTTTGAGCAAAGGTTTTTATATCATTCTTCCATAGAATCAGTTCTTTCCACTGGCGGACAAAGAAAAAAGCTCTACTCCACTCTTCGAGGTAAAGTAATAGAAGTTAAGTCTACTGAATTTAAAGCAGCGCTCCAGAATGCCAGAAGTGACCACAAGGAACCCAGAAGGAATGCAGTAATTCTCCAAGCTTTTGTGGATGAGCTTTATAGGTTTAGGAATCTTGGACATCCTCCTCAAGTAGAATCTAAAGTTAGGCCATCCGATGGGTTAGATAAAATACAGTGGAATATTAGTTTCGACGAACTCACAAAACTTGCCGGCAGGGAACTCCACTTTCACGAACAGACACCATTTACTGCAGGCGCAATTTCAAACCGTCTACTTTGGTCAGCGGCAAATTTGAATTGCGATTTATACCTCAGCAAACCAATGAGCGTTATGGTTGGCGACAAATTGTACGAATCGAGTTTTCGAGCATTAAAGACCAGTTCAGCTATTGATACTTTACAAAGAACTGTTGAATTTCCAAATGTGCGAAATTTAGTTAATGAGGCGAAGCTAAACTTGGATGATATTTTACTGATTCGAGGTAAAGCGGGTAAATTCAGAAAATGGCTGCAATCGGAAGGTGAGCGGGATAGAGATGCACTTATAGCATATCACAATGAAGTCGCTAAAGATTCTGGTTTTACAAAAACAAATCGGGCTATGCTGAACTTATTCGGCATTTTAGGCGGGGCAGCAATCGGCGGAATAGTTGAACATAAGGTTCCTGGCATACCTGGTGCTGCAATCGGAGCTGTAGCTGCGGCGGGTACAGAATATTTATTTGACATTGCAAAAAGAATGAATCAAGACTGGAAACCAATTATATTCGGAGATTGGGTGAAAAACCGAATAGAAACCTTGCTTGATGATTTGAAAGACAAAGAAGGATTTTAAACTGCAGAGGGGTCAGATTTTGGACATCAAAGTAAAATTGAGTCTCTAGCGTTTTCAAGCCCTTGTGAAGTTGCAAATGCAAAACTCAACCGGCAATGATGACCGCGCCTACTGGCTAAACGTACTAGCCCGTCTAGCCAACCCCATCCTCAGCAACTTGGCCCAACAGCAATTAAAAGAAAAGATGCCGATTGAATGCGGCACCACCGGCTCTGCCGCTGAACGACGCGACTACGCTCACTTAGAAGCCTTCGGGCGACTGCTCGCCGGTATTGCTCCGTGGCTCGAACTTGGCAGCGAAGCGTCAGAGGAAGGCGAACTCAGAGCCAAGACTGCGGAACTCGCGCGACAGGCGCTGGAGGCTGCGACTGATCCTCAATCGCGGGATTTCATGAACTTTACGCGTGGGCAGCAGCCGCTCGTGGATGCAGCGTTTCTAGCGCACGCGTTTATCCGCGCACCGAACGAACTGTGGAAAAAGCTGGACTCTAAAACACAAGCGAATCTGATCGCGGCGTTAAAGTCCACGCGGGTCATTCTGCCATTTTTCAACAATTGGCTGCTCTTCAGTGCCATGATTGAAGCAGCGCTGGCCTCCCTGGATCAAGAGTGGGATAAAGTCCGCCTGGATTATGCCGTGCGCCAACACGAGCAGTGGTACAAAGGCGACGGCGTCTATGGTGACGGGCCGGACTTCCATTGGGATTATTACAACAGCTTTGTCGTCCAACCAATGCTGCTCGACGTTTTAGGTGTAGCGCTAAAATTCTCGCCGGGTTACGCAGAGATTTATGAAAGAGTTTTGACGCGCGCCCGTCGCTACGCCGAAATCCAAGAGCGGCTGATCTCACCAGAAGGGACCTTTCCTCCAATCGGGCGTTCACTGGCCTACCGCTTTGGGGCATTTCAGTTACTGGGACAAATCGCTCTCATGCATCAGCTTCCGGAGCAGATCGCCCCCGCACAGGTACGCTGCGCGATGAGCGCTATCATCCAGCGAATGATCGAAGCGCCGGGAACCTTCGATGAAAATGGCTGGCTGACGATCGGCTTCTCTGGACATCAACCTGGGCTAGGTGAGCACTATGTCTCAACGGGTAGTCTGTACTTGTGCGCGGTGGGGCTTTTGCCTCTGGGGCTACCGGCGAACGATCCGTTCTGGAATGATCCGCCGGCGGAGTGGACCTCCAAAAAACTGTGGGCCGGACAAAACTTAGGAGCGGATCATGCGCTCTAAAAGGAGACGGAGGACGGACGACGGAGGACGGAGGATTGAGCTTTCTTCCTCCGTCCTCCGTCTCCCGTCATTTCATCGGGAACCTGAGCCTCCTGAGCGGTGTATCTAGGATAGATAAACTTAATCTATCCGGTCCCAAAGTGGGAAGGAGGCGCTATGAAACGCTGGTTGGTGATGTTCCCGGTGGCTCTCGGTGTGGTGCTAACGATGATAGCGGTCATGGATCAGCCATTGCCAACGGCCGCCGGTGGTTTACCCTGTTTTATGTGTCACGGGTTACGCTTTCAAGGTTCAGACCTCGCTCCCTCGGTCGCGGATACCAAGTTGACGGACGAAGAGATCATGAAACAAATCCGCGATCCGCGCGGCGTCATGCCCGCCTTTCCGGAATTTGCCAGTCAGTCCATTGTGGACTTTATCCGGGAGATGCCCACCGGTCAGCCAACCGCTGAGTTGCCGGCGGAACAACGCTCCAGCGCGCTAGCAACCATCGCGGCGGTGGCGGCTACTCGCGCGACAGCCTTCGCTGAGGTGAAATTTCCCGGAGCCGACACAACCCCTATCCCTTCAGCCACCATCGCTCCAAACAGTTCGCCTACGCGTTCAGGCTCCGCGGCCTCGGTCTCTTCCGCGTCCACAACCGGACTCGGCAGCTCGGGCTTTCCGGCTTCGGCCAATTTGATTCTGCTGGTTGTGGGATTGCTGATCGTCAGTGGAAGCGCGTGGTGGGCCTGGCAACGGCGACGGGTTTTACGCTAGACCTCTGCGCTACGTTCCCAAGTTATTTCCACCGACCAGCGCCGTAAAGACGGCGCTGGTCGGTACATTTTGTCGCGGCTTTTCACTGCCTCCAGTCTAAGGCATCTGGAAGTGGGTTCAAGGATGCTATAATGCTTGTTGTTATTCGTTGCTTTACAAGCCATCCAAGGATTACGCAATGGATAGAAAAGCGTGCCGACACAAGGGCTTGATCGAATTTGCCAGCGGACGACGGAAAAGCATGAACTCCGTCTCACGCTGGCAATATTTTTTATACGCCCTCGGTCTGGCGCTAGTGATACTCAGCACCGGCCAAACCTGGCCGACGCAAGCGGCCCCGGCTGGCAAGAATGTCAGGTTTTATATGGATGTTGCCTATCCCAAGACGACTCTCTGCACCGGGCAAACGGTGACATACACCGTACATGTCTACCGCCAATTTACATCCCCGCCTCCCGGTTGGACGGATAAAAATTTGCCAGAGCCCTCTGCAATCCAAAACGTAAAGGTTGAGGCCTACCCGGCCGATAAGACGATTGGCTTCTTTCATGGACCTCAGAAAGCGGGTATCGTCAGTGACCGCACCGGGTTTAATTTTGATGGGCCAGACAGCGTTGAGTTTCAATTTACGGCGGGGAAAAAACCCGGCAAAACAAACCTTTATTTTGAGGGAGCGGTCACCGGCTACACCATCCAAACCGGATATGTCTCTTTTACCGTGCCGATCCGGGTCATTCGATGCAACTATGAGGTCAGCACCCACTCTACCTGGGTCTTGAAGTCGCAATACGGCACCGGGTTCGCCTTTGAGTTCATGAAAGCCACACTGACGGCGGATGATTTAGGTTATCTCACAAGCTCCCCTGACCCTGGCGTACTCTGGGTCACAGTTAATCAGATCCCCAATACTAAATCAGTAATCGCGGTGTATGGCGGCAAAGCTAAATTGAATGGCCAGGTGGATGAGAATGGCCTGCTAAACCTAAAGATAAACTTCAATACCGCGTCAGGTGAGGAGGCCAATTGCAATGCGGCCGGCTGCGGAGGGGGAGCCGTCGCATTTACCCCTCCGCCGCTAATGCTCAATTTTCCTGAGGCAGGAGGAACCAAACGGGCGGCCCAGGTTCTTGATAGCCCTGCAGGCCCACTACCCGGGACGACTACAGTCACCGTGATCCCGCTAGAGCAAAAGCCGTAAAGGAAGAGAAACTTGAAGCCAAATTCGTCCAAAAGCTGGGCAATTTTATGGCTGATGCTCATCCCCCTCCTTGTATCACTTGGGTGTCAGCCCCAGCCAAGTGATCAGCCCCAGCCAAGTGATCAGCCCCAGTCGAGCGATCAACCCCAGCCGACGAACCAGCCCCCGTCGAGTAATGAGCCTGAGTCGGGTAATAAGACTTTTGACGCCGAGGTGGTCTTTGGCCCTGGCCCCTTCAATTTACCGGAGACGCGCGTAGGGCTTTTAGATTTATCCAGCTATCGGGCTACTCTGATTCTCTCCTTTGATGGCGCGCAGGCGGGACAGCCCCATCAATGGTCGAAGACCTATGTCATGCTCGCCACCAAAGACCCAGCCGCACGCCAGTTGACGATCGAAAAGACCGGAGATCTTTCCGACCTCGCTCCTGTGTTTATGGCGGAGGTTGAGGGGGCCTTATACGAACGCCGCGGGGAGAATTCGTGTTTGGCGAATGCCACCGAGGCAGGCAGCTCACTTGCCGAGCGGATGGAACCGGCTTTATTCTTGGCTGGCGTCATCGGCGCAGACGAGGCCGGCAGTGAAACAGTCAATGGGGTCGCCGCCAGTCATTACAATTTTGACGAACGCGCCCTGGGGCAGGTAGACATCGCGAAATCAACGGGCGAAATTTGGGTTGCGTCCAAGGGCGGTTACATCGTCAAGTATGTGCTGACGACCACCGGCATCGCGGATTACTTTGGCGAAGGCACAGCCGGCACGCTCACCTGGGATTACCAAGTGACCAACGAGAATAAGCCGGTCACTATTGAACTGCCGGAAGACTGTCCTCCGGGTATGGTCACTGCGCCACTGCTAGCGGATTCCACCAACACTCAGAATATGCCAGGTGTGCTGAGCTTTGATACACCCTCCAGCCTGGCAGACGCCGCCGATTTCTATCAGAAGCAGCTTCCGTCATTAGGCTGGAAGCTAGATAATGAGCCTTCTATAACCGATACCCTGGCGTTAATAAATTTCACCCAGGAAGACAAGACACTGGCAGTCATCATTACCACGGACGCGGAAGTCACAACCGTTCGCATCGTAACGGGAAAGGTTCAGCCGTAAGAATTCAGACACCGGAGAATCAATTCAACAAACTCCACACCCGCAGCACCTCGGCCACGCTCCAGGCTTGAGCGACGCAGCCGCGCGGCGTGAACGGCGCGTCGCCGTCAAAAATTTCTGCAATCGAGCCTAACCCAAAATCTGAAAGATGATGCTCGAACGGTGCGAGGCATGAACGCGCGGCCTCGGCGTCGCCATAGACGCGCGAGTGCGCTTCGACAAATGCGCCGATGAGCCAGGCCCAAACCGTGCCTTGATGATAGGCTGCGTCGCGCTGCCGCTGATCGCCGCCATAATGGCCCACATACGCCGGATGTTTAAACGAGAGTGAGCGCAGGCCGTGCGAGGTCAATAGCTGTTCAGCGCAAACGTCCACAATCTGCTGCGCCTGCGCCCGCATTCGCGATTCTTTTCCGGCCAGCGGTCCATACGGAAGTGAGATGGCAAAGAGTTGATTGGGCCGCAGGCTGGCGTCGTTCCCCTCCGGTCCTTCGATCACATCATACAGATAGCCGCCTTCCGCGTACCAAAATTTCTCAAAACTTTTTTCGGCGCGGGCCGCCAACTCCGCATAAGGCTGTTTTGCGGCTCGCTTTAATTTCCGCCGCAATTTGTCCATGACGCGCAACGCATTGATCCACAACGCGTTGATCTCCACCGGCTTGCCCATGCGCGGCGTGACCACCCACTCCCCGACCTTCGCATCCATCCACGTCAACTGCACGCCCGGTTCGCCGACATAGAGCAAGCCATCGTTCGAGTCGACATGAATCTGATAACGCGTCCCGCGCAGATGCCAATCCACGATCATCTCCAACACCGGGAAAAGTTCGCGGGCCAGGGTTCGATCGCCGGAGGCTTCCAGGTAGCGATCCAGCGCGTGGAAATACCACAGCGTCGCATCCACCGTGTTGTATTCCGGAGTCTCTCCAACGTCGGGAAAACGGTTGGGCAGCAGGCCATCGCTCACATACCGGGCAAATGTGCGGAGCAAGTCGGCCGCCACGTCGAAGCGCCTGGTCGCCAACGTCAGACCGGGGAGCGCGATCATCGTATCCCGACCCCAATCCCCGAACCAGTGATACCCAGCGATGACCGTTTGCCCCTCGCCCCGCCGGACGATGAATTGATCGGCAGCGAGGACGAGTTGCTGAATCCATTCCGGCTCGGATTCTGCCTCGGCTTGTGTGATGAGCGCTTGCGCCCGGTCACGTTCGGCGGCGAGGGACGTTTCCCAATCCAATGAAGCCGGCCCCTTCGACTGCCACTTCGACAAGCTCAGTGTCCGCTCAGGGTGCTCGCTACTGGCGACGAAGACGAAGGTCTCGCCCGGCGCGAGGTCGGCGGTGAACTTCCCTGCGGCGAATTGATCCTCGCGATCCGGGAGGCCGCGTTCGGTTTCCAGACGATGCTTGATGTTCCAGTGCCACTCACGCATGGGCGTGAACGTGCCGCGATTGGCAATCAGCCGGAATTCCAGATCGCCGATTTTCACGACCGCCCCACCCTCGATAGCAGCAACCTCCGGCTGCCAGCCCCCGCCGTGAGTTTCGGCGTGCGCGTCGCGGCGCGTGACCATTGGCAGGATTTCTAAAGAGAGCGGGCGCAGCGCCCGGCGCAGTGTGTAAGTGACAAAGACTACGTTCTGCTCGTGCGGCATCCAGACGCGCTTTTCGAGCAGCGCTTCGGCGAGGACAAATGTCCAGGTCGGGATCAAGCCGTCGAGGCGGAATGTTTCCAGGTGGCGATAGCCGTGTGGATTAATCGCGCCATCGCCATATTCATTCGAAGAGAGAGGAAAGAGTTGGCCATCAAGCGTGGCCCACTCGTTGAGCTTGCTGACGAGAACGGTGCGCCCGAGCGGAGGCTGCAACGCGGGGACGAACAAGCCGTGATAACGACGAGTATTCGCGCCGCTGACGGTGCCGCTCGCCCAACCGCCGAGGCCGTTGGTGACCAGCCACTCGCGCCGCGAGGCGGAGGAAAAGTCAGAGGTGAGGTTGAGACCGAATGAGACGACGGAGGACGGAGGACCGAGGACGGAAGCCTGAGCATTAGCCCTCCGTCTTCCGTCATCCATCTTCCGTCTTCTTTTCTTTCCTCCGTCCATCGTCCTCGGTCCTCCGTCTAGCGCTCTATTAGCACCGCCCGCGCCGGCGCGCCGTCCGAGCCGACGAGCTTGAGCGGCAAACAGATGAACTCATACGTCCCCGGTTTTACACCGGTGAGGTTCAAGCCCTCGACGACGACGATGCCCGCTTTGAGTAAGATCGTGTGCGTCGGGACGCTTTCTTTCCACGGTGCGACCGAGAGATAGTCCACGCCCACTAACTCGACGCTGTGTTGCACCAACCACTCCGCCGCATCAGCGCCAATGGCGACATAGTCGGTATGAAATTCTTTATCACCGTTCGCCCAGAATTCTGAGTTGCGCGTTTTGATGAGCAGCCGTTTGGTGCGCGCCGGAATTTTGGCGGCGGCCATTTCCGTCACGGTGACACGCGCGACTCCGAGCAAATCGAGGACGTACGCCTCCCCCATCAACGTTTCCAGCTTGAGACTCTCGACGCCCGCCGCGCCTTGAATGAAATGCACCGGCGCATCCACATGCGTGCCGCTGTGAACGCCCAACGCGAGACGCGAGACATTCGAGTTCGCGCCGTCTTCAATTTTGTTCATGCGTTCTAATTCGATGCCGGGATTGTTGGGCCAGACCGGCAATGTAGGAGAAATACCGACAGATAGATCATAGATTTTCATTGGGCCTCCTGAAAAGAGAAAAAGAGAGAAAGAGAAAAAAAGAATAATCAAAAATGTATTGACTCGGATGGGAAGTAAGTCATATACTCTTTAACGCGAGAAACGTCCGCAACGATCCTAACAACCGAAAAGCTGTGCGGCTCCAGCGTCGAGGCAAAGCGAGAACCTCCTCACCACCGACGGCCACAGGTCTGGATCGCTTGAGAAAGCGAAACGCAAACACACTCTAGCGACCACCCTGACTCCGCTTCTCGATAGCACAAAGACGCTGGCGTTTCCACCCGGCGGCAAGAACTGAGGCTCGGACTCAGACACTACTTTCAAGGGTGAGCCCGCAGATTGGCCAGGCGACACCGCACCCGTTGCGGAGATAAGACCTGGTCACGGGAGGGGTAACTTCCGACAAGCTGCCCCTTATTTGCGAGATTAGTTGCGAGCGTTTCCTAAGGGGCCGGATGCCATGCCCGTATCCGGCCCTTCGTGTTAGAGTCAACGGATGCCTTCGGCGAATAGAACGGATGGATGAAACGGGGGAAAAATCAGTTAAATCCGTTGCATCCGTTGACTAACGACGCGGCGGTGTTTGTTGTGGCAGAACCGCCGCCGTGATTGTCCATTCACCTTCCGCCGCGCTCACGCCCGAATCCAGCCCGACGAACTCAAACCACGTCCGCCCCGGTTTGAGGGGAAGTGGCACGCCCGCTTCATCCACCAAGTGAAATAATCCCGGCCGCACGAGGCGCAACCACAGCCCCCGAAACATTTGTCCATCCCGAAACAGCAGCGCCGGTCCTTGTCCCCAAAATTGAATCTCCAGCGAATAAAAGTTGGCGCTTTCTTGAATGTCGCTATATAAATGATTCGCGAAGGGCACGACGACGTTCGCAGCTGAGAGACGTGCGCCGGTCGCCGCATCTGTGTGCCGTGATCCGTCCTGCGAACGCAGATAGACTCCCTCCGACTCCTCGTATATCCAATCCACCGGCGAATTCAGAAAATTGACGTGGACGAGCGTGGCGGCTTCACCGTTGGTCAACGGCTGAGGGCTAAAAGTCCAACCGGAAAGTTGAGGTCGCGTCTCCAGGCCTCGCTTCGCTGCTTCTGCATGCAACTCAAGCGTGTTCGTAAACATCGTATGCTCCAGGTCCTGGCAGGCGACGGATTCTTTGGGGACGCGGCACAGCGGCGGGCAATCGTCACCGAACTCGGCGGAGATGATGCGCTCGAAAAAATCCGAATCCTTGAGGCGCTGCTTCACCCCGGCGCTCGACCCGGAGGTGACCAGCAGCGCGTCGAAGATCGCGGGAAGTTCCATATCAATTAACCGCGCCGAGCGCACGCCGCCGACTCTTTCCGCATCGTTTCCGTAAAAGATGGCGGTGAGGCGCGTGCCCCAGGCTTCCACATAATGCTCGAAGACCGCCGCCGCGTTGTTCAGCCCAAACTGCGGACGAGAACACGAGGGTTCATTGACGACTTTGATTGCGAGCGGCCGATGATTGAGCAGTTGCGGATCGGCGACGACTTCGCCCGTGAGCGGGTTCACGTTATCTGGAAAGTTGTCCGGCCCCAACTGTCCGGTCGGCGTTCCGGCGACGACGAGGGTGTTGGTGGCGGTTGGTGGCTGGCTGCTGGTCGCTGGCGGCTGGTCGGTGGCAGTTGGCGGTTGGCTGCTGGCGGTTGGTTGCTGGTCGCTGGTAGCAGTTGGAGGAGGAGGGCTTGAGGTTGGAACAACCTGAGGCTGGAGAGAACAAGCAACAAGACTAAAGCAGATACAAATTACAGGAAGAGACTTTAAAGTTTTCATAATCAAAATCCCAAATCCCAAATCCCAATTACCAAATCCCAATAACCAACCCACCATCAGCTATCAGCCATCTGCTATCTGCCAACCGCCAAGTCACGCGTCACTCGTCACGCATCACGTCTCTCGCTTACCCACCTCCGCATCAGCGGCACATGGTATTCCCAAACTGACGATTCAGATTCGCGCAGGATGTCGTGTCGCTCGGCCCAATGCAGCGCAGCACTCAAGGCGTCCGGAGGAAGCTGAGTCGCGGATTCCAGTTCAGGTAACGTCCAGGGTTCGGGTCGGCGGGACATCGTGCGGAGCACGGTCTGGTAATCAGCATCGCTTGCCTGGTTCCAGACTCCGTCAAAGTATACCGTTCCCCGCTGAAAGAAGTCCAGCCCTAACACCGCTTCGACATCCACGAGGCTGATGATCGCGTCGCGTTCGCGGCGCTCGTCAATCAGTTCGTGGTTGAGATGATCAAGCGCGTCGCGGCAGACTTACTGGACGAGGTACGGCTGCCCGCCGGTTTCGGCGATGATGCGCTCGACAGCTTCCGGCTCGTAGTTGAGCACGAAGTCTTCAGTGGGATTGGTGATCAAGCGCCAGGCGTCCGCGTGCGCGAGGTACGAGACGCGGATGTTTTCGTAAGAACCATAGAAGGGCTGCTGATAATCGCGGCTCATCTCATCCAGCGTGTGCAGCCCGCCGAGGACGAGCGTGATCCACGGCTCTTGCGTTTTGGCGCGCAGGAACGCGTAAATTTCTTTGCCGATCTTGCCGGCCTCGACCGCGCGCTCGACTGCTTCAAATTCATCCAGTGCAAGGATGAGCGCCTGCCCATCTAATGCCGAGCGCGCTTGCTCAGTGAAGCGATTGAATTCGCGCGCCGCGCTTGATAGCCCGTTGTAAGCCGCCTGGTCAGGGCGTGTTATCTCTTTCGCTGAAGCGAGCGGCTGGAGCGCAGTGTAAATTTTATCCGCAAGGCCCAACAGCAGATCAGGCGTGGACTCGACGAAGCTGGTCTCGCCCGCCATATCCGCGTAGACGATGACGCTCTCAGTCTGCAAGGCCTGATTCAGATTGCGCAGGATGCTGCTCTTGCCCATGCGCCGATGGCCGTAGAGGATGATGGAGTCCGGCACAGACTTGGCCGACCAGACCTCGCCAACGCGGTTGAAAATGTCCGTGCGCCCGACGAAGAGCGGCGGAGCAACCGGGTTCCCGACGACGTAGGGGTTATCAAACGCGGTGAGCGGACGCTGCCAAACCGCTGAGGTACGCTCGACGGCGGTTCCGGTTGCTCGACGAGCAGCGGGAGTCATCTCACGCAGCGCGGCCTCGCCCAACTTGCCCTGCTCAGCAGCGACGATGGATTGCCACAAGCCGACGACGCGCTTGAGCAGCACGCGCTCTGGCGGTTTGACTTCTTTTTCGATGTACCCAGCCAACTCATTCAGCGCGCCCGCCGCCCGGTTGAGCGCGGCGGATTTCTGGGCATTATTTGTGGCGCGCATGTACGCCGCCGCTTCCGCGCTCACATCGCCAAGCGCCTTGAGCGCTTCAACGACTATTGGACGGAGCGGCGGCTGAGCGAGTGAATTTATCCACTCCAACTTTTGGGGCGCTTGAGCCACGGCTTCCGCATCTTGAGCTTCCAGAAACGCAGCAAGGGCGGCGAAGGAGCCAGCGATTTCATCTCCGTGCGGAAACGGACGCACACCCTCATAAGCGGAGGCAAAGCGTTCCGCCAGCTTAATTTCTTGAATTTCCAGTGTCTCCAACTCATTTTCATCGCGGAACAACTCATACAGCATCAAGCTAAACTGTGAGAGTGGCGTGGCTTCCATTCGCCGCAAGCGACGCGTGAGTTGCCAGACAAAGTGCTCCGAGGTTTCGCTTCCTCCCCCCGTACCATCCACAAAGGTCTGACCAATTTCCCCCAACAGAGCCTCGTGCACGCTTGGCAGATCACGAAATTGGTGTTCAACTAGGGGTGGAAATAAATAGTCGTGGAGAGTGGGCAAATGCGCTAATTTATACAGTGCCACGAGCGGGCGGGGCTGATCAGCAATAAAGTCGGAGAGCGCGCGCTGCGCGGCCCAACGCTGAAAGGGGTTGGCTGCTATCCAAGCGGTAAAGATCAAGCCGCGCTCCAGATCAGCCAAGAGGCAGGCGCGCAGCAGGCGATCCACGCCCGGCAGTGGCAAGACGGCCAACTCATCCCACATGACTGGATGACGTTCCAAGTGCAAGAAAGGACCGCTTGAAGAGCGAGAAAGCCACCAAGCGAGCGGCGCTTCAAAGACATAAAAGAACAGGCGGCAGCCACCTGCACCGACCGTCACTACCCCACCTGCTATGCCAAATATGGTACCGATCGACTCGCTGCTTGGGTTGACAAACGCGCCAAATATTGGGCCAATCACCTTGTCAATCGACGTACCAAACACCCTTCCTATTTCATAGCCAACATACCAGCCAAACAAGCTACCAAACACTACACCAACTGCCACACCACCTATCACACCACCCGCCACACCAAACGCCGCACCCAACGCCGCGCTAAGCGTCACACCAAGAGTCATGCCAAATGCCATGAGAAACGCCTCAACAACCGTCATACTAACACTCGTACCACCCACCATACCACCCACTAAGCCAAACGCCACACCAAATGCCACGCCAACCGCCACACCGATCGCCACACCAACCGCCATACCGCGCGCTAGACCAATCGCCAGGCCACTTGCCACGCCGCATATCACGCCACTTGCCACGCCATATACCACACCAACTGCCAAACCTCCCCAGTCCACTAACCTGCCTTGAGCCGCTGATGAGGCCCACGCCACGCTGACTGAGAAGAAGATAGACAGCAATACAGTGAGAACCAGCGACATCACATACAGGTTGCGGTAAGCAAGGAGGCGCAAAGACCGGCGGAGCGAGGCCCAACCCGTCGCGCGGTACAAATCGGGATCAGCGCGGTGGAGATAATGCTTCAACCGAGAGGGCTGGAAGTAAATCCAGGTGAGCAGGAGCCAGTAGTCACGCGGGTCGAGCGGGTTGAGGATTTCCGGGAGCGGCGGGCCGTGGTAAGTGGGGAAGGTGGGCATGGGGTGTTGTGTTTTGTCAGCGGATATACATCGGATCAGCGGATGGGCAGCGGGAGGACAAGGTTTTTCACTGTTTTCTACTTTCTACTTGGGGGGTTGATGACCCCAGTGGCGTCGGGTCTGAATATGCTTGGGTGGGAAGAGGCGCTTCCATTCGAGGCGCGGACGGCCAAAGTTGATGAGCAGCGCAACGGGGGCATCCGTGGCGGCGAAGTAATCGAAGACCTGCGACATTTCATCATTGTTGAGCGGCTCATGATGCGCTTTGATTTCCACCAACACGACGCGCGCGACGAAGAAGTCTACTCGGTAGGTGTAAACCAATTGGCCGTCGGCGTTATAGATGGGGAGCGAGTATTCTTCTTCAAAGTCCAAGCTAAAGGGTGGTTTAGGGAATGCCAGTTTCATCCCGCTCTGATAGAACGCCTCGCGGTGTCCCGGCCCATGCTCATTATGCACCGCCATCGCCGCACCGGTGATTCGGTACGTGAGGTCATTATGCGGCGCATTCTTGAATAGGCCGGGTTTTGAGTCAGGCATAATAGTTTCTCCCCAGTGAGTTATGCGTCAGCGGATGTGCAGCGGATCAGCGGATAGTACGCGCCGAACCCATCCGCTGATCCGATGTGTATCCGAGACGCCCAACCCGATAAAAACTCCAGAAGATATCTTTCAAATCGCAGAACTGCCTTACGCAACAAACCAACGGATTCAACGCATACTATCCGCTGATCCGCTGCGTATCCGTTGACGCCTTCCCCTCAAACAACTCCTTCGCCAATCTTTGCAACTGCGCCGGATGCCCCAGGCTTTCAACCCATAAGCGTTCGACTTCTGTCGCATCAAAAACGATGCCGGTGCCGGACAAGCGCGCGGCGAGGAAATCGCGGGCTTCGGCTTCGGTGAACGGGCCGAGCGTTTTGCGGGTGAAGATGTTGTGAAAGGGCGAGACGCCGCTGGAGGCGCGCGCCGGAAAAACTTCTTCGAGCGGACGCTGGGTGGCGAGGCAGAGCGCGAGTTTTTCCTTCTCTTGGGACAAGCTGCGCAGGAGATCATGCAAGCGCGGGTTGAAGTCCGGCTCGGCCAGGCGCTCGACTTCGTCGAAGAACAGGATGACCGAGCGGTTCTCCAGTACGCGCTTCAAATCGCGGAGTGAATCGCCCATCTCGCCCAAGTGTCGCAGCACCGTCTCGCAGAAATCGCGCTCGTCCAAGATGCGCTGCAAATCCACGTACTCAATCGTCACCTCGGGCAGCCAGGCCGCGCGCGTAACGTAGAGATAGTAGAGCAGCGACGATTTTCCAATCTGTGATGCGCCGGCGAGCGAGAGGCTGGAGCGCTTGGACAACTCGGTCTTGATTTCGCGGACGAGCCGCTCGCGGCCAAAGAATAAGTGTGGATCAGGAATGCGGCCGGAGGTGAAAAAAGGATTGGGGGAGGATTGGTGATTGCTGATTGTGGATTGCTGATTGATTGGCCCAGGCGAAGTCGAAGGGTTGGATGTTGAGGAAGAGTGTTGATTAAAGACGACGGTTGAGCCGGACTCGGCGTGAATCTCAATCCTATCGCGCGCGGTGAGATCGCGGCCTACGTTTACATCTTTCCCAGCGCTGATGTTCGAGTCGCTGGTGGCTGGCGGCTGGCCGCTAGTTGTTGGTTGCTGGTTGTTGGCCGAAGGTGGTAGTTGGTCATTTGTCATTGGTCACTTCCCCATTCGTAATTTGCCATTTGTCACGCGAAGCGGTCACTTGCCACCTGCCACTTTCCACTTGCTTCATCCTTCATCCCTCATCCTTCATCCTTTTCTTCCAAACTGCTTCTCCAACGCGTCCACGCTTAAGTGAATCATCGTCGGGCGGCCGTGAGGGCAGGTGCGTGGGGATAGGCAGCGCTCCAGCCGCTGAACGAGTTCGGTTTGCTCGGCGAGTGAGAGCACTTGTCCGGCGCGCACGGCGGCGCGCTTGCACACGCGCGCGATCAGGCGATCCTCGACCGCGGCAGCCAGCGGCGTTTCGTCTTCTTCAAAATCTTCGATGACGACGCGCACGGCGCGCGCGGGATCTACCGACCCCAGGACCGTGGGCAACGAGCGGACGAGGAACGTGTTGCCGCCAAACGGCTCGATGCTGAAACCAATTTGGTGGAGAACCTTGATTTGGCTGTTCAGCAGCGCGGCGGCGTCCGGCGGGACTTCAACGGCAACCGGCTCAATCAACGATTGCGAGACGACTTGCTCGGCGGCGCGCTGGAGGCTGAAGGCTTCATACAATACACGCTCGTGCGCGGCGTGTTGGTCAATCAAGTACAACCCATCCGGCCCCTCGGCGACGATGTAGGCCGCGCCGATCTGACCGATGACACGTAGCAGAGGAACTTCAGGAGTGGGAAGAGGCGGCTGAGAAGATTCGGGAACTGAAGAAGATTCAGGAACTGAGGGAACTTGAGAAGAAGCCAGGGGCATGGAGAGCGGAATGTTGCCGGCCATTCTCCATTCCGGGGACCACGCTCGGGAACCGCGCTCCTCGTCCAGGCCGGAGTCCCAGCGGCGCGCTTCCAGGTGCGGGATGGGTGCGCGTTCGACGAGCGCTTTCCGCACGGCGCGTTCGACGGCGCTGAAGGCGGCATCGTAACTGCGGAAGCGCACCTCGGCTTTGGTCGGGTGGACGTTCACATCCACATCTTCCGGCGGCACCGTGAGCATGATGACGGCGATGGGAAAACGCCCGACCATGAGCATGGTGTGATACGCCTGGAGGACCGCCGCCGAGAGGCGCGCATCTTGCACCCATCGGCCGTTGACGAAGAGCGTGATGTCTTTGCGATTGGAGCGATTCAGAGAAGGCGGGCTGATGAAGCCAGAAACGTGAACCGTGACGCGTGATTCGTGAAGGATGAGAGCCTCAGGTTCGTCATCATCCGGTGGCTGAACCGGAGCGGGCGCGTCATAGACGCTGCCGCCTAACTCGATCAACTGTTTGGCGATGTCCACGCCGTACACCACGACCAGCACCTCGCGCACGTCGCCGCTGCCGCTGCTTTGGAAAGTGGTCCGGTTGTCGAAGATCAGCTTGAAGCGCACGGAGGGATAGACGATGGCGTAGCGCGAGACGAGCGCGGCGATCTGGCTGCGTTCGCCGGTTTCGGACTTGAGGAACTTCAGGCGCGCGGGCGTGTTGTAAAAAAGATTTTCGATGGAGAGGACGGTGCCTTGCGGCGCGCCGAGCGCGCTGCGCTGCTTGATTTCGCCGCCCTCCAGCCGCAGTTGCGTTCCGAGTTCCTCACCCATCGCGCGCGTCATGAGTGAGACGCGGCTGACCGCCGCAATCGAGGCGAGCGCCTCGCCCCGGAAGCCGAGCGTGCGGACACGGAAGAGATCGTCGGCGGAGGTTAATTTTGAAGTGGCGTGACGGGCAAAGGCAAGTTCCACCTCCGAGGCCGGGATCCCCAGCCCATCGTCCGCGACCCGGATCAACGTCCGCCCGCCGCCCTCGACCGTCACTGTCACACTGCGCGCCTGGGCGTCGAGCGCGTTCTCAATCAGTTCCTTGACAACGGAGGCCGGGCGCTCGACGACCTCGCCGGCGGCGATTTTGGAGGCCAGGTCTTCTGAGAGGAGACGAATGGGCACGTAACTGATTATAGCCTGAATGGGGAAGAGTGAGTCAACGGATGGAACGGATATAACGGATGAAAGAAGATAAAAGAAGATGATGATGACTGATGATTATTTACATCTGTATCGCTCACCGTCCGCGACCTTCGGCGCGGACGGCTCGTGGGGACGCGGGCCTGGAGCACTTGTGAATAATCACCAGGATGATAACTCTTGACAAGGATCATGCTACGATTACACTGACGCTTAGGAGATAAGTTTCGCTTAGACCCTAAAGGTCTTAAAGACCTTTAGGGTCTGACAAGATGAACATGAACTGGTCAAACGTCTTCGGCCTCACACTGGTAGCACTCTTACTGCTCTTTGCCCTGCTCCGCGTCGAGCGCAAGCGGTCGTGGGTGGTTATTCTTTTACTCGTCGCGCCGGCAACGATCCTGCTGATCATTTGGGCCAATTTCTATCGGCGGTGGCCGGAGACGCTGCTCGCTTTTGCCCTCGCGCTGGCGTTGGCCGGGACATGGTGGTTCGGGTATGGCCGCAAGTTGCCGCCGCCCACGACCGAGAACATTAAAGTCTGGGGTCAAGAGGATACGCCGAAACCTAAAGCGCCGGAGACCGCCAACCTGCAAGCGGAAATTGAGAGTCTGAAAGCCGAGAAGGCATTGATGGAAGCAGAATTACAGCGCTTGAAGGGCAATGGAAAAGGAGGCCGCAGTTCATAAGCCTCGCTCGAGAGCAATCGCAGGACACTCCCGGTTCGCTTAAAACGAGATGACCACAACTCAACGCAGCATTTTACTGTTGTTATTTATCGCGACGATTGGAATCTTCGTCGCGCTTGGAGGCATGATCTTCTACGATCTGGGACTGAGTGCTTCGCTGGAACTCTCAAATCTCAACTTCCAAGAGCCAACTCCCAAGGACCAAGGACCAAGCCCCAAGGACCAAGGATCAACGCCCAACTCCCAAATCCCAACTCCCAGCAATCAGCCACCAACCGCTACCATCGAACCATCCCCTACCCAAACCGCCCTCCCCAGCCCCACCTCGCTTCCAACGCGCACGCCCACCGTTACCGAGACGCCGACGCCTACTTCAACACCGACGATCATTCCTCCGCCCTCCGCCCAAATAACGGGCATCGTCGGGCACGGTCAATCGCTGCCGCTCAGTTGCGAATCGCGTTCGGCGGCGGATTGGGCCGGATACTTCGGCGTTCAAATTGACGAACTGAATTTTTTGCATGGCCTGCCGCCTTCGGACAATCCGGAGCGCGGCTTCGTCGGCAGTGTTCGAGGCGCTTGGGGTCAGACACCTCCCGATCCGTACGGCGTTCACGCCGGGCCGGTAGCAAGCCTCTTGCGCGCGTATGGATTGAAGGCGCGGGCATACCATGATCTGACGTGGGATCAACTGCGGGCCGAAATCGCCTCCGGGGAACCCGTCATCGTCTGGATCGTCGGTCACGTTGAAATAGGCCACAGCCTCGTTTACACGACACCGAACGGGCTGGAGGTCATCGTCGCGAAGTACGAACACACGGTGATCGCCATCGGTTATACCGAAGATAGCGTGATGGTGCTGGATGGAACCAAAATCTATTCGCGCCCCTTGAGCATTTTCCTGAATTCCTGGGGGGCGCTGGGGAATATGGGGATCATTATGGAATCTTAATGGTACAATCCCGTTTATCACGATGCTGCGCTATGCCCTCTTTGATTTAGATGATACGCTCTATGCTTCTCAGACCGGCCTGTGGCGCGCGGTCAAGGAACGCATCCACCGGTATCTGATTGAACGCCTGGGCTTCCAGCCCGACGAAGCCGCGCGTTTGCGTGAACACTACCTCCACACGTTCGGCACCACGCTCGGCGGCTTGCGGCAAGAGTTCAAGATTGATGTAGAAGACTATCTGGCTTTCGTCCATGATCTGCCGCTGGCGGACTATCTCCAGCCGGACCCGGCGCTCAATGGCATGCTGGCCCGTCTGCCGCTGACCAAAATCATTTTTACGAACTCGGATGCGCCGCATGTCCGGCGCGTCTTGGAGCATTTAGGCATTGCCCAGCGTTTTGTCCAGATCATTGATATTTGGGCTTTGGATTTTATAAACAAGCCCGATCCGCGCGCGTATGCGCGAGCGTTGAGCTTGATCTCCGCTCAACCGCAGGAATGCGTGTTCATCGAAGACTCGCGGCGCAACCTGATTCCGGCGCAGGCCTTGGGGATGCTCACCGTGTTGGTCGGGCAAGCCGCCCCACCCGATTTGCCGGACGGTATCACGTATCACATCCCCGAAGTTTTAGGCCTGGAACGGATCCTGGCCGGTGTGATAGGACAGACATGGTAATGACGGAGGAAAAAAGACAGCCAGCCGAGGCCGATGATCCGGCCCGCGCCATTCTCTTCGGTTTGGCGTTGGGCGATGCGTTGGGCTGGCCCGTAGAATTTCTTGATCGCCCGCTTATCCGCGCCCGATACGGACGTTTGGGGATCGTCGCTCCACCCGATCCCGCACTGTATACCGACGACACCCAGATGACGGCCGCAGTTGCCGAGGCGTTAGTGGAAGCCGGGGATCAAGACCTGGACAGTTTGATGGCCGCGGTGTCCCGCAACTTCATCACCTGGAAAAATGATCCGATTACGGCGACACGGGCGCCGGGCGCGACCTGCATTCGCGGCGTCAACGCTTTGGAACTGGGAGCGCCGTGGCGCGAGGCCGGCGTCAAAGACTCTAAAGGCTGCGGCGCGTGCATGCGCGTCGCCCCCCTTGGTTATTTCTATCAACACGATGTTGAAAAACTGCTTCAGACCGCGCGGGCCCAGGGCTGGCTTACCCATCGCCACCCCGCCTCGGATGCGGCTTGCCTGGGCGCAGCGCGTCTGATCAAGCTCGCGCTGGATGGAGTCGAGCCGAAGGATTTTCCAAATCAAGTTCGCACACGGACCGAGGGTGTGTCTAAAGAATTTGACGCCACCTTGGAGCGCCTCGACCACGTTAAGGATTGGACGGACGAGGAGGCCGCACTTAACTACGTCGGCCCGACGCGCGGGGGCGGCTGGATCGCCGAGGAAGCAGTGGGGATGGCTGTGTACTGCGTCCTCCGCCGCCCGAACGATTACCAGGCGGCTGTCACACTCGCGGCGAATATCAGCGGCGACTCGGATACGGTGGCCTGCATTACCGGCGGGGTGATGGGCGCGCGCTTGGGAATCAGTGCTATTCCTGCCGATTGGATCGAGCGGTTGGAAAATCGGGATTACCTGTCCGGCCTGGCGGAGCGACTGGCGGAAAAACGCCGGGCCTTAAACGCTGTTCCTGACACGCCCAGACCTGTGAGGTCTTAAAGACCTCACAGGTCTTTCTTGCAGGGGGATGAAAGGGGGGTCATTAAGGAGCCATCTATGAAACTGTGGGTGATGCGGCATCTCTGGGGAGTCACCGAGGCTTGGGAAGAAGTGTTCCCCAAAATTAGAGACAGCGGTTACGTCGGGATTGAAGCAGCTGTTCCGGAGCCCGAGGCGCGCGAACGTTTCCAGAGATTGCTGGAGCGCCATGGTTTTGAGTACATTTCCCAAATCTTCACGCAGGGGAACACGGTGGCCGAACACCTTGAATCATTTCGGCGGGACGTGGCAACCGCTGCAACGTTTCAACCAAAGTTAATCAACTGCCATGCCGGTCGAGATGCCTGGAGCGAGGCCGAGAGCATCCAATTTTTCGAACAAGCGCTGAACATCGAAGCGCAAGCGCGTCTACCGGTTGCTCACGAGACGCACCGGGGCCGCATCCTCTTCAATCCCTGGATGACCAGCCGCCTGCTCACGCAGTTCAATGAGTTAAAGCTTTGCTGTGATTTCAGCCATTGGGTGTGCGTCTGCGAACGCCTGCTAGATGACCAACCGGACATCCTTCGGCAGTGCAGCGAGCATTGTCTTCATATTCATGCCCGCGTCGGTTACGAGGAAGGGCCGCAAGTCCCGGACCCGCGCGCGCCCGAGTATCAAAACTATTTAGAAGCGCATGAACGTTGGTGGGAATTGATCTGGGAGGCGCAAGCCGCGCGCGGCTTGGAGGTGACGACGCTCACACCGGAATTCGGCCCACCGAGTTATTTGCATACGCTGCCCTATACGAACGTGCCGGTCGCGGATTTGTGGGAAATTTGCAACTGGCAAGCAAACCGCCAAGCGGCCAACTTTACGCGCTGGGCGACAAAGACGTGATGCGTACACGGATTTCACGGACACCTTCGGCGGATTTCACGGATTTTCAAATTAAATTCCGTGGCATCCGGCTTTTTCGGTGTAATCCGTGTACCGCTTTTCTCTGCTCAAGGTTGATTGCATGCCTGACTGGCTGACAAATCCAAGAGCCTTAATTGTTATCCTCTGCATCGGCGCGCTGATTCTGGGTATCAACGCACCCTTACTCAGTTTGCTGCTCGGGAAAAAGGCGACCGGGCGCGACGCTCCTGCATGGCGTCAGGCACTGCGCGGCGGATCAGAGCGCCAAAGGCAGCAAGACGCGCAACTCGACGAGCTGCATCGGATCGTGTCCGAGTTCAAATCGGACAAATCTCAGGACAAATCAGATGATTGACAAGGTCATCGCGTTAGCCGAGGCTGTCACCCTCGTCAAAAGTGGAGATATGCTCACCCTCGGCGGGATCACGCTCTATCGCCGTCCGGTCGCTTTCGTCTACGAACTCATGCGTCAGGCCACCCCGCCGACCGAGTTAACGCTGATGTGCTTCACCGCATCCTACGAAACAGATTTATTGATCGGGGCCGGGCTGGTGAAGTGCATTCGCAGTTGCTACTTTGGGTTCGAGGTCTTTGGCCTCGCGCCGATGTTTACGGAGGCCGCCAACTTGGGAAAGATCGAAATTATGGAAGAGTCGGAGGCCAGCCTGACGTTCGGCATCCGAGCGGCCGCGGCTAGCATCGGCTTCATGCCCGGCCGCGGGTGGATCGGCACGGACATGCTGCGGCTGCGCCCGGATGTGCGCACCATCCGCGATCCGTACTCGGGCGAAGAACTCGCCGCCTTTCCCGCCATTCACCCGGATGTCGCCGTGATTCACGCCCTCGTCGCCGACCGCTCCGGGAACGCGGTCATCGGTGGGAACCCCGGCATTGATAACGAGTTGGCGCTGGTCGCCAAAACCGTCATCATCACCGCAGAAGAAATCGTGGAGAAACTGGATCACGTGGATATTGCCACACCGCTCGTCACTGCCGTCGTCGCCGCCCCACGCGGCGCCTGGCCGACCTCCTGTCATCCGCTCTATCCTATTGCCGGTGGCGAAATCCTCCAGTATCTTGAAGCCTGTGGCCGTGGGGAGTTTGAGGCGTATCTGAGAGAACGATTGGACGGAAGACGGATGACGGTAGACGGTGGACCGCTTCGCGAGACGAATGAAAGAAGTGACGAGTGACCAACAGCTAACAGCCATCAGCTATCTGCTATCTGCTATCTGCCAACCACCAACCGCCAACAACCGGCAACCAGCAATGATCCGTTCACTTTATTACAGCCATAATGGTCGTTACACCACCGACTTACCGCAAACGCACTGGCGCGTGGCGCTCCGGGATGCCCGGGGGCTGTTGTGGATAGACTTTGGCGAAGAACCGAGCGAGACCGTCGAACCACTGCTGCGCGACTTCTTTGGTTTCCATCCCTTGGCGATAGACGATGCGCTGCGCGAGGCGCACGTCCCCAAAATTGATAACTGGGGAGAGTATGTCTACATCGTGCAGCACATCGTCGTCTTTGACCCTCAAGCGATTGAACTGACGACGCGGGAAGTGGACATTTTCCTGGGAAAGAACTACCTGGTGACGCATCATCGCCAACCCATCGAAGCGGTGAACCGCGTGTGGGCGAGTTACCAGAACGATCAGCAGCGGCTGGAACGCGGCCCCGATCATGTGCTCTACAACTTGCTGGATTTGATGACCGCCGAGTACATGCCGGTGGTGGATGTTTTAGACGACGCGATTGACCGGCTGGAGGATGAAATCTTTATCCGCCCCAGTCAAAACCAAACGATTCTGAATACTATCTTTTCAATCAAAAGAGCCATCTTGCATATGCGCCGCATCATCGTCCCGCAGCGCGAGGTCCTCAACCGGCTGGCGCGGGACGAGTATACGATGATTGACGCCGCCGACCGCGTTTACTTCCGCGATGTGTACGATCATCTCGTCCGCTTGGCCGATATCAACGAAAGCTTGCGCGATCTGATCGGCGGCGCGCTGGACACCTATCTCTCCGTGACCTCCAACCGCATCAACGAAGTCATGAAGGTGCTCACGATCATCAGCGCGCTGTTCATGCCGATTTCTTTTCTGTCTGGATTCTTCGGGATGAACTTCACCCGCTTGCCCTTTGACAGTCCCATTTTATTGGGGGCAACGCTCAGTGTGATGATCCTAACGCCGATTGTGATGATCTTATGGTTTCGACACCGAGGGTGGCTCTGAAGACCGTGACGCGTGATCCGTGACGCGTGACACGCGAATTTCACGCGTCACGCGTCACGCATCACTATTCACGAACGACCAATGAAGCTTCTAAACCGCTTCCCCCTCACCGATGGCCCGCTAAAAATTTTATTCGGCCTATTCACCGGCTTAGGAGTCGTGCTGCTGTTGTACGCTTTCGTGAGCGCCCAACGGGGCGAAAACCAGGCAGCGACACTCGCCCTGACTTCAACCCCCGAGCGAGTCGCCACGTCCACCTTGGTCGTTGCCTCCCCAACGACTGCCTTCGTGAACGCTTCGCCGACTTCCCCCCCACCCTCCACCCCCGAACCGTCTCGGACTCGGTTCTACATCATTCCTTCCGACGCGACCCCCATCCCGACTCCCTTGCTCCCGGCTGCGGCCCCCTTCCCAACATCGTGCGATGGCCCCGGCCGGATGAACATTCTCCTAATTGGGCTGGATGGATTCAGCGCGGATTATCAGCGCGCCGCCCGTTCTGATTCAATCATGATTGTTGGCGTCAACTTCGCCGCCAAGAGTGCGCAGATGCTCTCCATCCCCCGCGACCTGTGGGTGCAACTCCCGAACATGCCCCAAGTGCCCGAGGCGCGGATCAACACCGCTTATCACTACGGCGAGCTGTATCAGGTTCCCGGCGGTGGCCCGGCCCAACTCCGCGCGACGATCGCCAACACGTTTGGTCTACGAATTGACCGCTTCGTCGTCGTCAATTTTTTTTCTTTCGAGCAAGGCGTAGACGCGATTGGCGGAATTGACGTGGAGGTGGCCCGCCCCATCCACGATGGCGCTTACCCGCTCCGCGACGGCAGCGGAACGATTGTCATTGATTTTCCCGCCGGTCGGATTCACCTGGATGGCTCGAACGCATTGATCTATGCGCGGATCAGGCATGACAACAGCGATTTTCAACGCATGCGCCGGCAGCAGCAAGTGCTCTTCGCCATCCGGGACAGGCTGCTCTCGCCCGAGGCCCTCCCGCAGCTTCCAGCGCTGGCGCAGGTATTGAGCAGCGCCGTTCTCACTGATCTGACCGTTGAAGACACAGCGCTCTTGGGCTGTCTGGGGCCGCAGATTAGCCGCGAGTCCATCCAAACCTGGGTGATTGATAACAGTTTGACTCAATCCACACATCTGGCGAGCGGAGCAAACGTTCTGTTACCGAAGATGGAGGCCATCCTGCCCATTCTGGAAAATTTCAACACGGGCGAATAAGACGAACTTACCCGTTATAAGGAGACAGGCTCAATGGAAACTTTTAAACTCTGCATTCTTTTTGGCGATAACCCGGCTCTTGATCCAGGGCAGATTGCCCCCGGCTGGGAGTTGGCCGAAATCCCGGTCGGGCTGGTGGTCAGGCCTTTCGAGAGCGAGGCCAACTGGCAGGCTCAAATCGCCCAAATCGGAACCTGGCATCTACCTCCCATTAAAGTGGCCAGCCACTTTCTCCATGGCTGGGGCCTCACCCCCATCGGCCCCGGTGTGGATTGGGATCAGTTGATGTTTTGGTCCGAACGCGCCCTGCGCCGCCTCGGCCAGTTGGGCGTGGAGGTGGCCGGGGTATATGGCAGTTTCTTCAAAGTCCCGGAAGGCGTCGCGCGCACCCAGGCGCTGGATCAGGCCATCCGCTGGTTCAATATGGTGGCCGATTACGCCGAAAAATACCACGTCAAGATCGTTTTGGAACCCACGGCTAAACCGGATACGCTGTTCCCCATGTATTTGGACGGCCTCGCGTTTGTAAAAAAGGAAATTAACCGGGAGGCGGTGCGCGTGATGGCTGACCTAAACTATTTCCTGGCCGGCAACCAACCGCTGGAAAACATCGCCCAAGACCCGGACTATTGCTTACACGTTCATCTCGCCGGTCAGCGCGCCCAGCCGGGGGTCGGCAATCTGGTAGAGAGCCACACACAACTCTTCCGCGTCCTCCGAGATATAGGCTACGTTCGCGGCGTCTCGGCGGCTTGTCCCTGGGTCAGCACCGTCGGAGGCGAAACGGTAGATTTCCGCCTCGAAACCGCCAAGACGCTCAACTATCTAAGCGCCCTGCGCGAAAAAGTCTATGCCGAATAGTGCCCCTCCGACCCAGTAAGCCGAGCAAGTAGCGAAGCGAGGAAGTGAGACAACCGGTCATGAGAAAAGCGATGGAGTTATCCGGCTTTGCGGCGCTGGCGCTGCTGTGCCTCAGCGTGACCTTTGTGGTTGGCTATCAGGTCGGGGGGACGACGGCTGATCCTTACCCGTTAGTGACTCAAGTTCAGCAATTGATTGAGCAGAACTTTATCCGGCCCCTCCCGAGCCATACGAAACTGGAATACGGCGCCGCGCGGGGCCTCGTCAGCGCCACGGGCGATCCGTATACGGTCTTCGTCGAGCCTCAATCGCATGAGCTTGAAACCCAATCGCTTCAGGGAGAGTATGGCGGCATCGGCGTGGCGTTGAGCAAAAAAGAAACCGGGGAAATTGTCCTTTCTCCTTATCGCGACTCGCCGGCCGCCCAAGCCGGACTGCTGGAAGGCGACGAGTTACTGGCGGTGGATGCGACGACCGTGACTCCCGCCACAACCCTGGATGAGGCGACCACGCTCGTCCGCGGCCCGGTCGGTTCGACGGTAACGTTGCAGGTTCGGCACCCGACCGGAGAAGAACTCACCGCCCGCGTTGTTCGGCAAAGCTTTTCGCTGCCCTCCGTAACCTGGAAACTGGTTGAGGGTCAGCCGGCCATCGGATTAATTAGTATCAGCCGCTTCAGTGATAAAACTTCGGAGGAGGTCCGACAAGCCACGGAAGAGCTGAAGGCGCAAGGCGCGACGAGTTATATTCTGGACCTGCGGAACAACGGCGGTGGTATACTCGAAGGCGGAATCAAGGTGGCCGAGCAATTTTTAGATGGTGGTGTCATCATGTATGAAACGCAGAAGAACGCGCCCGAAAAAGTCTACCGCGCTCCGGCAAATACGGCAGCGACCACTACCGCGCCGCTGGTTGTCCTGGTCAATCACGGGACAGCCAGCGCGTCCGAGATTGTGGCCGGGGCGTTGCTGGATCGCGAGCGCGCGGTATTAATTGGGCAAACCACCTATGGCAAAGGCTCAGTTCAGTTGGTCTTTGATTTGCCGGGCGGCTCCAGCCTGCATGTCACCTCGTACTTATGGTATACCCCGACCCACCGCGAGTTGGATGGCAAAGGCTTGCCGCCGACGATTACCGTCGAGCCGGCGCCGGATGGCAGCGACGCCGAGTTAGCGCGCGCGCTGGAAGTTCTGCAAAATGGGAAGCCCTAGACAAAGGACAAAGGACAGAGGACGGATGACGAAGGACGAAGGACCAACCACCAGCCCCCACCCCCTAGTCCCCAGTCCCAAACTACTCCGATGAAACAGACAGAGGAAGGAATTAAAATTGTCGCCCAAAATCGAAAAGCGTTCCACGATTATTTTGTCGAGGATCGCTTCGAGGCCGGGTTGATTCTGGTCGGAACTGAGATCAAGTCCATCCGCGCCGGTCAGGTTCAACTGCGGGAGGCGTACGTTCGGGCCGAAGCGCACGAGGTCTTCCTGTTGAACGCCCACATCGCCATCTACGATCCGGCCGCGAGTCAGAATCATGATCCCCGCCGGGCGCGGAAGCTCTTGCTGCACAAAAAAGAAATCGCCAAACTGCTGGAGCACGTCCGGCAAAAAGGGTACACCATCATTCCCTTGAAGATGTATCTCGCCAAAGGCCGCGCCAAGCTCGAAATCGCGTTAGCCAAAGGCAAGAAACAATATGATAAACGCCAGACCATTGCCGAACGCGAGAGCCGCCGGGACATAGAGCGGGCGTTGAGCCGGAAGGATCGGTCGTAACGGAATACGCAATACGGTATACATAGTGCTACCAGAATTGCGTATTCCGTATTGCGTATTCCGTAGATAACCGCTCTAAAATGTTCAATTCGTCTCTTTTGTATTAGTCATTGGTCGTTTTTGGTCGCTTTCGCGCTAAAATGCCTATGGTATAATCTTAAACACGATTGGGGATGACCGGCTTCGACGGAGGAGGTTGGTTACAGATTGCAAGCCGGGAGGCGCCGAACCCGTAAACTCAGCGCAAACCTACAAGTGCCAACCGCACTTCCTATGCGGCTCTCCCGCTCGCGGCCTAACCCCCGTTGAGTAAAAGAGCCCGTCTCCTGCGGGAGACGCGCTGACCGCGAGCCCCTCCGACGGCGCGCGTCATCAGTGTCACAAAAGCCGGAGTGCCATCCAATCTGCCGTGAGTTGGATGAAAGCGCCCTCGGGCATCAGCGGCTGGTCGGCGAGTGACCCGGTCCCGTGGGGCCTCGCCGGTGACGACAAAATAGCGGGACTACGCTTGTAGATATTTGTAGCCGAATCTTTCGGACGCGGGTTCGACTCCCGCCATCTCCACTAGAGGGAGGTATCGGTATTGATTAACCAGGGAGAAAGGAGGCAACGACACTGAAGAGTGGATGATGGATAGCCGCTAAGCAGATATCTGAACATTCGGTGTTGTATCCCAATTCTCTTTTGGAGGAGATAAGATGACCGCACAGAAGAAGTCTTCTAGCCGCTTGACCCGGCGCGAGATGCTGAAACTCTCCGGCGCCCTGGGGGCCGGCTCGTTGCTCGCCGCTTGCGCGCCCGCTACTACCCCC
>Ga0075421_100000033_pt1 | contig 101170 bp, 102 predicted proteins | sample SoiMetdeltSBSDD5_FD_75292 | JGI IMG/M metagenome (GOLD analysis project Ga0075421, IMG submission 75292) | Bulk soil microbial communities from a Populus tree surrounding site in Tennessee, USA - Soil MetaG P. deltoides SBSDD5 | ecosystem: Environmental > Terrestrial > Soil > Tree plantation... | reverse complement strand
AAATCTGCGCCTGGGCGGCACGACGCACGCCGAGGTCCTACAGAGGAGGGCCGGGCGAGGGTCAGCGGCGAGGGTTCAGTACCAAAGTCTCGACGCCCGTCGCCGGACCTCCCGCGCCGGCTGCCCCAGGATCGCCGCCAGATGATGGACCTTTGCGGAGTCTGCTTCAGGCGCTTGAGCGCGAGCGGTTCCGGGGCAGCGTCTAGCGCGAGGCATAAGAAGCCCCGACGGAATCGTCTTCGCCAGTGACCCGCCCTTGGACGGTGAACGTTCTACCGCTCACCGGGGCCAATCATCGCGGCTACCAGCCCCTCTTCTCCGACGATCAGAATGGTGCCGCCCTTCAGTCTCGCAAAGCGATGCTGCGCTCCGACCCCCGAGCCCTGCTGCAGATCCTGGGGCAGCGGGGTCAACCTCAATTCCGGTGGACTCGTCATGCCGACGGCGGGCGCAAACGCTCGCGGAATCGGCTGCTCCTCTACATTCGTCTGCTCGATACTTTGCCGTATCCGCCGGCGCTCTTCCGGGGTTAACTGAAGCTGCCCTCTGATCAGAGGGTCGGGACTGCGCTCCCGTGTCTCGCTGGGGGACGCCTGACCGGTCGTTGGCGGTTCGGGTGCCGGGCTGTTCCGCCGCCCCGCGCCAGCATCGGCGACAATGCCCAAGGCCGAACTGCCGAGAAGCACCACGGCAGCGGCTCCGGATCGCAAGGCCGTCCTACCCATCAATTTCTCCTCTTTCGCTTCGGCCGTCGCAGATAGGTGTCAGTGTATAAGGGCGGCTCGGCAGTCGCGTTAGTTCCAAGCTATGATGTCCACCGTGAGGCCTGAGCAGAAATACTTCCTGGCCGGTGCTTTGATCGTGGCGATGCTGCTGCTTTTATCCGCTGCCCAGCACACCTGAGATGGTGGTAGGCCCACGGCGCGCGATCAAGGAACACGACATCCCCGAGCGGGAGCGCTTCCGCATCAGCGTGCAGCACGAGGCGTAAGTCAGCCCGGTTTCTCTGGCTTGTATTCACCTAGATAAGCCAGGCCCGCTCGCTTAAGCTTTCGCCGGTCACGCATGCCGAGTGCGGCCGCCAAAGCAATGCCCTGTGCAAGCAGATCGCGTGTTACGTCGGCGCGCGATGCCAGATCGCCCCCCTCCTTGGCTATCGTTTTCCACGCGTCCTCGAGAGCGGCGGTAAGAACCAGAATGGTTATTGCGTCGAAGTCCTGAAAATGCAGGTGTGGCGGCGGTGTCATGGCAATGCAGCCGCCCCCCTGCACGACCAGCGTCCGCAAATATTCAATCTGCGCGTTGATGGCAGTCAAGACCCGATACGAGCGTCGTTGTTGTCGTTGGCCACGTTCCCCTCCAAGTTTGCAGGCCGCGCGCATGTCAAGTGAAGGAGGGCGCCCACGTCCTACTAAGGCTCTCGACTGCTTGGTGCGTGATCGTGCGGCCGAATCATTTGTAGCCAGGATTCGGCCAAGCGAAGCCACTCTGCTCGATGCTCTTCGCGGAACGCCGATTCTCCCATGTGCTGACAATATTCCGCTTTTCGGCGGTACTCAGTAGCCTTATCCATCAGGGCCTCGCACGCACGACCACTCTTTGCCAATCCCCCAAGCTAGGGTCGGTTCCTCACCGACTGGTGTATGGACCTTTGCGGGCGTCTACTATCCCGACCGGATCGAATGATGACCGAGCCAGATTGCAAACTGTGCCGTGGCGTGCGTTGGGTGTGCGAGGAGCATCCTGGCCAGCCGATGGGGCACGATGGTTGCAGAGGCGCTGGCGTCCCGTGCCCGCTCTGCATGAGGCTCGCGGCCGGACGAACCACCAGCGCCACCGCGGGGCTTCAAGACGGCTGTGGACCGGAAGCATGGCCCGCGTCACTGACGCTCACGGTTCCGGATCAGCGTCCGGCGCGAGGCGTAGGCTCTCCGGGGATGTCCCCGACGCGCGTTAACCATAAAGTCACTTTTTTTGTGGCCTCCAATTCATGGCAATTAAGGTTCAGTGGTTGGCAATCCAGCCATTCTGAGGAAGCAAAATGAAACCGCTAGTGGATGCATCCGCACCAACCCAGTTGACCGAATCCGAAACGGACCATGTTGCGGGTGGGGCACCCAAAACAGATGTTGGGAATCACTGGGGCGCCGGGCAAGGCTTGGGGAACGGGCATGGCAATGGCAAAGGGCGGGGTTGGTTCATGAACGATGAGCACGGCCGCTTCTGATCATATCCGGCACTTGCCGTTCCTTGGGGGCCGCCCTCTCAGGCGGCCCTTTTCTAGAGCGCGTCCGAGCGAGGGAGACGCTGCTCGAGCGCTACTCGAGCTTGCCGCCGGGCTGCCCGAAGATCGCCGCCAACAAGATCATGGATCTGTGCGGCGTGTACTATCCCGACCGGATTGGCTGAGCTGGAGCCTTGCCTCTATCGCGCCAACGCGGCCAAAGGAGATACTTTCGCGCAGGTCAATCTCGCCTTTTTGTACGATCATGGCCGCGGTGGACTGCCGAGGGATGAACGCGAGGCCGCGCGCCTTTACAAGCTTGCTGCAGACCAGGGAAATACCTACGCACAAACCAATCTCGGGACCCTATACGAGAAAGGCCGCGGTGGACTGCCGAGGGATGAACGCGAGGCCGCGCGCCTTTACAAGCTCGCCGCAGACCAGGGGAATGCCGTCGCGCAATACAACCTCGGAACCTACTATCGCGATGGGCGCGGCGGACTGCCGAAGGACGAGCGCGAGGCCGCGCGGCTTTTCAAGCTCTCCGCAGACCAGGGAAATGCCAACGCGCAATCTGCACTTAGCCGTCTAAAGTCGCGTTAGCTTTTACGACGCTGCTGGCCGGTGAAGACGGGCAGTAGGGTCCACTAACATGTAGCGGAGCGCACGGCCGCGTTCAGACGCATTTCCCGCATGTTGCTCGAGCGGAAGCAGATCACCACGGCGACGACGGTTGCCGAGCTGCGCCGTCGCTACCGATGCCAGACCCCGGTTCACAGGCGGCAGCTTTCGTTCCGTGGAGGCACGGTGGTGGAACAGGTTGACGCTCAGCACCAGCGCTGCCCCCGCCCCGATGCTGGGACCGCTGAAGTGATTCGACCTGAGTATCGTGCCATGCATGCGCAACGAAATCGGCCAATCACGATAGACATTGTCTATGACCTGGCTATTACGTTGAAAATGCTCCTCCAATTTCTTGACTCATGCTTCCGCACCTTGTTAAGCCTTTCCTAAGAGGGGGCGCGGGGAGCAGCCTTAGGTTTCTTATCAGCCTGAAAGCCGGAACGGTGTCCCTTGGCACGACGGCCGGGACACAAGCGCACGACTGCGCCATGCGCGGCGCGGTAAGAGATCTGGTGTCGAGTTCCCGCATTGCCATAGGTGGCCAATTGTGCCTGTCAGAGTACGAGGGGGATCTTAAGGTCATGACGAATTGCTCCAACAGTTCATCGTAGAGAGCTATCTCATTAGCTTTCTACGCTGCACTTCCGCAACATCCTGGGGGATAGATAATGAATACTCGAAATAAGTTCTTGCTAGTCGGATTTTTACTAGCAGCGGTGCTGATCCCAAGAGAGGTTTTGGCGTACTCATATAGACCAGCAGTAGTATCTAGACCAGTATATCGACCAGCACCAGTTTACCGACCAGTGTATAGACCGGTATATAGACCAGTAGTATCCAGGCCGGTATATAGACCAGTAGTAAGACCGGTCTATAGGCCAATAGTAAGACCGGTCTATAGGCCAATAGTAAGACCAGTCTACAGGCCAGCGTCAGTGGTAAATAGACAAGTTAGATCAGTGAAGCCAATGACGGCGTCAAATCCCAGGACTCGAGTCGCGGTCGAGGGGCGAATGGCTCAACGAGGAGGGAGTAAAGCAGCAAATAAGAAAACAGCAAATAAAAAAGCGGCAAATAACGCAGCTAGAAAAGCAGGATATAAAAAAGAAGCAAAGTCAAATTGCAGACAGTGGTCTAAAACTTCGCCGGGTCAATGCATAAGTTACTGGCCAAAGACTCCAGCGAGAAAAACCGTAGCAGCAAAGGCACCAGCGCAAAAAACAACGAAACCAGTAATACCGCCGTCAACAACGACAGAGGGAGCCCCAGCCATGCGCTAGGCCGCGCAGCTCGCGCTTAGCGTTGTTTCCGCGATCACGTCTGCTTTAAGATGCTGGGACAACCCCTCTACTCCGGGCAACGGGAAAGGGGCCGCCCTCCCTCGTAGCGGCCCCAATGCGGCGGATTGAAAGTCCCTGAGTGGGACGTTAATCCAGCCGCACTAATTCAGCTTAGGCGATATGAAAGCCCCTCCGTGGGGCGGGGCTTCGGCGGCGGCTGCAGGGGTGCCCGCCCGATGTCCGCTTCGCTTCCAAAGCGACCGAGTTTCCCTATCGCCGCGAAATGACGCGATGGCCACAAGCGGACATCGGCTCGCCCATTCGAGTACCTCGTCGGCGCGGGCGAGCAGCGTCGGCGGTACGGCGAGACCGAGGGCCTTGGCGGCTTTGAGATTGATCACCAAGATTGTCTGTTGCTGGCTTTAGCCCCGTTGCGGTTATCTGGGAAATATCGACGGAGGTTGATACGTGCAGGACAGGGGAAAGCGCGCCTCGATCGCCGAGCTTCGGGCTTCGGTTGAGCCAGCTCTTGCCTTGCTGGCCGGTATGCAGCTTGGTGTGTTCACGGTGCTCGGGGAGAGGGATCTCTCGGCGGAACAGGTTGCAGCGCAGATCGGCTGTGACGCCAGGCGGCTGTCGAGGCTGCTCTATGCGCTGGCCCATGTCGGTCTGCTGGAGGTGACGGGCGGACGCTTTCGCAACGGGATCGAAGCGGCCGAGGTGTTGGTGGCCGGGAAGCCAGGCTTTATTGGTGGCGCGCATGAGTTGATAGCCAAGGCCTGGACCGCCAATCTAAACACCGCAGAGTCGATCCGGACCGGCAGACCGATTGCGGAGCACGATTTTTCGACGGCGCGTCCGGAGGAGACGGCGGCCTTGCTACGCGGGCCGGGCGGAGTTGCCTTCGGGCGCACGCTTGCCGGGATGCTCGATTTGTCGCGCACCGAGTCCGTGATCGACATCGGCGGGGGTGCGGGGACGGTGCTGGCGGGGCTGAGGGAGCGCTGGCCTCATTTCAAGGCGACCCTACTGGAACTGCCCGAGGTGATCGTCCATGCCGGCCCAATCCTTGCTGAGCACCGGGCGGGCGAGGTAGCGCTCGAGACGGGCGATATCCTACGGGGACCGGCCCGGCACAAGCATGACGTCGCGATACTGCGCGCGGTGATCCAGGTGCTGTCGCCAGCGGACGCGGAATTGGCGATCCGTCATACGGCGCAAAGCCTGCGCCCGGGGGGAGAGGCGATCATCGGAGGCTGGGGCATTCTCGATGACGACAGACTCGGACCCCCCAATGGGGTATTCGTGAATCTCACCTTCCTTAACTTATATCGCGACGGTGAAGCCTATACCGAGTCGCAGTACCGCGGCTGGATGAAGGTGGCCGGATTCATCGGGGTCGAACGCAGCAGCATGCCCGACGGGACCGGGATATTTCGAGGCCGTATTGCGGTCTGACCGTCCCCGAAAGCAGACATCGGCAGGTGGCACTGCCATGTCCGCCCTGGGTCCATTCTCGACAGGGACGGAGGGCCGACAGCAGTCCCGCATGTCGTTTGACGCGGCCGTCGCGCGCTCGCCGGTGCGATGCTGGCGGCCGGCATCATCAGCGCCGACGATCTCGCCGGCGCCGTCAATGGGGAATCTTACCCATGACGGTCGACGCAGAACTACTTAGCCTCGCCGCACGCTGTGAGGTTGGAGCCAGCGAGCCGGACAAGCGTGAGCGCTGGCTTACTGCAACGCCTTGTCGCGCACGTACTACAGCTCGAGAGCCACGAGGGGCTGTAGGGGGAGGCAAGGCAATGCGGGATTACGCCGAAGCTAGAGCCGTGCTGCTATTGCGGTTCACGGGGCGCGGGGCGCAATCCGAAATCTTCGACCGCCTATCGGCATCTGTCGCCGATTCGAGCGAAAGCCAACTCGACAAGTACAGCCGCCTATTCGAGCAATACGACGCGCCGATTTTGGCCCCGATCGAGGAAGCCCTGCTGTCATTGATTGGCACGGAATGGACGCCAAACAATGCCGGCGAATATATCGATCGACTGACACGCGTCTGCTGGCGGTTTGCAACCGTGGTCAAGTACCTCGGCTTGGAGTTCCCGAGGGACGGCGACCACATACCGATTGAAACCGTAACGGAATGGCTGCGAACGCCGCAGGGAATGGCGACGGCATAGGCCCCCGACAACCCCAAGCCGTCGCCTTAACTTGGGCCGCCATCTGTGCGGCCCTTTTCTTTGAGAGTGCCGCGCCGTAGCCTTCCGTCGCTCAAATGTGTCGGTGCTGGCAAGCCGCGGCGCTTCAAGATGATCGATGGTCGAATTGGCATGGCGGCGGTCTTTGCGGCCAGCGTCTCTAACCCAGTCGTCAATTCTTTTCTTGGCTTCGTGCGAGGGATAGGGCGCGACCTCGACCTGCCGGAGGCAGCGCCGAGCCGAGCGCATGTCCTTCATTGCGCGGAATCGCGCGGAGGCGCTCGAGCGCGCGATCAAGAAATACGGCAAGCGCGAGCGCTGCCGAGTTGCGCTCTCCCGCGCGGGTTGAACCAAAATTTAACCGGACCGGATTAACGATCCGGCTCTACCACTGTACCTCTGGGGGGACTACGTTGCCTGCACATCAGAAAACGGAACTGAGCCCAAACACCGTGGCATACCTGCTGGCAGGCCTCGTCCTGCTGATCGGCGGCATTGTGCATTGGTGGTGGTTGGCGGCTTGACCCGCAGCCGCTAACTCCGAACGTTCGCAGACGCCTCGCGGCCGCAAGCTCCGCGCCGGCTAGCGCTGCAGCACACCGAGAGTCCGGCCACCCACAGCCTGATCAGTCAGCTCGCCCGCCTTGCCGAGCTCGGCGAGGTCGCGCCGCCATCGGGCGCGATGCGTAACGGTATGGCGCTTGGCACTGGTCAGCGCGGCCGGATTCTTCGGGCTTCCACGTGCCCTCATGGGTCATGCCTGGGCGCACCTCGAGCGCGGCCACGCGCGTACGCAAGTTTGCAACGCGAGCCGGAGGGTTCGAGTCCCTCCGTCCGCACCAGCGCCAAGTCAATACCTGCTCATTCGACAGCACGCTTTCCATCGCCCGCGCCCGCTTGATCGGATCGCGCCTCGGATTTCAGGCTTTCGGGCTCGGCCGCGCCTCGGCGCGGCGCGCCGGCCACGGCGGCGCCGGCCATGAAGAATGGCGCATCGCTCGCCGGGAACGTCTGCTCCAGCGCGACGTCCAGACGATCTTCGTCGCGGGCTTTGTCGTTCATCGGGACGTCGCCTTCTTTCGGAAACGGGAATGCCGATGCGCTTTGCGATTCGATCCAAGGGCGGGCGGCACAGCACCGCCTTTTCCGCTGTGGAGGCGGTCGGAAATCGCTCCGCCTTTTCGATCACGCGCCGCTCATGTAGGCCGGCCGCGCGCGTGTGCAAGCCTCTGGAAACAGCAGCCTCCGCGCAACCGCCGCATACCTGAAAGCTCACGAAGAGGCTTCGTCCGTGGGTGCGCAGTGCTTCAACGTGCTAAGCTCGGCCGGTTGAGACATGAAACCGCCGCCACGCCGGCATTTGGCAACCGCAACCCGATGGGCTCCGCATGACTGCCATGACCGCGCCAACGACCGCCAATGTCACCGAGGACCTGCTTTACCACGTTGAGGGCGCCGTCGGCCGCATCACCTTCAACCGTCCGCAGGCGCGCAATGCGCTCACCTTCGCGATGTACGAGCGCTTGGCGGAGATTTGCGAGGCCGCCAACACGGACCGGAGCCTCAAGGTCTTGATCCTCACCGGCGCCGGCGACAAGGCGTTCGCGGCCGGCACCGACATCAACCAGTTCCGCGCCTTCAAGACGCCGCAGGACGCCATCGAGTACGAGTCGCGCATGGATCGCGTGCTCGGCACGCTCGAGGCGTGCCGCGTGCCGACGATCGCGGCGATCACCGGCGCGTGCACCGGAGGCGGCGCCGGGATCGCGGCCTGCTGCGATCTGCGCATCGGCACCGCGACGGCGAGGTTCGGCCTTCCGGTCGCGCGCACGCTCGGCAACTGCCTGTCGATGTCGAACCTTTCCCGGTTCGCGGCGTTGATCGGGCCGGCGCGGGTGAAGGACATCATCTTCACGGCGCGCCTGATCGAGGCCGAGGAGGCGGCCCGCATCGGGCTGCTCAATGAGGTGGTGGCGGATGCGGGCGCGCTGCAGCGCCGCGCCGACGAGCTCGCGCGCCAGATCGCGGGCCACGCACCGCTCACCTTGCGCGCCACCAAGGAGGCGCTACGCCGTCTCACCAATCGGCTCTCGCGCGAGGAGGGCGAGGATTTGATCCTGATGTGCTACATGAGCCGGGATTTCCGCGAGGGCATGGACGCCTTCCTCAACAAGCGCACGCCGCAATGGAAGGGCGAATAGCTTCGCGCCACCCGCAGGAAGTGCAAACCAGAAAGCGAGACCAGCATGGGCCCGTTGGCCGGACTGAAAGTCGTGGACCTCACCCACGTGATGGCGGGCCCGACCTGCACGCTGATGCTTGCCGACATGGGCGCCGACGTGATCAAGATCGAGAAGACCCCGGCGGGCGACGACAGCCGCCACACCATCCCGCCCAAGATCGGGGACGAGGCGGCCTCGTTCTTGATGATGAACCGCAACAAGCGCGGCATCGTGCTCGATCTCAAGACGCCGGGCGGCGCCAAGGTCTTGCGGCGGCTGATCGCGACCGCCGACGTGCTGGTCGAGAACTACGGGCCGGATGTGATGGAGCGGCTCGGCTTCGGCTACGAGGAGCTGCGCAAGCAGCATCCCGGGCTGATCTACTGCTCGCTGTCGGGCTTCGGGCGCACCGGACCCTACAAGCACCGGCGCGGGTTCGATCTGGTCGCGCAGGCGATGAGCGGCATCATGAGCTTCACCGGCGAGACGCCGGACGGGCCGCCGGTGAAATGCGGCGCGCCGCTCTCCGACATCACCGCCGGCATTCTCGCGGCCATGGGCATCCTCGCCGCCTACGCGCATCGCCTCAAGACCGGGCAGGGGCAATGGGTCGAGACCTCGCTGTTCGAGGCCGCCCTGGTGCAGACCTATTGGCAGTCGGCGATCGCGCTCGCGACCGGCGTCGCGCCGAAGGCGATGGGCTCGGCGCACCCGCTCAACGCTCCCTACCAGGCGTTCGAGGCCTCCGACGGCTGGATCGTCGTCGGCGGCGCCAACCAACGCAACTGGCTGCGCACGCTCGAGGCGCTGGAAGCGCCCGAGCTTGCTTCCGATCCGCGCTTCGTCAGCGGCGCGAACCGGATGGCGCATCTCAAGGAGCTCGAGGCCGAGCTCTCCCGCCGCTTCCGCGCCAAGCCGTCCGCCCATTGGCTCCAGGTGCTGGAAGAAAAAGGCGTTCCGTGCGGACCGGTCCACGACATGCTGCAGGCGCTCGCCGACCCGCAGACGATCGCGCGCGAGATGGTCACCGAGGTCGACCATTCGACACTCGGCCCGGTCAAGACGATCGGACTGCCGGTCAAGTTCTCGGCGACGCCCGGCAAGGTGCGGACCGGCGCGCCGCTCTACGGCGAACACACGCGCGAGGTCCTGCGCGCGCACGGTTTCGCGGATGCCGAGATCGACGCGCTCGAGCGCGAGGGCGCGATCGTATCGGCACGCCGCGAAGCCGCGCGCAACAAGGTGGCGTGATCCTTCCGCACCCGGGCAAGCTGTGCGCGGCCCGGCGCAGATCCGGCGTCCAGGGGCAACGTGCGAAGCACATCGGGCAGCCGCGATTCGCTCCTCGCTAGGGATTCTCCGTCGCTTGCATCGGACATGTGATCGCGGAACCGCGCCCATCTCCACGCGTTGTCACCATGAAATCAATTCCGATGAGGAGAACGACATGGACTGGAACCGCGTGGAAGGGAACTGGAAGCAGGTCAAGGGCAAGGTCAAGGAGCAGTGGGGCAAGCTCACCGACGACGATCTCGACGTCATCGCCGGCAGGCGCGAGCAGCTGGAAGGCAAGATCCAGCAGCGCTACGGCCTCGCCAAGGACCAGGTGCGCAAGGACATTGACGACTGGTACGGTGCGCAGCGCTGGTAATACCGTCCGGTCGTCCGAGTGAATGCGAAAGCCCGGCCTTTCGCCGGGCTTTCCGCGTTCATCCGTGAGTGAACGATCAACGTGCTCGCCCGACGAAGTCGGGCGAGCCTTGAAGGACGCACAGCCGGCAGCTGCACGGTAGGGCAGCGTGCTCCGAGGCCCTCGCTTCGCTCGGGCGCCTCAGGATAACGAGGTGGGTGTTGGCCGCGATCAAAGCTTCACCCACCGTAGCCGTAGCGCGTTGCCGACCACGCTCACCGACGACAACGCCATTGCGGCGGCGGCGAACATCGGCGAGAGCGTGAGGCCCATCACCGGATAGAGCAGCCCGGCGGCGATCGGCACGCCGGCTGCATTGTAGACGAACGCGAAGAACAGGTTCTGCCGGATGTTGCGCATGGTCGCAGCCGAGAGCCGGCGCGCGCGCACGATTGCGGAAAGCTCGCCGCGCAGCAGCGTGATGTCGGCGCTCTCGATCGCCACGTCGGTGCCGGTGCCCATGGCGATGCCGACGTCGGCGGCCGCGAGCGCGGGCGCGTCGTTGACGCCATCGCCTGCCATGGCGACGACCCGGCCCGCGTGCCGCAGCCGGGCCACGGCCGCGGCTTTGTCGCCCGGCAACACCTCGGCCTCGATCTCGACGATGCCGAGCCGGCGCGCCACGGCCTCGGCGGTGGTGCGGTTGTCGCCGGTGAGCATGACGATGTGGATGCCCGCTCGCGTGAGCGACTGCAGTGCGGCCTGCGCGTCCACCTTGATCGGGTCCGCGACCGCGATGAGGCCGGCCGCCCGGCCGTCGATCGCCACGAAGATCACCGTCGCGCCGTCGCGCCGCAACTGCTCTGCGCGTTCGGCCAATGCCTCGGTCGCGATGCCCTGTGCGGCGAGGAAAGGCGCGTTGCCGAGCACGATGCGGCGCCCATCGACCACTCCGAGCGCGCCTTTGCCGCTCGGCGCGTCGAAACCGTCGGCGGAACCGAGCGCGATGCCGCGCTCCACCGCCGCCGCGACGATCGCGGTCGCGAGCGGGTGCTCGCTCAAACGCTCGACGCTCGCCGCCAGCCGCAACACGTCGGATTCGTCGAGCCCCGGGGCCGTGATGAGGGCGGTTACCTTCGGCTTGCCTTCGGTCAAGGTGCCGGTCTTGTCGACCACCAGCGTGTCGACCCGCTCCATGCGCTCGAGCGCCTCGGCATTGCGGATCAGCACGCCCGCCTGGGCGCCGCGACCGACCCCGACCATGATCGACATCGGCGTGGCCAGCCCGAGCGCACACGGGCAGGCGATGATCAGCACCGAAACCGCGGCGATGAGGCCATAGGCAAGGCGCGGCTCTGGCCCGACCGTCGCCCAGACTGCAAACGCCACGACCGCGACCACGACGACCGCCGGCACGAACCAGGCCGACACTCGGTCGGCGAGGCGCTGGATCGGCGCGCGCGAGCGCTGCGCCGCGGCCACCATCGCCACGATCTGCGCCAGCATGGTGTCGCGTCCGACCTTGTCGGCCCGCAGCAAGAACGAGCCGCTTTGGTTGAGCGTGCCGGCGATCACCCGGTCGCCCGGCCTCTTCTCGGCTGGCATCGGCTCGCCGGTCACCATCGACTCGTCGACGAACGAGCGTCCTTCGGTCACCACGCCGTCGACCGGCACCTTTTCCCCCGGCCGCACGCGCAGCACGTCGCCGACCGCGATGAGTTCGAGCGAAACGTCCTCCTCGGTGCCGTCGTGCCGCACACGGCGCGCGGTGTTCGGGGCGAGATCGAGCAGGGCGCGGATGGCGCCGGAGGTCTTTTCGCGGGCCCGCAGCTCGAGCACCTGTCCCAGCAGGACCAGGACCGTGATCACGGCCGCGGCCTCGAAATAGACCGGGACCGAGCCGTCGTGGGCGCGGAACTGCGCCGGGAACAGGCCGGGCGCGAGCGTCGCCACCACGCTGGTGACGTACGCAACGCCGGTGCCGAGCGCGATCAGCGTGAACATGTTGAGATTGCGGGTGACGACCGACTGCGCGCCGCGCACGAAGAACGGCCAGCCGGCCCACAGCACCACCGGGGTCGCAAGCGCGAGTTGGATCAGGTTCGAAGTCGCGGGCCGCACCATCCCGGGTGCGCCGGCGAGGTGCGTGCCCATGTCGAGGGCGACGATCGGCGCGGTGAGCAGGAGTGCGATCCAGAGCCGGCGCGACATGTCCGCACGCTCGGGATTGGGACCCGACTCAGGCGTCGCGAGCTCCGGCTCCAGCGCCATGCCGCAGATCGGGCACGAGCCGGGTCCGACCTGCCGGATCTCCGGATGCATCGGGCAGGTGTAGATCGTCCCCTCCGGCACCGCTTCTTGCTCGGCGGCGCCGCCGAGATGGCGCTGCGGGTCGGCGATGAATTTTTGCCGGCACCCGGCGGAGCAGAAATAATACGGACGGCCTCGGTGCTCGGCCCGATGCGGCGTCGTGTGCGCATCGACCGCCATGCCGCAGACCGGATCGATCGCGCGCTCCTCCGGCGCCGGCGTCGACTTGGCATGACCGTGGCCGCCGTGCGGGCACTGCGCGCCATGATGCGCGTGATCTGATCGATGGTCGCTCACGACGTCCCCTTTACACCTATACCCCGTAGGGGTATATAGCAGGGATGAAACGCGAAACCAAGGCCGCCTGCCTCAAACGGCTGAGCCGCATCGAGGGCCAAGTGCGCGGGCTCGCCCGCATGGTCGAGGACGACCGCTACTGCATCGACGTGGTCACGCAGCTTTCGGCGGTGAGCGCGGCGCTGCGCCGGGTCGAGGAGGAGATCCTGCGCGACCACGTCGCGCACTGCGTCGAGCACGCGATCGCCTCCGGCAACAAGGGCGAGCAGCGCCGCAAGGTCGCCGAGCTGATGGACGTTCTCGGCCGCGCCAAGCGCTAACGCGATGCCGTAGGGTTGCGCAAAGGCGCGGGAACCGCGCCGTGCGCACGCATCGCTGATGCCGGAAGAGGTGCGCACGCGCCGCGACGCGGCGCTTTGCGCACCCTACGTAGCTACGCGGCGCCGCGGATCTCGTCGCGGTAGCAGCCGCGCTCGATCTCCTCGATCAGCGTCGGGCCCTTGGGCTGCCAGCCCAGCATCGCGCGCGCCTTGGCGGCACGCACGCGGCTGTTGGAGCCGTAGCTGGTATAGGCCGCCGCCCCGAGCTCGGTGAAAGCCTCGTTGACCGGCCAGTCCTGCGGCGGCCGGTTGCCGAGCACCCGTCCGATCGCTTCGGTGATGGTGCGCATCGCGCATTCGCCGTTCTCCACATAGAACAGCGAGCCCGCCGGCGCCCGCTCGAGCGCCAACAGATAGAGGTCGACGACGTCGTCGATGTGCACGTGCGACCAGATGTTGAGCCCGCGGCCGACATGGCGCGGCACGCCGTGCTTCTTCGCCACCGCGATCATCTTCGGAACCTGGACGCTGTGGGCATGGGCGCCGCGCCCGCGCCCATAGATCAGCGTCGGACGGATGACGATGCTGTGGACGCCGTCGTGCGCGGCGGCGAGCACCTTGCGGTCGATCACCAGGCGGCTGGCGCGCTCCGGCAGCGGTTCGTAGACCGAATCCTCGTGGAACACGCGCTCGCTCGGCTCGCCGGCGGCGCGGTCGGCGATGATGCTAGAGCCGCTGGTCTGGATCAGGCGCTTGCCCGAGCCCTTGAGCGCCGGCAGCAGCGCCTCGACCGAGCTCGCATCGTCGGAGTTGGCGGTGTGGATCACGGCATCGGCGGCGCGCGCGGCTGCCGCCAGCACGTCGCGGTCGACCAGCGACCCGATCACCGGTTCGATGCCGGCGGCCTTAAGCTTGTCGGCGCCGTCCGGCGTGCGCGTGAGACCGCGCACGCGGTGACCGCCCGCGATCAGTTTTGCCGCCACCGAGCCGCCGATATAGCCGGTCGCGCCGGTGATGAAGAGCTGCATCGTCTCGCCTCCGTTTCATGCCGCCATGGCCTTATCGCAGAGCGAGGCGCGGATGAAACCGCTCGGCTTGACCGCCGCGCAAGCGCATGGCGAAACTGCAGCGCGCGCGAGCGATCCGATCAGCCGATGCCAGTCCCCACGATCCATATCAAGCGCGTCTATGACGCGCCGAGCGCCGGCGACGGCGCCCGCATCCTGGTCGACCGACTGTGGCCGCGCGGGTGCTCGAAGGAAACGCTCAAGCTCGACCTCTGGGCCAAGGAGGTGGCGCCGAGCAATGCGTTGCGTCAATGGTATCATCGCGACCTCGGGCGATATGCCGACTTCCGCAAGCGCTATCTCAAGGAGCTCGAAGGGCAGGGGGCGGCATTGGCCGAGCTGCGCGCCGGGGTCGGCCGCGGTCCGGCGACCTTGCTGACCGCCAGCAAGACCCCCGAGAAGAGCCACGCCTCGGTGCTGCGGGAGCTGCTGACGAAAAAGTAAGGCGGCGATTTCTCGCGCATCAGGTCTCGACGTGCGCCTTGAGCCGCGCCAAGGCGTCATCCCACTGGCGGGAGACCTGATCGAGATAGTCCCGCACCTCCTCGATCGGCTGCGGTTCGAGCTCGAACAGGCTCTCGCGGCCGCGCCGCACGCTGCGCACGACGCCGACGTTCGCCAGCACGCGCAGGTGCTTCGTCACCGCCTGCCGCGACAGGTTGGTGCCTGCGGTCAGGCGCGAGATCGACTGCGGCTGGCCGTTGCCGAGCTTGGCAAGCACCGACAGCCGCGTCTCGTCGCCGAGCGCGGCGAACACGGAGGCGCGCGTTCTCAGCGCCGCGCGCTGGCTATGGCGCCTGCTCGACATGCCGGGCGATGTTTTCCATCTGCGCGCCCCAACCACCCTCATTACTGCGGAAGGCTTGGTGGCGACGCTGCGGCGGCAGCCTTTCGAAACCCGATTCGACGACGCGCAGCAAGGTCCCGGTCGGAATCTCCTGCAACGTGAACTCGACCAGCGTTGGCGGCTCGTTCGAATAATCGCCAGGATCGATCGCATTGGGGTGCCAGGTGAAGCAGAACAGCCGCTCCGGCTCCATCTTCACCACCACGGCCTCCCAGCGCACGTGTTCGTAGCCCGGATAGGTGATGTGGCCGCGCGAGGCCTGCCCGGGCACGAACGGGCCCTCCAGCCGGACCCGGAACCAGGTGCCGAACTCGCGATGGTCGGTCAGCGCCCGCCAGACGCGGGACACCGGGGCCTTGAGCTCGACGGTCTTCTCGATGCGATCGGACATGCGCAACCTCCAGGTTGCTAATTGCATAGCGGCGAGCGCGGCGATATGCAACCCATTTGTTGCATATCGCCCTGCCACGGGCGCGAGGGCAGGGGGCGGGGTCGCTTCCAGCCCAATACCCAAGGACACTGAAGCGTGGCTCAGCCCATGTCCCGGGCGCATCGCGAAGCGATGCGCTGCCGAACCGGGACCTTCCCAAACGCGTGCGTTTGCAGCGGTTGCCCATCGGCGGCGCAGCGCTTCGCGGAAACGCGATGCGAGCCTAGATGAGACGTGCCGTGGAAAGCCGGAGGTGAGTCCGGTCGAGGCGGAGCGCGATCACCGCGCCCGGCGTGGCGTGCGGCGGGTCGGCTTGAGGCCCCGAACGCCGCGCCAAGAGCCTACCGACTGCGCCCCGGCCGCAGCGACCCCGAGCCGCTGGTTGGGTGGCGGCGGCGGCATCCGGATCTGCGCCAGCGTGCGCCCGCCGAAGTCCCGATAAAGCTCAGCGAATTCCTGCGCCAGCTCGTAGCACACATGCAAACGGCGGGTCGGGATGGTCCAGCGCGCGTTGGCCTCGCCACAGGTGCGCATCTCCATCACGATCGGCTCCGGCCATGCATAGCGTTCCGCCACCTGCTCGACGATCGTCTCGAGGAAGCGTGTGCCGCTGAAGATCCGCTGATGCAGCGCAAGCTTGCCCGTGGCCGGCCCGTAGATGACCTCGATCCGCGGCTTCGGCTGTTCGGACGTGCGCCGATACGGCGTGAGCGCGCGATCCCACGACCGCGACGCCGTGTCGAAGTCCCAGCCGCAGCTTCGCCGCCGATCGTCCGGCAATTCGGTCTCGTCCGCCAAATCCTTGAAGCGCTCCCGGTCGGAGCCGACCATCAGGCAGACGATCTGATAGGCGCGCTGCTCGTCGAGGCCATGGCGATCGTAATAGGTCGGATTGTCGCCGTCCTGGCGATTGCGCTGGGCGGTCATGAACCAGCCCTTGGCAGCTTCGACCAGCGTGCGCCGCGAGAACTCGGAGCCGCACTGCAGCGCGCCCAGGGTTGCGTAAGCGTCGGCGGCATCCTCCTCGCGGCCGAGGACCACGAGATCCATCTCCGAAACCAGGGCATGCGCCAATTCGTGGATCGTCACGAACAGCATGTTGCCGAACACGAACTCGGCGCGGGCGCGCAGCTGCTCGGGCGAAAGGTGCCGCATCTTCGGCTCCTTGCCGAGCTCGCGCGCCGCCTCGTCGACGCCGGCCTGGAACACTTCTGCGCCGCTCGGCAGGTCGTTCGCGCGCAGCGGCGCCGCTGCAAGGCCGAGGAGAACGAGCACGCAGGCCAAGCGTGCGAGATCCCTTGCTCGCGGGAACACCTGTGCGATCCACGCAATATTCATGTTCACCGGCCTAGCCGGTCGTGGGGAGGCGGGGCGGGTCTGTACGAATGGTGCCATGGTGTGCCACCAATTTTGATCACTCCACCGCGGTGTCGAAAGGAGCGGTCGGCTCGGGCTGCAGCGGAACCCAATGCCGGCGACTGGAGGCGACCTCCGTCAGCATGGCCACGAGCGCGTCGCCATCGACCCGATCTGCCGCCATCAGGGCCTGCGTGATCTCCTCCGCCAGGAGCTCCGTGAGCGTGGGCTCCAGATACGTGCTTCGGTCCATGCCCTTCAACCTATACTGAGGTGTCATTCGTCAACCTATACTGAGGTGTCATTCGTCGGGTGCCTTCGCAATGGCGGTGGGTCGGCTGCGGGCTATCAGGCAAGCCGGACTTCACGATCAAGACGCAATGGCTTCGTGCATTTTGACGGCATCCTCAGTTCTGCGTCTCGGTTTGTGAGCGCCGACGGATTGCCGGCCGCCGGCCCGAAGGCGCCCTGATGATCTCCGCTGCCGACGATCATGCCAGCCTAATCCGGCTATTCCGCGGCGATCCGCATCGGATACGCTTCCTCTGCCTGCGCCGGTTCTTGCTCGAGCGGCGCAAGCGGCGCCTCGGCCGGCTCCTGCTGCCGCACCCGGAACCACAACGCATAGAGCGCCGGCACGACCAACAGCGTGAGGATCGTCGCCACCAATAGCCCGCCCATGATGGTGATGGCCATCGGGCCCCAGAAGATGCTGCGCGCCAACGGCACCATGCCGAGGATCGCGGCGAGGGCGGTGAGCACCACCGGCCGCGCGCGCCGCACGGTCGCGTCGATGATCGCCTGGTGGCGCGCGTGCCCCGCCGCGATGTCGCGATCGATCTGATCGACCAGGATCACCGTGTTGCGCATGATCATTCCGGCGAGCGCGATCAAGCCGAGCAGGGCGACGAATCCGAACGGCCGGTTGGAAACGAGCAGCGCACCGGTCGCGCCGATCAAGCCGAGCGGGGCGGTCACGAACACCAAGGCGAGCCGCGAAAAGCTCTGCAGCTGGATCATCAGCAGCGCGAGCATCGCGATCGCCATGATCGGGAACACCGCAACCAGCGCGCCGTTGGCCTTGACGCTTTCCTCGATCGAGCCGCCGGTCTCGATGCGGTAGCCGTCGGGCAGGGCGTCCTTGATGGCTTGCAGCCGGGGTGCGACGGCATTGCTCACGTCCGGTGCCTGCACGCCATCGACGATGTCGCCGCGCACGGTGAGCACGGTGTCGCGGTTGCGCCGCCACAGGATCGGTTCCTCGTATTCGTAGTTGAGGCGGGCGATCTGCGACAGCGGCACCGCCACGCCGTTGCGGGTGGTGATCGTCAACCCCGGCAGTCGGTCGAGCTCGAGCCGCTCCGCCGGAACCGCGCGCGCCACCACGTTGATGTGCTCGATGCCCTCGCGATATTGCGTGATGGTGAAGCCGGAAAGCAGCGTCTGCAGCGTCTGCGCCACGTCCTGCGGCGTCAAGCCGAGCGCGCGGGCGCGATCCTGGTCGACCTCGAGCCGGATCGATTTGACCTGCTCGTTCCAATCGAGGTGCGGGTCCACGATCTTCGGGTTCGCGGCCATCACCTTGCGGACCTCTTCGGCGATCGCGCGCACCTTGAGCGGATCGGATCCGACCACGCGGAACTGTACCGGGAAGCCGACCGGCGGCCCGAACGTGAAACGGTCGACCCGCACGCGGGCTTGCGCCAGGGCGCCGTTCGCGACCGCGGCTTCGAGCCGCGCCTTGACCCGTTCGCGCGCCGCCAGGTCCTTGGTGACGACGACGATCTGCGCGAAGTTGGGGTTCGGCAGCACCGGATTGAGCCCGAGCCAGAAGCGCGGCGAGCCCTGGCCCACATAGGTCGTGTAGCTCGCAACATCGGCATCGCCGGCTACGAGCTGCTCGGCCTGCTTGGCGGTCGCGTCGGTGACGCCGATCGCGGTGCCTTCCGGCAACCGCATCTCGAAGAACAGCTCGGTGCGCGTGGAGGTCGGGAAGAACTGCTGCTGCACGAAGGGGAAGCCGGCCACGGCGGCGGCGAACATCAGCACCGTGAGCGCAACGACCGTCTTGCGCCACCGCAGGCAAAGCTCGATCGCCCGCCGCAGCGCCCGGTAGACTCGCGTGTCGTAGATCGCCTCCGGATCCTGATGCGCGCCATGCCGGGCGAAATCCGGCAGCAGCTTGAGGCCGAGATAGGGCGTGAACAGCACCGCCACGATCCACGATGCGATCAGCGCGAGACCGACGATCCAGAAGATGCCGCCCGCGTATTCGCCGGCGCTCGACTTGGCGAAACCGACCGGCAGAAAGCCGGCGGCGGTCACCAGCGTGCCGGTGAGCATCGGGAAGGCGGTCGACGTCCACGCAAAGGTCGCGGCGCGCGCCCGGTCCCAGCCCTGTTCCATCTTCACCACCATCATCTCGATGGCGATGATCGCGTCGTCGACCAAAAGTCCAAGCGCGATGATGAGCGCGCCCAGGGTGATGCGGTGCAGGTCGATCCCGGCCGCGAACATGACGACGAACACGATCGCCAGCACCAGCGGCACCGACAGCGCCACCACGATACCCGTGCGCCACCCGAGCGAAAGGAAGCTCACGATCAGGACGATGGCCAGCGCCTCAAGGAAGGTCTGGAAGAATTCCGACACCGACTCGTCGACGATGTGGGGTTGATCGGCGATCTGCGTGACCTCGATCCCGACCGGAAGCGTCACCATGATCGAGGTCATCGCCGCCTTCAGATTGCGGCCGAGCGTGATGATGTTGGCGCCGTCCTGCATCGAGACGCCGAGGCCGAGCGCGGGCTTGCCGTTGGCGCGCACGATGAACGTCGGCGGGTCCTCGTAGCCGCGTTTCACCGTAGCGATGTCGCCGAGCCGGAAGATCTGTCCATTGGCCTGGACCGGCACGGCGGCGATCGCGTCGACCCCGGTGAACGCGCCGGTCACCCGCACGTTGATGCGGTCGGCCGAGGTGTCGATCGAGCCGCCGGAGACCACGGCATTCTGCCGCGCGACGCTGTCGAAGATCTGCTGCGGGGTGACGCCGAGCGTGGCGAGCCGGGCGTGGCTGAATTCGACGAAGATCCGTTCGGGCCGCTCGCCGATAATATCGACCTTGTTGACGTCCGGAACGCGCAGCAGGCGTTGACGGATGTCCTCGGCCCGCGCCTTGAGGTCGGCGAGGCTCAAGCCGTCGGCGGTGAGCATGTACAGCGCCGAATAGACGTCGCCGTACTCGTCATTGAAGTTCGGCCCGACGATCCCGGCCGGCAACTGGCCGCGAATGTCGCCGACTTTCTTGCGCGCCTGGTACCAGAGCTCCTTGACCTTGGCGGGCGGCGTCTTGTCGGTGAGAAAGACGCGGATGAAAGCGACGCCAGGCTGCGAATAGCTTTCGACGCGGTCGAGATAGGGCAGCTCCTGCAGCTTTTTCTCGATCTTGTCGGCGACCTGCGTCTGCACCTCGGTCGCGGTCGCGCCCGGCCAGGCGACGTTGACGACCATGGTCTTGATCGTGAAGGAGGGATCCTCCGCGCGCCCGAGGTTGAGATAGGAATAGGCGCCCGCCACCCCCAACAGCAGGATCATGAACAGGACGAGCGGTCGGTGCGTGATCGCCCAGGCCGAAAGGTTGAAGCGCTGCATGATCTGCTCCCTGTCTTCTTGCTGGATCCGTTGCTCCCCGTCACCCGGCGCGCACCTTCGGTGCTTGCCGACCTCTCCCCGCTGGGGAGGCTTATTGGACGCTCACGGCACGAACCGTGAGGCCGGTCTCGAGCTTCTGCACGCCAAGCGTCACCACCTTGTCGCCGTCGCGCAGTCCTGAGGTCACGAGCGCCTCGTCCTCGGTGAACGACGCAACCGTCACCGGCCGCAGCTGCAGCGCGTTCGCATGATCGACCAGGTAGACTGCCGGCCCGCTGCCGCGGTTGAGGATGGCGGCGAGTGGTAGGCGCGCCACGCGCCGATCGTCGGCATGGGAGAGCGTGACGGTCGCGGTCATGCCGAAGGCGACGGTGTCATCGGCCTGATCGATCGTGAACCGGGCCGCGTAGGTTCGCGTCGCCGGGTCGGCCTGCGGCGAGAGCTCGCGCAGTCGCGCATCGAAGCTGCGATCGCGATCGGACCACAGCCGCATGGTTGCGGCGGACTTGCGCGCCTCGCCGAGCCAGGTCTCCGGCAATGCGACCACGGCTTCCTTCTCGCCACGATGGGCGAGCCGTGCCACCGGCTGCCCGACGGCGACGACTTGCCCGGGCTCGGCCAGCGTCGCGGTGATCACGCCGTCGGCGTCGGCCTTCAGCTCCGCATATCCGAGTTGATTGCGCGCAAGCTCGAGCGCGCGGCGGGCGCGCTCGAGGCGGCCTTCGGCCTCGTCCCTGGTGGCCTTCTTGCGGTCGAAATCCGCAACCGAGGCGTATCCGCGCTCGCGCAGGGTCGTATAGCGCGCCAAGTCGGCGGCGGCCTGCGCCAGGCTGGAGGTCGCGGCGGAGAGCTCGGCCTCCGCACTCTCGAGCTGCAGCTTGAGATCACGCGGGTCGAGATAGGCGACGATATCGCCGGCGCGCACAACGTCGCCCACATTGACCACGCGGGTAACGATCTTGCCCGCGACTCGGAAGCCGAGATCGGTCTCGTAGCGCGCGCGCACCACGCCGACGAATTCGCGCGCGACGTCGCGGGCCTCAAAAGCGACGCGCTGCACTTGGACCGGGCGCTCGACCCGCGGGGCGGGCGCGGTATTGGCCTCGCAGCCGGCGAGGAAGACGGCGAGCGTCAGCACCGGTAAGGGCTTGAGCTTGAGGATCCACGCAGACATGCAGGCCTCCCTTCAGTCACTAACATGTGATGACTGACGAAACACGTTGATCGTCAGATTGTGGGCGCAAAACGGCGTATCCGAGCGCTTTCGCATTGGTTGTCAGCCTCGGGGGGTGATGGCGCGGAGCAGGAAGCGGACCGACGCGCACGCGTCCGCCTCGAGGTCCTCATTATCCTGCAGGCACTGAGCGATCAGCACCGGGTGCTCGAACACCACCAGCGACCGCATCATGATCTGGGCGGTTTCGCGCGCGTCCACCGGCTCGAACTCGCCGGCCGCGATGCCGTCGCGCACGATCGCTTCGGCAACCCCGCGCAACACGTCCTTGTGCGCCCGAATGGCCGCCCAATTGGCCTCGAGGGCCACCAAGACCATGTCGTGCACGCGCTGCTCGACCAGCAGATTTTCCTTATGATACGCGAGGATCTCGAGGATCAGGCGCTCCAGCCGAGCGGCGGCGGAACCGGGCGAGCGGGCGACCGCCCAGGCCTTCGCCTCGAGCTCGCTGAGGCAGCGTTGACAGATCGCCTCGACGATCGCGTTCTTCGACGGGAAGAAGCGGTACACATTGGCGGGCGACATACCGAGTTCGCTGGCGATGTCGGCGACCGCCGTCTTCGCAAAGCCCAGTCGCCGAAACAGCGCCTCCGCGACCTCCATGATCCGGGCGCGGGTATCATCGGGCTTGGTTTTGACTTGCGGGTGCATGGTGCGGTACCCGGCAGTTCTGGTAACGAGTGACGAAAGTGATAATTCGTCACAGATCATTTGTCAACTGTCGCGCTGGGTCAAGAGACTGGCCCGTTCGCACGATCCCGTGATCAAAGCTGCCGGGGATCCCTGCTCGCAACGTCTGGCGCTCGTTGGTGGAGTGCGAGCCGGATCGAATCCGCGCATCTCGGCTTTGACCTGCCGAGGGCGGGCGCGACGGCCAAGTCGCGTCCGGAGGGCAACGCGGTCGTGGCCCTCCGGCGTAGTCGGTTCGGGGTCGCGGCTAGAGGTCGATCTAGGCCGCCAGCGCGGCAGCCTCAGCTTCTGCCACAACCGTCCAGCTGACGCCGAAGCGGTCGACCAGCATCCCGAAGCGCGGCGAGAAGAAGGTCTTGCCGAGCGGCATCGTCACCTGGCCGCCTTCGGACAGGGCCGCGAACTTGCGATCGGCTTCGCCCTCGTTCGGAACCGAGAGCGCGAGCGAGAAGCCCTGGAAGCTCGATGCGGTGGTTCCACAGCCATCGGACGCCATCATCAGGGTATCGCCGACCTTGAGACAGACATGCATGATCTTGTCGCCCCACCCGTCGGGGACCATGCCGGGCGGCGGCTGTTCGGGGCTCTCGCTGAACCGCATCAGCATCTGCACCTCGGCGCCAAGCACATCGCGATAGAAGTCGACTGCCTCCTGGCAGCGACCACCGAAATAGAGATACGGCTGGATCAACATCAGCTACTCCTTTCCGTCAGTGTCAGGTTCTTCGACTCAGCGGGTCCGATAAGTAATTGTGGACACCGTCCACAAGCCATGCCATATAAAATGGATGCTGTCCACATAAGATTTGCAATGAAGGACCGAAGCACACCTGCGAAGCGCGACACATATCGGCACGGCGACCTACGCCGGGCTTTGCTGGAGGCGGGCATCACGCTGGCACGGGCCGGCGGCCCCGATGCGGTCGTGCTGCGGGAGGCGACGCGGCGGGCCGGGGTCGCCCCGAACGCAGCCTACCGGCATTTCGAGAGCCGAATGGCACTGCTGCACGCCGTGCGCATGGCCGCGCTGGCCGGTCTGGCGCGGTCGATCGAGGCGGAGCTTGCCGCGGTGAGCGCGGAACTCGGCCCGACGGAGCTCGCGCGTGCCAGCCTGCGCGCCGTCGGCCTCGGCTACTTGCAGTTCGCCCTGACCGAGACCGGATTGTTTCGGACCATTTTTGCGGTGCCCTATGACTGGCCGGCCACGCCGGATCCAGCGAAGGCGGGTGGCACGGGCCTCAATCCGTTCCAGCTCCTGGCGGTAGCGCTCGACCGGATGGTCGAGGCCGGCGCGCTGCCGGCGGAGCGCCGGACCGGCGCGGAATTTCTCGCCTGGTCGGCGGTCCATGGCTTAGCGTTGTTGATCATCGGCGGGCCGCTGCGCGACTTGCCGCGGGCGCAAACGGCCGCGCTCGGACAACGGCTGGTGGAGATGGTGGAGGCCGGTCTCGGGCAGCCGGGCGCAACCGTCGGGTCGGGCGGTTAGATGCGATGCGGCAGCCACCGTCACGCCTCATGTGGGGAAGAGACCGCGATAGGGTCCGGCTTCCTCGACGACACGCGCGAACGACGGGCGCGCCATGAGACGCCGGAAGTAGGCGGCGACGTTCTCGTGCGCTTCAAACGGCATCACCCAGTTGGCATAGAACAGCGCGGGCGCGGCGGCACAGTCGGCGAGCGTGAACGCCTCGCCCGCGGCCCATGTTTGCGCGGCCATCTCCCGGTCGAGCATGCCGTAGGCGGTCCGCAGCAGCGCTCTTGCGACTTCGACGCCGTGCGGGTCGGCTCGACCCGGCGGCCGGATCCGGTCGGTCACGATCTTCTGCATCGGCTCCGACACATAGAAATCGAAGAAACGGTCGCGCAGCCGCGTCGTCAGTGCCGCCTCGGCGTCGTCGGGCACCAGCTTGACCGGCCCCGGATAGTGCAGGTCGAGATACTCGATGATCACAGTCGATTCCGGCACCAAGCGATCGCGCGCCTCATCGCGCAGCACCGGGAAACGCGCGATCGGCCAAACCGCCTCGAATGCTGCGCGCGAAGTATCGTCGCCCAGATCGACGATGATGGGCTCGAACGACACCTGGTTCTCGTAGAACGCGATCAGCACTTTTTGGCAGAACGACGCAAACGGATGGAAGTAGAGCTTGAGCGGCCGGCGTTCGGCGGTTTCGGTCATCTCCGACATTTCCTTATGCTTGGCAGCGCCGGCCGCGGCAGGTACCTGCCCTTGCGGTCGCAGTGCGCATTCATATCTAGCCGCGGATCTCGCGGCTGCCCGCAACGAACCGCTATCGGCGCATTCACCTGAGCCGAGCGGGCGCGTCCTTCTCAAAGGCTTTGGGTCAGCAAGCCATGCAGCCGATCATCTCCGTGTCGCGTCTTTCGAAGATCTATGCGTCGGGGCTCCACGCCCTCACGGGCGTCGATCTCGACATTCGGCGCGGCGAGATCTTTGCCCTGCTGGGCCCGAACGGCGCCGGCAAGACCACGCTGATCAATATCATCTGCGGCATCGTCAACCGCTCCGCCGGCACCGTCACGGTCGATGGCCACGACATCGTCAAGGACTACCGCGCAGCGCGCTCCCTGATCGGGCTGGTGCCGCAGGAGCTGACCACCGATGCGTTCGAGACCGTGTGGGCGACGACCTCGTTCAGCCGCGGCCTGTTCGGCAAGCCGGCGAACCCGGCGCACATCGGCAAGGTGCTCAAGGACCTCTCGCTCTGGGACAGGAAGGACAGCAAGATCATGACGCTGTCGGGCGGCATGAAGCGCCGCGTGATGATCGCCAAGGCGCTGTCGCACGAGCCGCAGATCCTGTTCCTCGATGAGCCGACCGCGGGCGTCGACGTCGAGTTGCGCCGGGACATGTGGCAGCTGGTGCGCGCGCTGCGCGCCTCCGGCGTGACCATCATCCTGACGACGCACTACATCGAAGAGGCCGAGGAGATGGCGGACCGCGTCGGCGTGATCAACAAGGGCGAGATCATCCTGGTCGAGGACAAGGCCGAGCTGATGCGCAAGCTCGGCAAGAAGCAGCTGACCCTGCACCTGCACCGCAAGCTCGCCGCCGTTCCGGAAGAGCTCGCGGCGCATCGCCTGAGCTTGGCGGATGGCGGCGGCGAGCTGATCTACAGCTACGACACCCAGGGCGAGCGCACCGGCATCACGGCGCTGCTCAAGGATCTCAACTCCGCGGGCATCCGCTTCCGCGACCTGCACACGACGCAGAGCTCGCTCGAAGACATCTTCGTCGGCTTGGTGAGGAAAGAGTCATGAACCTCAGGGCCGTTCGCGCGATCTACGTATTCGAGATGGCGCGCACCGGGCGCACGCTGATGCAAAGCATCGTCTCGCCGGTGCTCTCGACCTCGCTGTACTTCGTGGTGTTCGGCGCGGCGATCGGCTCGCGCATCACCGAGATCGAGGGGGTGAGCTATGGCACCTTCATCGTCCCCGGCCTGATCATGATGATGCTGTTGACCCAGAGCACCGCCAACGCCTCGTTCGGCATCTACTTTCCGCGCTTCGTCGGGACCATCTACGAGCTGCTGTCGGCGCCGGTCTCTTTCTTCGAGATCGTGCTCGGCTACGTCGGCGCGGCCGCGACCAAATCGATCATCCTCGGGCTCCTGATCCTGGCGACGGCGGCGCTGTTCGTGCCGCTGAGGATCGCGCATCCGGCCTGGATGATCGTTTTCATGGTGCTCACGGCGGTGACCTTCAGCCTGCTCGGCTTCATCATCGGCATCTGGGCGGACGGTTTCGAGAAGCTGCAGTTCGTGCCGCTGCTCGTCATCACGCCACTCGTCTTCCTGGGCGGCACCTTCTACCCCGTGAGCATCCTGCCGCCGGTGTGGCAGACGATTACGCTGTTCAATCCCGTCGTGTATTTGGTGAGCGCCTTCCGCTGGAGCTTTTTCGAGGTGGCCGATGTACCGATCGGGGTCAGCGTCGGCGTAACGGCGCTGTTCCTCGGAATTTGCCTCGTGACGGTGTGGTGGATCTTCAAGACCGGCTATCGGCTCAAGAACTAGCTCCGCTAGGAGCCGGTGCTGCGCGCCTGCAGTGCGACCGCAACGGTGAGCAATGCCGCCGCCGCCGTCCGTCCCGACGTGGCTCCACATGGTCCAGACGGAGAGGTAGCGGGTCGGCGTGACGGTCGCCTCGCGGCAGTCCGCCGGCCCCGCCGCGGGCTCATTGTTGAGCCGCACATCATTTGACATATCAATGGCTTATCCGTGGAACCTAAACCGTAAACAGCCGCAACGAAAATTTTCGTTGGACTGTCGATCTGCCCGATCCTCGTTCGTCGTGACGGTAGAGCCTAGGAATTCGGCCGCGTACGGGCCGGTCCCCAAGAACGGTACCAGCAGAAGGACCACCGCCATGACCAAGTTCGTCCCGCGCTATCTCATCCCGCCGCTGATCGCGCTCGTGGTGATCGGTTCGCTGCCCGCTCCCGCCGACGGCGGCGGCGCGCGCGACGCTGGTTGCGGTCCCGCGCTGACCGGCGCCACCGATCCCAGTCTGCGCGCCGCCTTCGAGCGGTTCCGCCGCAATCAATCGCGGGCTGCCGATAAGATCTGCGCCCTTCATCGCAACGCCATGCCGCTCGTCGTCCGCTGATCGCGCGATACGGCTGCGCCTGGATGATTCTTTTGCTCGATCTCGACCCCGAAGGAGAAACGACAATGCGGTTCATGATGATCTACCGGCCCGCCGACACCAAGGACATGGAAGCGGGCGCGCCGCCCAGCCCGCAGCTGATCGCTGAAATGGGCAAGTTCATCGAGGAGATGGCCAGGTCAGGGGTGCTGCTCTTCACCGACGGGCTGCTGCCGAGCTCGCGGGGCGCGCGCGTGCGTCAATCGGGGGGCAGGGTCACCGTCACTGACGGCCCGTTCACCGAGAGCAAGGAGCTGATCGCAGGCTTTGCCATCGTCCGGGTAAAGTCGAAGGCGGAGGCGGTCGAGCTCGCCCAGCGCTTCCTCGAGATCGCCGGCGACGGCGAGAGCGAGATTCGCGAGATGCACGACACCCCGGCGTTCGCCGCGGCGTGACATCGGTTGGTCCTTGCCGGGAGCGAGCGGGCCGAAGCAAGCCGGAACGAGCCTGCGGTTCCGGATTGCCCCGCCGTCGGCTCGAGATGCGGCGGCAGGTCGACAATCGCAACGCTTGCCCATGGGGTGACGATGGTCTAAGCGGCGGCCGTGACGGCTTCCGATACCCATCGCGCAGTCCACGCGGTTTGGAAGATCGAGCGCCCAAAGCTCATCGCCGGCCTCGCGCGCATAACGCGCGACGTCGGCCTTGCCGAGGACCTGGCGCAGGACGCCCTCGTCACGGCGCTCGAGCGCTGGCCGACGGTGGGCATTCCCGACAATCCGGGCGCGTGGCTGATGGCCACTGCCAGGCGTCGCGCGATCGACCTCTTGCGCCGCAGCAAGCGGTTCGAGCGCACGTCCGAAGAGCTCGCACGCGAGTTCGACGAGGAGCGGGACGCGGCCGTGCCGGCCGCGGAGGCCGCGCTCGACGATGACATCGGCGACGACCTCTTGCGCCTGATCTTCACCGCCTGCCATCCGATCCTGTCGACTGAGGCGCGCGTTGCACTCACGCTCCGCCTGCTCGGAGGGCTCACCACCGAAGAGATCGCCCGCGCGTTCCTGGCCACCGAGGCGACCATTGCGCAGCGCATCGTCCGCGCCAAGCGGACGCTCGCCGAAGCCGGCGTTCCGTTCGAGGTCCCCCACGGCCCCGGGCTCGGGGCACGCCTCGCCTCGGTGCTCGAAGTCATCTACCTCATCTTCAACGAAGGATATGCGGCGACCGCCGGCGAAGACTGGATGCGGCCGGCGCTGTGCGACGAGGCGCTGCGCCTCGGACGCATCCTCGCCGCGCTCGCGCCCGCGGAGCCGGAACTTCACGGCCTCGTTGCGCTCATGGAAATCCAGGCCTCGCGCTTCGCGGCGCGCGTCGATGCGGCTGGCAGGCCGGTGTTGCTGCTCGATCAGGACCGCTCACGCTGGGATCAACTCCTGATCAGGCGAGGTCTCGCCGCGCTTGAACGCGCCGAACGCCTGCAGCAGAGGCTTGGGCCCTACGCGCTGCAGGCTGCGATCGCTGCCTGCCATGCGCGCGCACGGACGGCCGCTGCGACCGATTGGGCGCGCATCGCCGCGCTCTACGCGGCGCTCGCCGAGCTGACGCCGTCGCCGGTCGTGGAGCTCAACCGGGCGGTGGCGGTCGCCATGGCATCCGGGCCGGCGGCCGGCCTCGCCCTCGTCGATGCGCTCGTCGCGGAGCCGTCGCTCAAGGCCTACCATCTGCTGCCGAGCGTGCGCGGCGACTTCCTCCACAAGCTCGGTCGCCTCGCAGAGGCGCGTATCGAGTTCGAACGCGCGGCCGCGCTCACGCGCAACGCGCGCGAGCGCCGGCTGCTTCTCGACCGCGCGGCGGCGTGCGCTGCCGAGCGCGTCAACGCGTAGGCCGGGAGTGCTCGGCGGCCCGGGCGTTAGCGCCGCAGCCGCTTCGCCACCTCTTCCAGCATCACCTCGGTGGCGCCGCCGCCGATCGTCTGCACGCGGGCATCGCGGGCCATGCGCTCGATCGTCGACTCGCGCATATAGCCCATGCCGCCGTGGAACTGCAGGCAGGCATAGGTCACCTCGTTGACCAGCTCGCCGCAATAGGCCTTGACCATCGAGACCTCGCGCGTCGCATCGACCCCGCGCGCGTCGAGCCAGGCGGCATGATAAACCAGCTGGCGGCCGGCCTCGATCTTGGCGGCGAGCATCGCGAGCCGCTGGCGGATCGTCTGCTTCTCGAACAGCGGCGCCCCGAACGCCTTGCGCTGGGCCACGTAATCGAGTGTCAGCTCGAGCGCGGCTTGCGCTTCGCCCATCGCCATCGCACCGAGCACCAGCCGTTCGTTCTGGAAGTTGCGCATGATGGCATAGAAGCCGTTGCCCTCCTGGCCGAGCAGACTCTCGAGCGGCACCCGGCAATCCACGAACGCGAGCTCGGCGGTGTCGGAGCAGCGCCAGCCGTGTTTGTCGAGCGCGCGCGAAACTTCGAAGCCGGGCGTACCTTTCTCGACCACGAACATCGACACCGACTGCGACGGCGGCGCGTCGCGGCCGGTCTTGGCGGCGACGCAATAGAGATCGCCGTGCACGCCGTTGGTGATGAACATTTTTGCGCCGTTGAGCACGTAGGCATCGCTTTCGCGGCGGGCGGTGGTGCGGATGCCTTTGACGTCGGAGCCGGCGTCGGGCTCGGTCACCGCCACGGCCGCGATCTTCCTGCCGGCGACGATGTCGGGCAGGTACTTCGCCCGCTGCGCCGGCGAGCCGCCGTTGGCGATGTGCACGGACGCCATGTCGGTATGCACCAGCACCGTGATCGCGAAGCCGCCGAAGGTCGAGCGGCCGAGCTCCTCGGCGAGGACCACGGAGCCGCGCGCGTCCATCTCGCTGCCGCCGTGTTCGGCCGGGTAGCGGATGCCGAGGAAGCCGAGCTCGCCCATGCGGTGGAGCACCTCGCGCGGCACGAACCCCTGTCCCTCCCATTGGGCGCCGTGCGGCTTGACCTCGCTTTCGACAAAACGCCGCACCTGCGCGCGCAGCAGCTCGTGCTCCTCGCCGAAGTAGGGGGAGGGAAGATCGGAGGCACGCGCGGCGCCGCTGCCGGATGATCGTGACTGCTGCTTGGTCATGCGAACCGCTGCCGCGCCAGCCGGGCGCCGGCGCCGAGCGCGTTGAGCTTCGCTACGGCGATGTCGCGCCGCATTGGCGCCATGCCGCAGTTGGTGCAAGGAAAGATCCGCTCCTTCGGCACGTGCTTCATGGCCTCGCCGATGGTGGCGACGACCTCCTCCGGCGTTTCCACCGCGTCGGTCGCGACGTCGATCACGCCCACCAGCACGTCCTTGCCGGCGAGCAATGACAGCAAGTCCATCGGCACGCGCGCGTTGCGGCATTCGATCGAGACCTGGCGGATGCGGCTTTGCGCCAGCGCCGGAAAGATCTGCTCGTATTGCCGCCACTCGCCGCCGAGGGTGGCCTTCCAGTCGACATTGGCCTTGATGCCGTAGCCGTAGCAGATGTGCACGGCGGTGGTGCAGCTGAGGCCGTCGGCGGCGCGATGCAGCGCCTGGATGCCCCAGTCCTTGACCTCGTCCGTGAACACGTTGAAGGCGGGCTCGTCGAACTGGATGACGTCGACGCCGTCGGCCTCGAGCCCGCGCGCCTCCTCGTTGAGCAGCGCCGCGAACGCCATCGCCATCCTGGTGCGGTCGCCGTAGTGGCGGTCGGCGATCGTGTCGGCGATCGTCATCGGGCCGGGCAGGGTGAACTTGAGCTTGCGCTTCGTATGCGCGCGCGCGAGCCGCGCCTCGTCGGCATGCACGCGCCCCTTCAGCCGCAACTCGCCGGTGACCGTCGGCACCATCGCTTTGTAGCGGTCCTTGCGGATGCCCATTTCCACCTTGTGCTCGAAGTCGATGCCCTCGACCTGCTCGAGAAAGCCATGCACGAAATGCTGCCGCGCCTGCTCGCCGTCGCTCACGATGTCGATACCGGCGTCCTCCTGAGCCTTGATCGCGAGCAGCGTCGCGTCCGCCTTGCCGGCGGCAAGGTCGGCACCGGACAGTCGCCACTGCGGCCATAGCTTGTTCGGCTCCGCGAGCCACGCAGGTTTCGGCAGGCTTCCGGCGACGGTGGTCTCGAACATGCTGGTCCTTTCGTGCGGTAGGCGCGGCAGTCAGGTGCCCTTCCAATCATAGAGCCAATCATAGCGGCGCCGCAGCCGCTCGCCGCCGATCAGACGCATGGTTGCATTGCGCGCGCGCGCCAGCGGCCCTTTGAGGTGATAAATGTGTCCGGTGCGCACCGCCTCGCGCGCGGCCCTTGCGGTGCGCGCCAGCCGAAGCTTTTCGTAGGAGCGAAGCGCGGGTTCGGGCGCCTGCGGAGATTTTGCCAGTTCGTCGGCCAGCACCCAGGCGTCCTCGATCGCCATGGCGCCGCCCTGCGCCACGAACGGCAGCATTGGGTGCGCGGCGTCGCCCATCAGCGTCACCGCCCCTTTGCCCCATCCGGGCAGGGGCGAAAGGTCGAACAGCGACCACGTCTGCCAGGCCTGCGGCGCCGCCAGGATCGCGCGAGCGGCTTGCCCCCAACGGGCGAAGCGGGCGATGAGCGCCTCGCGCGCACCGGGCGCGCTCCATCCCTGGATCTCGGCATGGTCGCGCACGATCGCCACGATGTTGAGCGCGCCGCCCCCCTTGACCGGATAGTGCACGACATGTCCGCCCGGCCCGAGCCAGAGCGTCGTCATCCCCCGGCGCCATTCGTCCGCCACGGCTTCCGCCGCTACGGTCGCGCGCCAGGCGGTGCGGCGGCGAAAGCGCGGCATCTCCGGGTGGCCGGCGCTCTTGCGCACTGCCGACCACAGGCCGTCGGCGCCAACGAGCGCCATCCCACGTTCCTCAATCATGACCTGCCCGGCCTTGCCGACGACCGTGATGGCGTGCGCGTCCGCCCGGTAGCCGGCAACGCCCAATCCCAACCGCAACACGATTTCCGGGTTGGCCTTGACGGCATCCAGCAGGACGCGCTGCAGGTCGCCGCGGTGGATCGACCAGAACGGCGCGCCGTAACGTTCGGTCGCCTCCGATCCGAGCGGCAGCGCGGCGATTTCCGATCCTGAGGGCCCGTCCATCACCCGCAGCCATTCGAGCGCCACGACATGCGGCTGTAACGCCGCATCGAGGCCGAGAGCGCGCAGCACGCGCGTAGCGTTGGGCGAGAGCTGGATTCCGGCACCGATTTCGTCGAGCTGCGCCGCCTGCTCCAGGACGACGACGCGAAAACCGGCGCGAGCCAGCGCCAACGCCGTGGTCAGGCCGGCAATCCCTGCCCCGGCGACGATCACGGTGTGTGCGCCTGCCACGGCCGCAACTCCCGGCCGTCGCCGGGCGTGTCAATGGCCGGCGCCGGCCGGGTCCCGTGCGCCTGCGTGGTCGGCAAGCGCACATTCGGGCGGCCGCGCCGCGTGCGGGTCGAGCGTCGGATCGAACCGGAACAACGTCGAGCAATAGGAGCAGATGATCTCGTTCTCGTCGCCCATGTCGCAGAAGATGTGGGGATGGTCGAACGGTGGCGTCGCGCCGACGCACATGAATTCCTTGGCGCCGATCTCGATCACCGGGACGCCGGGATCGTTGTGAAAGTGCGGGACGACGTGCTCCGCCATAACGCCTCTACCCTCGGTCGTTGCTTGCGATTGCGGCCGCACCATAGCGGCCCGTTGCGCGAGTGCCTAGAGTGCGGGTCGAGAGCCGCAAGGGAGTGTCCGATGGCGCGCGTGTTGTACGAGCGCGACGGGCGGGTCGCCCGCCTCACGCTCAATCGCCCCGAGGTTTTGAACGCGATCGACGGCGCGCTGCCGGAAGAGCTCGAGGCTGCGGTGAAGCAGGCAAACCGCGATCCGGCCGTCCACGTCATCGTGCTCGCCGGCGCGGGTCGCGCGTTCTGCGCCGGTTATGATTTGACCCTCTATGCCGAGGGCCGCGATCCCAGCACCTCGGTGGGGGATGGGCCGTGGGACCCGATGCAGGACTTCGCCTTCATGATGCGAAATACGCAGGCGTTCATGAGCCTGTTCCGCTCGCACCTGCCGGTGATCTGCAAGGTGCACGGCTTCGCGGTTGCCGGCGGCTCCGACATCGCGCTCTGCTGCGACCTCATCGTCATGGCCGAGGATGCCCGCATCGGCTACATGCCGGCCCGCGTCTGGGGTTGCCCGACGACGGCGATGTGGGTCTACCGGCTCGGTCCCGAGCGGGCCAAGCGCATGCTGCTCACCGGCGATATTGTCGACGGCCGCGAGGCCGAGCGCATCGGCCTCGTGCTCAAGGCGGTGCCGGCGCAAGCGCTCGATGGCGAGGTCGAAGCCCTCGCGGCGCGGCTGGCCTCGGTGCCGCGCAACCAGCTGATGATGCAGAAGCTGATGATCAACCAGGCGCTCGACAACATGGGGCTGCACAGCACCCAGATGGTCGCCACCCTGTTCGACGGGATCGCGCGCCACACGCCGGAAGGCGCCGCGTTCAAACGCCGCGCGGAGAGCGTCGGCTGGGCCCAGGCGGTGCGCGAGCGCGACCTCGGCACCTACGACTGGACCGCCGATCGGCCGATCAACCGGGCGGAATAGGGTGGCTTTGCCCCGGCGGGTGCGACAGGGATGACCTTATGCGCGATGACTATTTGTGCGAAATCGTGACGACCCGAACCTCATGCGCTTTAATCCTCAGCAATCTGAATCCATTTGCCTTCAAAGTTTTTTATTTCGCGGCTTGAAGCGTCCGTATCCCAATCGAGACATACACGAGTGCTTCCGGATACGTCGAACATGCACAGCTCGCGGGTGAGCGTTTTGCCAGCCATATCCTTGGTGACCTGTACCAATCTATCTATGTCACCGGTTTGATTCTTGACCCATACACCCGTCCAGCAAGTTTTCGTCTCCCAATCACAACCACGGTTATAGCGCGGATTTCCGTTGTTCTGTTCCGCTGAAGCGCCCACAGCCACATCAAACAGTTGCTTCCAAGACGGTGGCTTCGCTTGGGAAGATCGTGGGCCCGCGAGTGGAGCCTGCAATCTGTCAATCTTCTCACCTGGAGCGCGTGTTCGGAACCTTTTAGCCCCATCAAACGGAGCTCGTCCGGACTAAGCCAGACTACCTGCTGTCGTGGCGTGACGACCAATTTCTCGATAATGCCGGCCGGCACTCCGAATTCCTTGACAATTTCCGCCGTCGAAAGCGCGGCGCTTCGCGACGGCATGGTTTCTTCGCCGGATGTCTCGGCTGCGCCATGGACGCCGACCGCAGCCCTTTCATGGACGTATTTCGGACTGCCTGCGACAAAAACGACGAAACATGCCGCCGTGCACTTGGCACCTTCGTCCACGATTGTTGCGATCTTGCCTTCGCTAACCAAGCGGCCAAGCATGATACCTTCAAGCAAATTACCTCCCGTCGAATTCAGCCTGATGCCGGCAACGCGATGCCCGCGGTCGTTGCCGGCCTTCAACAATTTTCCAAGGACATCCGCATCGCCCTGGGCGACTTCGCCGCTCAGAGTAACAACCGTCTTGCCATCGCTGGGGGCGGAGCTGGCGAGATTGGCTGCTTCGGCTGAGTACACAAAAGCGAGGCAGATAACGAGGGTCGCAAAAGTCTGCTTCCTCATGGACGCCCTCCCGGTGCAACCCACGAACAAAAAGCAAAACGCAAGTTTTGGTAGATTCGAAGGTTGAAATCTGGCCTAACGGTGGCCATCAACACCGGTCACCAACACTGGCCACCCCCTTGATGCCTCGCAAGCCAAGCCGTCGACTCATTGCTGGGGTCTCCATTACGTCGTATGCACCCCGCGGCGACGTTCGCGCGTTCGCCGAGCTGGCCCTGAAACGGCAGGATTCTTTGGAAATGCACGCGCTTAAGCTTCGATTCACGCTCGCGGTTGCGGCGCTCGTCGCGCTCGCCGCATGGGCGCTCGTGCCGGAGGGTTTCCGCGCCGCCCAGATGCTGGCGGCCGAGCACGATCCGGTACGGCTGACCGACCTCGCGCTCGACCGGCAGTTCGACCGGCGTGTGGCGGCGCACGAGATCGAGGCTGCGCTGGTCGCCGGCGACGTCGAGCTGGCGCAAAGCTTCCTCGACCTCGCCGATGAGCGGGCCGTCGCGGTCGACGAGAGGCTTCGCGCCCGCGTGGCCTCGGAAGCGACCGTGGTGGCGGCCGCGGCACGCGCCGCGACCGGCTTCGTCAAGGGCTTCTTGAGCGGCGAGCCGGACGATCTTGCGAGCCTTGCCGGCACCGTCACTGGCGATGTGTTCGTGTTCGGCGACGTCCGCGACGCGGTGCGCGAATCCGCGCGCCTCGTGCGCGGCGAGAGCGCCGACGACTTGATCCTGGGCCTCGCCTGCGTCGGCCTGGCGATCACGGCCGGCACGTACGCCACCCTGGGCGGCGCCACGCCGGCGCGGATCGGCGTTTCGGTCGTCAAGGCGGCGAGCCGCAGCGGCCGCATCACGGCCGAGATGGGACAGGCACTGGCAAGGCCGGTGCGCGACGCGATCGACGCTCCCGCGCTCGCCCGCGCCTTGAGCGCAGGTGCCCGCCTTCAGCCCGCCGCTGCGGTGCGGGCGGCGCGCGAGGCCGTGAAGGTCGAGAAAATGGACGGACTGGTGAAGGCGGTCGGCGACTTGGGACGCATCCAGGCCAAGGCCGGCATGCGCGGGGCACTCGACGGCCTGCGCATCGCGCAAGGGCCGAAGGATATCGCCAAGCTTGCGCGCCTGGCCGACGCCAAGGGCACCCGGACGCGCGCGGTATTGAAAGTTCTGGGTCGCGGCGCGATCGCGCTCGGGGTCGGTGCGTTCAATCTCGCGTCGTGGACATTCTGGTCGCTGCTCAGTCTCATCGGCCTCGCGGCGGCGCTCAAACGCAGCGCCGAGCGCGCGGCGCTGGCCATCATCGATCGCCGCAAGGCGCGGCGCCGAATGGCGGCCGCATAGGGGATTGGCGACGCGTCATCTGCCTGGACGGCCATCGTGGAGCCTACTTGGCAAGCGCGCCTGCCGCCGCTAGAGGTTCGCGCCTCCCGCATACGGCCCGTCGCTTCCATGCCCCGTTTCCAACACGGACCTGTCGAGATCGACTATCTGGATAGAGGCGAAGGCGAGCCCGTCGTCTTGATCCACGGATTTGCGTCCACCAAGGAGGTCAACTGGGTGCATCCGAGTTGGACCAGAACCTTGGTCGATGCCGGCCGGCGCGCGATCGCGCTCGACAATCGCGGCCATGGCGCGTCCACGAAGCTTTACGACCCGGCCCAATACGATACGCGCGTGATGGCGGAGGACGTGCGCGCGCTGCTCGATCATCTCGCGATCGAGCGCGCGGACGTCATTGGATATTCGATGGGCGCGCGCATCACCGCGTTGCTGGCGCTGACGCACCCTGCGCGCGTGCGCTCGGCCATCATCGCCGGGCTCGGGATCCACCTCGTCGACGGCGTCGGGCTGCCGATGGAAATTGCCGATGCGCTCGAGGCGCCGTCCCTCGCTCACGTCGAGGATCCGGTCGGCCGCATGTTCCGCGCGTTTGCCGAGCAGACCAAGTCCGACCTCAAGGCGCTGGCCGCCTGCATCCGCGGCTCGCGTCAGACGCTCACGCGCGAACAGGTCGCCTCGATCAAGTGCCCGGTATTGATTGCGGTCGGCACCAAGGACACTGTCGCCGGCTCCGCACCTGAGCTCGCCGCCCTCATGCCCACCGCGCGCGTGCTCGACATTCCGGGCCGTGACCACATGCTCGCAGTCGGCGACAAGGTGTTCAAGGCCGGTGTCCTGGCGTTCCTGAAGGAAAGGCCATGACCAGGTCGCCCGCGCCGCGCTCAATGATGTTGACCGGCGCCACCAGCAACCGGCTGCGCGCGGACGTGTTCGGCGACGAGGGTGAGCCGGTGTTGCTGCTGCACGGCGGCGGCCAGACCAGGCATGCCTGGCGCAACGCGGCCGCGCAGCTCGCACGCGCCGGCTGGGTCGCCTACGCACTGGACCAGCGCGGCCACGGCGACTCCGAGTGGGTCGAGAGCGGCGCCTACACGTTCTGCGATTTTGCCGCGGACGCCGCCACGGTCGCCGACGAGCTTGCCGCCCGCCACGGCATGCGGCCGGTATCGGTCGGCGCATCGCTCGGCGGCATCGCGTCGTTGATGGCCGAAGGCGCCGCGCAGCGCGCGGGTCGCGCGCCGGTCTTTGCGACGCTGGTTCTGGTCGACGTCACCCCGCGGGTCGATGCCGATGGGGTCGCCAAGATCCGCGGCTTCATGGCTGCGCGAGCACGCGAAGGCTTCGCCACGGTCGCCGAGGCGGCCGACGCGGTCGCCGCCTATCTGCCCCACCGCCCCCGGCCGCGCTCGCACGAGGGGCTGCGCAAGAATCTGCGGTTTCATCCGGATGGGCGTTGGCGATGGCACTGGGATCCACGCTTTCTCGATGGAACGCACACCGACCCGGAGGAGGTCGTAGAGCGGGAGGCGCAGCTGGAAGAGGCGGCGCGTGGGCTCAAAACCCCGGTTCTGCTGGTCCGCGGCGGCGCGTCCGAGGTGGTCGGGCAAGGCCACCTGCGGCAATTTCTGGCCTTGGTGCCACACGCGGAATTCGCGGACGTGGCCGGCGCCCGGCACATGGTGGCTGGCGACCGCAACGATCGTTTCGCCGCCGCGATGCTGGCATTCCTGGCGCGCTTCAGGGCCGGTCAGCGGCCGGCAAGCCGAAGGTTTGCCGTGGAAACTGACCGGCCGCAGTGACTGCAGGCCGGCGCCCGCCGATCCGAGAACAGTCGGCGCGCCAGCACCGGCGCGACCTGCACCGGCCGGCGGTCATGCAACGCTGTCTCCATTTCCGCCGGATTGTGGTAGATTCCTGGCGCGGATGCGAGTGGCCTTGTCCCCATCGAACGAACAGCCGTCGCCGCAGGCCGAGCACTGGGCCTGCAGCCGCACGTGTTGAAGCTGCAGGGCCCCACGCCCGACTTGCAAGCCGCATTCAAGACGATTGTCGACACGAAGGCAGAGGCACTGTTGGTCCTTGAAGTGCCCGTGACGTTGAATCATCGCAAGCAGATCGCGGAAATGGCAACCGCGCAAAAGCTGCCTTCGATGTGCCCTGCCGCATACGCAGACGGCTTGATTAGCTTTGGAACCAGCGTTCTCGACACCTGGCCTGGCGTTCCAGTGTATGTCGACAAGATTCTACGAGGGGCAAAGCCCGGAGACCTCCCGGTGCAGGTCATTACCCGGCGCTATTTGACCGTTAATGCCAGGACGGCACATGAGCTGGGACTCTCTGTGCCTGCGGAGCTGCTAAAGCGTGCTGACAAGGTGATCGACTGAAGCTGGCTTTGCCTTCCCGATTTCATTCAAGCCATGGGGTCGGCAGCGGCGGCTAACAGGAAAGCTGAGACCTGACCGCATCGGGCAGTAGCCGGCCAGGAGCGGACCTCCATCTTTGTGTTTATTTGGCTCGCTTCCAAACTATTTCCAGCACACCTGCTGGCGCCTTTGGATTGATGAATCGCATTTCGTCTGCCGTTATCGACGTAACAACCCGGCTTTGATCGGTTCCTACCATGTTAGGAAACGTCGATCCCTCAACTTTCGGGACGATAGTCTTCGTCGCTTCATCGACCGTGTATGTGCCGTAATAGGCTATCGAACCAGCGACGATAGCCCTGGCTTCTTCCGCCGTCGCCTTATCTCGATTGTTGGCTGCTAAGTTGGGGAGATTATTCGCCACATTCACGAAGGCGAAGTGACCGTCAGGGGCATAGATCACGACACCTTGGCCTGGGCGGTCACTTTTCTTACCATCCGGGGCGGTAACAGTGGTCGAAACGTGAATCCAAGTCCCAAGGACTTGCTCCTTTAGAGATCCTTTCTGAGCAAGAGCATCGCCAACAACAAAGATCAGCATAAACAAAGTGATGATTAAGCGTTTCATTCCCTTCTCCTTAACGGTTGAACGACACTACGCCCACATCTAAGCTAAATGACGACAAGTCTGCGGGGCCGCAGGCTATTTGTGAGGATGCGGGCGACCGTCGGGTTGCCTTTTGAACTGCCTGTTGTGTCGCGCCTGGCATATGCCTAGCATGGGGTTGGAAGACTGCGGGTGCGCGTATGGCGTGCATTCCCAGTCCCGCCACTTTGGCACAACCCGGTGTGCTCTGAAAGAAAGGCGTTGGGTATGGGCAGGACAGTCCAAGCTAGTCTTGCAATTGTCTATGGGACCACGACCTATGTGACGGGGCGCCCGGAGGTCCCATGGCCCAGCATCAAACCAAACTGAAGAACGCGCTCGACGCGGTCGATCCGGTCTGGACGCGGATCCGGCAGGAGGCCGAGGATGTGGTGCGGCGCGAGCCGGAGCTAGCCAGCTTCATCTATGCCTCGGTGCTGCGCCACGACACGCTGGAAGGCGCCGTCGTCCATCGGCTGGCCGAGCGCCTCAATCATGCTGACGTATCGGGCGAGGCGATCCGGCAGGCATATGCCGATGCGCTCGAAGACGACCAAAGCATCGGTGACGCATTCCGCGCCGATGTCGTGGCGACCGTCGACCGCGACCCCGCCGCCGACCGCTATCTCGAGCCGGTGCTGTACTTCAAAGGGTTCCACGCCATCCAGACGCACCGCCTGGCGCACTGGCTCTTTAAGCGGGGGCGCAAGGACTTCGCCTACTATCTGCAAAGTCGGTCGTCGAGCGTGTTCCAGACCGACATCAATCCCGCGGTGCGCATCGGTCGCGGCATTTTCCTCGATCACGCGACCGGGCTGGTCGTTGGCGAGACGGCGGCGATCGACGACGACGTCTCGATCCTGCAGGACGTGACGCTCGGGGGTACCGGCAAGGAGGACGGCGATCGCCATCCGAAAATCCGTCGCGGCGTCATGATCGGGGCGGGGGCCAAGATCCTCGGCAATATCGAGGTCGGCCAGTGCGCCCGCATCGCGGCGGGCTCGGTCGTGCTCAAGGCCGTGCCGCCCAACACCACAGTCGCCGGCGTCCCGGCCAAGGTGGTCGGCGAAGCCGGCTGCGCCGAGCCGGCGCGCACCATGGACCAGATGCTGCACGACGTCGGGCTCTGAAGCCGCACGCCGACCGACCCCGTGGCAAGGCGTCTGAGCCCACGCGGGGTGTGGCTTGCGCGAAACCAGAAAATGAAGTAACGCCTGTAACCAATGAGGATGGCGTCATTTTTCAATGTGAGATTCTTGAAGGCCCAGCGCCGCCCCTGCGACTTCATGGCGGCTCCTTGGGTCTGAGGGTCGGCGGGCTGGACGCTACCAGGGAGAAGAGCGTGGACATAAGCGAAATCAAGAAGGTGGACGCCTATCTCAAGCGGCTGTTCGACAACGCCAGGATTCGCGTTGTGCCGCACGGCACCAAGGATTCGGCCGAAGTCCGGATCGGCGACCAAGCGATCGGAGCGCTGACGGCGGACGATGAGGACGGGGACCGTTCCTACAATTTCCGTATGGAAATCGCCCTCAGCCAATCGCCGAAGGAAGACACTGCGCGCCTTGTCACCCATCTGCGCGGAACGCTCGGGAGCGAAAAGATCAGGGTGATGCCACGCGCCCGCAAGAACGACTCGCTCGAAGTCTACGTCGGCGACGAATTCGTGGGGGTCCTGTTCATCGACGAAAAGAAAAGCTCCCGCTCGGCCATTCTGGAAATGGCCATCCTCGACGTCGACCTCGAGCAGGACAGCGAGGTCTCCTCGCTCTGAGCGGCAGCCCAGCCGGCGCGCCTATGACGGCGCGGGGATCACCGCCAAGACGTTCATGCTCGCAGCGGCGACGCCCGATTCTCAGCTTTTTCCGGCCCGCAGCATGGCGATCAGATCATCCATGCCGTGCACCAGCGTGGGCCAGTCCTTCAGCCACTCGCGCGGGAAGCGCACGGTCAGGTCGGCGCCCGCGATGCGCCGCTCATGCAGGCAGCTTCCTCGCGTGGGGCCGGCCTCGCGCGTGCATCGCACGATAAAGCTCTCCGGGCGGTCGGCGACGAAGAAAAGGTCTTCGCCCTGGTACGGGGTGCCGTCGCGGAAAGCGACCCCGATCAAACCTTCGGGCCCACGGAAGGCCTGCGCCTCGATATAGCGCGGATAGATCGTCTTGACGCGCTCGGCGACCGACAGCGCGCCGTCGGCGCCCGCGATGCTGACGAAGATTTGGTCGATCGATCTCGGCTCGGCCGAGAGCGCGGGTTTGGCGTCGCACGCGGGCGGCGTCAAATCGGGCCACCGGAAGGCCAGATCGAGCCGCATCTGCGCACCCGCGCGCCGCTGCACCGGCATCCGGATCGCCGCTGGAGGGATGTTGAAGGCCACCCCGGCGACCGTGATCGGCAGCGACGGCGCATCGGGGTCGGCGGGGGATTCCGGCCAGCGCGGCCATAGCGTGAACGCAACATAACCGAGGGCCGCCGTGCTGAAACAGGCAGCGGCCACCACAGCGTAAGCCAAACCTTTGCCGGCGCGCGATGCGCGCCCATGCCGTCGCGAAACCACTGGCCTCATCACTTCGAGCACGCCGCCGCGAATCACCCGCGAGTATGCCATGCGACGTCGCCGACCGGCCGAAGGGGCTTGCTCGGCGGCGTTTACCATTCCTTAAGGATTCGCTCGCCGCCGCGGCGTAGAGCCGCCATGATGGATGCCTGGTGCTTGTGAGGTCCCCATGGCGCCTAAATCTGTGCACTCGCTGCGGTCGCTTGCGATCGGCTTCGCGGTCGCCGGCCTGATCGCTAGCAGCTTCCAACTCGTCACCGCGCGTCCGTTGAACTTCCGGTTCCTCAGCCACCCCGAGCCCACCACGGCAGTCGCGGCAGTTCCCATGCTGGTGTTGGCGGCGCCGTTCGTCATCGCGCGCAAACGCGATCCGGAGCCGGGAGCGCGAGCATCGGGGTGTCGAGTTCATCGCGCTTGGCGACGGTGCTCGTCGGCTTCAGGAGCCTGATGTCGGGCACTGCCGTGGGCGCCGCTCTGCGGGCGCTCGGGCTGCCGCTGGCGCAGTCTCACGCCGCCGCGAGGGCCGCCCGCCGCGCCGGAAGACCCTCCATCTCTTCAAGAAGATAACGCACACAGTCGATGCGATATCTGAGGCGACTCCGGCGCGCTCGGGTGCCTCGCCATCGGCATGCCGTCATGGCAAGGTCCCGCCCGCAAAAGGGAGCGCCCCAATGCCGATCTACGAACTCGACGGCCAGGCGCCGGATCTGCCGGCGGATGGACGCTACTACATCGCCGATACCGCGGTCGTGATCGGGCGCGTGCGCCTGCTGGCCGAGGCCAGCATCTGGTTCGGTAGCGTGCTGCGCGGCGACAACGAATGGATCGAGGTGGGCGAGCGCGCCAATGTGCAGGAAAGCTGCACCTTCCATACCGACATGGGGTTTCCGCTCACGATCGGGCCGCAATGTACGATCGGCCACAACGTCGTGCTGCACGGGTGCACGATCGGCGCGAACAGCCTCGTCGGCATGGGTGCGATCGTGCTCAACGGCGCCAAGATCGGCCGTAACTCGCTGGTCGGTGCCGGCGCGCTGGTGACCGAGGGCAAGGCGTTCCCCGACAACTCGCTGATCGTCGGTTCGCCGGCGCGCGCTCTCCGCACGCTCGACGAGAAGGCGATCGCCGGCATCACCGGCGCGTCGGACTGGTACGTGCAGCGCTGGCAGCAATACGCCAAGGGCCTGCGGCGCATCGGCTGAGCCGATGCCGTCAGGGCAAAAAAGACGCGGCCGGCCCTGGGGAGGCCGGCCGCGCGGACCCGGTCGGGGACGGGGGGCAGGGACGCGACCGGGTGCGCCAACTCCTGTGTGCCGGGGTCAACTCAGCGCGACGACGCGGTCGCGATGGCGGGGCGCGGGTCGTCGAGCGAGACCCAGACGTTCGGGTCATGTTGCGATTGGCGCTTGATGTAGCGATAGCTCGTCTCCGACCACGGCAGGACGGCTGGGTGCTGATTATCGAGAATGTAGTCGCCCTTGTCGGTCTTGACGGTCAGCACCGCGTGGCCTTCGCCTTTGTCGTCGCGCACGACCGTGATCAGGAGCGCCTGCCGGGGCCAGCCGGCCTCGGCCAGCAGGCGTTGCTTCAGCAGAACGTAGTCCTCGCAGTCGCCGTAGCCGTCGTCGGGGTAACTCCACTTCTCGACCACGCCGTGATGTTCGAGGTCGGTCATCGGCTTGATGCTGCGGTTGACGCGCTCGTTGATGCGCACCAGCTCCTTCCAGCTTTTGGCCGTCAGCACGGCGTCGCGCGGAGCGCCTGCGTGCGGCACGCACTCGCTCGGATGGTCGCTGCAGAACTCAACCCAACCGATCGGCACCCGGGTCGTCTCGCCGATCGACATTGCCAACAGCCGCGGCCTGGCGCTGGCGGCATCGGACGGCCACGTCGGCGCAATTGTGCAGTAAGCCCCCAGTATTGCAGTAATGAGCTTTTTCATTGTTAGCCCCCTGTCCCAGGGAGCCGTGTTTCGCACAAATCATTTGAATGCGAGCTAAGTAACGAGGGTCAATTTGTATAGAATTGTCTGTAATTACTACACTGAATACTTGCTTACGGCTTTGCGTAAAATTCGAGAGATTTCGATGACGCGCGGCGCGCGTCGCTCCGGCAGATACTTCATGGCCCGGCTCCAAGTGTCGCAATGTGCGGCCGCCGTCCCCAAACGGACGCTTGGCCGGAACAGCAAGGGCGAAGCAGCCCTCATGCCGGCGGACGTCTCAACGGGCGCGGCGTGTGCTGAGCGGCGAGGTCAGCGGCGCTGCCGACCGGCTCGGAACAATTGAGGCAATAGCGGCGTAGTCTGCGGCGGAGGTGCCGGCGCGACGGGCCGCGGCATGGATGGGTACCGGCCGGTCCGGCAGCCGGCAAGGGTGAAGGGAGCGGATATGCGTCTGATGATGGGGCTGCTCGCGGCGGCGCTGGCGGCTGCGATGGCGGGGAAGGCGGGCGCGCAGGATGCGCTCTCGATGACGCCGGGAGTTTACAAGAAAGTGCTCGAGAATGACCGGGTGCGGGTGCTGGAGGGCACTTTCCGCAAGGGCGCCAAGGTCGGCGTCCACTCGCATCCCGAGCACCTCTTGTACGTGCTGACCGACGGCGCCCTGGTGTTCAAACCCGACGGCCGCACGCCGTACGAAATGACCTTCAAGGCCGGCGAGGCATTCTCCCTGCCGGCACAAAGCCGTGCGCTCGAGAACGACAGCGACAGGGATGTCCGCGTGCTGGTGGTGGAGCTCAAGCAGCCGGTGCGCACCGCCAGCGCCGCCCCGCGCAGCAAGCGCGCGGCGGCCAAGGGCAAGCGCAAGCCGCGCGCCGCAGCGACCCAAAAGAAGCGGTGAGCTCACCGCGTGCCGGGCGTGGCCACGCTCACGGGATGCCGGCCGTCGGGCGCAAGCTGCCGCCTGCTGCAAGGTCATGAACCTGTTCGGCGATTCCAGCGACCAATGGGCAATTCCCGCGGATCTCGAAACTCAAGGAGCTGACCGATGTCGATCCGTAACGCGGCGAAAGCTGCAATCGTGCTTGGCGCCCTGCTGGCGGCCGGCACCTTCGATGCCGCCACCACCGCGCACGCCGACGGCGCGGGCGCCTGGTGCGCAGCTGCCGGGGGCCGCAACGACTACCGCAACTGCGGCTACTTCACCTTCGGTCAATGCCTTGCCGCGATCAGCGGTGTCGGCACGTTCTGCCAGCCCAACCCCTACTTCGTGCCGGTTGTGCGCGTGGCCTATCCCGTCCCCTACTTGCGCTGATTGCCTCCCTCGGCATGGCGCGCGCGCCGGGGGATCGCTCTGGCGAGCGATCAGGTTGCTGGCGCGGGTCACGCCTCTGCACAGAGCCGGTTGAGAGCAGCAGCCCTTCGCCTTTCCTGATCGTTCGCCTCTGCGGTAACCGGCGGAAACTCAACCATCGCTTAGGCGCGCGGGCCCCCGTCCTGCCGTGACCGCGAGGATGGCTTGCCGCGCTGATCCGGCGAGCCTATGTGAGCGGTGCCGTGCACGGACCCGTTCTTTGAGTTCATCCCGCGAACCGATGCTGAACGTGCCGCCGGTCGTCACCCTGACGATTGCGGTCATGGCGCTCGTCCACGCTGTGCGCGCGTTCGTCCTCACGCCACGCGGCGACCTCGAGTTCCTGCTTCTGTTTTCCTTCATCCCCGCCCGCTACAGCGATCCGACCTGCCTAGTGCAGAGCGGAGTGCCGGACGGCTGGGGGGCTCAGATTTGGACATTCGTCACCTATGGCCTGATCCATGGCGACCTGACACATCTCGGCCTCAACGCGGTGTGGCTGCTGGCCTTCGGCAGTGCCGTGGCGCGTCGGTTCGGCGCCGCGCGGTTCCTCGCCTTCTCGGCGGTTACTGCCGCCGCTGGGGCGGTGGCGCACCTTGCGACCCATCCTGGCGATTGCTGGCCGATGGTCGGCGCGTCGGCGGCGATATCGGGATTCATGGCAGCCGCGATCCGGTTCGTGTTCCAGGCCGGAGGCCCGCTGGGGCTGCTCGGCGGCAGCGGCGGGGCGGGCTATGCAATTCCGGCAGCCCCGTTGCTGGTGACCTTGCGCGATCCACGCGTCATCGTCTTCCTTGCGGTCTGGTTCGGCCTCAACATTCTTTTCGGCCTGATTTCGCTGCCTCTGATCGACGACCAGCAGTCGGTCGCTTGGCAGGCGCATATTGGCGGCTTCGTGGCCGGGCTGGTTCTTTTCCCATTGTTCGATCCGGTCGCTCGATTGCGCCCCAGCGATGACGCCGGCCGGGCGCGACACTAAGGCGATGCAGCGCGCACTTGCGGTTGCCGCCCGATCGTCCGATGATTTTGTTCTGACCGCCTGAGGCAGTGACGGGCCGGCGCCGGCGACGTCTATTGCGGTGTCGATTGCGGCTCACGTTCCAATCCCGTTCACCCCGGCGGTACGATCGGTGGCCTCTGCCGCCGGAACGGAGGAGCGCCCATGACGGTGAAAGCGATTCTGTCGAGGAAGGGCTCTGCGGTGGTGACGATCGCGCCGGCGGCTTCGCTCGCCGACGCAGCCAAGCTGTTGAGTAGCCATCGCATCGGAGCGGTGATCGTGACCGACCTTGAGGGTCGGGTCATCGGTGTGCTGTCGGAGCGCGACATCGTCCGCGCATTGGCGGACCGTGGCGCGGCAGCGCTCGACTTGGGTGTCGAGCAGACGATGACGCGCCGAGTCGTCACCACCGTGGAAGCCGACACGGTCGGCGAGATCATGGAGCGGATGACGGCCGGCAAGTTCCGGCACATTCCGGTGGTCGAGGATGGTCGGCTAATCGGCGTGGTTTCGATCGGCGACGTCGTCAAGTATCGGCTGGAGGAAATCGAGCGCGAAACGAATGCGATGCGCGACTACATCCTGACGGCGTGAGCCGCGCCGGCACGGTCACGCGAGCGCGGCCAACGCCTGCTCGATCGGTTCCAGCGCGCGCTCGGCGGCTTCCGCGCCGATTTCGATGCTCTCGCCGGCACGGTGGAAGTCGAACAATCCGATCGACCTGAGACGCGGGTTCACCATCACGTCCGGAGGATCGCCGGCGAGCCTCGCCCGCGTGATCCGGTCCTGCATGATGTTGAACGCCTCGATCATCACGGTGGTGAGGCCCGGACGCCCCGGTCTTCCTAGCATCTGGCGCTTCATGATCCGCTCCGCCCCGGCCGGGGCATCCAGCCGCGCGCTCATCTGCTCGAGCCAGCGCCCCTCGGGCTCGTCGGTTCCATGGCTGGCGATGGTCGTCCCGCGCCCGAACAGGTCGGCGTTGAGGTTGACGGCGATGACCACGCGCGCGCCGAGCGCCCGCGCCGCCGACACCGGCACCGGATTGACCAATGCGCCGTCGACCAGCCATCGCTGTCCGATCAGGACCGGCGCAAACACTCCCGGCAGCGCATAGGCCGCCCGCAGCGCGTCCACCAGACGGCCACGCGTGAGCCAGATCTCGTGGCCGCTGCCGACCTCGGTGGCGATGGCGGCAAATCGTATCGGCAGTTCGTCGATTGCGGTGGCGCCGAGTTCGCGATCGAGGTGCTCGGCCAGCCGGTCGCCGCGGATCAGACCGGATCCCCACAGGTTGAAGTCGAGATAGCCGAACAGGCTGCGCCGCGTCAGCGCCCGCGCCCAGGTCTCGAGCGCCTCGAGGCGCCCGGCGGCATGCAGCCCGCCGGCGAGCGCGCCGATCGAAGTGCCGGCGATGACGTCGGGGACGATGCCCTTCGCCAGCAACGCCTTGATGAAGCCGATGTGAGCGAACCCGCGCGCCGCGCCGCCCCCCAATGCCAAGCCGATCGTCGGCCGCTGCCGGACCGCGGCCGTTTCCCCGTCATTGGCGGTTGCGGCGCGATCGCCGTTCTTGTCTCGACCTAGCAGGAAATCGAACACGGTGGGGGTCCATCAGGCGGCCAGGGCACCGCAAGGTCGATATGGCGAGCAGTGAGTAGCGGGTAGCAAGGGGTGGCGAGCAATGATGAGTGTCGATCATTCCACATCCCGGTTTGCCATTCGCGGCCCACTCATTGCTGCTACTCACTACTCACTACTCACTACTCACTACTCACCATTCACTATTCGCTGGTCATGGCGGCCGCACGATCGAGAATACGGATTCCACCACCGCGTAGTCGTTGTAGCCGCAGCGCGCGATCGGTTTCATCGCCGCGGTGTCGAGCAGGCCATCCTTGATGAACCGGTCTTCGATATGGACGCCGACCACGCGGCCGACGACGAGGTAGCGGTCCAACTCCCGGGCATCGAGATCACGCAGCCGAATGGTCTGCAGCCAACGGCACTCGAGCGCGCAGGGGGACGCCGCGACGCGCGGCGGCTTCACCAGCCGTGAGGGTGCCGCTTCGAGCCCCGCCTGCTTCATCTCATTGACCCCGCGCGGGAACGAGGCCGAAGTCTCGTTCATCGCGTGGCGAAGGTCCCAAGTCGCGAGGTTGCAGACGAACTCGCCGGTTTGCTCGGCGAACTCGACCGAGTCCTTTCGGCTCTCGCTGGAGAATCCGACGATCGGAGGCCGCGTCGAGAACGCGTTGAAGAACGAATACGGCGCGAGGTTGATCTCGCCGCTCGCGCTCACCGTGGTGATCCATCCGATCGGCCGTGGCGCGATGATCGCCTTGAAGGGATCGTAGGGCAGGCCGTGGTCGCTCTTCGTCGTCTCGTAGAACATCGCCGACGCGTCCCGTGGTGGCACCCGCCTTGGCGGGCGCCGCTTGCGACGGTAACAAAGCCTTTTCCGGGCGACGAGGAAAGAGCCGACGCCCGCCTCGGCTCGATTGCAGGGGTGCGGGAACAGGATGGCGGAGCGCAAACAGGCGGTGGTGGTGGGCGCGCTCGGGGTGATCGGGCGCTATATCGTCGAGCGGCTTGCCCGCGAGGACGACTGGACGGTCATCGGCCTGTCGCGCAGGGCGGCCGAGCCGGCGGCGCGCTATCGGCACATCAGTGTCGATCTTCTCGATCCGCAGGCGACTGCCGAGAAGCTGGGCGGGCTGTCGGAGACGACCCACGTGTTTTATGCGGCATTCCAGGCTGCCGCCGGTGCCGCCGCGGGCTATGCGTCGAACATCGCCCCCAATCGCGACATGCTGGTCAACGCTGTTACCGCGGTCGAAAAGGCGTCACGGTCGTTGCGCCGCGTCGTGCTGGTGACTGGCACCAAATACTACGGCTCGCATCTCGGACCGTTCAGGACCCCGGCGCGCGAGAGCGATCCGCGCCACATGCCGCCCGACTATTATTTTGATCAGGTCGACTGGCTCAGCGCCTTCCAGCGCGACAAGCCGTGGGACTGGGTGGAGCTGCGCCCGCAGACGCTGTGCGGCTTTGCGCCCGGCACGCCGATGAGTCTTGCGCCTGCGATCGCCGTCTATGCGGCGATCAGCAAGGAGCTCGGGCTCCCTCTGCGCTTTCCCGGCAGGCCGGGGGCCTATGGATCGATCTACCAGGTCACCGAGTCGGCGCACTTCGCCAATGCGGCGTTGTGGGCGGCCACCGAGCCGCGCTGCCGGCTCGAAGCGTTCAACATCACCAACGGCGACTATTTCCGCTGGCGGAACCTGTGGCCGAAGCTCGCCGATGCTTTCGACATGCCGGTCGGAGACCCCCAGACCATCAGCCTCACCGCGCACATGGCCGACAAGGGCACGTTGTGGGAGGCGATGACGGCGAAGTATCGGCTGCGGCCGTTCGCTTACGAGCAGCTGGTGGCTTGGCCGTTTGCCGACTACGTGTTCGGGTGCGACTGGGACGTGATGTCGGACGTCACCAAGTCGCGGCGCTTCGGCTTCCACGACGTAGTCGACTCGGAGGAGATGTTCGTGCGGCTGCTGCGCCAGTTTCGTGCCGAGCGCATCGTTCCGTAGGATTCGCGAAGGCGCCTCTTCGCGGCGGCCATGGAGCGCGCCTGCACCAGCGTACGGCGCCGCGCACCTATGGCTGGTAGCGCGTGACGGTGGCGTCGAGCGGTGGACGAGGGCGGTCCTCCGGTTTCTGCGTCGGCGTGCCGATGTGGACGAAGCCGGCGATTCGCTCGTTGGCCGCGATGCCGAGCACGTCCAGCACGCGCCGGTCGTAAGCATACCACTCGGTGATCCAGTTCGCCGCGAAGCCGAGCGCGTGCGCGGCGAGCACCAGGCTCATCGCGGAAGCGCCGGCGGACAACACCTGTTCCCATTCGGGAATTTTCACGTGCGGGCCGGCGCGGCTGACAACCGCGATCACGATCGGGGCGCGGGCCAGCCGATTGCGCTCGAACTCGATCTGGTCCGCGGTCGCGTCCGGATTGGATTCGCGGAAGACGGCGGCGATCTTCTCGCCCGCCGCACGACCGGCGCCGCCCTCGAACAGGACGAACCGCCAGGGCGTGAGCTTGCCGTGGTCCGGAACACGCGACGCGATCGTCAAGATGGTGGCGAGGTCCTCGGCGGTCGGTCCCGGCGCGGTGAGCTCCATCGGCTTGACCGAACGGCGGGTCTTGAGCAGATCGAGAGCATCCGGCATCCGCGCTACTCCGAAGGCGCGTGCGCCTAGCACAGGCGCTGCGGCGTGACAAACCGGCCGGAGGTCGGCTTGAATTCGCCCTGATTTCGGCACAAAACCAGCGTCCGATGGCTTGAAACAGGGGGGTGTGCTTCGTGCGCCGAGTCGGTCCGTGCCTCTCGATGGTCGTGGCACTTGCCGTGCTCGCAACGACACCGATCGAGGCGACCGCCCAGTTCGGGCTGTTTTCGCGCTCGCAGCCTGCGTCGCCAGCGCCAGCGGGAGGAACCTCGCCCGCCACCGGCAACATTGCCGCGCCTGACGGCAATGTCCTGCGGCCACCGGGCGAAATCCCAGGGCTGCCGCCGTCGGCAAATGCCCCGCTTCCCGGCGGCAGCTCGCCGCCTCCTGCCGGAAGCTCGCCGCCTCCTGCCGGCAGTTCGCCCCCTCCTGCCGGCAGCCCGACCGCCCGCGGCCCGGCCGCGAATATCCCGGGAGCGGCACCGGCATCCGCGCTCAGCATTCTGCCCAGCACTCTCGCACTGTCCGCGCGCTTCGGCCGCGATGCGCCGACGATCGCGTCCGGCCTGCACTGGCGTATCTTCTCCGAAAGGCCGGACAATGCCGGCGTGTTCAAGCTCATGCGGGAGGATAGGACTGCGTCTCCCATGATCCAGCTCCCGGCCGGCGGGTACATCGTGCACGCCGCCTTCGGGCTTGCCACCGCGGTGAAGCGTGTCACCGTCCGTGACGAGAACACGACCCGCGAAGTGTTCGACATTCCGGCGGGCGGGGTGCGGTTTGAGGGCCGCGTTGCCGATGCCCGGATACCGGCCGCGCAGATCACGTTCGATGTCTACCAGGGCGGTCAGTTCGAGGGCGGCGATCGGCGGCCGATCGCTTCCGAGGTGCCGACCGGCGACCTCGTGCTGCTCCCGGAAGGCACCTACCACGTGGTGTCGAACTACGGCGACGGCAATGCGGTCATCCGTTCGGACTTCCGTGTGCAGGCCGGCAAGCTCACCGACGCGCGGATCAATCACCGCGCTGCGCTCATCACCTTGAAGCTGGTCGGTGAAAAAGGCGGCGAGGCGCTCGCCAACACCGCCTGGTCGGTGCTCACTCCCGGGGGCGACGTCATCAAGGAATCGATCGGCGCATTCCCGACGGTGGTTCTAGCCGAAGGCGAGTACGTCGTGATCGCCCGCCACGAGGGCAAGGTGTTCAACCGCGAATTCAAGGTCGAGCCAGGCTTCGACCGCGAAATTGAGTTGCTGGCGCGGTAGCCGCTGTTGCCTGGCGTCCATGAATGCGCTGGAAATCAGGGCGAGCGAGAGCGGCCACGCCCATCCGGGGCATCCCAATCCGGCAACGATTGCGGTGCTGCTCGACGTCGACGGCACGCTGATCGAGATCGCGCCGACGCCGCAGGAGGTGCGGGTGCCGGCGAGCCTCAAGCACGTGCTCGGAACCTTGCGCAATCGTATGGGCGGCGCACTGGCGTTGGTCAGCGGGCGGCCGCTCGCCGACATCGACCGCCTGTTCGCCCCTTTGCGAGTGGCCGCGGTCGGCGGACACGGTGCTGAGAATCGGCTGACCGCCGATGGCGAAATCGACCGCAGCCGCGTCAGGCCGTTTGATCCGGAGCTGCGGCGCCGGCTGCTCGCCATTGCGGCGGCGACCCCTGGCGTCCTGGCCGAAGACAAAGGCTACTCGATTGCGCTCCACTATCGTCTTGCGCCCGACCAGGAACAGCGCATACGGCACGAGATCAATCTGGTCTGTTCCGACCTGCTCGACCTGAAGCTGGAAGTGCTGCCCGGCAAGTCCATGTTCGAGGTGAAGCCGCGGATATTTAACAAGGGCGTCGCGGTTCGGCAGCTGATGAAGCACCCGCCCTTTCGCGGGCGCCGTCCGATTTTCTTCGGCGACGACGTGACCGATGAAAGCGTATTCAAGGTCATGCCGGAATTCGACGGGCTCGCGTTCTCGGTGGGTAAGCGTTTCCCTGGAACCAGCGGCTATTTCGCGACACCGCGCGAAGTGCGCCACTGGCTTTATGGCTTTATCGGCCCCTTAAGGCCGGGCGATGATGCAAGGTTGCCGACCGCCGGACAGACTTGACCCCTGGCGAGAAAAAACCTCAAATAATCGCTGGCATTGTTGCACCGCCGCCGGCAGGTCAGGGGGCAGTCATGGCAAAGGGGATGCGTTCAACCGCGATTCATCGCGACGAATTGGGTGGCGCAGCGATCGCCGATGCTGGCCCGACCAGCGCGCGTGCCCTGAAGGAAATGGATCCCGAGCACGCCGCACGGCGCATTCTGAGCGCGTTGATGGAAGGCCGCGGGCGCGCGGCCGTCGTGGTGCCGGCCGCCAGCGGGGCGCCGGCCGAATTCAAAAGCCTGGGTGTCGAGAAAGTCCCGTTCACGGGCACCCAGATGGTGAAGTTTCGACAGCAATTTCACAAGATCCCTGTCTATGGCTCGCTGGTGACCGTGGAATTGGACGACTCCAACGGTTTCGTCGCGGTCAATTCCTCGCTCGGCGAGCCATCCGGCGTCGATGCGGTCGCGACTTTGTCTCCTGCTCAGGCGATTCAGGCGATCAAGGAATGGGCGGGCTATGGCGATCAGGAGCTGGTAGAGCCGACCCGGCTCAACTTCTATTTCGACCAAAGAGCCGAGCGCTGGCGATTGGTCTATATTGTCGAGGATGTGCTGCGGCACACGCCGCGCAGGCCGCAGCAGCAGGACAGCCTTACCGCGCTTCCGGAGTATTCCGATTTCGTGCTCGATGCGCACACCGGTGAGCGCGTCGCCGAACTGCCGCGGACGCAGACGATGGCGCAGACCGACGCGCAACAGAGTGCCGCCGACACCCTCGGGGTCACGCGAGACTTTCAGGTGCTGACCGACAGCGTGGCGAATGCCAGTTCGCTGCACGATCGCCAGCGCAACGTGCACACGCACGATTTCGGCTTCCGCGACACCGTGCTCCAGCGCAGCGAGCTACCCGGACCCTATGTCGGCAATCCGCCGAACCCGTGGGAGCCCGGCGCGGTCAGCGCGCACGCCAACGCCGCCGAAGTCGTGAATTTCTTGAAGCAGGTTCTGCTCAGGGACGGGCTGGACGGGAGAGGAGGCAAGGTCATTTCATCGGTAAACTGCCTGCGCTTTGGTGAAAGCGTCGGACGAGAGTGGCGAAACGCCGCGCGCATCCCCGGGCAAATGATCTACGGCCAGCGCCTGGTTGGCGGACGTCTTCGCTCCTATGCGGCTGCCCTTGACGTCGTGGCTCACGAATTGCTGCATGGCTTGACGGATCACACCGCTCGGCTGGAATACAGGTTCCAGTCCGGCGCGCTGAATGAATCGTACTCGGATATCTTCGGAATCATCGTCTCGAATATCCACAATAGCAGCATTGACACCTGGAACTGGGAGATGGGGGAGGATCTGACCGTAACCGGAATACCGATTCGGGACATGCGCGATCCGACCAGGTTCAGGCAGCCGGCGCATATGGACGACTTCTTGGTTGTCGGCGAAGAGAACGACCACGGCGGGGTACACACCAACAGCGGCATCCACAACAAGGCGGCGTTCAACATCCTCACCGCAAAAGCGGGCGGGCGGGACCTGTTCACCGCCGTCGAGATGGCGCGACTATTCTACGTCACGCTTTCGCAGCATCTGACCCGGACGTCCGAGTTCGTCGACAGCCGAAAGGGCGCGGTCCTGACTGCAAGGAGCTTGTTCCAGGGCGATCCTCAACGGGAGGCGAAAGTCGCCGCGGTTCAGAAAGGCTTCGACGACGTAGGGATTGTCGAACCCGGGGTGGCGTGACCGTCCGGGCCTCGATGCGATTGGCGTGCTTCATAGGATCCCGTAGCGCGCAAAGACGTCGGCGAGCTTTTCGCCGCGCGCGAGGGCCTCCTCGGTGCGCCGCTCTCCGGCGAGCTTCTCCATCGCCCGCGTGAGCGCTTCCCGCTCGATCGCACGCGGGATGACGATGGCGCCGTCGGCATCGCCGAACACGAGGTCGCCAGGCTCGACGCGCACGCCGGCCACTGCGACCGCCACGTCGGTCTCGACGACCTCGCCGCGCCCCTTGGAATCGAGCGGCGAGATGCCGCCGTGAAACACCGCAAAACCGCTGCTCCGGATGGCGCGGATGTCCCGCACGCAGCCGTCGGTGAGACAGCCGGCCGCGCCGCGTGCGCGCGCCGCGGTCGTCAGCAGGCCGCCCCAGGGTGCGATACGACCCGAGCTTCCGCATGCCAGGACCGCGACGTCGCCGGGCTTGAGGTCGTCGATAAGTGCGATTTCCAGCGCGTACGGGTTGCGGTCCTCCGGAACCGCATAGACCTCGCGGTAGAGGCCGGTGCGTGCGCGCCCGAACAAGACCGTGCCATCGTCGAGCGGTCGGATGCGTGCCGGCAGCGCCTGATCGCGAAATCCCAGACCGTCGAGCACGTCGGACATCAGCGCAACGAACAGGGTTTCGCGCGCCTGCGTGGCGAGCGCGGCGAGGTCGTCGAACGGCAGGGTGGCAGGCATCGCAATCGGTTCCGGGCCGGGGCTACACAGGTCACGCCGCCTGCTGCAGCCGCCGCGTGTCCGGCGGCACCGCTTCGTCGGCGAGCAGCGCGAGTGCGCGGTCGAGCGGCACCACCGTCTGCTCCTGGCGTCCGAGCCGGCGGATGGAGACGGTGCGCTCGGCCGCCTCCTTCTTGCCGACGACCAGCAGCACCGGCACCTTGGCGAGCGAGTGCTCGCGGACCTTGTAGTTGATTTTCTCGTTGCGCAGGTCCGCCTCGACCCGCAGCCCGAGGCGCTGCGCGGTCGCGAGCGCCTCGCGCGCGTAGTCGTCCGCGTCCGAGGTGATGGTCGCGATCACCGCCTGGGTTGGCGCGAGCCAGAGCGGAAAATGCCCGGCGTAGTGCTCGATCAGGATGCCGAGGAAGCGCTCCATCGATCCGCAGATGGCGCGATGCACCATCGCCGGCATCTTCTTGCTGCCGTCGTGGTCGATATAGAACGCACCGAACCGTTCCGGCAGGTTGAAGTCGATCTGCGTGGTGCCGCACTGCCACTCGCGACCGATCGTGTCGCGCAGCACGTATTCGAATTTCGGTCCGTAGAACGTCCCTTCGCCGGGATTGACGCCGGTCTTGATGCGTCCGGCCGATTCCTCGGCCATGCGCGCGAGCAGGCGGCGCAGCACGTCTTCGGCGTGATCCCACATCTGGTCGCTGCCGACGCGTTTCTCCGGCCGCGTCGCGAGCTTCACCAGCACGTCGGTGAAGCCGAAATCGGCATAGACCGAGAGGATCAGGTCGTTGATCTTCAGGCACTCGTCGGCGAGCTGCTCCTCGGTGCAGAACACGTGCGCATCGTCTTGCGTGAATGCGCGCACGCGCAGCAAGCCGTGCAGCGCGCCCGACGGCTCGTAGCGGTGCACCGAGCCGAACTCGGCCAGCCGGATCGGCAGGTCGCGATACGATTTGAGCCCGTGCTTGAAGATCTGCACGTGGCCTGGGCAGTTCATCGGCTTGAGCGCGAACACCCGCTCGTCGTCGGTCTCGTCGCCGGCCGATTGCACCTTGAACATGCTCTCCTTGTACCAGCCCCAGTGACCCGATGTTTCCCACAGCGACTTGTCGAGCACCTGCGGCGCGTTCACCTCGTCGTAGGTGCCGACGAGCCGTCGGCGCATATAGGCGACGAGCTGCTGGAACATGGCCCAGCCCTTCGGGTGCCAGAACACGACGCCCGGCCCTTCCTCCTGGAAGTGGAACAGGTCCATCTCGCGGCCGAGCCGGCGATGGTCGCGCTTCTCGGCCTCCTCGAGCTGCTTGAGATAGCCGTCGAGCTGCTCCTGTTTCGCGAAGGCCGTACCGTAGATGCGCGAGAGCATCGGCTTGTTGACGTCCCCGCGCCAATAGGCGCCGGCGACCTTCATCAGCCGGAACGCGGTGCCGACCTTGCCGGTCGAGGTCATATGGGGGCCGCGGCAGAGGTCGAACCAGTCGCCCTGGCGGTAGATCTTGATTTGCTCGTCCAAGGGGATCGCGTCGATCAGCTCAACCTTGAACAGCTCGCCTTTGTCGCGGAAGACGCGCCTTGCCTGTTCGCGCTCCCACACCTCCTTGGTGAAGGGTTGGTCGCGCGTGATGATCTCCCGCATCTTGGCTTCGATCGCCGGGAAATCCTCGGGCGTGAACGGCTCGTTGCGGGAGAAGTCGTAATAGAAGCCGTTCTCGATCACCGGACCGATAGTCACCTGCGTGTCGGGCCACAGCGCCTGCACGGCCTCGGCCAACACGTGGGCGGCGTCGTGGCGGATCAAATCCAGTGCGCGCGGGTCGTCGCGGCTGAGGAACTCGATGTGGGCGTCCCGCGTGATCCGGTCGGACAGGTCGGCGAGCGCGCCGTCGAGCGTCATCGCCACCGTGCGCTTGGCGAGCGAGGGCGAAATGCCTTTCGCGACCTCGAAACCGGTGATGCTGGCGGGATAGTCCCGACGTGCGCCGTCGGGGAAGGTCAGCGCGACCATGGCGGCTCCTTTGCGGCTCACTCCTGCGAACGAGCGCAGGTAAGCGGAGATTGGCGGGCGCTATTTAGCGCAGCAGGGCGGGGGAAGGAAATGGGGGCGGGCAGGCGGCCAGGGCCCGCTACGGCTCGGCGCGCGTGCCCCGCCAGCGCCCATATCGCCACGGCAGGAACCACCGCGCCGGCGCTGGCAGCGTATCCGGGACGAAGTCGAGCCCCGATGTCCCCCACGGATGACAGCGGCAAAGCCGCGCCACCGTCATCCAACCGCCGGCCCACAGCCCGAACCGGCGCAGCGCCTCGTCGGCGTAATCCGAGCAGGTCGGGAGGTGCCGGCAATTGAGGCCGATCAGCGGTGCCAGCGTGTAGCGGTAGGCGGCGACGAGGCCGCGGCCCGCCAGCGCCGGGAGCCGCCCCGCGCCTGCAAGCCGGATCCGGGCGGGCGGCGACGCCTCGATTCGCATGCCGGAGCTCCGTTCGATGGCGGCGGCCCAAGAAATTGCCACCGGTCGCACTGAAAAAGCACAACAAATCGCGCCGCAGTGGTACCGGGGTGTGTCGAAATACGGCTTCCTACCAATCGACGCGGCGAAATGGTGTGGCACCATCGGGCTCGACGTCGCGACCGGCGTGGCACAGAAGTTGATAAACCACAGGACGCCACGAAGGTTCCATGAAAAATGCTTTTTTCTTGATCATGAATCACTCACAATCGTCGAACCGAAGAAGAAACGGGGCTGGAGACTGACATGCCGGGCCGCCCACTTGCGGCGTCACTGATGGCTTGCGCTTGGTGGGTGGCGGCTGTCCAGCCCGCCGCACAGGCGTCCGACGATCCCCCGTCGATGCGCTTCGAGTGGGTCCGCGAGGGGCCGGCAGACGTTTGCGGCGACCGCTGTCGCGAATGGATCGCCGCGATCGGGCCGGTCACCCCCGACACTGCGCGCGACTTCGACTTCTTCGCCGAGGCACGCGACGTGCGCGGCGCCACCCTGGTGCTCGACTCCGGCGGCGGCTCGGTGCTCGCCAGCCTCGACCTGGGCCGCAAGGTGCGCAAGCTCGGCCTGATCACCACCGTCGGGCGGACCGTGAAGCTGCCGGCGGCGGCCGGCGAAGCGCAGCGCGCCAAGCTGTCGCCGCGTGGGGAATGTGCCTCGATGTGCGTGTTCGTGCTGCTCGGCGGCGTGCAGCGCAAGGTGCCGGTCGAAGCGCGCATCCTGGTCCACCAGATCTGGCCGGGCGGCAAGCGTTACGATGCCAGTGCCGAGAGCTACACCGCCGAGGAGATGGTTCGTATCCAGCGCGACGTCGGCCGCATTGCACGCTACACCGTCGACATGGGAGGCGACATCGAGCTGTTCGAGCTCGCCATGCGCATCCCGCCGTGGGAAAAGCTGCGCGCACTCACGGCTCCGGAGCTGCGGCGCATGCGGCTGATGACCAGCGACGCCGTCGCCGAGGCGCCGACGTCGGGAGTGGCGGTGACGGGGCGGCCAGCCCAGCCTGCTGCGTTGGGCCAGCCGCCGCGCGCGGCCGAGCGCGGGTGGATGGTGGCGGGCGCCGGTTCCGGCGCTAGTCGGCTGGCCACGCTGCTGCGCAGTCATGCACTTACGATCGAAGGCGACGAGGTCGGCCGCTTCGAGCTCGCGCTTGCCTGCACGGAAAAGCCTGAGGCCTACAGGCTCACCTATCAGGAGACGCGCGTCCTCGGCGACGGCGAGGATTCGGGCGAACGCCTGAAGGACGTATTCGTGTGGATCGGGAGCGAGCGCACGGTGCTCGAGGTCGAGTCGTCGGTTCCGCACGGCGGCGAGGAGTTGCAGTCGATCGCGAGCGGCATGATCGGCGCGGCAATCGTGGAGAAGCTGCGCGCGGATCCGACCATCACCCTGGTGATCGCCACCAAGACCACGGACGACGTGCGCACCAGCACCCGGCTTGGCGCCACCGGCTTTGCGCAGAGCTTCCCGAAGGTGGCGGCGGATTGTCACCGGCAGGCGCACGCGGACGCTGCGCTGGCGAAGTGACGCGCACGTCTTGCCCGCCCCTCGGCGGGCATCCTGATAACCCCCTGACCTTGCCGATATCTCAGGCGCCGGCGCTTTGCCGGCTCCCGGCCTCCGCGGCGTTGACGGTCGGCGAATTTCCATGCGCTCCGCGGCGCTTGGCGTCGATCGCATCGATCGCGGACACCACCGCGTCGAATGTCAGCAAGGTCGAGGCGTGGCGCGCCTTGTAGTCGCGCACCGGCTCCAGCACCTTGATGTCGTCCCATTTGCCTTCCGGCGGGCTGCCGTTCTCCTTGAGCATGCGCCGCACCGCCTCGCGCAGCGTGCGCAGCTCCTCGGCGCGCGAGCCGACCACGTTGCGCGCCATGATCGAGGAGGATGCTTGCCCTAGCGCGCACGCCTTCACCTCGTGGCCGAAATCCGTGACGGTGTCGCCCTCCATCTTGAGATCGACCGTCACGGTCGAGCCGCACAGTTTCGAATGCGCGGTGGCGCTCGCGTCTGGTGCCGGAAGGCGCCCGATGCGCGGGATGTTTCCAGCCAGCTCGAGGATTCGGGTGTTGTAGACGTCGTTCAGCATGCGAGCTCGCGCGGGCATTGGTGGCGGAATACCGAAGTCATTGATTGAAAGCCGCCATACCCCCAATATATAGGGATCGCGCAAGGGGCGCGAAGGGGTCGGGACCGGCCGCAAGTGCCCTTGCGGCAACGAGAATGGGAATGCGGCGTTCTGCCGGCGGCGAGACCTTGGGTCGCCCGTGCGGTCGGCGCGCCTCCCGGTGACACCCCCGGTGCTCGGCTTCTATGGGTCGCGGCGCCGGTCGAACGGAGAGACCGTCATGGACGCCGTGATCAAGCCCTTCGTGCGGCCCCCTTTGCCTGAAAGCGTGGCCGCCGCGCCCACCCCTGCGGCGGCGCGGCCTTCGCGCGACGAGGCGGAAGCCGCCGTTCGCACGTTGATCGCCTACGCGGGCGACGACCCGCAGCGCGAAGGCCTGCTCGATACGCCGCGCCGCGTCGTCAAGGCATATGACGAGCTCTACGGCGGATACCGCGAATGTCCTGCCGACGTGCTCGACCGCACTTTCTCGGAGATCGGCGCCTATGACGACCTCGTGCTGGTGCGCGATATCCCGTTCCATTCGCACTGCGAGCACCACATGATGCCGTTCTATGGCAAGGCGCACCTCGCCTATGTGCCGGTGAACGAAGTGGTCGGCCTCTCCAAGCTCGCGCGCCTGGTCGAAGTCTATGCCCATCGGCTGCAGACGCAGGAGCACCTGACCCAGCAGGTGGCGACCGCCATCCACGAGATCCTGCAGCCGCGCGGCGTCGCTGTCATGCTGGAGGCCGAGCATCTGTGCATGTCGCTGCGCGGCGTGGAGAAGGCCGGCGCCTCGACCGTGACCACGCATTTCACCGGCATCTTCCGCGACGACCAGACCGAGCAGGTGCGGTTCATCACGCTGGTGCGCGGCAACGTTCGCTGATCCCCTTGCCCGAAGCGGCTGCGCGAAGCGCAAACGTCGATCCTCCGCTGGCGAAAATTGGCGAAGCACAGGATTGGGCAACCGCTTCGCGGTTGCGGTTTCTGCCCTGGGTCCCGGGTCTTCGCCCGCGCCCATGAAGCGCTTGTCGTGACGCGATGAGACACATCATGCAGGCTTCCACAGTGTTCCCACCCCCCGGCTCCGCCGAGGAGGTCGAGGAAGGCCGCACGCTCGCGCCCAAGTTCGACACCAATGGGCTGGTGACCTGCGTTGCCACCGATGCCGGCAATGGCGAGGTCTTGATGGTCGCCCACATGAACGCAGAGGCGTTGGCGCGCACGCTCGAGACGCGCGAGGCCTGGTACTACAGCCGATCGCGCGGCGAGCTCTGGCGCAAGGGCGCGACCTCCGGCCATACCCAGCGCGTCACCGAGATGCGGATCGACTGCGACCAAGACGCGGTGTGGATCAAGGTCGAGCAGGCGGGCGCCGGAGCCTGTCACACCGGCCGTCGCTCGTGCTTCTATCGCGTGCTGCCGCTCGGGAGCCGGCCTGACGGTTCGGCTGCGCTCGAGTTCCGCGACGCCGCGCGTGTGTTCGACCCGGACAAGGTGTACCGCGAGGAAAAAGCGTAGAGCGGACGGGCGCGGCGGCGACGCAACGTCGAGCTTTCAGCCGGGCGCGCTGATAAAAGCGGCCGACGATCGCGCGTCGACGTTCCTCATCCGACAATCCTTGTGCATCGAAGGCTTCGAACGCCGGCTTCATCGTGTCATCGAGTTCGATGCCCAATGTGAAAACATCAGCTGCCTCGTCCCCGCGGCCAAGCGTTTTCGAATGGGTGATTTGGTAACCTCTGTCCTTATGGGGCAACGGGTATCGCGAAGTCGAGTGCGGCAAGGGAAACCTATTGAGCTTCAGCGAAAGGTAGATCCACGCGATACATCGGGAGCATTATTTCGGACGATGTGGCAGACACCTCGATCGTCCGCGATCACCGTGAACGAAAGGGCCGTGTCGTGGGGCGCGTATTATTGTAAGCCGCGCCGAAGAATCCCGGCGCGACAGAACGCCGTCCGCGGAATATCGATTGGGGACTTGCGCTATTGGATCACGCCGCCTTCTTGCGGCGGCCGCCCCTGCGCTTCTTCGCAGCGGTCTGCCGGGCCGGCTTCGCGATGGCAAACTCCTCGATCTTGTGCCCATCCTTGAGCGCCGCCTGCAGCCATCGCGGACGTACGCCGCGGCCGGCCCAGGTCTCCGACTTGTTCGCGGGGTTGCGGTACTTCGGGGCGACCTTGCGCCCCTTCAGGGAGCTGCCGCTGCGCTTGCGCCCGCGCTTGGTGGTGATGCCGACATAGCCGCTCAGCCGGGAGAGCTGCCTTTCAAGCGCCCTGCGTTCTGATTTTGCCCGCGTCCTGATGATGCGGTCGGCGTTATCGCGAAGCGCGATAAGCGCGTCGATGGTCATGTTGGCCAGGCTGGATTTCTTCACCGCAAAACCTCCCGTGATTCGACCAGTATCAGCACCGTAATCCTCGACTTCATAACATTCCAGGTTTCTTTATACCGAGTTTTTAACCGATCCGATCGCGGATAAAACGTTCCCGTTTTATCCAGCGGTCGACCCGACCTTGTTTCTTGTTCAGGGTTTTTTGGCGGCGTCAAGCGTCGTCAGGCAAGATACCGCACTGCGAGCCGCGATTTCATGGACGCGCAGCGCGTGTACGTCCCCGTGCATACCATCGCGTTCGCAACCTATGGGACAGAACACTTCGTCCAGCCGCACTCTCGAAAATGACGCCGGCGTAGGCGTTCAAGCGCCGGTGCGCACGCCGGCACGCGCGAGCAGTCGCTGCGCGCGCTGCAAGTGCGGGCGGTCGTACATGACGCCCTCGATGCCGATCGTGCCGGCGTCGGGCTGCGCCGCGAACGCTGCGATGATCGATTGGGCCTGGGCGATTGCGGCCGGCGAGGGGGTAAACACCTCGTTGATCACCGGCACCTGCGCCGGATGGATTGCAAACTTCGCCGTGAAGCCGTCGCGCCGCGCTTCCTCGGCTTCGCGGCGCAAGCCGGCCTCGTTGCGGAAGTCGACATAGACCGTATCCATCGCCGCCACGCCCGCCGCCGCGGCGGCGGCGAGGCAAAGCGTGCGCGCGAAGCGGAACGGCTCGGTGAAGCGGCCATCGATGTCGCGGTTGGTCTCCGCGCCGAGCGCGGCCGACAGATCCTCGGCGCCCCAGGTGAGACCGGCGAGGCGCGCGCTCGTGCCCCCATAGGTGCCGGCGCGAAACAGCGCGGTCGCAGTCTCGGTGGTCAACGCCAGAATGGCAGTGCTCCCGTCTTCCAGCCCGCTGACGGCCTCGCGGGCGGCAAGCTTGGCGTCGAGATGCACGATCGAGGCGCCGCCCTCGGCCTTCGGCAGCAGAATTCCATCCGGCCGACCGGGTAGGACGGCGTCGAGGTCGGCGTCGGTGAGCCCGGTGTCGAGCCCGTTGACCCGGACATAGAGCCGCGGCCGCGCGGCCAATGCTGCCGCCGCGCGCAGAAAGCCAAGCGCAGTGTCGCGCGCCGCCGGCTTGCGGTCAGGCACGATCGAATCCTCGAGATCGATGATCAGCGCGTCGGCGCCGCTGGCGAGGCCTTTTTCGAATTTTCTCGCACTATCGCCGGGAACGAACAGAAGCGACCGCATCGGTTCAACGTGGGCGCATGCGCATGTAGGCCTGCCGCTGGCATTCGGCCACCAGCTTGCCGTGCTGGTTGTAGGCGCGGTGATGGAACTCGACGATGCCGGCGCCGGGGCGCGAGGTCGATTCGCGCTTGCTCAAGACCTCGGTGGTGCAGTGCACGGTGTCGCCCTCGAACAGCGGATGCGGAAAACGCACCTCCTTCATGCCGAGATTGGCGATGGTTGTGCCGACCGTGGTGTCGTTGACCGAGATGCCGATCAAGAGCCCGAGCGTGAACAGCGAATTCATCAGCGGCTGTCCCCATTCGGTCTCGGTCTCGCAAAAATGTCGGTCGATGTGCAGCGGCTGTGGGTTGAGCGTCATGTTGGAGAACAGCATGTTGTCCATCTGCGTGACGGTGCGAGTCAGCCGATGCTCGATCAACGTGCCGACGACGAAGTCCTCGAAGTACAGGCCGCCGCGCGGATGGCGGGCGATTGTCTGTTCCAACGTCACCTCCCGGAGCAAAATGCGGGGCGTTTTGCAGGGCGCCCGGCGCCAGTCGCAACACACTATTCCGCGTTAGTCTCTCATTTACCATATTTGCCGGTGCCGCCTTCGAGCAGGAAGCGGCCGAACGGCTGATTCCGCCGAAAGCGCGCGCCGGATGCTCAGCGAAGCGGCCAGCGCTCTGCCACGCGCATCGCGGGGCGATCCGGGACTCCGCCCGGGCACCGGCGCCAGCGTCGATTATCTCTCGAGACGGCGCTGCGTGAATGAGTCTCAATCCGGCGGAAATCCACGCGAGGCGGCGCGCCGGCCCAAACAAACCCTGAACAAATGCCGGCAGTTTGGTGCGGCGCGCCATGGCCCACGTGCTTGCCGGCCGTGCGCTCGTGCCGCCCGCTCAATAGCCGAACTGCTCGCTCAAGATGCGCTCGTCCAGGCTATGGCCGGGATCGAACAGTAGTGGCATCGAGGACTTGTGATCCATGGCGATGCCGACCGAGCGGACGTCGCGTACCTCGTCATGGTCGGCAACGGCCGCGACCGGACGCTTGTCGACCTCCAGCACATCGATGGTGATGCGCGCGGCATCCGGAAGCAGCGCCCCGTGCCAGCGGCGCGGACGGAAGGGACTGATCGGGGTCAACGCCAGCAGCGGCGCATTGATTGGGATGATCGGCCCCTGGGCGGAAAGGTTGTAGGCGGTCGACCCGGCGGGGGTCGAAACCAGCACGCCGTCGGCGATGAGTTCTGGCAGCCGCTCCTTGCCGTCGACCAGAACCCGCAGCTTGGCCGCCTGGTAACCCTGCCGGAACAGCGACACCTCGTTGAAGGCGCGCCGCTCCTGCTGGCGCCCCGCGCGGTCACGCGCGCGCATGATCAGCGGATGGATCAAAGTGGTTTGCGCCGCGCCGAGGCGGTCCTCGAGATCGGCCTCCGAGAAATCGTTCATCAGAAAACCGACGGTGCCGCGATGCATGCCGTAGATCGGTTTGCCCGATCCGATGAATTTGTGAAGGGTCTGCAGCATGAGGCCGTCGCCGCCGAGCGCGACGATGACGTCGGCATCATCGGGGCCATGGTCGCCGTAGCGTGCGCTCAGGCAGCGGCGCGCCTCCTCGGCCTCCGGCGTCTGGCTTGCCACGAAGGCGATCCGGTCGTAGCGGGATTGGCGCGGGTTCATGACGACTGGTTGCAATGCCGACGGACCATGGACACTAGGCTCGTCGCGACGGACAGAAGGCAGAAGCACGATGGAGCGCGCGGTTTTCGTCTATACGACGTATCCCTCCCTTGTCGAGGCGGAGCGGGCCGGGCGTCGCATCGTCGAGCGGCGTCTCGCGGCCTGCGTGAACATCCTGCCCGGCATGATCTCGCACTACTGGTGGGAAGGAAAGGTCGAGCGCGGCGAGGAGGTGGTGATGATCTTCAAGACCCGCGCCGCGCTCGCCGAGGCGGTGCGCGTCGCGGTGAAAGAAACCCACCCTTATACGACGCCCGCCATCGTCGTGCTTGCGGTCGAAGGTGGCGATCCGGGATATCTGGGCTGGGTGCTGGCCGAGACGGAGTCGGACAAGACCGCGTGATCGACTCCCGCAAACGCGTTCGCCCTCGGCATAGCCGAGGGCGAACGTCTGCTCGAAAAGCGACGGGTCAGTAGACGATGTTGCCGTTGAGCGCCTCCTGCAGGGACACATATTCCTTGCAGGTCGTGCCGCACATGGCGCGGATCTTTTCCAGGTGCTCCTTGGCCTTGAGCGTGTTGCCCTGCTCGAGATGCCACATGCCGTAGTACTGCAGCGTGCGGGTGTGGTTCGGATCGGCGGCCAGCGCCTTGTCGTACCAATACTTGGCGTCGTCGTAGCGCCCGAGCTTGCGGCTGGCAAAACCGATGTAGTTCGCCACGTCCGGGTGATCGTCGTGACCGAGCGCGTGCATTGCGGCAATGCCCTCGACGTACTTGCCGCTTTGGATCAATCCGTAGGCGACGCGATAGCCCTCGAGAAATTGCTGCTCCGACTTTTTCTGCTTCTTGCCTTTCTTGGTACCGGTGCTGGGCTTCTGGTCGCTCGACGGCGCTGGAGGCGAGGGCGCCGGGTTGCCTTCCGACATTGCCGGACCGATGCTGACCGCGAAGGCAAACATCACCGTCGTGGCAATCAAGCTTGCGCGCGCTTTCATGGATCGTCTCCCTCCTCGAAGGTGTTCGCGTATCTCCATCCTAACGCGACTTCAATTGTGGGTCATCAGCTTGACCGACGCCCGAGCATGCAAATTTCTGCGGCAGTTTGCAGGCAATTGCAGCCAGCTGCTGCCTGCAACCAGGTGCCCCAGTTCAACAGGTCGTGATCGGTGGCGCACCGAGCCGCCGCGCACCGCTTCAATTCACCGGGTCGAGCCGCAGCCGCAGCCCGGCATACGCCGCAAAGCCCGGCGCGCGATAGGAGAAGACCTCCTCGTACTTGGCGTCGATGATGTTGTCGGCACGCACGTAGACGGTCGCCCATGGCGTGACGTCGTAGGCGACGATACCGTTCACGAGCGTGTAGGCCTGCAGCGTGACCGGCACCAACGGAAACTTGAACCAGGTGTCGGCCATCGCGCCGTTGAAGACGGCGTTCACGGTCGCGCGGGCGCGGCCCTCGGCAAACCTGACGGTCGCCGAGGCCGCCGCCACATGGCGCGGCCGCCTGATCTCAAGGTTGCCGTCGGCCAAGCGTGCGTCGGTGAACGTGTAGCTCCCCTGCAGCGTCAGCCAATCGAACGGCGTCGCCTTGAGCGTGGTCTCGACGCCGCGCCGCGGACTGATGCCGGGCACGTTGACGGGAGTGGAGATGAAACCCCCGCCGGCCGAGACCAGCGTGATCTTGTCCTCGAAGTCGGCGGCGAAATAGGTGACGTCGGTGACCAGCCGCCCATCGAGCCAGGTTTGCTCCACGCCCGCATCCCAGCCGAGCGAGCTTTCCGGTCGCAGGTTCGGATTGCCGATGAAACTGCCGAGGAAGAACCCGAACTGCTCGATGAACGTCGGATTGGTGACGCCGGTGCCCGCGCTCGCGTGCAGTCGCGTCCCGGTCGGGAGGCGTTGCGAGGCGGTCGTGCGCCAAGTGGTGACGTCCTCAAAGCCGCTGTTCCAGTCGTGCCGGACCGCGCCGGTGACCGTCAGGCCGATCGGCAGGTCGAGCGCGTACTCGCCGGCGAGCCCGTCGCGGGCACGGCTGGCGCCGTTCGCCCAGAACGCCTGAGCTGAGGGGTCGAACGCCAAGGATGCCGAGTTGATGGTCAGGAACTCCTTCTGCCGGTCGACCGCGATCGTCAGGGTGTGACCTTCGCCGCCGACGAAGTTCGTCTGCCCTCTGAACGTGGCCTTGTAGTCGAGGTTGTCGCGCTGCCCGAGGGACCGGAAGAACCCGAACACGATGTCGTCGTCGTTGCGGCGCTGCTCATAGCGGCTGGCGCCGAAGCGTTGGACGAGGGCGCCGTCGAACAGCGTCCAGGCCGCGGCGATGCGGCTGGCCGTGCTCTCGAACTTGTTGAAGTCGACGGGCGAGTCTGCAGCCAACCCTTCGAGCGGGCCGAAGAAGGGCTGCGAGTCGATGGCGGTGTGACGGTTCACGTACCGGACCGAGGCATCGACGTTGAATGTCGGCGCGAGATCGGCACCGACCCTGGCGGTTGCGGTGAGTCCGCGGCTGCCGTCGCGCTCGCTGCCGTTCTGGGCAACGTTGTAGCCGTTGGTGTTGTTGTAATCGACGCTGAACGCTCCGTAGGCGGGGCCAAGCGTGCCGCGCACGGTGCCGCTCAGCGTCGCGGATTCGCGCGATCCGCCTTCGACCTTGACATTCCCTTGGGGCTTGGCGAGCCCGCGTCCGCTCTTGGTCACGATCGAGATCACGCCCGCATTGGCATTGGCGCCGTAGATGCCGGACTGCGGCCCGCGGATCACCTCGACGCGCTCGATGTCCTCGAGCGCGAAGTCGGCGAAGTTGAAATCGCCGTCGGAAACATCGTTCACTTGCACGTCGTTGACCAATACCAGCGTTTGGTTCGCTTCCGCACCGCGGATCCGCGCCTGCGTCATCGCTCCACGGCTGCCGAGCTGGCTGATGGCCACGCCGGGGACGGTGCGCAAGGCCTCCGGGAGCGTGGTGAAGCCTCGGTTGCGCATCTCTTCGCCGGTGAGCACCGTCACCGCCGATCCGACCTTGCTGGCCTCGGTCGGCGTTTGGTTGGCGTAGATCACCACCTCGGGAAGCGTGGTGGGCTGTGCCAGCGCGCTGGTACTCAAGAGAGGGAGGAGAAGAAGGCTAAGCCGGCTAGGCCGGATGGTGGTCGACATGACATGCCTCCGAGACGTTCGGTTGAACGAATCGCGGAGGCGGCGGCGCTGGCCGCGCCGCACTGCCACACACTCTGTTGGAACGGGCCAAGGCCGATCCCCCGCGACGGTTGCGCATGTCACCGCTGCGGAAAACCGCCCCGTGCGCGCGCCCCGCACGCCGGAAGGGTGACCGGTACAGGCAGGTCTCCTGGCTCGCGGGTCCTAGCCCTCGCTCCGCCTTCCCGGGCTTGACAGCCCAGTGGCATCCTGGAGGAGGGCTCGCCGCTGACAGTTGCGGGGGCAGCTCCGGATTGGGCTAAGAAGCCGCACCGGATTCCCTCTTGGCCGGTCGGACCGGCACACCTGCACCGAGCCGCAAGTGAACGGCGGCCGTTCGCAACTTGTCAATTCATGTACTGCACCTGCAGTGCGGCAGCGCGCGTTTTCGCGCGCCATGTTGCCCAATGGTCACTTCCCGGCGTTCAGGTGCGCCGCTTTCGCACGCGCGTCGCCGACGACTGCATGCGAACGATCGCGCTGCCGCGCCGCAACGTGTGTGAGTTCAAAGCACCGGCTGCCACGCCACTGGCACGAATGCGTAGCCTTTGCCCTCTTTGGCGATGTGGCCGAAGGCCGGGAAGGGAAAATGAAAGCCATGCACCAGCATGCGATCGGCGGCAACGCGGTCGAGCAAGCGTTTGCGGTTCTCGACCGCGCGCGGCCCGTCCATATCGAAGATCGGCTGCCAGTCCGGGTTGCGCGCGAACAGCTCCGGGCGGTTGGTGGTGTCGCCGAGCACGAGCACCGACTTGTCTCCGGATGCGACCGCATACACGACGTGCCCGGGCGTGTGCCCGTAGGCCGCGATCGACGTGATGCCGGGCGCGATCTCCTTGCCCGGCTCGAACGGCGTCACGTCCTTGGCGATGTTCTTGATCACGCGCCGCGCGTTGAGGAAGACGCCGCGCACGCTGTCGGAGGCGCGGCTCAGATTGCCGTCGTCCATGAAGAAGGCAAGCTCCGGCGCCGGCACCATGATCTCCGCGTTCGGGAAGGCGAGTACGTCGTCCTTGGTCTTGATGCCGTTGATGTGGTCGGGATGGAAATGCGTGACCGCGATGATGTCGATCGCCTTGGCGTCGATGCCGGCGGCCGCCAGGTTGGCGGGCAGGAAACCGGCGGTATCCGCCATCTGCCCGCCCGAGCCGGTATCAAGGAGCACGAGCTTGGATCCGATATTCACGACCAGCGGGGTGAATGGGATCGAGAGCTTGTCGGGATAGGGCATATAGGCATCGGCCATTGCCTTCTGCACGTCGGCGAAGGCTGCGCCTCGCACGAAGGTGGCGTCGATCGGCCGATGCCAGATACCGTCATGTGCTGCGGTCAGCTCAAATTCGCCGAGCCGGGCGCGATAGAACGCGGGTGCCTGGTGGCCCGACGGCGGCGCTGCGGCGTCTGCGACGCTCGTGCGCAGTGCGGCGCCAGCCCCGGCCAGCGCCGCACCGGCGAGAAGTCCACGACGCGAGAGGGTCGTCACGACCGGCTCCTTTGTTGCGAGGTCGCCAGCCCATTGCAAGCCGGCTTCATGGCAACACTCGGGCGCGAACGAAACCTCGAGGCGGCCAATGCGTTGATCGTTGCATCGGCAAAGCCGGGGCCGATCTGGGATAAGACGCGGAGGCGCCTGGCGATGCCCTTCGCCGATACACCGGTCGAGGGCTTGCAGCGCTCGCGTTCTGTACTACAATTACCGATTGTAGCGGCGTGCCCGGGGGCCATTCGCGGCCTTGCGGTCGCACGTGATCCGCAACAAACGACAATTTGGGGGCAGCATGGCGATCGTCGACGATTTCGTTGTTGGTATCAGAAAGAAAACCCTCGCGCATTCCGGAGCGCGTCAGCGCCCGACCTTGCTGGTCATCCACTATTCGGTAACGAATACCGTTGCGCAGGCCGTGAGGGTGTTGAACCAGCGGCGGCTTAGCTACCACGTCTTGATCGAGAAGGACGGGACGGCCTTCCAAACTCGTCCGTTCACCGAGACTGCATTACATCCCGGCCTGAGCAACTGGAAAGCGATTTCAGGCCTCGATCTCGGCTCTACAGTCGGCAGGGCATCGATCGGAATATGCCTGATGAACATGGGCTTCGACGTCGCATCGATACCCAGGGGGGCAGCCAGTGCCGGCAAGCTTATGTACAATCCCCATGACCCGACGATGCAACGCTGGGAGAAGTATCCGGCCGCCCAGGTGGCCGCCTGCAAGGCGATCGCCAAGGACATCATCGCGACTTATCCGATCCAGGAGGTCGTCGGTCACCACGACATCGCGATCATGGGCAAATTCGATCCCGGGCCGCTGTTTGACCTTGCGCAGTTGAACGCGTTCATCACCGCGCCGAAACCCCTTGGATTCCGTACCACCGTCGCTGCGAGCGACGGGTTTCTCAATCTTCGTGAAGAAGCGTCAGCGAACGCGACTATTCTCCGGAGGCTGCCGAGCGGTACGCCGATCCACGTCCGGTCCGTCGTCTACGGCAACAAGTCTCAGAGCATCGACCCCAGGTCTTCATCGCGGCGCGCTCGCTATCTAACGCCCTGGGCGTCGGTCGACATCGACGGCGCCAACACGCATGCCGGATTCGTTCATATGAGCGGGCTCGCGGCGACGCCCCTGGTCGCCGCGCTTCAAGCCAAGCTTTGATGCGACCTCGGCACATAGCGGCCGAGAGCGGGCAACCCCATCCATCGGCTGCAAGCCGCGGCGGGATTCGCCCGTGCTCGACCCTGCTCTAAGCTATGGCGTTACAGCCCCGTTTGCGTGATGAACTTGAAGTTCAGATACGACTCCAGCGCATCCGCACCGCCTTCCGAGCCGTAGCCTGAATCCTTCACCCCGCCGAACGGCACCTCGGGCAGCGCGAGGCCGTGGTGGTTGATCGACACCATGCCGCTTTCGATCGCGGAGCCGATCGCGGCCGCGGTCTTCGCCGACTTGGTATAGGCGTAGGCCGCCAGCCCGTAGTCCAGACGGTTCGCCTCCTTGACCACACTGTCGAAGGTGTCGAACGGACGGATCGCGGCGACCGGCCCGAACGGCTCCTCGTTCATGATCCTCGCCTCGAGCGGCACATCGGTGAGCACCGTGGGCTCGAAGAAGTAGCCCTTGTTGCCGATGCGGTTGCCGCCGGTCTTGAGCTTGGCGCCCTTGCCCACCGCGTCGCTGACGAACGATTCGATCGCGTCCACGCGCCGGCTGTGCGCCAGCGGTCCCATGCGGGTCTCCTTGTCGAGACCATCACCGACCTTCAGCGACTTGGCCGCGGTGGTGAACTTGTCGACGAAGCTGTCGTAGACCTTCTCCTGCACCAGGAAACGGGTGGGTGCGACGCACACCTGGCCGGCGTTGCGGTACTTGTTGGTGGCGAGCACCTTCACCGCCACATCGACGTCGGCATCCTCGAACACGATCGCCGGGGCGTGGCCGCCGAGCTCCATGGTGATGCGCTTCATGTGCTGGCCGGCGAGACTCGCGAGATGCTTGCCGACCGCGGTCGAGCCGGTAAACGAGATTTTCCGGATGATCGGGCTCGGAATCAGGTACTCGGAGACTTCGGCCGGAACGCCGTAGACGAGGTTGATCACGCCCTGCGGCACGCCGGCGTCGGCGAACGCCTTCACCAGCGTGGCGCAGGATGCGGGCGTCTCCTCCGGGCCCTTGATGATGATCGAGCAGCCGGAGGCGAGCGCACACGAAATCTTGCGCACCGCCTGGTTGATCGGGAAATTCCACGGCGTGAAAGCGGCGACCGGTCCTACCGGCTCCTTGAACACCAGCTGCTGAATGCCGTCGGCACGCGCCGGGATCGTGCTGCCGTAGGTCCTCCGGCCCTCCTCGGCGAACCAGTCGATCAGATCCGGGGCCAGCATGGTTTCGCCCTTGGCCTCGGCCAGCGGCTTGCCCTGCTCGGTGGTGAGGATCGTGGCGACCTCGTCGAGGCGCGCGCGCAGGTTGTCGGCGGCCTTGCGCATGATCTTGTAGCGGTCATAGGCCGACAGCTTGCGCCAGGCCTGGAAGCCCTTGGCGGCCGCGGAGAGCGCGCGATCCAGATCGGCGCGGTCCGCATGCGCCACCTTGCCGATCGGCTCACCGGTCGCAGGGTTCAAAACTGCAATCGTATTGCCGCTCGCCGAATTGCTCCAAGCGCCGTCGATGTAAAGCGAAGTGTCGGGATACATACGTCCTCCTTGTCACGCGGAGCCAAAGCCGGCCGGCGTCGGTCTCTTGCGGTCTTGAGATGCCCGATCGATGGATCGCGACCGCCATAGCACGGCGGACGCAACGTGCGCAAAGCCAAGGCGCGCGCGGCCAAGCCCCCTGGGCATGGGCGCCTTCGACCCCCCTCGGGCCCGGCCGGCCGCCGGCCCGAGGGCATGCTTTTGCCGTGCTACGCGCTTCGGCTCAGGTCGACAACTGCTCGCCGATCGGCAGCCGTCGGATGCGTTTGCCGGTCGCCGCGAAGATCGCGTTGCAGAGCGCCGGCGCGAACGGCGGCACGCCGGGTTCGCCGACGCCGCTCGACGGCACGTCGATCGTCGCCGGCACGATGTGGACGTGGGTGACGGTCGGCGAGTCGTCGATCCGCACGAGCGGGAAGTCGTTGAAGTTTCCCTGCTCCACGCGTCCGTTCTTGAACGTGACCTCGCTGTACTTCGCCAACGTCAGTCCCATGACGGCGGCGCCCTCGATCTGCGAGCGGATACGCTCGGGATTGACGACGAAGCCGCAGTCGATTGCCGTGTCCACGCGGGGCACCGACAGATTGCCCTTGGCATCGACCTCGACCTCGACGACGCTCGCGATGTAGCTCACGAAGCTGCGCCACACCGCGATGCCGAGGCCGCGTCCCTTCGGCATTTGCCGCCCCCAACCCGCCTTCTCGGCGGCGAGCTCGACGACGCGCCGCAGCCGGCCGGCGTCGATCGGGTAGGACTCGAAGGGCTCGCCGTAGTTCCACCATTCGGTGGTGACCGACTTGCGCGGATCGACGATACGGGCCGGCCCGATGAGCTCCAGCAGGAAGTCCTTCGGGTCGCGCTTGAGCTCGTGGGCGAGCTCGGCGACGAACGAGCCCACCGCGAACGCATGCGGCACGTTGTTGACCGCGCGGAACCAGCCGATACGGGTGTGCGCGGCGGCTTCCCCGCTTTCCAGCCTCAGGTTCGGCACGTCGAACGGCAGGTCGACGAAGCCTAGACCGAGCTCGATCGCGAAGGGATGCTTCGGGTCGGGAGCGAACGTGGACAGGATGCTCGGCGCCGCGCTCCGCTGCCGCCACGCGACCACCTTGTTATTGGCGTCGAGTCCGGCCTCGATGCGGTCGACGTCGACCGTGTGGTAGAAGCTGTGCCGGATGTCGTCCTCGCGCGTCCACACCACCTTGACCGGCGCACCGCCGACCTCGCGCGAGAGCCACGCCGCCTCGATCGCGAAGTCGCACTTCGATTTCCGCCCGAAACCGCCGCCCAGCAGCGTGCAGTGCACGGTCACGTCGTCGGGCTGAACGCCGAGGGCCTTGGCGATATCGTCGCGCGCGCCGCCCGGGCTTTGCACCGGCGCCCAGATCTCCCATTTCCCGCCGCTCATGCGCGCCAGCGCTGCCGGCGGCTCCATCGCCGCATGCGCCCAGTGCGGGATGTAGTACTCCTGCGCGAACACTTTGGCGGCGCCGGCGAGCGCCTTGTCGGCGTCGCCCTCGTTGCGCTCGAGCTTGCCGGGTTTGCGCACGTTCTCCTCGAGCTTGGCCTTGTAGGCGGCCGAGTCGTAGGACTTATTCGGTCCGTCGTCCCAGACGACCTTGAGCGCCTCGCGACCCTGCAGCGCCGCCCAGGTATTCTTGGCGATGACGGCGACGCCGCCGAGCGGGTTGAACTTGGCGGGCGCGGGCGTGCTCTGGACCGCCACGACCTTCTCGACGCCGGGCACGGCCATGGCGGCCGCAGCGTCGAACGACGTGACCTTGCCGCCGACCACCGGCGGTCTTGCGACCACTGCGAACTTCATGCCGGGAAGCATGGCGTCCTGGCCGTAGGTCGCCCGGCCGGTGGTGATGTCGAACAGGTCGACGACCCCGATGTTGCCCTTGCCGATGTAGCGGAACGCGCTCGGGTCCTTCAGGCGGACCTGGTCGGCGGCCGGCACCGCTTGCGCCGCTGCCGCCTCGGCGAGTGCGCCATAGCCGAGCCTGCGGCCCGAGGCCTTGTGCACGACCTCGTGGTTCTCCGCCGCCACCTCGGCCACTTCGACGTCCCATTGCTTGGCCGCCGCCGCCTCCAGCATGTGGCGCGCCGAGGCGCCGCATTGGCGCATCGGCTGGATCCAGTGACGGACGCTGCGCGAACCGTCGGTGTCCTGGTTGCCGTACTTCGGTTCGTTGCCGGGGCCCTGCACGATGCGCACGCGCGCCCAATCGGCTTCCAGCTCGTCAGCGAGGATCATCGGCAGGGTGGTGCGCGCGGCACCGGTGCCCATTTCGGCCCGGGCCGCGACGATGGTGACGGTGCCGCTCTTGTCGATCGACACGAACAGGTTCGGATCGGTCCTCACCCCGTTCGGCATCTTGTCGGCCCCGGTCGGATAGGCGAGTCCCGCCCGGGCGAGCGGAAACTGCGCGGCGAGGACCAGCGAGCCGGTCGCGACCACGCCCTTGAGGACATCGCGGCGGCTGACATTGCTGATCACGGCATTCTCGTGGGTGCGATGGAAGGTCATGTCATGCCCCCCTGGATGCGGCACGAACCGCCGCGTGGATACGCTGATAGCAGCCGCAGCGGCAGAGGTTCCCTGACATCGCGTCGGTGATCTCGCCGTCGGTCGGCGCCGGCTTGCGCTTGAGGAATGCGGCCGCCTGCATGATCTGGCCGGTCTGGCAATAGCCGCATTGCGGCACGCCGAGATTCCGCCAGGCGACCTGGACCGGGTGGTTGCCGTTGGGATCGAGACCCTCGATCGTCACCACCGATTTGTTGGCGACGTCCGACATCGGGACGCCACAGGCGCGCACCGCTTCGCCGTCGAGATGCACGGTGCAGGCGCCGCACAGCGCGACGCCGCAGCCGAATTTCGTGCCGGTGAGACCGAGCTCGTCGCGCAGATACCACATCAGCGGCATCGACGGGTCGCCGTCGAACGACCGCGTTTGACCATTCACTCGTACACTGAGCATGCCTGACCTCCTCTCACGCGGCCTTTCGCATGCAAAGAGCGAAGGCCGCAGCTTGTGCGGATTGGGTCTCTTGCCGACTAGGAAAGCTTGGGTCGCATTGTACTCCGCCTTGGAATTTTTCCAACTACAGAGTCGCGACCCAGCCCCGTAGTCCTGATGGCGCAGAAGCGAGGTGCATGGGTCCAGGTTGGCCGCGTTCGGCCACGCTCGTTCGCAGCAATGCTGGCGACGCGGTTACGTCAGCATTGCTGCCGCTGCCTGTGCCTCCGGCACGACGTCGTGGTCGTAGAGCCGTCGCCGAAAGGCGGCATGCGCGGCGATCTCGGCGTCGCGCACCCGCAAGTCTGCATAGGCGGAGTCGTAGCGCAGCCCGTTCTCGCGCGCGCCGTACTGGACCTGCGCCACGCGCTCGCGGCGCAGCCGCTCGTAGGCGAGCAGGGCCGCGGGGGCCTTCTGGGGGTTGGCGCGGGCCAAAATGGTCGCCAGCGCCATTCCATCCTCGATCGACTGGTTGGCGCCTTGCCCGAGATGCGGCAACATCGGGTGCGCGGCATCGCCGAGCAGGCCGAGCCTGCCATTGGTCCAGGTCGGCAGCGGCTCGCGGTCATACAGTGCCCATCGGAACGTGGCCTGAACTTCCTCCAGCAGCGACTGGATGCGCGCATCCCAGCCGGCGAATTCCCGCTGCAGAACCGCGGGGTCGCCGGGGGCGGACCACGACTCTTTCATTTCTTGGTCCGCCGGCACGAAGCCGACAAAGTTGATGATCCGGCCGGCGCGCACCGGAAAAGCCAGGAAGTGCTTGCCGGGGCCGAGCCACATCTGCCAGCGCTCGGTCGGCCAATGCGGGACGCGCTCATGCGCGACGAGGCCCCGATAAGCGACGGAGCCCGAGAACACCGGACGCGACGGGGGAAACACGTATCGCCGCAGCTCGGAGTGAATGCCGTCCGCGCCAATGACGATGTCGGCTTCGACCGAGGCGCCATTCGCAAACGCCACCCGGGCCTTGCTGCCGTCCTGCTCGAAGCCGGAGCACCGGTATCCGGTGTGCACGACTAGAGCCGGCAGCGATTTGGCCAACATCTCGACTAGGTCGGCGCGGTGCACGCCGAACGTGGCGTTCCAGCCGGAGGAGTCGGTCACCTGGACCGGGGCGATCGGCGCACCATCGTGGTGGAAGTATTGAGAGCCGGCGCCGACCCTTGCGCCCCGCTTTTCCACCGCCTGCCCCAACCCCACGCGCTGCAGATGGCGTACGCTGTTCGGGGTCAGGAACACGCCGGCCCCGACTTCGCCGAGCGCGGGGGCCTGCTCATACACCGATACGCGCAGGTCATGCGCGATCAGCGCCTTGGCGGCGAACAGACCGCCGATGCCGCCTCCGACGATCGCGACATGGAGTCGGGATTCCACGGCCTTCGTTCCCTGCCATGAAGGGGACTGAAAAACCTCCTCGGCAGTGTATTCTCTCATGGACGCAAGCAGGGCTGCCATCACAAAGCGTGGGTCGGCAGCGAAGCGCTCGGGGAGGAACTGGATGCGATCCACGTCCGCACTTCTCATCCGCCGAGCCGTGATCGCGCTGCTCCTGCTGGCTTTCGCTTTGGCGGCAGTTAGTGGGCGTCCGGCGTACGCCCAGAGCTATCCGGACCGTCCCGTGAAGATCATCGTGCCATTCCCGGCCGGTGGGACGGCCGACGCCGTCCCACGGTTGGTCGCAGATTGGCTGTCGCGCAAGTGGGGTCAACCGGTCATCGTCGACAACCGCACCGGTGCTGCCGGCAATATCGGTGCCGAGGCGGCCTATCGTTCGACTCCCGACGGCTACACGTTGCTTTCGGCACCGCCGCCGCCGCTGGTGATCAACCAAAATCTCTATCCGACACTCGGCTTCGACCCGAGCAAGTTCGAGCCGATCATCGTGATGGCGCATGTGCCGAACGCGCTGATCGTCAATCCCAACAACGTCGAGCAATCGAGCTTGCCCGAGCTGGTCGAATACCTGCGCAGCAATCCCGAGCAGGTCACCGCCGCAACCCAAGGCAACGGCACGACCTCGCATCTCACGGCCGAGCTTTTCCAGCTGATGGCCGGGGTGAAGCTGCGCAACATCCCATACCGGGGGTCCGCGCCGGCGCTGCAGGGCTTGGTCGCCGGCGATGTCGACCTGATGTTCGACAATCTCGGCGTCTCGCTGCCGCTGGTCGAGGCTGGCAAACTCAAGCTCTTGGCGGTGGCGTCGGCCGAGCGCCTTCCTGCGCTGCCTGATGTCCCGACCATCGCCGAGATGCTGCCGGGGTTCGAGGCGGTCGCCTGGTACGCGATCGTGGCGCCGCCGAAAACCTCCAGGTCGATCGTCGACAAGATCAACGCCGATGTGAACGAAGCGCTGCGTCAGCCGGAGTTGCAGGACCGCCTCCAGAAGCTGTCGGCGGAAATTTTCGGCGGCTCCCCCGAGCGCGCGTCCCGGCTCATGCACGAGGAGGTTCGTCGATGGGGCGATGTGATCAAGGCAGCGAACATCAAGCTGCAGTGAGCATACGCGGCGTCCTCAGCCGAGCGAGCCGACGATTTTTCGGGCTCGCGTCACCTCGGCTGCTACGCGCAGCATTGCGGCGAGGCTGCGATCGACATCCTCATCGCTCGTGGCCCAGGACGAGACACTGATGCGCATGGCGGTCCGCCCCTGCCATACCGTGCCGCCGCACCAGCACGTGCCGTCGCGTTGGATCGCCTCGATGACGGCGCTGGTCGTTTCGGCGTCGCCGAAGGACACGAGAACCTGGTTGAGGACGACATCGTTGAGCACGGCGTAGCCCGCGCCGCGCAAGCCGTCGGCAAAGCGTGCCGCATGCCGGCAGCAGCGTTCGACCAGCTCGGCCAAACCGGCCCGGCCCAGCGAGCGCAGTGCCGCCCACACGTCCACGCTGCGCGCCCGGCGGGACATTTCCGGCGTAAGGCGGAACGGATGCGGCTCGAGCCCTGGCGACAGGTAGCTCGCGCTCGCCGACATGGCTGCTTCGAGCCGGTGCGTCTCGCGCACCAGCACAACGCCGCAGTCGTACGGAACGTTGAGCCACTTATGGGCATCGAGTGCCCACGAATCGGCAAGCTCAATGCCGTCGGCCAGGAAAGCGCGCGCGGGCACCGCGGCGGCCCACAGGCCGAACGCCCCGTCGATGTGGACCCACGCCTGCGCCGCGCGCGCCGCCATGCAGATCGGCCGCGCCGGATCGAGCGCACCGGTATTCACGTTGCCGGCTTGGATGCAAACGATCGTCGAGCCGGAAAGCGGCGGCAACTTGTCCGCGCGCATGCGGCCTTGGCTGTCTGTCGGGATCCGGACCACGCGATCGCGACCGAGGCCGAGAAGGCTCAGCGCTTTGAGCAGCGCCGCGTGCGCCTCCTCTCCGACGATCACCGTGATGGGGGGAGCCCCGAACAGGCCATTGCGCTCGGCGTCCCAGCCCTGCCGGTCGAGTATCGCATGGCGGGCAGCCGCCAAGCCGCAGAAGTTCGCCATCGACGCCCCGGTGACAAAGCTGCCCCCGGTGCCGGCCGGCAGTCCAAGCAGGTCGCGGATCCAACCGATGGCGATGTGTTCGAGCGCGGCGGCAATCGGCGAGCCTGAGCCCGGTCCGGCATTCTGATCCCATGCGGTCGCAAGCCAGTTCGTCGCCACCGCGGCGGGCAGCGCACCGCCGGTCACGAACCCGAAATAGCGCCCACCGGCACTGACCACGGTTGCGGGCGACCCGACATCATCGAGCATGGCAAGGGTGTCTTCGGGAGCGCTGGAGCTTTCCGGCAGTGCGCCGCCGAGTTCCGGCAGTCGATCGACGGCTGCTTGCGCAGGGCTTACAGGGCGCTGCGCTGCGCTCTCCAAGTACCGGACCGAACGGCGAAACGCAGAGTCGAGGAGGTCTCGGAGTGCATCAGTCATGCGCGCTCCCAACCCTTGCGCTGCGCGCCCATAACCGTAAGGGGCGGCCTACGGGGCTCGCGTTCGGCGGCAGGCGCGCATCGGCATCGCAGCCGCGCGCGCCCGGCAGCGCGCTAGGCCGCCCCGTTAGCGCCGCCCACTCTCGCCTGCTCGATCGTCCGCCAGATCCGTTCCGGCGTCGCCGGCATGTCGATGTTCCGGATGCCGCGCTCGGCAAGCGCATCGCACAGCGCATTCATCACCGACGTCAGCGCGCCCGCGCACCCGGCTTCGCCGCAGCCCTTGATGCCGAGCGGGTTGGACTTCGCCGGCACCGGGTGGCTCACCACCGTGAAGGGCGGCGCGTCGGACGCACGCGGCAGCGCATAGTCCATGTACGAGCCGGTAAGCAGCTGTCCGTCGTCGTCATAGGCGGTGATCTCGGAGAGTGACTGCCCGATGCCCTGCACCACGCCGCCATGCAGCTGACCTTCGACCAGCAGCGGGTTGATGATGGTGCCGAAGTCGTTGACCGCGACATAACCTACGACCTCGGCTTCGCCGGTCTGAGGATCGACCTCGACTTCGGCGACATGGCAGCCGTTCGGGAAGGCCGAGGGCAGCGTGTCGGTCACGTGCTTGACATCGAGCGAGCTCGGCACGCCCTCGGGCAGCTTGATACCTGACCGCAGCCGGTCGGCCAGCTCGATGATGCCGATCGAACGGTCGGTGCCCGAAATCACGAACCGTCCGCGCGCGAACTCGATGTCGGAGGCTGCGGCCTCCAGCAGGTGGCCGGCGATCTGCTTGCCCTTCTCGATCACCTTGTCGGAAGCTTCGACCGCAGCCGTGCCGCTGGCATAGGCCGAGCGCGAGCCGCCGGTGCCGCCGCCGTGCAACAGCTCATCGCTGTCGCCTTGCAGCAGCCGGATACGGTCGAACGGAACTCCCAAGCGATCGCTCAGGACCTGCGCGAACGGGGTCGCGTGCCCCTGTCCGTAGTCGAGGGTACCGGTGATGAAAGTCACGGTGCCGTCCGCCTCGAAGCGGATGCCGCCCATCTCCTTGTTGGGCGGCGCGGTCACTTCCAGGTAGCAGCCGACCCCGAGCCCGCGCAGCCTGCCGCGCTTTGCGCTGTCCTGCTTGCGTTTGTCGAACCCCTTGAGGTCGCCGGCCGCAACCGCGCGGTCGAGCACGGCCGGGAAATCGCCGCTGTCGTAGAGCATGTCCGAGGGAGCCTTGTACGGCATCTCCTCGGTACGGATCAGATTGCGCCGGCGCAGATCGACACGGTCGAAACCCATCTCGGCGGCCGCGGTGTCGATCAGGCGTTCCATGAAGTAGTTGCCCTCCGGCCGGCCGGCGCCGCGGTAGGCACTCACGAACGTCGTGTTGGTGAACACGCACTTGGTCGAAACCTCGATCGCCGGGGTGCGGTAGACGCTCATCATGTTCTTGACGATGTTCATCGTGCCCATCAGCGGGGCGACGGTGCCGAGGTAGGCGCCCATATTGGCGTAGCCGGTCGCGCGCCAGGCGAGAAAATTGCCCTCGCGGTCGAGAGCCAGCTCGCAGTTGAACTGGTGATTGCGGCCGTGATGGTCGGAGACGAAGCTCTCGAACCGGTCGGCGGTCCATTTGACCGGGCGCTTTAGCATGCGCGCCGCGTGCAGCACCGGCACGTATTCCGGGTAGACGGCGGCTTTCATGCCGAACGAGCCGCCGACGTTGCCGGCGAGCACGTGCACCTTCTCGGCAGGCGCGCCCAGCACGTCCATGAGCTGGTTTTTCATGCCGAACGCGCCCTGGCAGCCGACATGCAACGTCCAGCGCTCGGTCGCGGGATCGTATGCGCCGATCGCCGCGCGGGGCTCCATGGCGCTCACCACCACGCGGCTGTTCACCAGCGAAAGCCTGGTGACGTGGGCCGCGGCCGCGAACGCGGCGGCAACTTTCGCCGCATCGCCGTAATGAAAATCGAGCGCGACGTTGCGCGGCACGTCGTCGTAGAGCTGCGGGGCGTCGGGCGCCGCCGCTTCGCTTAGCTTGGTGACAGCCGGCAGGGGCTCGATGTCGAGCTCGACGGCATCGGCGGCATCCTTCGCCTGCAGCCAGCTTTCGGCGACCACGACGGCGACCGGATCGCCGACGAACCGTACCTTGTCGACCGCAAGCGCGGGCCGCGCCGGCTTGTGCATCGGTGAGCCGTCGCGGTTCTTGAAGGGAACGATGCACTTGAGGGTACCGTAGGCCGCAAGGTCCGATCCGGTATAGACGCCGAGCACGCCCGGCATCCCGCGTGCGGCCTCGGTATCGAGGCCTCGGATGATGCCGTGAGCGTGACGGCTGCGCACCACGACCGCATACGCTTGGCCGGGCAGGTTGACGTCGTCCGTAAAGCGGCCTTCGCCGCGCACGAGCTTCGGATCTTCGATGCGGGGCACGGGCTGGCCGATGCCGAATTTCTGCAGCGATAGGTCGGTGGAATCGACGCGCACGGTATCATTCATCTGGCAGCTTTCGTTCGGATGCTGGAGTGGCTTTTTAGCCAACGGACGGTCGCGGCCGTCCGGAAGTTCGGAGGCTGTCGTCCAGGGCGGGGTTGTGTCAAGCGTCCAACCTAGCCGGAAGCCGCAATGGATGCCAGCACCAATCCCATGGCTCGCGCGATCGCGGACGCGCACGCGAAGCGAGAGCAGTTGCCGCACAAGCCGCCGCCAGGCAAAGCACGCATGGGCGATTGTCTTCCGCCGCTTCGCCGGATTAGGATTGCGCCGATAACAATCGGGATTGCCGCGACCGTCGCAGCCAGCGAGCTTCGGTGCGGCAGGAAGGCATTCGATGGACGACGAGGCGCGGGCAACCGGCCTCGACCCTTGGCGTGCTCGGCCGCGCCGATCGCCCTGGGGTCGGCGCTTCGTGCACGCTCATCTGCAGGGTTCATCGCAGCCCGCCGATCACCTTGCGCCGACCTACGCCGCGCTCGACCTCGGCACCAACAATTGCCGGCTCTTGGTCGCGCGCCCGACTGCGCAGGCGTTCCGGGTCGTCGACGCCTTCTCGCGCATCATTCGGCTTGGCGAAGGGGTGTCGCTGTCCGGCCGCATCAGCGAGGCGGCAATCGAACGGGCGCTCGAAGCGTTGTCGGTCTGCCGCGACAAGATGGATTACCGCAACGTCTCGCGCGCGCGCCTGATCGCGACGGAAGCTTGTCGCGCGGCTGTCAACGGGCTGGAATTCGTCGAACGGGTTCGCGAGAAAGTCGAGCTCGAGCTCGAAGTCATCGACCGCGCGACCGAAGCCGAGTTGGCGGCAACCGGTTGCACGCCGCTGATCGACCCGTTGGCCGAGAGCGTTATCCTGTTCGATATCGGCGGCGGATCTTCCGAACTCGTCCGTATGGCTTCGACGCGCTCGCCGGGCGGTCCGCCTCTGCCGGTGATCCGGGCCTGGATGTCGCTCCCGGTCGGGGTCGTAACGCTAGCCGAGCGGCACGGCGGCATCGACGTCGGGCGCACGTTGTTCGAGACGATGATCGCCGAGGTGGCCGCCCACATCGACCGATTCGTGGCCCAGCACGAGGCCGGCGCGCCGATCGACTCCATTCATCTGCTTGGAACGTCGGGGACCGTCACCACCATCGCCGGGGTGCATCTCGGTCTGAAGCGCTACGACCGGCGGCAGGTCGACGGATGCTGGATGAGCGACGGGGAGATTTCCGCAGTGGTGGAGCGTCTGTTGGGCATGAGCTACGAGGAGCGCGCGGCCAATGCCTGCATCGGGGCCGAGCGCGCCGACCTCGTGCTCGCCGGTTGCGCCATCCTGGAGGCCATCCGCCGCGCCTTTCCGTGCAAGCGGTTGCGCGTGGCGGACCGAGGCCTGCGCGAGGGCATGTTGGTGCAGATGATGCGTGAGGACCGCGTCTGGAACGGCGGTGCATTGGGTCGATGAGCCCGGCGCGCGACCGCGGCGCAGGCGAGCGCCGTCTCAAGGTGCAGGTAAGATCCCGCAAGGGCCGTTCGCTCTCGTCTAGGCTGTGGCTGGAGCGCCAGCTCAACGACCCGTACGTCGCGCGCGCCAGGCGCGAAGGTTATCGCGCCCGCGCCGCCTACAAGCTGATGGAGATCGACGACAAGTTCCGCTTCTTGAAGCCGGGGGGCGTCGTGGTTGATCTCGGTGCGGCACCGGGAGGCTGGAGCCAGGTGGCAGCCGAACGCGTGGCGGCGGGACAGCGGCGCGGGCGCGTCGTCGCCATCGACGTCTCGCCGTTGACGGGAATTGAAGGCGTGGAGTTCCGGCAACTCGATTTCCTCGACCCCGCCGCACCGGCGGAGTTGAAGGCGATGCTCGGCGGCCCGGCCGATGTCGTGCTCTCCGACATGGCGGCCAACGCCACCGGCCACAAGCGCACCGATCACTTGCGCACCATGGGATTGGTCGAGGCAGCCGCCGAATTCGCCTCCGAGGTACTCAAACCCGGCGGCACCTTGCTGGCGAAGGTGTTGCAGGGCGGGACGCAGCACCAGCTGCTTGCGCGGCTCAAGCGGGATTTTGCGACCGTGCGCCACGTCAAGCCGGCGGCAAGCCGGCCGGATTCGGCCGAGCTCTATCTGTTGGCGACCGGCTTTCGCGGCCAAGCCTCCTCCGCCTGATCCTCGTCGCCGTCAAGAACGAGCCCGCGGAAAACCGCGCCGCGTCCGAAGCGGCCGCGCAGATGATCGACGGCGCGCTCCGCCGCGTCGATGCGGCCGCTCGTTGGCTCGATCAGGTCGCGCCGGTCGGCCTGCTCGGCCGGAACCAGGGTAGAGACACCGATCCCGAGCAGGCGATAGCGCGTGCCGTCGGTCTCGCGCGCCAGGAGGTCGCGGCCGACGTTGAAGATGGCATCCGCGAGCGCGGTGGCGTGATCCAATGATCGCGCGCGCGTCCGCAGGCGGAAATCCGCGGCTTTGAGCTTTAGGGTGATGGTCGAGCCGGCAAGCTCCTTGGCCTTCAGGCGCGCTGAAACCCGCTCGGACAGCGACCACAGGCAGCGCTCGAGCGGGCGGAAGGCGGCAATATCGCGATCGAACGTGGTCTCCGCCGAAATGGTCTTGGCCTCGCGGTCCGGAGTCACGCGGCGCAGGTCGATGCCGCGCGCGAGGCGCGCAAGCCGGAGGCCCTCCGCGCCGTAGCGGCGCACCAGCTCGGTTTCGTCCGCGCGCTGCAGGTCGGCGATGGTCGCAAACCCGTCGCGTCTCAAGCGCGCTTCCGCCGCCTTGCCGACACCCCAGATGAAAGATGCCGGCTTGGCGGCAAGGAAGCCGCGCGCTTCCTGCTGGCCCAGCACGGCAAATCCGCGCGGCTTTTCCAAGTCGGATGCGATCTTGGCCAGAAATTTGTTGGCCGAGAGCCCGATCGAGACCGTGATCCCGAGATCGGCTTCGACCCGTTTTGCAAAACGGGCGAGGGCTTTGGCGGGGCTCGCCGCGTGCAGCCGCGCCGTGCCGCTCAGATCGACGAAGGCCTCGTCGATCGACAAAGGCTCGACCAGCGGGGTCAGCTCGAGCATCAGACCGCGGACCTGCCGCCCCACCGCCGCATACTTCTCCATGTTCGGTGGAATCACGATCGCGCGCGGGCAAAGCTTGCGCGCCTGGAACATCGGCATCGCCGACTTCACGCCGTAGGTGCGGGCGATGTAGCAGGCGGTCATGACCACGCCACGCCGGCCGCCACCGACGATGACCGGGTGATCGGCGAGCGATGGATCGTCGCGCTTCTCGATCGCCGCATAGAAAGCGTCGCAATCGACATGCGCGATCGCAAGGTTTTCGAGCTCAGGATGGCGAACGAGACGCGGCGACCCGCAGCCGGCGCAACGTGCGCCGGCGGGCGCGTCGGCGAGGCAGTCACGGCAGAAGCCCGGCATGATTCGCAAGCAGCCCGTCTCGAGTCATCTTGGCATGTGCGCAGCGACAGGGAAGAGGCCAAGGTGTCCAATGTGCAAGCCGCTCATCGCTCCGCCGCGCCGGCGATGCGAAGCCGGCCGTCGGCCGACAGGGAAAAATCCATGGTTTGCGCACGCTTGCGGGGCGGCCCTTACGGCCCGGCCGCCACCGCGTTGCGGGGAATTTGCCTCGCCCATACGGGCACGAGGTCACGGAACATCCCGCTCCCATCGCTTGCCGGCCAATGCGGCGTGGGCGGCTGCCAGGTCGGCAGGATCATGACCAGCTTCGCTCGCAAATGCTTGCAGCAACGTGGGCTCGCTCAGGACGTGGTCGAGCACGGCCGTGAGGAACTCGGTTTCGCGCGCCAGCGCGCGAATGTCTTTCGGGTCGACGCCGGTCAAGGCAAGAAAGCGGCCGAGCCGTTCGAAATCTTTCGCGAGGAACGAAAGTGCTTCTACCGCAAGGGATTTTGCCGCATCGCGGTTCATCGATACCCCCTCGCTACGGTATTGCGTTTGCCCTTCCGTAACACATCGGTCCTACCCTGATCACCGGCCCGATTGAGGACCGACGTTCGCCCGCGCGCTTGCGTTGCTCGGGCGAAGAATTGGTCAGCCGTAGAGTTCGTGCCATGTTGCCCTCGACTGCGCGGGAAGATTCGTGGCGAAGTCGCCGCCATGGCGGCCTGGCGCGGCGCACGAGGGAATTTCGGGGAAAGTAGCCGGAGAAGGGGCCCGGCATGGCCAAGACCGTCCTCATCGTGGAGGACAACGAGCTCAATATGAAGCTCTTTCAGGACCTCCTGCAGGCTCACGGTTATAACACCGTCGGGACACGCAACGGCATTGAGACGCTCGATCTGGCCCGGACGCATCGTCCCGATTTGATTCTCATGGACATCCAGCTTCCGGAAGTTTCTGGACTTGAAGTCACCAAGTGGCTCAAGGACGCCCCGGACCTGCGGGCGATTCCGGTGGTGGCGGTCACGGCCTTCGCCATGAAGGGCGATGAAGAACGTATCCGCGAGGGCGGATGCGAGGCCTATCTTTCGAAGCCGATATCCATCGGCAAGTTTCTCGAGACGGTCCGGCACTTTCTCGGCCAGGGATAAGAGTGGTTCGACGAGCGCCCGTATCAAGCCTATCTCGATCGAGGTCGGAATCTCGATCGGTATCGCGGCGCTCGGTCCCGCCAATGACAGCGCGGCCGCCATTCTCAAGCACGCCGACCAGGCGCCCTATCGGGCGAAACGCGACGGCCGCGATTCGCGTCGTGGCGGATGCTGCGTAGACGCCCCGAATCGCCGGCGCCGCGCGCGTCAACCCTATTTGTTTAGGTTGATGCGAAAATCCGGCCTGCTTTCAAAGGCTTGACGGGTTGATTTCGGGGCGGTGGTTGGGCTAGCCTGGGCCCGGTAATCGGTGCTGGGGCGCGGAAGTGGCGACCGGCACGGTTAGCCCACGTCCGAAATTCGCGATAACCCTGCGGAGTGCTCAGGTCCGCCGCATCTCCTGGGTCCGTGGGGTTCGGCCGGCTCGGAAACGGAGCGAGTGGCCTCCTCATGACCCGTTTCCAGCCGGCCACCTTCTCTTGGCCAGCCTCAGGAATCGTTATCGCCGGGCACCGCCCGGCGACAAACGCCCCGTGGTCGCCCTACTTGATCTTGGATTCGCGAAACTCGACGTGCTTCTTGGCGACCGGGTCGTATTTCTTCTTGACCAGCTTGTCGGTCATGGTGCGCGAATTCTTCTTCGCCACGTAATAGTACCCGGTATCGGCGCTCGAAACCAACTTGACTTTGATGGTGGTGGCTTTCGCCATGGCTTGAGTTCCCGTCGTCGTGCGGTCCGCTTGATCGGCTGGCAACCTAGTCGCGATCGGACGAATGTCAACCGGCGCGGGCGGTCGCTGACGGGGCCCGGAAAAGCGCGATCCGGGCTTCGCGCACAAGGGTCACACGCAAGACCGGTGCCGAGCGCGCCGTCCCGATCTGACGGTCACAGCATGCTGCGCACGAAGCGTTTGTTGAGCATCCGGTAGAACGGAACCGGCAGGTCGACGCGCAAGCCGGCCGCGCTTCGCCGCTCCAGCTCCTCCAGGACCACCTGCGTGATGGTCGGCACGTCGAGGCGCCGCGCCTCCGCAATCGGTACCCAGACGAGCTCGACCAGCTCCGTGTGCGGGCCCACAATGCCGTCAAGCCGATGGCCGATGGAGTCGGCATCGGCGGTGAAAAAGCGCGTGTCGAAGCGACGACTGCGCCCGGGCGGGGTGATCGCCCGGGCGACGAAGTGGAGACATGCAAGGTCGGGATGAACGCCGGCTTCGGCGAAGCGGCGCCATGATTCCGCCGGCACCTTGGGACTCTCCGGCATCCGCCTGCCGAGCAGCACCCCGGTCTCCTCGCAGGTCTCGCGAATTGCGGCGAGCGCGAGTGCGCGCGCCTTGATCGGGCTCGGGCGCTGCACCTGTCGCAGCAGCCGCGCCTCGATCTCGGGGGCGAGGCTGCCGGTCGCGGGCATGCGGCCGTCGTACGGCTCGACCCGTCCGCCCGGGAACACGAACTTGCCGGGCATGAATTTGTGACCCTCGTGCCGGCGCCCCATCAGCACCTTCGGCTCGGCGCCCGAGCGATCGAGCAGGATCAGTGTGGCGGCATCGCGCGGACGAACGGTGGGATGGCTCAGATCGCGTTCGACCTCGGTCAGCCGCTGAGTGATATCGCTCATCGGCGTTCGCGATCCGTGGGGTTCGGGCTGCTCATGGCATTTGCATATCTCATCTGTGCCGCCGTGCGTATCGACGCGGCTTGGCCGCATGGCGGCTGCGCTCTTCGTGGCGGGGCCGACCGAACCTGCGCGCACGGCGCATCGCAGGGCGACCCTCGGACAGAAGCTCGAAACGCAGCGCGCCGGCCACCGGCACCGCTTCGGCGAGACGCACCGAGACCTTGTCCCCCAGCCGATGGGTTTCGCCGCTCGATTGCCCGATCAAGGCGTGCGCTCGCTCCTCGTACCTGAAGTAGTCGTTGCCGAGCGTGCCGACGGGCACGAAGCCATCGGCACCGGTGTCGTCGAGCTTGATGAACAGCCCGGCACGCGTGACGCCGGCGATGTGGCCGTCGAAGGTAGCCCCGATGCGGTCGGCCAGAAAGTAGGCGATCAGCCGGTCGACGGTCTCCCGTTCGGCTTTCATGGCACGCCGTTCGGCCGCCGAAATGCTCGCCGCGACTTCGCCGAGAGTGCCGACATCCGTCGCGTCGGGCAACGCGCCCTCGCCGAGCTTGAGTGCACGGATCAAGGCGCGGTGGACCACCAAGTCGGCGTAGCGGCGGATCGGCGAGGTGAAATGGGCATAGCGCCGCAGCGCCAAGCCGAAGTGCCCGTAGTTCTCGGTGGCGTACTCGGCTTGCGCCTGGGCGCGCAGCACCACCTCATTGACCAGCTTCTCTACGTCCGAGCCGTTCACCCGCGCCAGGACGCGGTTGAACATTGCGGGCTTGAGCACGATTCCCTTGGGGAGCTTGATGTCGAGTGTGTCGAGAAACTCGCGCAGCGCATCGACCTTTTCCAACGACGGCTCGTCGTGCACGCGATAGATGAACGGCATACGTGCCGGTTCCAACGTTTCGGCTGCCGCAACGTTGGCCAGGATCATGAATTCCTCGATCAGCCGGTGCGAGTCGAGGCGGGGAGGGATGGTCACGCGATCGACCGTGCCCTCCGGCGTCAACAGGATCTTGCGCTCCGGCAGGTCGAGGTCGAGCGGCTCGCGCGCGTCGCGCGCTTTCTTCACCGCCGCGTAGGCGGCGTAAAGCGGCGCCAGCACCGCCGTCGTCAACGGCTCGGTCACGTTGTGGTGCCGCCCTTCGATTGCCGCCTGCACTTGCGTGTAGTCGAGCTTGGCATGCGAGTGCATCAGCACGCGATGGAAGGTGTGCGAACGCTTGCGTCCGTCGGCGCCGACAACCATGCGCACGGCGAGGGCGGGGCGATCCTCTTGCGGCCGCAGCGAGCATAGGTCGTTGGAGATGCGCTCCGGCAGCATCGGCACGACCCGGTCGGGAAAATACACGGAGTTCCCGCGCGCCAGCGCTTCGCGATCGAGCACCGAGCCTGGCTGCACGTAGTGGGCGACGTCGGCGATGGCGACCGTGATGACGTGCCCGCCCGGGTTGCCGGGATCGCCGTCGGGCGCCGCATGCACGGCGTCGTCGTGGTCCTTGGCGTCGGCCGGATCGATCGTGACCAGCGGCAGTCGCCGCCAATCCTCGCGTCCGGCCGCAGGCGCCGGCCGCGCTGCTTGCGCCTGCGCCAGCGCCTCGCGTGGGAAGACGTGCGGGATGCCATGGGCATGGATCGCGATGAGGCTGATGGCGCGCTCGCTCGGCAATGCGCCGAGCCGCTCCGTCACCCGGGCGGCCGAGAGGCCGAGCCGGCGCTGCCGGCCGATTTCGGCGACGACGAGATCGCCGTCGGCGGCGCCGCCAGTGGCGCCGGATGGAATCGCGAGCTCGCGGCCAAGCTGTTTCTTGTCGACCGGCGAGAGCCGCCCTCCGCCGCCGGGCAGCGCATGGAAAATGCCGAGCACGCGGTGCCGCGCCTTGTCGATGATTTTGATCACCCGGCCGCTGTGCCGGAGCGCGTCGCCCGCTTCCGCTGTCTCCTCGACCCGCAGCAGCGCACGATCTCCGACTCCCGGCACCGCGCCCGGCGGCGTCCGCCGCGGCACCGTCAACCGGATCCTGGGCGGCGCCCCGTGCGCATCCTCGTCCCATTCGGTCGGCCGGGCGATCAGCTCGCCGTCGCGGTCGCGCTCGACCACGTCGGCGAGCACCGTGGAAGGCAGGTGAGCGGGCTTGGCCAGCTTTCGGCGTCGGCGCGCGACGCGGCCTTCATCGGCCAAGTCGCGCAGCAGCGCCTTCAAGCTGGCGCGGTCGGCGTTCTTGAGCCCGAATGCGTGACTGATCTCGCGCACGCCGACCGTGCGCGATTGCGTCTCAATGAAGGCGAGAAGCTCTTCCTTGGACGGAAGCGAACGGCTTTTCGTTTGGGATTTGGCCAGAGGAATTCGCCGTCGAAGGTGAGGATGCCAGTCGAGCCGTAGATAGGGGTTGCGGCGCCTGGCCGCTATCCCTTCTGGAGCCAGAACCGATACATGGCGCTGAAGGTCTGCGGGTTCTCGACCTCGAACGCGTGCCAGGAATCGAGGTCCGTCATCGCCGCATCGCCCGGAAATCGCTTGCGATAGCGTTCCAGCACGAATGAATCGAGATCGAAGCCAATGAAATTCAGGCCGCACGCGTTCAGCAGAGCCTTGATCCCAGGCAGGGTCATGTGGCGCTCCTGCACGTGAAACAGCAGATCGCGGCATTCGCTGATGCCGAAGAAGTCCGACGTTTGCGTCACGTGCCATTGCGGCGTGCCGGGCGCGAACGACAACAGGTCCTGCCGGCAGCGGCGGATGTCGTCGATCGTCGGCCGGTAGCCGCGCTCGGTAATGAACGCACGCACCTGGACGACGTTCGCGCGGGCGATCTCGCTGTAAAGCCCGAGCCGCATGAGTCCGTTCGGCCGCAGCCGCGCCTGCAGCACCTGCAAGCCTGCGCCCGGGTCGGCGAGATGGTGCAGCACGCCGCCGGATTCGATCAGGTCGAAGCTGCGCTCGAGCGAGCCAAGGGCGAGGATGTCGGCCTGGCCGAACTCCACATTGGTTATTCCGGCCGCCTCGAGCTGCCGGCGCGCATAGGCGAGGCTCGCCAGGCTGAGGTCGATGGCGAGAATGCGCGCGCCCGGCAGTCGCTGCGCCAATTCGATCAGCGCCTGGCCGGTGCCGCAGCCGGCGACCAGCACGTCGACATCGTCGCCCTTCTCGAGCGGACGAAAGTCCGGGAACAGCCCGGCCAGATAAGGATCGAGGCCGACCGGTTCGGTCGGCGCGGTCTTGACCCAGCGCGGATAGGGATTCTCCTCGTACTGGTCCCTGACTTTCTGCGATACCGCGTCGTCGATCGCCGTAAGACGCGGAATCCCGCGACGATCCTCCTGCTCGGCGCGCGGTTCGTGCAGCTGCTGCTTCAGGAGCGCACTGACCGGCTCTGGCCACGCGCGCTCGAGCAGCAGGTCTGCGTCCGGGACTGCGTGCAGCGGACCATAGCTTGCGAGAACGGGCATCCGCAGCGGAGCAATCGGCGCGCTGGCATGCAGCGCCTCGACGAACTGCCGCCACAGCACCGAGAGCTGCTCAACTTCCGGGCCGGAGGTCGAGAACACGTATTCGTTGATGAAACATTGGCGCGCCAGTGCGCAGGCGAAGTCGAGCAGCTCGGCATTCGCCTGATCGGGCGCGGCGGGCGCGAGGGCGCGCGCGAGCAGAGTGCGCCGGACGGTGGCAAGCAGTCGTTCGAGATCGACGTTCCAGTTTTGCGCACTGACCAGGACGGTCTTGAGCAGCTGATTGCGAACGAGCGGCTCGAGCTCGGCCGCGGAAAGCTCGGGCCGCGACGGCCAGCCGGCGGCGATGCGATCAATCAGCGCGGAGATCGCGGCATCGCGCCGCATGACATTGGCGGCGACGCGGACGAGCTCGCCCGGGCGCGCCCAGGGCGCCGACACGGCGCGGATGAGCAAGGTGTCCCGGTCGGGCAAGTCGGGAGGATCGCGCAGCGCGACCAGGGTGCGCGCGAACAACGACCGCGTCTCGGGCGTATCGCTGGTCGTGAGCGCGCGATGCGCGAGCTCAACGGCTTCAAGCCCGTCGCCTTCCGCAAGCCGCAGTAGAGCGAGATTCTGCAGCGCTTCGGGCAGGTCCGGGGCCAGTGCCAGCGCGGCGCGAAACGACGCGGTCGCCTGCTGCGGCTTACCGAGCGCACGCTGCGCCTTGCCGAGGTTGCTGTGTACCAGCGCAGATCTCGGCTCGATTTCCAACGCGCGCCGGAATGACTGGACGGCTTCGTCGACCTTGCCCTGCGCCGCCAGGGCGCTGCCGCGATTGTTGTGTGCCTCAGTGAAAGTCGGATCGAGCGCGATCGCGCGATTGAAATGATCGACGGCCTCGTCGTGGCGCCGGAGAGCTCGCAGCGCTTCGCCCATGCCGTTGTGGCAGTCGGGTATCTGGTCGTTCACGGCGATCGCCTTGCGGAGAAGATCGATCGCGCTTTCGTGGCGCCCGCCCTGGTGCTCGATCACGCCGAGGAAGTTCAGGCTGCCGACGTGGTTCGGGTCGGCGGCGAGAATCTGGCGGTAGATCTGTTCGGCTTGCGCCAAACGGCCGCGTTGGTGATGGTCGAGCGCCGCCGAGAAAAGGTCGGCGTGAGGCGCGCTCACTTGGCGGCCTTTTTCACTTTGCGCTGCGGTTTCGGTTTTTCGGAGGACGACTTTGCGGCGGTGCGTTTGCGGGTCGCCGTCTTCCCCGGCGCACGCCGCGCCGAGGGCCTGCCGCCCCGGCTCTCCGCCTTCGCGTCGATCAGGGCGACCGCCTCGTCGAGCGTGACGGTGTCCGGCGACTTGTCGCGCGGCAAGGTCGCGTTCACGCCGGCATGGCTGACATAGGGCCCGTAGCGCCCGTTCCGCGCGACCACCGGTCCGCCCTTTTGCGGGTGCTCGCCGAGCGCACGCCCCGGATCGGGACTTCCGCGGCGTCCGCGTCCAGCTTTCGACGCCTTCTCGGCGATCAGCGTGACCGCCCGGTTCAGTCCGAGCGCGAGCACGTCGTCGCCGGCCTCGAGGTTGGCGTAAGTCTTTCCATGCTGGACATACGGACCATAGCGACCGATGCCGGCCATGATCGTTTCGCCCGATTCCGGGTGGCGGCCGATTTCGCGCGGCAGCGACAACAGCGCCAGCGCCCGTTGCAAGTCGATGTCGTCGGGCGACTGGCCCTTGGGAATGCTGGCACGCTTCGGCTTCTCGCCGTTCTGCGCCTCGCCGAGCTGAATGTAGGGACCGAAACGACCCGACCGCACCGTGACCTCGAGGCCGGTCTCCGGATCCTGCCCGAGGGTGCGGGTGCCGCCGTCGGGTTGGTCGCCGTTCTCCGAGAACGCGCGTGTATGGCGGCATTCGGGATAGTTCGAGCAGCCGATGAAAGCCCCGAACCGCCCGAGCTTGATCGAGAGCCGGCCGGTCCCGCAGGTCGGACATCGGCGCGGGTCGCCGCCATCGGCCCGCACCGGAAAGACGTGCGGCGCGAGCAGCTCGTCGAGGGCGGTGAGCACCTCGCCCACCGGCACATCCTTGATGTCGTCGACGGCGCCGATGAAACCCCGCCAGAAATCGCGCAGCAGCTGCCGCCAGTCGACCTCGTTGTTGGAGACGCGGTCGAGTTGCTCTTCGAGCGAGGCGGTGAAGTCGTATTCGACGTAGCGCGCAAAGAAGCTCTCGAGGAATGCGATCACCAGCCGGCCCTTGTCCTCGGGCACCAGCCGGCGCTTGTCGATGCGGACGTAGCCGCGGTCCTTGAGCACTTGCAGGATGGCCGCGTAGGTGGACGGGCGGCCGATGCCGAGCTCCTCCATGCGCTTGACCAGCGAGGCTTCGGAGAAACGCGGGGGTGGCTCGGTGAAATGCTGGGCGGCATCGATCGAGCGCTTGCTCAGCGCTTCGCCGACGCTCATCGCCGGCAGGCGGCGGCCATCCTCGTCCTCCTCATCGTCGCGGCCTTCCTGGTAGAGGGTGAGGAAGCCGTCGAACTGCACGACCGTGCCGGTCGCGCGCAGATCGAGCGTCCGGTCACCCGCCTTGGCAACAACGTCGACGATCGTGCGCTCGAGCTCGGCGGATTCCATCTGGCTGGCGACCGCGCGCAGCCAGATCAGCTCGTACAGCCTCGCCTGGTCGGGCTCGAGGTGCCTGGCGATCTCGCGCGGGCGGTGGGCGAATTCGGTCGGCCTGATCGCTTCATGCGCCTCCTGGGCGTTCTTGGCCTTGGTCTGGTAGCGCCGGGGCGCCGCCGGAACGTAGCGATCGCCGTAATCGAGGCCGATCAGCTTGCGGCTTGAGGCGATCGCCTCCTCGGCCATCTGCACGCCGTCGGTGCGCATGTAGGTAATCAGCCCGACGGTGTCGCCGCCGATATCGGTGCCTTCGTAGAGTCGCTGCGCCAGCCGCATGGTCTGCGCCGGGGCGAGCCCGAGCTTGCGGCTCGCTTCCTGCTGCAGCGTCGAGGTCGTAAACGGCGGTGGCGGATGGCGCTTGGCGGGCTTCGCCTCCACCGAGGCGACTGAGAAAGTCGCAGCTTCCAGCGCCTGCTTGAACGCTTCGGCCTCGGCTCCGGAGCCGATGTCGAGCCGCTGGATCTTCTCGCCGTCGGCGCCCACCAGCCGCGTTTCGAATGTTTCGCCCCGCGGCGTCGCCAATATCGCGGCAAGCGACCAATACTCGCGCGCGACGAACTTTTCGATCTCGAGCTCGCGGTCGCAGACCAATCGCAACGCCACCGACTGGACGCGCCCGGCGGAGCGCGCGCCCGGCAGCTTGCGCCAGAGCACCGGCGAGAGCGTGAAGCCGACCAGGTAGTCGAGCGCCCGGCGCGCCAGGTAGGCGTCGACGAGGGCCGCGTCGATGCCGCGCGGGTGCTTCATCGCTTCGGTGACCGCCGCCTTGGTGATGGCGTTAAACACCACGCGCTCGACCGCCTGTGCCTTGAGCGCCCGCTTCTCCTTGAGGATCTCCAGCACGTGCCACGAGATCGCCTCGCCCTCGCGGTCCGGGTCGGTCGCAAGGATCAGCTTGTCGGCGGCTTTGACCGCGCGGGTGATCTCCGCCAGCCGCTTCTGCGCCTTGGCGTCGACCTCCCAGACCATGCGGAAGTCCGACTCGGGGTCGACCGAGCCGGTCTTGGCCGGCAGGTCCCGGACATGGCCGAAGGAGGCCAGCACCTCGTAGCCACGGCCAAGATATTTATTGATTGTCTTGGCCTTAGCAGGGGATTCGACGACGACGATGTTCATTCAATACGGGCGATCGAGGAGGTCAATGGCGGCGCTCGGCGCAAGGGGCGGCGCGGCCGCGGTCGGCCGGAACATGGGTAATCGAACCCTGGCTGTCAAATATGCCGGCCGGCGGCGGCATCGGGCGGTGCCGATTCCGAAGCCCCGGCGGAGCCTTCCGTAAGCTTCAACAACCTCGCCTATCTTATTGATTCGACGCGGGCAAAATTCGGCCGGGCACAATTGGAGGCGTGCTCTTGCCGGTTTCCCGGTCAGCGAACCATGGCGTACAGCCCGTTACCCTGGCGTTCGAGCCGGCCGGCAATCTCGAATTCCAACAGGACGGTTCGCACGATCGCCGGCGAGGTACCCGACAGCCGGATCAGGTCGTCGATCCCGATCGGCGTAGGGCCGAGCAGCTCGATGATGCCGGCGCGGTCGCCCGCTTCAGGTTCGCTCAAGGGCGCTTCATCCTCCACGTCGGCCTCGCCCGCCCTCTGTTCAAGCGGGCGGTCGAGAATCGGCCGGACCGTGGCGAGCACGTCTTCGGCCTCGGTCACCAGCGTCGCACCCTGCTTGATGAGCGCGTTCGTCCCCTCGGCGCGCGGGTCGAGTGGCGACCCGGGCACGGCGAACACCTCGCGGCCTTGCTCGAGTGCCATGCGCGCCGTGATCAGCGAGCCGGAGCGGCGCGCCGCCTCGACGATCACCACGCCGACCGCGAGGCCCGAGATCAGGCGATTGCGGCGGGGGAAGTCGTGGGCGCGCGGCTCCCGGTCGATCGGCATCTCCGAGATCGCGGCGCCGTGCTCCAGGATCTGGCCGAGAAGGCCGGCATGCTCGGGCGGGTAGACCTGCTCGTGCCCGCCCGCCAGCACCGCCACCGTGCCGGTCGTCAGGCTGGCGCGGTGCGCAGCCGCATCGATGCCGCGCGCGAGGCCGGAGACGATGACGAGGCCGGCGAGCCCGAGTTCGCGCGCCAGCTGCTCGGCGAACTTGATGCCGGCGCCGGAGGCATTGCGCGAGCCGACTATCGCCAGCATCGGCCGTGCCAGGCAGGCGATCGCTCCGCGCACGGCCAGCAACGGCGGCGCATCGTCGATCGCCGCAAGCCGGGCCGGATAGTCGAGCTCGCCGAGCGCGATGAAGCTCGCGCCGATCCGCCCTGCGGCGCGCATCTCTCGCTCGGCTTCGGCTTGCGAGCAGATCCGCCCCGGCCGTTCCGCGCCGCCGCGTCGCGCCAGTTCGGGCAGCCCCGTGAGCGCCGACTTGGCACCGCCGAAGTGGTTGAGCAGGGCGCGAAAACTGCGCGGGCCCGGTATTATGGCGCAAACGCCACGGGATTTGAATCGGCTCTGGCACTAAATTTTGGTGCATGGGCACAAGAGCATTCGACGCGAGGCCGGATCACCCGGTCGTGCATACCCTGGTCAAGCTTCACGCCGACTTGGGCGGGCAGATCCAGCGCCACAAAGAGCAAGGCCACAAGCTGGCCGAACAGATGCGGGCGGTTGAGGCCGTGATTCGGCTGTTCGATCCGGCTTATGACGTTCGCCGCATAGCGGTGAAACGGCGGCGGCGGGGCAACCCGTTCTACCGGCGCGGAGAGTGCTGGCGAGCCGCCTTGGACGCTCTACGAGATGCTGCCGAGCCGATGACCGTTCGGGAGCTTTGCCTAGCCATGCTGGCCAAACTCGGCGTCACCGAGCCTACGGCCGCCCAGGTCCGCGACCTCTACGGGGCGGTCAACCGTTCCCTGCTAGGCCACGATGGCGACACGGTCGTCACGGTCGGACAGGGCGCGCCAAGGCGTTGGGCGCTGGCGCGATAAGGACTTCGGGTCCTATTCGCCCATCATCAGGTCGTAGATGGTTTCCCACCGGTGGCTCATCACCGTGGCAACGTATTTGGGCGGGAGATCAACAATCTTTTCCGCGATTTCCTGGATTGAGATCTTACCTTCCTCGAAGGGGGGCAAGAGCAGTTGACGAACTTTGAAGGGGAACAGCACCGCGACTGCGTGTAGAATCGCGACGTTATCATTGTTGGCGTGTCTCATATTCTCCGCGTGAGGATCTTGGAACTGAGGAGGAATGATTATTGTTTCTACCAAGACCTTCAAGTCCGTTTGAGTGTTTACCATTGCCCAATCTGGATCAAGTATATGAAGTACTTCTTTGCACTCGACTAGACGCTTCTCTGTTTTTTCAAGATCCTGGCAGTAGAAATGTCAGCAAAGTACTTGATTGTGCCATCGTTCCAAGGCGACTCCCACGCAACAATCTGGCCTTTCATGATGTCAACGTCGGTATCTACGTCCCAAAAGAAGACGTCATCCTTAACGCCCCACGAACGGACGACCTCGACAACCTCCTCGACTTGGATCGGGACAATTTCACGGGTGGCAAAATGACGTATGAGTTGTCGGATTTTCATGGGCCGGTCCCCCCAAACGAAGAGAGCCCGGGTAGAACCCGGGCTCTCCTAACCAGCTGAGCTTAGGTTGCTTTCACATATTTGCAACATAAGCGCGCACGTCAAGCGGGGCCACATCACTACGGGTGGGGCCACTGTTCCGTGTCGCCTGTCCAGTTTTTTGCTGCTCGATCATCGAGCAACTCTGCCGACGGAAATCCTCGGCGCTGATGACATCCGCCTCGCCACGGAAAAACTTGATATTGCGCAGCTTCATGTCCTGCCTCGAGAAGAGGCAGGCTGTGAGGCCGTCTTTCTCGTGCTCCGACATAGCTGCTCACCTCCTTCTGTCGCTTGTACGACAAGTGACATGTCCGGAGGATTAACGCTTGATTAACAATCGGTTAACCAGACGTCTCCCCCGGGCTACGGCATGATATAGGGTCGACGTGGGTCTCGTCAACTCAAGGGCTTGACTTTTTACGAATCCGTGCTCCAGCCTTCGCCCCGAATCGGCCAGAACTCACGTGAACCGTTATCGGCACCTATAGAGCGCAAAGTCAACACGTAGACGTGTCAGACGTTCCTGCTTCCCCCGATTTAGCCGCGGGTGTTGCGTCTTAGTCGGCAGCAAATTACCGCTGGTTCAAGGGGGCGACGACATGCCGCTGCCAGTAGCCGGTGAAGTCCACAGACTTGCCGCGGTTCAACGCCAGCCCCGCCAGCCGGTTGAATTGCTCGCCGTTCGACATGCGGCGGTTATCCTCGCGCCACGCCATTTCCTGGGCGAAGCGCAGAAGGTACGGGCCTGCGACATGGTGGTGGTGCCCGATCTCGGCTCGACGCATCCGCGAGAAGAATAACTCGGCTTGGTTGGTGCAAGCGCCGTCGTCGCCACGATAGGCTTGTTCGTGGTTGACGCGGAGCATTTCAAAGCGGGCGTGAAGGTCATTCCAGCTCGCCGACTCGTCGGCATTCAGCAGCGTGCCCGCGGCAACGCGCGACCGAATAAACGAGAGGGCTTGCGCTTCGCTGCCGAACACGCCCGGCAGCGTATTGCCGCCACGCTCGCGGATCACCACTACGCAACGGCGCTTACCGGATTGGTTCTCCAAGAACCGGCGATCTTTGCGGTGCTCACGCTTGTTGGCCGGTTTCACGTAGCCGCCGAAATATCCGCCGTCGATCTCCGCGACCTTGCCCTCTCCGCCGACGACACGGCCGCGCAACTCGGCTGCCATGGCTTCACGCAACTTGTGCGCCAGCACGAACGCCGCCTTGTAGGACGTGCCCAGGTCGCGGGACAGGGCCAACATGCTCTTGCCCTTCACTTCGTTGCAGAAGATCGCGATGGCAGCCAGGTAACCGCGAAGCGGGAGCTTGTGCGAGCCGAACAGCGTCCCCGACGTGATCGAGAAATCCTTGCAGCACGCCTTGCAACGAAAGCGAAGATTGCCCTTCGGCCGGCGGGCTTCGTAGGCATCGAGGCCGCCACAGTGCGGGCAAACCGGGGCGCCGGCCGTGTCGGGCCAACGGACTTGGCGGAACGTGGCTTCGGCCTCGGCATCCGTCATACGGAGCACGGACGCCAGCGTGAGCGTCTTGGCTTCGCGAGACAGTAAGAAATGCTGGGCCATCCGCCGTCAACCTTTTTAGCTTAGGTTGACTATATTGGCTGATATGGCTCATGTCAACTAAAATAGCTGATCCTTGCCAAAATAGTTTTCATCGGCTATATGACTTCTATGGCGCCGTCACCCGAACAAGTCCGCGCTGCGCGCGGCTGGCTAGGCTGGTCCCAGCAGGAGTTGGCCAGGCGAGCCATCGTTGGCCTGAGCACGATCAAAGATTTTGAAAATGGTAGCCGGACGCCGATTGCCAACAATTTAGGGGCAATCCAGCGGGCCTTAGAAGATGCCGGCGTAGAGCTTGTTTTCGATCCGAAGGGCAAGCCAAAGGGCGTCAACGTTCGCCCCCCTCGGCGCTAGGGGCGATTCTCAAGATTCGAGAAGAACCACTAAACCAGCCCAATTATAGCTATTAACATTTCTTGCAGACCTTGGCGGCGCCAAGGTCGCAAAAAAGAAACCCGCGCCCCCCGAGCGTGAGTCGTCCACTATCGCGTTCGCTTACCGAGACCTGGAACTCGGCATCACGGTTGCACAGGCGATCTTGAACGCAGGCGCAGTTCCGTTGACCACGGAACAGTTGGCCGGCGTGATGAACCACGAAGCGCGCGGCGGCGCGTTTGTGATGAAAGTCGCGACCGCTCGAATTTTCGGGCTCATCAGCAACGCCCAGGGCAAGTATGAACTGACCGATATAGGCTTCGGGATTGTGGACAAGGACGAAAAGAGGCAACGGGCGGCGCGCAAGGATGCGTTCTTGAGCGTGCCCCTCTATCGGAAGATCTACGACGAGTTCAAAGGAAAGCAACTTCCGCCCCGACCGCAGGGGTTGGAAAACGCTTTCATCAAGTTTGGCGTTGCTGTCAAACAAAAGACTGCGGCACGGCTCGCGTTCGACAAGTCCGCGCAGCAGGCAGGTTTTTTTGCGACCGGCAACGATCGCCTGATTGAGCCGATCATTGCCGGCGCGCCGATGACCGCTCGCGCAACTCCGGCGGAAGATGCGGTCGCCGGCAATGGTGCCGCTACTGGGCGTTCTGCGGCCAAGGTCGCGGACGTAGACGCGGGCGGTCGGCATCCATTCATTCAAGGCTTGCTGGACACGCTGCCCGAGCCGGGTACGAATTGGACCGTTGAAGGTCGCGCCAAGTGGCTTAGCGCGGCAAACAACATCTTCGACCTGATCTACCATGGTACGGGTGAGATCGAGATCGTTGCGAAGCCCGCCCCTGACAAGCAGTAAGCAAAACGGCCCGGCGGTGGGGCCGGGCCGTCTACACCCCTGGAGGGGTGGCAGAGTCTGGCTGATTGCAACCGTCTTAAAAACGGTACGGGCGCTCGCACCGCCCGCGCGGGTTCAAATCCCGTCCCCTCCGCTTTACCACGTTACGGTGGCCGGTGGTAGCTTCGGGCCGCACCAAAACGCGCCCGGCCGCCAAATGGACCAAGCAAGCGTTACACTTTGGCTGAGCATCATCGGCGCCATTACTGCCGTTATCCTTGCTACGATCCGAATCTACGAGTTTTTTTCAGCGCGGCGAATCCGTTTCAGGGTGAGTACCACCCTGATCTCTGATCCGGGTATGGGGAACACGATCCTACTGCTAAACGCCTCCAGCTTACCTGCTCACATTCACTCCTTTGACCTTGCGTGGGTTGAGAAGCGCAAGGTGCTCGGATTGAATGTTCCGATGACCAGGAAGGTGGTCAAGGACGAGTCCCCGATTGAGCCTTGGGACGTGTATAACCTGACCATCCCGCCGCACGGCTCGCATAAATTTGTGTTCAGGGAAGCTGACCATTTCGACTGGGGCAAAAACCTAAAGCAGGCAATCTACCTGCGACTGTATGTCATCGGCAGGGAAACCCCCATTTGGCTATGGATCACTGGCCCGTCAGAGTAAGGCTGGTGGCGTTTGCGCCATAATACCGCGCGGGCCGACGTTCTCGCTGCGGATCAGGCGCAGCCAGTCGAGCCGCTGCTCGTCGGTCAAGCGGACGCCCGTGCCTTGCTTTGCTTTCACCACATCGGCTCGGATCGAACGGGGCGCGCCTCCAAGGCCGGCGGCCAAGCACCACCTTAGCCTGAAACACGGCCTGTTGAAGCGCCGCTCGGAGCCTCGAGCCTCGGCTGCACGGACCGCCGGCTGGCCGATCTTGCTTTCGGTGCCGTTGACCATTGTCACGCCCGAAAGTCGGCATCGAGCATGGTGCTTGAGCAAAGACATCCCGGGCCGCCATCGCAACTGCGCTTGCCATTGATCGACAAGACAAGCGCGCTTGCGGGCGCTTCAACTTGCTTCCTGTGCGGAGTTCTCAACACGATCGGCCAATAGGAGACACAACCGCAAGGCCCGGCTATAGGGCGCACTATTCCTTAGCTTGCGAACAGGTCCGTCGCGCCAGGTTTGAGCACGACGTAGCAGCGCCGCCATGGCGCGTCATCGATCAGGCGCCATTTATGGCCGCTGCCGGCGCTGTCAGTCGCCACGAGGACGTCGCCGGGCCTTA
>Ga0075421_100000032_pt1 | contig 101468 bp, 105 predicted proteins | sample SoiMetdeltSBSDD5_FD_75292 | JGI IMG/M metagenome (GOLD analysis project Ga0075421, IMG submission 75292) | Bulk soil microbial communities from a Populus tree surrounding site in Tennessee, USA - Soil MetaG P. deltoides SBSDD5 | ecosystem: Environmental > Terrestrial > Soil > Tree plantation... | reverse complement strand
CAGGATCCTCAAGGGCGCCAAGCCGGCCGACCTCCCCGTCGAGCGGCCCACGAAGTTCGAGTTGGTTATCAATCTGAAGACTGCCAAGGCGCTCGGCCTCACGATCCCGCCGTCGCTGCTCGCGCGGGCGGATCAGGTCATTGAATAGGCGCCCCGGCCGCCTGCCCTTTCTGCTCCCCTACGTCCGCATCGAACTCCTCATCCGCACGATGCTGACGGAGACGTGGGCCCCCGAGGCGTGGCCAGTGGGAAGCAGGAGTTCGTCAAGGTGATGAAGCTGCGCCGTTGCATTTGCGCGGGCCGGCTGGTCGAACTAATCGACTCGTCTTGTCCCCGATTAGGATTGGATGACTCTCACGCCGCGTGCGATGAGCCACTCGTGTACCTGCTCCCAGGCACCAGGAGCGTCCCTCTGCCAGCGGGCGATCGCCTCCGGCGGCACTGCGACAGTGTCCAGCTGGCCCTGATGAACTCGGCTCACGAGCTTCGCCAAGTCGGTTCGGGTGTTGCGAAGCTCTAGCAGTAGTTCTTCGGTCGCCGCGTCCAATCGTTCGCCGAGCCGCTACGCTTCGCAAACATCGTGAGCCGTCGCAGGGCCGCCTCCGGGCTGGCACCGAAGCCACGAGAGCCGCGGCACCAGACAAGGCGCGAATCGCTGAGTATGGGGAAATCTAGATACTGCGATGTGGTCGATCAATCCGCCGACAGGAGGATTTTTGTCTATCGTTGGGTAGACGAGGATCCGGTGGGATGCCATCGCGCGAACAAGAGGCCGTCATGATCGTCGACTACTATCGTGACCACCGCATCGACGTGAACGCCGTCCAGGCTGACGGCCGCTGGAACGCCGAGGTCGCAAAACGTCGATTGGACGGTGACGAACATTCCGGACCAGGGATTACCTCTTAGTACGGTCCGGGAAGAAGACCGGCCCAGCCGCCGAACACGTTCCGCAGCGGCCCTCCACCGTGCGCGCCGAGAGAGCATCGAGCTCGCGAATAACATCGCTGGCGCGGTCGCGTGTATGCCTCACGAGGCAGTCCAGGCACCATGCGCCGGGCCGCGCCTTCATTACGTCAGCGACGGAAGACGTCATAACCAGACAGTCTTCACCACCGTCGGCCGGAATGTCAGTGGACCTTCGTCCAATGCCGAGCGCCCGACCTGCTTCAGCACGGTCTTCGAAAACTCGCGAAGGCGCTAAACGTCAGCGTGGCGGATCTCGTGGAGTAGAAGACCATCGAAGCGTCAGACATCACGCGGTATCTGAAAGGAGGCGACGGATGGAAACAGCCACCGCAACAGTGACGCCTCCGAAACGGCGTCGCGCGAGCCGCGCGCGACGCGGAACCGGGATGCTCTACCAGCTACGCCGCCGCGACGGCACCCTCGCGCCGACGTGGTGGACGAAGCTCCACGTCAACGGCCGCCCCGTGCGCGAGTCCACAGGCACGACCGACCGAGACGCGGCCGAGGGCGTGCTCCGCGATCGGCTGGAGCGCGCGAGTCAGGGGCTTGTCATCGTTCGGCTCAACAACGTGCGGTTCGACGAGCTGGCCGACGACCTCAAGGCGCATTACGAGACGACAGGCACGCGCGACGTGAGGGAGGCCGACAAGCGCCTCAAGCCGCTGCGCCGATTCTTCGCGGGCTGGCGCGCGGCGAAGATCGACGGCGCAGGATTCGATCGCTACGTGGCGAAGCGGCAGGCCGCCGGCACCGCGAACGGCACCATCAACCGCGAGCGATCGGTGCTCCTAAAGATGCTTCGCCTGGCCCCCTGGAGCGCGGCAAGCTGGCGCGGCTGCCCGTCATTCGCGGGCTCAAGGAACCGGCGCCACGGTCAGGATTCTTCGAAGCCGATCAATACGCCGCCGTGCGTCGGCATTTGTCCGCGATCTCCAGACCGCATGCGACGTCTCGTATACGTTCGGCTGGCGGATGCAGTCCGAGGTGCTGACCTTGGAGCGGCGCCATGTTGACCTCGCCAGCGCTCGGCTCACGCTGGCCGCCGGTGAGACGAAGAACGGCGAGGGCCGCGAGGTGTTCCTTACGCCGCCGCTCAAGGCCGCCCTGGCGGCGCAGCTCGAGCGTGTGGATGCGCTGCAGAAGCGGCCTGCGCGGGAGCAGCCGCTCGCTCGCGTGATCCCGTTCGTGTTCCCGCACCTGACCGGCCGGCACGAGGGGCAGCGGCGCCGCGACTTCCGCAAGGCGTGACTCACTGCGTGCAAGCGGGCCGGCGTCGCGGGCCGTCTCCGTCACGATCTGCGGCGGACGGCGGTCCGAAACCTCGTGCGCGCCGGGGTCCCCGAGTGCGTGTCGATGGAGCTAAACCGGTCACAAGACGCGCAGCGTGTTCGATCGGTACGACATCGTAAGCGACGCCGACAAGCGGGCGGCCGCGGAACGCCTTTCGGGCATGTTTTCGGGCAAGACGGCGGGTCATCCGGTAGAATCCTGTGCGCTAACTGCTCGGCATTCCTTAGGATCGGCGGTGTAGCTCAGCGGCAGAGCAGGGGTCTCATAAGCCCCGTGTCGGAGGTTCAATTCCTCCCACCGCCACCAACCCTTCCGGCCGGCGTCAGCACGTAAATCTACGAACTTTGGCGGGCCTCGGGATAGAGTGGGACGGTGAGCCGCTCCGAGGGCGTCGCGAACATCCGGAAGAGCCTTCCCGATTTCTCGGATCTCACCGTTCTGATCGTCGAAGACGATACGGATAGTCGGGAGCTGCTGCGTGAGGTGTTGCAGGCGTGCGGGGCGATGGTGCTCGAGGCGGACAACACCCGCACGGCAAGGGAGTGTGTCAGCACGCTGAAGACCAACCTGATCGTCACCGATCTCGCATTGCCGGGTGACGACGGCGCGTCGTTTCTCAGGTGGCTTCGAGAACAGCCGCGCGATCGGGGCGGCACACTTCCGGTCATCGCCGTGACCGCGTACTCGAACGACTTCCCGCCGACCGAGGTCGCCGGCTGGGCGGCGTACTTCAAGAAGCCGCTCAACATCGATGAGTTCGTCAGCACGATCGCCGCGATCCTCAAGCGGACCAGCGGGCGCCAGGCGTAATTCGCGCAGGCTGCTACGCGGACACGCTACCGCACTCCTCGATCCACACGTAGTAGCAGCGCCGATGAACACGAAGCCTCGCCCCGGACGAGAGGTCGACCTCGAACTCCGTTTCGGTCGGCCCGATGCAATCCGTGCAGATCGCGCACCGGCTGCCGCTGCCGGAGCCGGCCCACAATTTTCCGTCGACTCCATCGCACGGGACTTCCCCGGTTTCGTTGAGCCGTCGGATTCGAGCGCGCAATTGCAGTTCGTTCATGCTGTCCTTTCGCGTCGTTGAGGCGCACACGACCCAGCACTCTACAACGCGCGCGCGCAGGTGTCACGTGGAGGCACCTGGCATTACGGTTGCGACCGTCCTCTCGGCCGCGCCTCACCGCGCTCCGGCCGCCGATTGGAAAACTTTCAGATCAGCCCGACGTTACGTCGTACCCTAGAGCGTGGAGGAGGGGCGACCATGCGAAAGGGCCTGAGACTGTTGGTGGCCGTACTGCTCGTCGCGTCGACGACGTTCCTCACCGAGCCTGCGCACGCGGAGTCCGCGGCGCAGGAAGCCGCGTACGGCGCGGGCAGTGTGTTCTCGACGCTGCTCTACGCGCCGTTCAAGACCACGTTCTGCGTCCTGGGCGGGGTGACGAGCGTGTTCACGCTCCCCTTTGGCGGGACGGACACCGCTGGGAAAGTCGCCACCGCGGCGTGCGGCGGCACGTGGTTGATCACGCCCGACACCCTCAAGGGCAAAGAGCGCGTCCACTTCATCGGCGAGCAAAAGCGCTGACATCGTTCTGCTACACTCCACGGCCGTGAGCTCCGCCGACATCCTCGTGCAGCACGACGGCGCCATCGCCACGGTCGTGTTCAATCGTCCCCGGACGCGCAACGCCATCAGCTACGCGATGTGGATCGAGATCGCGCGCGTCACCGAGGGGCTCGTCAAGGACGACTCCGTGCGCGCGATCGTCTTTCGCGGCGCCGGCACCGTGGCGTTCGCCTCGGGCGCGGACATCTCAGAGTTCCAGGAGCAGCGAAAAGACGCCGAGTCCTCTCAACGCTATGGCGACGCCACGGCGGCCGCCTACGCGGCGATCCGCGAATGCCCGAAGCCGACCGTCGCGATGATCTACGGTTTCTGCATGGGCGGCGCGATGGGCATCGCCATGGGCTGTGATCTGCGCTTCGCCGCCGAGGGAAGCAAGTACGGTATTCCGGCCGCGAAGCTCAGCATCGTCTATCCGCCGGAGGCGATCGGACAGCTCGTGGATCTCGTGGGACCGGCCTACGCCAAGGACATCTTGTTCTCTGCGCGGACCGTGGGCGACCGCGAAGCGCTCGCCATCGGCCTCATCCAGCGCCTGGTGCCGGAGGCGGAGCTGGAGCGGACGACGTACGACTATCTGAGGCTGGTGACCGAGAACGCGCCTCTGTCGGTGCGCGGTAGCAAGCAGTCGATCCAGTTCTATCTCGCCGGCTATACCGAGGAGCGCCGCTCGCGGCTGCGCGAGCTGTCGCGCGAGGCGGCGGCGAGCGAAGACTACAAGGAGGGCACGCGGGCGTTTCTCGAGAAGCGTCCGCCGAAGTTCCAGGGCCGCTAAGCCGGGTGCGGTTCGAGTTCCTCAGCTCGACGCCGCCCAGCCCGACCGAAGGCAGCGGCACCTGGGTCGCCATCGACGGCGTGGTGGGCGGGCTCCGGCGCCTCGGTCACATCGCCGCGCTTCGGCCGATCACCTCGCGGAGCGGCTTCCACACCCTCGACCGGTGGCGCTACAACCGCGAGGTCGTTCGCGAGCCGCCGAACGCCGACGTCGTGATCGGTGTCGATCTGGACGGCTATCGCTGGGCCCTCCGGCGGCCGCGTGGGGTCCGGTACGCCGTGATGCTGAAAGGAATCATCGCCGACGAGCTGCGCAACGAGCGCGGGCTCGTGCGCGCGCTCCTGACGCTGCAGGCGCGCTGGGAGCGCACCAACGTCCACCGCGCCCAACGCGTGATCGTGCCGAGCCGCTACTCGGCGGGCGTCGCGCACGACGTCTATGACATCCCGCTCGAGCGGATCGGCGTCGTGCCGGAGCCGATCGACCTCGCCGAATGGCGCCGCCGTTTTGCCGGCGCCCCCCGCCGCCGCGGCGGCCCGCCGACGGTGCTGTCGGTCGCACGGATGTACCCTCGAAAGCGCCTGGAGGACCTCCTGGTCGCCACGGGGAGGCTCCGATCGCGAATCCCGGACGTGCGCGTGCGCATCGTAGGAGCCGGGCCGGAGTCCGTCCGGCTGAGGACGCTCACCACCAGCCTGGAGCTGACGGACGTCGTGACGTTCCTCGGCGAGATCAGCCGCTCGGCCCTGGCCGTAGAATATGTGGGAGCGGATTGCTTCTGCCTGCCGACCGTCCAAGAAGGTTTTGGGCTCGTGTTCGCGGAAGCGATGGCGGCAGGGCTGCCGATCGTCGCCTGCCGCGCGGGGGCCGTCCCTGAAGTCGTGCTGGATGGCCGCACCGGGCTGCTGGTGAGTCAGCGGGACCCGGAAGAGCTGGCGAAGGCCATGGAGACACTGTTGACGAGTACTGCATTGCGCGCTGAGCTGAGCGCCGCCGGGCGCCACCGCGTCGAAGAGTTCGACCTCGACCGCGTGGCGGCGCGCCTTGTGGATGAGCTGCCTCCGGCGTCAGGGGCAGGCGCGTGAGCGGCCGCGCGCGATCGACGCGGCGGTTTTCCTTCGCCGCCGGCCATCGCTACTGGGTGGACGCCTGGTCGCCGGCGGAGAACGAGCGGAAGTTCGGACGGCTCACCGTGCCGCACGGCCACAACTACACGCTCGACGTCACGGTTCAGGGGCCGATCGACGAGCGCACCGGTATGGTGATCGATCTCGGCGAGCTCAAGCGTATCGTCACCGAGACCGTTGTGGACCGCTTCGATCACGCCGACCTGAACGCCGACGCGCTGTTTCGCGATCGTGTGCCGACGACCGAGAATATCGCACTCGCCGTGTGGGACCTGCTCGCGCCCAAGCTCGGCCCCGACCGGCTGGCTGCCGTACGGGTCTGGGAGGATGCGACGCTCTTCGTGGACTACTATGGCTCGTAGCGTCGAGATCACGCGCGTCTATCATTTCAGCGCCGCGCACCAGCTGGCGAGCGCCGCGCTGTCGCCGGCGGACAACGCGGCACTCTACGGCGCCTGCCACCGTCCACACGGCCACAATTATTATCTCGAGGTCACCGTCGCCGGAGCGCCGGATGCGCGCACCGGCATGGCGGTGGATCTCGAGGCGCTCGACGATCACGTGCGGCGCGCGGTGCTCGACCAGGTTGATCACGCGAGGCTCGAGGATGCGCCGGCGCTGACCGGCGTGATCACCACCGGCGAGAGCCTCGCTCGCGCCTTCTGGCGCACGCTGGCGGGCGGGCTGCCGACGGGCCGGCTGTCGTGCATCACGGTGGTCGAGACGGCGAAGAATCGATTCGAATACCGGGGTGAAGACGGATGATCGGCAACCACATCGAACAAATCCTGAAGGAGCTGGGCGAGGACGTGCATCGTGAGGGCCTCGTCAAGACGCCCGAGCGCGTCGAAGCGGCTCTGCGTTATCTCACGTCCGGCTACGAGAAGAAGGTCGAAGACGTGCTCAACGGCGCCCTCTTCGTCGAGAATTACGACGAGATGGTCGTCGTCAAAGATATCGACTTCGCCAGTTTGTGCGAGCATCACCTCCTCGTCTTCATCGGCAAGTGCCACGTGGCGTACATGCCAAAGAAGAAGATCGTTGGCCTCTCGAAGATCCCACGGCTGGTCGACATGTTCGCCAAGCGGCTGCAAGTCCAGGAGCGGCTCACCACGCAGATCGCGAGCGCGCTCAATGACGCGCTCGAGCCGCGTGGTGTCGCGGTGGTGATGGAAGCCATCCACACGTGTATGCTCGTGCGCGGCGTCGAAAAGCAGAACTCGAAAGCGGTGACGTCCGCGATGCTTGGCGCGTTCCGTGACCGGCCGGAGACGCGCGCGGAGTTCATGGAGCTGATCAAGTCGGGCCGAGGATTGCAGATATGAACGCACTCGAGGGAAAGACAGCGATCGTCACGGGCGCTGGCCGCGGCATCGGCCGCGCCATCGCGGTCGCCTTCGCGGCCGAAGGCGCGGCCGTCGTGCTGGCCTCGCGATCTCGCGCGGACCTGGCTGACGTCGCGGGCGCGATCCGCGCCGCGGGCGGGGGCCGGGCGCTCGCGATTCCGACCGATGTCACCAACGACGGCGCCGTCGAAGCGCTCGTCGAGCAGACGGCGGCCGACCTGGGGCGTGTGGACATTCTCGTTACCGCGGCCGGCACCGCGGCGTTCGCCGCGCTGGCCGACACCAAGCCCGCGGATTGGGACACGATGCTCTCCGTCAACCTGCGCGCGGCCATGGTCTGTTGCCGTGCGGTGATCCCGCCGATGCTGCGCCAGGCCTCAGGCACGATCATCAACGTCGCGTCGATCGCCGCCAAGCGCGCGCTGCCCGGCTCGGCCGTGTACACGGCGACGAAAGCGGGACTCTTCGGCTTCAGCCGCGTGCTCGCCGAGGAGCTGCGCAATACGGGGGTGCGCGTCGGCGTGCTGATGCCGGGAGCCGTTGACACACCGTTGTGGGATGCGCTCGGGGGCTCGCCGCCGCGCGAGAAAATGCTGCGCCCCGAGGACGTCGCGCGCGCTGCCGTGCTGATGGCCGCGCTGCCGCCGCACGCGGTCCTCGAAGAGCTCACGCTGCTGCCGGCGGGTGGCATCCTGTGATACGATGACAACGACGACGGAGGGCAAAAGCGCCTTGTTTTACTGGAGGATCGAATGATCACCATGACCGAGACAGCCGCCAAGAAGGTTTCCGAGCTCCGGCTCGAGGAGGGCAAGCCCGAGTGGGGCCTGCGCATCCGCATCGTTGGAGGCGGCTGCTCCGGGATGTCCTACGAGCTCGGCTGGGAAGACCAGCAGCAGACCGACGACAGCGTCGTCGAAGCGGCGCAGGGTATCAAGGTGTACATCGACAAGCACAGCGCGCCCTACCTGACCGGCAGCGAGATCGATTTCGTGCAGAACGACATGATGGGTGCCGGGTTCGCCATCAAGAATCCCAACGTCAAGTCGTCCTGCGGCTGCGGTCAGTCCCACCGCTTCTAAGTCGCATCACGTGCGGATCCGCGTCCGTCTCTTCGCCCGCTACCGAGAGGCTACCGGGCAGGAGCGGCTGGACGTGGACGTCCCCGAGGGCGGCACGGTCGAATCCGCGTGGAAGGCGATCATCGCCCGGCATCCCGATCTCGCTCGGTACCGGGCCTACACGTTGTTCGCCGTCGGTCACGATTACGTCGAGCCCGACCATTGTCTCGGCCCCGACGACGAGCTGTGCTTGTTCCCGCCGGTGAGTGGCGGTGCGAGCTGAGCCGGTGCCTCCGGCGAGGCGAGCGGACATCTTCTCGGTGGTCGACCGGCCGCTCTCGCCCGATGAGATCGCCGCGCAGGTAGACGATGCCGGCGCCGGCGGCGTCGTCATCTTCTCCGGCGTCGTTCGCAACCAGACCGACGGCCGACCCGTGAAGTTCCTCGAATACGAGGCGCACGGCCCGATGGCCGAGGCGAAGATGCGCGAGATCGGCCTCGCCATCCGTGCGCGGTGGTCCGGTGTGCGCCGCGTGGCGATGCTCCACCGCGTCGGCCGGCTCGAGATCGGCGAGGCGTCCGTCCTCATCGCCGTCTCCGCCGCCCACCGCGGCGATGCGTTCGAGGCCTGCCGGTACGCGATCGACACGCTGAAGCGAACCGTCCCCGTGTGGAAGAAAGAGCACTTCGAGGACGGCGAGGTGTGGGTGGGCCTGCAGGGCGGCTGAGCCGTGGACCTGGTCCACGCTGCCGCGCGCACCATCCGCCGCCACGCGATGCTCGCGGGCGGCGAGACCGTTGTGGTCGGCGTCTCCGGCGGCGCCGATTCGGTCGCGCTCCTCCACGTGCTCCTGCGGCTGGCGCCTGCTCTGACGCTGCGGCTCCATGTGGTGCACGTCGACCACGGCCTGCGTCCCGACTCCGCGCGTGACGGCGAATTCGTTCAGAAACTCGGCGCCCGATTCGGCATGCCGGTCGACGTCGTGCGCGTCCGCGTCACGGGCGGCTCGGTCGAGGCCGCTGCACGGACCGCGCGCCACGGCGTGCTCGAGGCGGAGGCGGATCGGGTCGGGGCGGCGCGGATCGCGTTGGGCCACACGGCCGACGACCAGGCCGAGACGCTCATCATGCGGGTGCTCGAGGGGACCGGCGTCCGCGGTCTGGCTGGGATTCCGGCCGTGCGCGGTCGGCTGATCCGTCCGCTCCTCGAGAGTCGTCATTGCGACGCGATCGAGACGTTGACCGCGGCGGGCCTGCCGTGGCTCGAGGACCCGTCGAACCGCGAGGTCCGCTTCTTCCGGAATCGCGTGCGCCACTCGATCATGCCGCGCCTCAGCGAGGCGGCCGGCGGCGACGTCGTTGCGCATCTCGGGCGTCTGGCCCGTCGCGCGCGCGAAGCGATCGACGCCCTCGACCGCGTGGCCGCCGCGGAGCTCGAGCGGCTCGTCCGCGCCGCCGACGGCGCGCTCGTGCTCTCGCGCTCGGCGCTCTCGGCGCTGCCGCGTCCGATTGCGGCCGAGGTCCTTCGGAGCGCGGCGGCTCGGCTCGGCAGTCGGGCGCCGCTGCGGGCGTGGGGACATCGCGGACTGCGTCGCGTCCTCGCGGACACGCCGCCGCGACGGCCGTTCCGGCTGGGCGGCGTCCTCGTCGAGGTGAGCGGCGATCGCGTGCGCGTCGGCGGCACGCCCGCGCCGGCGCTGGTGCCGCGCGATCTCACCGTGCCCGGACGTGTGGAGCTGCCGGAGATCGGCCGCGCGCTCGAGGCCATCGTCGTCGCCGCGACGGACTACGCGGTGCCGCGCGAGCGCGATCGCGTGGCGTTCGATGCCGCCGGCCTGCCGACACGCCTGGTCGTCCGTCCGCGCCGGCGCGGCGACCGGTTCCGGCCGTTCGGCGGCGGTGATCGTCGATTGAAGTCTTTTCTCATCGATGCGAAGGTGGCGCGCTGGGAGCGCGACCGGCTGCCGCTCGTCGATGCGGGGCACGACATCGTTTGGGTCGCCGGTTTGCGGCGCGGGGCCGCCGCTCCCGTCACGCCTCGCACCAGCTCGGTGGTCGAGCTGAGGCTCGTGCCGCTGGCGTGACTTCGGGCGGGGGCGGTAGAATGCGCCCCTCGGATGAAGCTGATCGTCGCCGTCGTCCTCGGCCTCGGGTGCCTGGCCGCGGTCCCCGCGTCGGCGCAGACATCGCCGTCGCCCGCGCGTCCGTCGCGACCCGCGGCCCCCAAGCCGGAATCGTCGTCGCCCGTGCGTCCCGAAGCGCACGCGGTGCTGCGCGCCCTCGAGGACGCCTTCAGCGCTGTTGCCGATCGTGTCACTCCCGCCGTGGTGAATGTCAGCACGGTCGGGCCGAGAGCCTCGACGAACAGCGACGACGACCGCTTCCGCGACTTCTTCGGCGACGAGCTCTACGATCGCTACTTCCGCCGCCGGCCTCGTGAGGACGGCCGCGCCACCGGCTCGGGTGTCATCGTGGATCGGAACGGATACATCTTGACGAACAACCACGTCATCGAGAACGCTCGTGAGATCACCGTGCGACTATCCGACTCGCGGAAGTTTTCGGCGACGCTCGTGGGCCGCGACCCCAAGACCGACCTCGCCGTCCTCAAGGTGGACGCCCCGACCCCGCTGCCGGCGGCCGAGCTCGCGGATTCCGACCGGCTGCGCGTCGGGCAGTGGGCGATCGCGATCGGCAATCCGTTCGGGCTGGACAGAACCGTCACCGTCGGCATCATCTCCGCCACCGCACGCAATCGCGTCGGCGTGGCCACGTACGAGAACTTCATCCAGACCGACGCCTCGATCAATCCGGGCAACTCGGGCGGTCCGCTGCTGAATCTCGACGGCAAGGTCATCGGCATCAACACGGCCATCGTCGCCACCGGGCAGGGCATCGGCTTCTCGATCCCGATCAACGAGGCCAAGGCCGTGATGGCCCAGCTCATCGCGAGAGGCCGGGTGGTGCGCGGCTGGCTCGGCGTCGTCATCCAGGACGTCACCGATGAACTGGCGTCGGCCTTCGGCGTCCGCGAGCGAGACGGGGTCCTTGTCGCCGACGTGATGAAGGGCGGCCCCGCGGAAACGGCGGGCCTGCGTGCCGGCGACATCGTCGTCGAGCTCAACGGCATGCGTATCCGCGAGGTGCCCGATTTGCAGCGACGCGTCGCTGGCGTGGCGCCCGGTGAGCGCGTGCGCGTCGTGGTGCTGCGTGACGGCGCGCGGCAGCCGGTCACGGTGACGATCGCCGAGATGCCGACCGAGGAGCCGCTTGCGGCGCTGGCGGGAGCAGAAGGATTCGGAATGCAGGTCGAGCCGCTCTCGCCCGGCGCCGCGGAGCGCCTCAATCTGTCCGTCTCGCAGGGCGTGCTCGTCGTGGAGGTCGCGGGCGGCGGCCCGGCGGACCGCGCCGGGCTGCGCCGCGGTGACGTGATCCTCGAACTCGGACGGCAGCCGGTCAGCGATGCGCAGAGCTTCGGACAGGCGCTCGCCGCGCTCGCGCCGGGCGAGACGGCGCTGATCTACGTGCACCGTTCGGCTGACGGCGGCAATCAGTACGTCGTCCTCGACCGCGGGGCGCGGCCGTGAACGCGTTGCTCGGCGATCCCCCGCTCACGACGCGGCGGCGTGGCACCGTGCTGGTCGTCGACGACGAGGAGGGCGTGCGCGCCGCCATCCGCGCCATCCTGGAGCAGACGTGCGAGGTGCTGGAGGCGGAGCACGGTGCGGCGGCGCTCGACATCCTCGCCCAGCGCGAGGTGGATCTGGTCATGCTGGATCAGCGCATGCCCGGCGAGTCCGGCGTCGACGTCCTGCCCCGCGTCAAGGCGCTCGATCCTCAAGTCGTCGTGGTGATCGCCACCGCCGTGCGCGACGTGCGCACCGCGGTGGAAGCGCTCAAGCGCGGCGCCTATGACTACCTCATCAAGCCGTTCGAGGTGGACGAGATCATCGGTCTCGCCGACCGGGTCATCGAAAAGCGCGACCTCGAGCGCGAGGTCCTCTCGCTGCGCTCGGCGCTCGCGGGCGGCAGCGTGGAGGCCGTCGGCTTCGAGGGATTGGTCGGGCGTCATCCCGAGATGGCGCGCCTGTATCAACTGATCACCCAGATCGCGCCGACGCCGACCACCGTGCTGATCACCGGCGAGAGCGGCACGGGCAAGGAGCTCGTCGCCCGCGCCATCCATCGCCGCAGCGACCGACGCAATGCGCCGTTCGTCGCGGTCAACGTCGCCGCCATCCCCGAGACGCTCGTGGAGTCCGAGCTGTTCGGTCACGAGCGCGGCGCGTTCACCGGCGCTCACGCGCGCCGCATCGGGCGGTTCGAGCTCGCGCACGGCGGCACGGTCTTCCTGGACGAGATCGGCTCGTTGCGTCTCGATCTGCAGTCCAAGCTGCTCCGAGTGCTGCAGGAGCGGGAGATCGAGCGTGTCGGCGGCCAGCGGCCGGTTCCCGTGGACGTGCGCGTGCTCGCCGCCACGAACGCCAACCTCCGCGCGGCCATGCGCGAGCGGACGTTCCGCGACGATCTCTTCTATCGGCTCAACGTCGTCCCGCTGCACCTGCCGCCCCTGCGCGAGCGCTACCAGGACATCCCGTATCTCGTGGAGCACTTCGTCCGCAAGGCTGCGCGCGAGTGCCGTCGTGACGTGCGCGGCGTGTCGGCCGGCGCGCTGGAGGTGCTCGCGCGCTACGACTGGCCGGGGAATGTTCGCGAGCTCGAGAACGTCATCCACCGCGCGGTCGTGCTCGCCACGAGCCCGGTGCTGCACCTGCAAGACATCCCGCTCGACGTCGCCATCCCGGAGACCGGCGCGCGACTCACGGAGGACGACGGGCTGCCGCTGCGCGAGGCGTGCGATCGATTCGAGCGACAGTACGTGTTGCGCGTGCTCGAGCGCGTGCAATGGAACGTCAGCCGCGCCGCGCGCCTGCTCGGCGTGCACCGCAACACGGTGCTCGCGAAGCTCACGGCGTGGGGCGTGCAGCGGCCGAGCGGCGGCGCCGAGGGCCGCAGCGCCTCGATCTAGCCGCGCTCGACAGTCACGCAGCCTTCAGGCGGCCCAGCGCAGCGCATGAAACGCGAGCAATAGGCGCAGGCTCTCTCTGGCGGCGCGCCACAGCGAGCCGGGCGTCGCCTCGACGTGACTCACCGTGTGCAGCAGCACGACGTCGGTTTTCGCCGGCCGCGCCGCCGCGAGCCGCAGGCTCTCCGTGTAGGGGACGGCGCGGTCCGCATAGCCGTGCACGAGGATCACCCGCGCGCGCACCTCGGGCATCGCACGTGCCGGGGAGAGCCGCTCGAGCAGGCCGCGCGTCGAGGGCGGCAGGTCCGACAGCGCACGTTCGACGCCCGCGATATCGCCGGCGGCGAGCGCCGCGCGTGTCGGCGCATCGACGAGGTCGGCGTTGGCCTCGACGAACGCGCGAACGAGTGCGGGATCGTGAGGCACCCGCCCGGAGATGCCGCCGAAGTCGAACGCTCCGGTGAGCCAGAAGCGCAGCGTCTCCGCGGCCGACGCGTGTGGCCCCAGCGCCAGCAGCACCCGGACACGGTCGCGCACCGACGCATCGGCCGCCGCCGCGAACGCCGGCGCAGCGCCGATGCTCACGCTCACGATCGCCCACGGGACCGGCCGCGTCGCGAGCGCCTGCACGACCGGCGCCGCGTCGTCGGGTCGCAGGCGCCCGCGCGTGAGACCGGGCAGCGTGGGCACGACGACGTCGAAGCCCGCGCGCGCGAGCAGCCGTGCTGCGCGCGCCAGGCGCGGGTCGTCCTTGCCCTCGGGCGCGTAGCCGTGCACCAGCACCAACGGCGGCGCCACGCCGAGGGCGGCGCCGGTGAAGCGATCGACCGACGGACCCAGCGACACGCGGCGGGGCGTCGGCGTCACCGCGTCCAGCGCGGGCAGCGCGCCGTCGGTCAGGAATTCGGTCAGAAAGGCCGCGGAGAGGACGAGCGAGACAGCGCCCGGAGCAACCGGAGCGGCGAGGACGAGGGCGAAGGCGAGAGCGGCGAGTCGGCCGGCTACTTCCGGTTGACGCACTTCACGAGGCGCCACCCGTTGAACATGTTGACCTGATGTATGACCTCGGGCGTGAGCCCGACCTGCTCGAGCAGCGGCTTCAGCGCGAGGTTGGACTTCCATCCGAGCCGCGTGCACACCGGCGCCACCATGTCCTCGAGCCAGCCGGTGAGGCGCCGCTCACTGCGGAAATGATTCAGGATCACCAGCGTGCCGCCCGGCTTCACCACGCGACGCATCTCGCGGAGGACGGCGACGGGATCGGGCACGGCGGAGATCGTGTACGTCGCCAGCGCTTTGTCGAACTCGTTGTCGCCGAAGTCCATGGACGTCGCATCCATGACTTTCAGCGTGACGTTGGGCATGGCCAGGCTCTGCACGCGCTCGACGGCCTTGTCGAGCATCTCGCCGGACAGATCGATGCCCGTCAGACGGCAGTCCGGCGGATAGAGCGGCAGATTGAGCCCGGTGCCGATGCCGACTTCGAGGACGGTGTCCCCCGGCGCTAGCGCGCACTGCTTGATGGCCGCCGATCGTCCTGGTGCGAAGATCCAGTCGAAGATGAAATCGTACACGGGCGCGTACAGCTCATACGCCCGCTGGACCTGCCTCTTTTCCAACGCTACGTCCACGCGAGCCCTCCCGGCGTTGTTCATTCGAGGCCGGCCGCGCGGAGGGTGGCGAGCCCTCCGATTTTCCAGCGCATTCTAACCGCTCGATCTGCCATTGCCAAGCGGAGCGTACGGTGCAATCGACAGGCCGTCAGCCACTTGCTCGCAACGCCCGAGTGAACCGCGCGACGATCACGCGAGCGAGCGCCTCCGGCGCGGCGTCACCCTCGCGAGCGCGCCAGTCGCGCAGCCGAATGACCGCTTTCGCCATCGATCGGTGACCGCCCGCGGAGCCGAGGTCGGCGAACGCGTGGCGCACGACGTCGCCGGCGGCGCGCACCCAGCCGACGTTGCGGACGGAGATGTGCAGCTCGCCGTGCACCGTGCCGGAGACGACCGACCACTCCGCGCCCTCGACCTGCAGGAAGAAGTCGGCGAACTGCGCGACGAGCTCGGGATAGGCGACGACGCCGAGGTGCGAGAACACGACGCCGTGCTGCACGTGACGACCGGCGATGCCGCGCGCCAGCACGTCGAGGGCCTCGTTGGGCAGATCGGGCCGCTCGATGCGGCGCAACGCGCTGTGATTGGCGAGCGCGTGCACGAAGGCGAACGCCTCCAGGTCGGCGCGCGTGGCGCCGCGCTCCAGGTGCTGCGTGTCGGCCTTGATGCCGTAGAGCAGTGCGGTGGCCAGACGCTGGGTGACGCGCGCCTCGATCGCGCGCAAATACTCGGTGAGGATGGTGGCGGTGGCCCCGTAGCCAGGACGAACGTCCTTGACGACCGCGCGCACCGGCGTCTCTTCGGGGTGATGGTCGATGACGAGGTCCACGCGCTCGAACGTTTCCTCGAAAAACGAGGGCTGCGCGTCGACCATGGCGACCATGTCGTACTCCTCCAGCGCGCGCGGCTTGATCTGTTCGACGTCGATCTCGAGGATGCGCGTCATGGCGCGGTTCTCGGGCCGTGTAATGGTGCCGAAGGTCGCGATCGGCGCGGCCGTCTTGTTGCGGCCGAGCACGGCGCGCAGCGCGAGCCCGGAGGCGATGGCGTCGGGGTCGGGATCGTCCTGCATCATGATCAGCACGCGCTCGGCCGGCACAAAGTGGGCGCGGATGCGGTCCACGCGGGCGCGGGTGACCGCGCGCTCGAGCGCGGGCGCGAGGAAGCGCTCCGCCACCGCTGCCATGTCCAGCGAGATCACGCCGTCCGGCTCGCCGCCCGGCACGCGATCCTCGGCGAGCGCCAGAATCGGCGCCTCGGGGGCTGCGCGGCGAATGGCGGCCACGATACGGCCCTGACGGGGACGTGCGACGGCGAGCAGCACGGGCTCGTGGCCGGTGCGGAATGCCCGCCGATAGAGCCCGTCGCGCTCCAGGTCACCGGCCAGGACGTCTCCGCCACGCTGAGCGATCCGTGTGCGGGCCCGGGTGCTCTCGACCAGGTAGAGAGGAGCAAGCCGCGGCTCACCCGAATCGGCCACCAGGCGCCAGAGGAAGTCGTCAGGACAGACGAGGACGCAGCGCATGATCCACCGGGAAGTATGATCCTCCGCGGCGGGTGAACAAGCGGAATTTAGGCGGCTTTCTCCCGGACCTCGCGGACCTGGAACCGATGGCGATCGCCGTTGGTGCCCGCCAGCAGCGTGGGCCGGCGGCCGTGGCGGCCGAAGTACCAAGCCTCATAGCACTCACGATGATAGGTCCCGGTGGTCGCAACGACCTGCGGCGCATACCGGGCGACGAGCATATGGCAACGGCCGCATGGCGGCACGCCCTTCATCGAGATGTCGGACAGTTTTTCGTCTTCCATGACTCCGCTCCGCTGTGAGATCTCGCCCGACCGCGGGGGCGGCGAGCGATCGGCCTTAGTTCAGGCAATCGCGATGCCACACGACAATCACGCATTTTCAAGGGATTGCGGGCGGCGGCAGCGCAGCGTTGCGAGCTACTGTGACCCGGGTGCGTAACCTTTACGAAAAGAACGCCGAAGGGCCCCGATCGGGTCAGGCGACGCGCCGGTCGGTGACCCTCGGGATGCGGGCCAGCTCGTCCAGGAGCAACCCGGCCCACCCGTAGATGTTGTGCTCGCGGACCTGGCGGCGCATGCGGTCCATGCGATCACGTCGCTCCTCGGCGGGCAGCGTGACGGCGCGATGGATGGCCGCGGCCATGTCCTCGACGTCGTACGGGTTCACGAGGAGCGCATCACGAAGGTCGTGCGAGGCGCCGGCGAAGCGGCTCAGGATCAGCACGCCGTCGTCGTCGTCACGAGCGGCCACGAACTCCTTGGCCACGAGGTTCATGCCGTCGTGAAGGGACGTCACCATGCAGAAGTCGGCGAGCCGGTAGAACGCATCGATCTCGCGATGGTCGTGATGGCGCTCCCGGTAGACGATCGGCTGCCAGCCGCGCTCGCTGAGATCGTCGTTGAGCGCGCGCACCATTTCACGCGTCTCCTCCTGGACCGCCTGGTAGCGCGCGATGCGGCTGCGGCTCGGCGAGGCGATCTGGATGAACGTGAGGCGCCCCCGATACTCGGGCCAGCGCTCGAAGAAGCGGCGCAGGGCGCGGATGCGCTCGGGCAGGCCTTTGGTGTAATCCACGCGCTCGACGCCGACGCCGATGAACTCCGCACCGACGCCCAGCCCTGCCAGCATCCCGTCTCGATCGATCGGCTTTTCCCGCACGCCGAGGTCGGGCGCGACGCTGATCGGAAACGGCCGGACGTGCGTCGTGTGCTGACCGCGCACGACGGTGAACCGGTCCCACTCGATGCGCCCCTCGATGGAGCGCTCGACCGTCTCGAGAAAGTTGTTGCAGTAGAACTGCGTGTGGAAGCCGACGAGATCGGCGCCGAGCATGCCGAGCAGGATCTCCTGCTGCCAGGGACAGATGCCGACGGCCTCGAAGTTCGGCCACGGAATGTGCCAGAAGAGCGCCACGCGCGCGTCGGGCCGCGCGTCCTTCACCAGCCGGGGCAGCAGGGCGAAATGGTAATCCTGCACGAGCACGATCGGGTTTTCGATCGACTCCATCTCAGACAGGAGCGTGCGCGCAAACCGCTCGTTGACGGTCTGATAGTGCTCCCAGTCGGCGGCGCGGAACCGCGGGCGCTCGTGCACGATGTGGCAGAGCGGCCACAGACCCTCGTTGGCGAAGCCGTAGTAGTAGCCGGCCTCCTCCTCGTCGCTGAGCCAGACGCGCCGCAACGTGTACGTGGGATCCGACGAGGGCAGCCCGATGCGCTCGCCGACCTCGCGGTCGGCGTTGCCGCTGCCGTGCGCGACCCACACGCCGCCGCACGCCTGCATGATCGGGCCGAGCGCGGTCACCAGACCGCTGGCCGGCTCCTGCTCACGCACGACACGCCCGTCCCGCACGTGGCTGACCGGTTCGCGATTCGAGACGACGAACATGGGGCGGCCGCCGAAGCGCATCTCGACGAACTGCTTGAGACGCTCCTCCGTCCACACGCTCTCGCCGGCCAGGCGCAGCCGCGCCTCCTGCTCGGCGGCGTTCCGCGCGCGGGCGAGTGTCCGCGCGAGTCCCGTGACCTCGCTCGCCAGCGGTCCGAACAGGCTTGCATCCGCGTCTGGCGGCGGCAGCACCGGGCGGCCGGCTTTCATCTGCTTGGTCCACTCCGCGATGCGCGCCATCGGACGCGTCACCGACCAGCGGACCAGCGCCCAGGTGATGCCCGTCACCAGCAGCATCAGCACGCCCATGCGGACGGCCGTGCGTCGCCACAAGTCCCACTCGCCGGCCTCGAGATACTGCGCGTCCAGCAGCACGGCAGCGGCGCCCACCGCACGGTCGTCCTGCTGCACGGGAACCACGTGCACCCAGGTCAGGCGGCCGCCCACGTTGTGGAATCCCGCCACGCTCTCGTTGCGTCGGATCGCCTCGCTCACGAGCGGCGAGAGCGGGCCGAGAAACGGGCGCACGTCAACGGTGGCGCTCAGCACGCCGCCGAACGCGTCGTAGATGGCAAGACCTCGTTCGGGCGTGCCGAAACGCGCGAGCACGCGCTCGTAGCCACCCCGCGCGCCGCGCGTCACCAAGCGCTCGGAGGCCTCGGCCACGGCGGCGCCGACGAGCGAGCCGCGCCGCTTGAGGCTGTCGACCTGCCGCTCGCGCTCTTCGCGCACCTCCAGATACGCGAACCCTGCGGAGACGATGAGCGTCGCGAGCCAGATGCCGCCGAGAAGGCGGACGAGGAAACGCATGCCCCTACGCCCCGAACTTCGTCAGCCTCTGCGCGTTGGCCATCACGAGGGGCATCAGATGATGCGCGGGAATCGTGCCGAGCGTGCCCGTCGCGCACGCCCGCTCGGTGAACGCGGTGACGGGATCAGCGCCGCAGTAACGGCTCCACAGCAGCGCGGGCACCGGCTGCCAGCCGTGGCCGGCGAGCACCGATGGCGTCGCATGGTCGCCCGAGACGACGAGCACGTCGGGGCCGAGCGCGCGCACCTTGGGGACGTGGGTGTCGAAGCGCTCGAGCGCGGCCACCTTCGCATCGAAGTCGCCGTCCTCGCCCGCCTTGTCCGTGTCCTTGTAGTGCACGAAGAAGAAGTCGTAGGCCTCCCAGTGCTCGCCGAGCGTCGCGATCTCGCTCTCGAACGTGCCACCCGTCTTGAGCACGTCCATGCCGACGAGCTTGGCCAGCCCGCGGTACATCGGATACGCGGCGATGGCCGCGGCGCGGAGGCCATAAACGTCGGGAAAGCGCGGCAGCTCTGGCAATTGGTCGAAGCCTCGCAGCAGCACCATGTTGGCCGGTGTCGCGTCGTGCAGCAGTCGGCCCGCGTCCGTCACGAACCGATTGACGAGCTCGGCGGTGGCGCCGGCGGCGGGCTCGAGCGCGTGCACAGGCAGCGGCGGCTTGCCGAGCACCTGCGGATCCGTTTCCGACAAGCGTCCGCTGAGCCGTGGGCCACGCAGCACGAGCACGAAGCGGTGCTCCTTGACCGGCTCGACGAACAGCTCCACACCGGGCAGACGGATCGCGCGCAGCAGCTCGCAGAGCCGCACGCACTCATCGGTCCCGATCCGCCCCGCGCGCCGGTCGCTGATGCGACCCTGCGTGTCGACGGTGCAGAAGTTGCCGCGCGCAGCGACGTCGCCCGCGCGCAGATCGAACTCGATGCCGAGCGACTCCAGCACGCCCCGGCCGACCTGGAAGCGCACGGGGTCGTAGCCGAACAGTCCGAGGTGTCCAGGCCCGCTGCCCGGCGTGATGCCGGGCGCGACGTGCCGTAGCAGGCCGCACGCGGCCTCCGAGGCCAGAGCGCCAAGGTTGGGAATGCGCGCGGTCTCGAGCTCCGAGCGTCCCGTCTCGGGGCGGGGCAGCCCGCCGAGCCCATCGAGGGAGAGCAGCACGATTTTGGTCGTATTGCTCACCACGAGTGGGCGGATGAGTTCGAGCATTGCCCTCAGTGTACCGGAGGCCTACGCCTCCTTGACCGGATTGTCCATCGAGCCCAGCCTGTCGATCTCCACGCGGCATACGTCGCCCGGCTGCAGGAAGACCGGTGTGGGCTTCATGGCGAAGCCCACGCCCGGCGGGGTGCCGGTGGCGATGAGGTCGCCGGGGGACAGCGTCATCAGTCCGGAGAGGTACGACACGAGATAGCGCACGTCGAAGATGAACGTCTTCGTGTTGCCGTTCTGCATCTGCTTGCCGTTCACGAGCGTCCGGAGCCCGAGGGAGTGCGGATCGGGAACCTCGTGACGATCGGCGATGTACGGGCCGACCGGTGCCGCCGTCTCGAACACCTTGCCGGCCATCCACTGGCTCGTGATGAACTGGAAGTCGCGCGCACTCGCGTCATTGACGATCGTGTAGCCCCAGACGTAGTCGAGCGCCGCCTCCCTCGAGACGAAGCGCGCTGTGCGACCGATGACCACACCCAGCTCGACCTCCCAGTCGAGCTGGCTGCTGCCGCGCGGCCGAAGGATCGGATCACCGGGGCCGACGATCGAGGGGCTCCACTTGCCGAAGATCGGCGGCTCCTTCGGGATCGGCTGGCCGGCCTCAAGCGCGTGATCGCGGTAGTTGAGGCCGATGCAGATGAACTTTCCGGGATCGTCGATCGGCGCGTGCAGCCGGGCCGACGTGGCCGGCACGCTCACCGACTCCTTGATCGAGGCCACCGCCTCCGCGCTGGCGGCGCCGCCCTCCAAGAAGCCGCGCGCGGAGGCCGGGACGACCGCAGCCGCGATCTCCCGCGCCCGCACGACGCCGCGGGCCGCCAGGGTGGCCGCCACGCTGGCGGTGAGGTCGACGATGCGATCGCCCTCCAGCGCGCCGAGGCGCGGAGGTTGGCCATTGGTGGAGAACCGCACGAGCTTCATGGATGAGCGCCTCCCGACGGAAATGTACCGGGGGATTATAGCCTTTTCGGGCAAGGGCCTGGCCTCGCGAAGAATTCGCTGCGTTCTGGGGACGGGCCGCGGATAATGGAGTCCCCCGCACTTTTCGCGGGGTTTGGTGGAACCACACAGGAGGTCGGTGTATGCGCAGGACATCGGTCGTGAGGTTCCTGACGTCAGTCATCATCGCCGCGTTCGTGATGGCAGGGCCGCTCGCGCCGCTGGCCAACGCGCAGCAGCCCACCCCGGCGGCCGACACGGCGCAAGCGGAGACGGCGCCGGTGCAGATGGACACCGCGCAGGCGCAGGCCCCCGCGCCGGTCGAAACGGTCCAGGTGCAGCCCGCGGCGCCGCCGCAGCCCGCGGTCCCGCCGCCACCCGCCCAGCCGGATCTCTTTCAGGAAAAGCTCAAGGCAGAGCGCGCGTCGGACCGGTCGCAGGGCTTCTACAACGCCGAGGCGGTTCTCGTGAACGTGTTCCTCGTCCCCGGCCGCGTCATCACGTGCGTCGCGGGCGGGATCGTCGGCGTCACGATTTTGGCGGTCTCGTTTGGCACTGGTTATCGGCCCGCCTCGTATATGTTCCATGAGGGCTGCGGCGGCAAGTGGATCGTGAAGGGCGACGATCTGAGGCCGGACATACCTTCGACCTCGTACGCCAGCGACCCCGTACGGTAAGCTTTCCGCGAGCCGGCGCGCCCCGTGCGCGCCGGCTCCTGCTGCTCCTCTTCGTCGTTCTCGTCGTCCTCTTCGCCGCCGGTCTCTGGGGTACCGTCGTTCGTCCCCCAGCCTACGAAGTCCGCGGTGAAGTCGTCGCGCGCGCCGGGCCGGATCTCCTGCTCATCCGCCATCAAGCCGTCACCGCGCTGGGCATGGGCTCCATGGAGATGATGGCCGTCCGCGGCGCGCCGGCGATACTCGACGCCGCGTTGCTGTCGCGGGGCGATCGTGTGCGGCTGGCCGTCCGTCCGCACGGTGACGAGATCCAGCTCGTCTGGATCAAGCGAGAGCGCTAGCCGCCGGCGTTTGCCGCGAGCGTGCGCATGTACGCCACCAGCAGGGCGATGTCCTCGTCCGAGAGCTGAGCGCCGAAGGCGGGCATGCCGGAGCGTCCGATCGTCGCGCCCCCGTTCTTGATCAGGTCGAACAGGTACTGGTCGGACTCCGCGGCGATGCGCCGGCGGTCGGTGAGGTCGCCGGGCCGGAGCAAGAACAAGGACGCCCGCCAGGAGGCACGGCCGTCCACGCCGTGGCATTCTACGCAGTACGCGTAATAAAGACGCTGCGCACGTGAAGCGCCGGCCGGCGGACGCGGGTCGGTAAGGAGCCACGCCAGGCCGCCGGTGAACGCTCCCACCGCGGCGACGGCCGCTACCAACACGAGCACGCCGCGGCGCATGGCGCTATTCTACGGGAATGACAGGAAATACCGCTTGACAAGGGGCGGCGCAAACGGATAAAGAGATTAACCTTTTCGGAACCGTCCACCGTACCGTCTCGCGAAGGAGGTTCCCCCGATGAGTGACGGACGTACTATAGAAATCAACCCGACCGGTGTCACCCGCCGCGGGTTTCTCAAGACCACGGGCGTGGGTGTCGCTGGCGGGAGCCTCGCGGCGATGCTCGACGCCCGCCAGGCGCCGGCCCAGATCAAAGGCACGACACTCCGGATCCTGCAATGGAGCCATTTCATCCCCGCGTACGACAAGTGGTTCGATGAAGTCTTCGTCAAGGAATGGGGCGACAAGAACGGCGTGAAGACGCGCGTCGACCACATCCCGCACCTCGAGCTGCCGGCCCGGATGGCGGCGGAGTTCGCCGCGGGCGCCGGCCACGACATCATCATGAACGGCTCCTCGATCCTCACGCGGCTCTACTACAAGAGCCTTGCCGATATCAGCGATGTCTACGACGCCGCGGGCAAAAAGCACGGCGGCTGGATTCCCAGCGCCGGGCCCCTCGTGCAGGTCGAAGGCCGCACGTACGGCATGCCGATGTTCTACATCTTGCTGCCGATGCTCTGGCGCAAGGACCTCTTCGACGCCAACAATCTCAAGGCACCCGACACGTGGGAGCTGGCGCGCGTGGCGGCGCGCACGATGAAGGCCAAGGGCCATCCGACCGGCATCCAGTTCTCACAGTGCGCCGACGCCAACCTGAACTGGCGCTCGCTGCTCTTCAGCTTCGGCGGCAAGGAGGCCGACGAGGGCGACAACATCCTCGTCGATTCGAAGGAGACGCGCGAGGCGCTGAAGTTCGCCAAGGCGCTCTTCGATGAGGGCATGACCCCCGAAGTGTTCTCGTGGGACGACGCCTCGGACAACCGTTACCTGGCGTCCGGCGTCGCGTGCTGGATCCACGACGCGATCTCGGCCTACCGCACGACCGAGGATACGAATCCCGACGTGTTCAAGAACACGCACATCGGGATGGAGCCGGCGGGCCCCGACGGAAAGCGCGTGAGCGTCTCAGCCGCCAACGTCTACATGGTCTGGAAGTTCTCGAAGAACCAGCAGGCGGCGAAGGAGTTCCTCACGCATTTCGTGGACGAAGGCCCGGAGGGTATGAAGCAGAGCCGTGGCTACAACATGCCGTATCTGCTCGGCCAGGCCAAGAAGCCGATGCCGATCATCGGCGCCGATCCCAAGATGCAGATCCTGCAGGACTTCCCGAAGATCGTCGCCTTCTACGGTTATCCCGGGCCGTTCACGACGCCGATCCAGGAGGTCGTTAACCTGTTCGTGCTGCCCGACATGTTCACCCGTGTTGCGCGCGGCCAGGCCATCGAAGACGTCATGAAGTGGGGAACGGGGGAGTACCGCCGGATCTTCGCCAAGCACAAGCGCGCATGAGGGGAAGCTCGCTCCGCGGCGGCCCGGACCCTGTGGCCCGGGCCGCCGTTGTGTCTGTACCCGCCCGCAGTGTCGCGCGCCCGTGGCTGAGCCACAGCGCACGCCGGCTGATGTTCGGCTACACGCTCCTGGCGCCGGCGGCGCTCTATGTGATGCTCCTCGTCGCCGCTCCGTTCCTGTTCTCGCTCTACCTGGCCGTCAGCGACGCCAGTGTGGGCGATCCGGTCGCCCACTTCATCGGCCTCGAGAACTTCCGCGCCGCCTGGGAGATGGACCTCTTCTGGCTGGCCCTCCGCAACAGCGTGGTGTTCCTCGTGGTGGCGGCCGTCCTCAAGAGCCTGCTCGGCACCTCGCTGGCGTTCCTGCTCCTGCAGAACTTCAAGGGAAAGAAGCTCGTCCGTGGCCTGGTGGTGATCCCGTTCACGCTGCCGATCGCGATCAGCGTGCTGTCGTGGAAGTGGATGTACGACTCGCAGTTCAGCGTCATCAACTGGGTGCTGAGCCGGCTCGGGCTGATCGGACAGTTCGGAACCGAGGGCTGGCCGATCTGGCTGGGCGATCCCAGGCTGGCGTTGATCGCCTGCATCCTCGTGAACGTCTGGCGCACGTTCCCGTTCTCCGCCATCGTGCTGCTCGCCGGCTTCACGTCGGTGCCCGTCGAGGTCCTCGACGCCGCGAAGGTGGACGGGTGCTCGTTCTTCCAGCGCTTTCGCCACGTGGTGGCGCCGATGATCTTCCCGATCCTCATGATCGGGTTCCTGTTCGACACGGTCTTCACGCTCTCGGACCTCAGTGTCGTGTACTTGCTGACCCAGGGCGGTCCGGCGAACGCCACGAAGATCCTGCCCGTCCTCGCCTATCAGATCGGCATCCAGGCGGGCAACCTCGGCCGCGGCGCCGCCATCGCGCTCTTCCTGGTGCCGTTGCTGCTGCCGGCGCTCATCATCGTGCTGCGCAACATCAAACGGCGGGAGTATTAGCGATGGCGGTCATGGCCACCCAGCGCGCGATGGCGCCGCCGATGACGCAACGGCGCAAGGAAATTCGTCGGCACGTGCTGATCTATGCCGCGCTCATACCGTTCATCGTGATCGCGGTATTTCCCATCTACTGGATGGCGATCACGGCGTTCAAGCAGGATCCCGATCTGTACCGGATGGATAACATCCCGTTCTTCTTCAACATGAAGCCGACGCTGCGCAATTTCGACATCCTCTTCCACCAGACGAACTATGGCGCCTGGCTCTGGAACACGTTCACGATCTCGGCCTGGGTGGCGGGGATCACGCTCGTGACGGGGGTGCCGGCGGGGTACGCGCTCGCCCGTCTCAAGCTGCCGGGCTCGGAAAACACCGGGATCGCGATCTTCCTCACCTATCTCGTGCCGCCGATCATTCTCTTCCTTCCGCTCTCGCGGATCGTCGCCGAGCTCGGGCTGCAGGATTCGTGGTGGGCGCTCGTCGTCGTCTACCCGACGTTCACGATCCCGTTCTGCACGTGGCTGCTCATGGGCTTCTTCAAGACCGTGCCGATGGAGATCGAGGAGGCGGCGCGCGTGGATGGCTGTGGCCAGGCTGGTGCCTTCCTGAGGGTGATCCTGCCGATCAGCCTGCCCGGCGTGCTCACCAGCGTCATCTTCGCCTTCACGCTGTCGATGCAGGACTTCCTCTACGGACTGGCCTTCGTCTCGCCGGGAGATCAGAAGCCGGTGCCCGTCGGTGTGCCGACCGAGCTGATCCGCGGCGACGTGTACTACTGGGGCTCGCTGATGGGCGCCGCGCTTCTCGTGGGCCTCCCGGTGGCGATCCTCTACAACTTCTTCCTCGATCGCTTCATCCAGGGGATCACGGGCGGCATCGGGAAATAATTCGGAGGGGGGCAAAGCCCCCTCCGAGCTTTAATCCGCTTCGGGACGAACGATCGGATCGGGCCGGCCCGGGTAGCCGATATGGAGGATGAGGTACTTCACCGGCTTGTCCGAGCGGTTGAATGCGTTGTGCCACCAGCCGCCGTTGTCCATGTACGACTGGCCGGCCGCGTGATACTGCGCGCCCGCGATGCCAGCGGGGGGCCCGCTCTCGTACTCGGTCGTCAGGATCCCATCGATGACGTACACGAACGTCGGTACGCGATACTGCTGCCGCCCGGTGTGACCACCCGGCTCGAGCTCGACCGTCTGACCGGTGACGAGCAGCGGCTCGTTCACGGTGGCGGTGAAGTTACCGAGCGACGTGACGAGGCTGCGCGCCTTGACCCCTTTGGGCGCCTTCGTGTCCGCCGCCGGCTGTTGAGCGGAGGCCGGCACCGCGAGCGCCGCGGCCAACGTCACCACGAGAGCGAGCGAGATCTTCTGGATCATGAGTTCAACCCCCTGAGGCGGTGTGAGCTGTCGAGATTTGGGACGGCCAGTGCGGCGCAAAGCTAGCACCCGGCGTTTTCGGCTGTCAAGGTTGGGGCCCGTCGCCGCCATCCTCGGCGCCGCCCTCGTCGCGCTGGCGACGCCCCGTGCCGCGCGCCCCGAAGCGGTGCCCGGCATCGTCACCGCGGCTGGAATCACCGCCGAGCTCGTGGTCACCGACATCGGCCGTCCCATCCAGCTCGCGTTCGACCCCGCCGGACGTCTGCTCGTGCTCGGCCACGGCCGGCGCGGCGACGCCGCCGGCGAGATCCATCGGTTCGACGTCACGCGCGCGCTCCCGATCGACGCCGAGCATGCGCCGCGCGTGCTCATCCCGTTCTCCGAGGCGCGCAAGCCCACCCTCGGCAGTCTCGCCGTCGATGCGCGCACGGGCGATCTCTACCTCGGCGAGGAGAACGGCAATCGCGTCTATCGACTCGCCACGGAAAGCCGGCTGGCGGCGGTGGCCGTCGGGCTGCGGCACCTCGTCGGCGGCAGCAGCATCGCGGTCGACAGCGACGGGCGATTGATCGCGCTCGACTTCGCGAGTCCCGAGACGGAGGGCCGCGCCGAGACTCCGCCCCCGCGTGGGTTGGAGGTGCTGGGCACCGGCTATCAGGGCCCGCTCATCTTTCGCGTCGCGCTCGGTGACGGCGCCGCCCTGCCGCGGCGCCTCGATCTCGTACCGCCGCTGTTTCCGCGCGGCTGGGTCTCGCCACCGGGTGAGCCGCTCACGCGCCTCATCGCGGTGGCCGCGCGGCAGGACGGGACGCTGATGTTGCTCGATTCGCTCGGCGAGGTCTTCCGTCTGGGCAACGCCGAGGGTCTCACGCGCCTCACGCGTCTGCCCTCGGGGCACTATCAGCGCACGAGCGTCGCGGTCACGCCGGCGGGCACGCTCTTCGTCTCGACGGGGTTCCACGTACGCCGGCTGTTCCGCGTGACACCGGAGGGCGCGGTGGCGACGATCGCGTCGGAGCTGGGCGATCCCGGCGGGGTCGTCGTCGACACCGAGGGGCGGATCTACGTCGCCGAGACGGCGCTCCATCGCGTCATCCGTCTCGTTCCCGCCCGCTAGCAGCGAGTCAGGCTCCTTCGACCATCGCCGCGGTCAGCCCGCGCACGTAGCCGCGCGCGAACAGGGCGCAGATGAGCACGACCGGAATGGCCATGAGATTGATCCCGGCCACGGCCAGCAGCTCGTCGAGCGCGACCTCCATCGTCCCGAGTCCCGCCGGGATCGTCTGGTTGTGCTCCGACAACAGGAACATCGACGCGATCGTGAAGTCGCTGGCGATCGTGCCGAGCGCGAAGATACCGGCCGCGATGAGTACGGGCCGGCTCATCGGCAGCACGATGCGATAGAACGCGCCGGCGCGTGAGGCGCCTTCGACGAGGGCCGATTCCTCGATTTCCCGGGGCAGATTCTGGAAATAGGCCGACAGGATCCAGATGCAGAACGGCAGCGCCATCGTCGGGTAGACGAGCAGCAGGACGAGTGGATTGTCGTCGAGGTTCAACCGGATCACGACCTGGTAGAGCGGCACGAACAGGATCGTGTGCGGCACGATGTAGGTGGCGAAGATCACACGGCGCCACCAGCGATAGCCCGGGGGTCGCAGGCGGCCGAGCGCGTAGGCGGCGGCCAGGCCGGCCGCGAGCGTGATGGCCACCGACCCGCCGAAGATCACCAGCGTGTTCTCGAGCCACACGAAGAACGGATAATCGCGCTTCAGCGCGCGTCCGACGAAATTCCGGGGTTGGCCGGTGCGCTCGAACAGCTCCTCGAAGTTCTCCAGCGTCGGCCTCGTCACGATGAGCGGGTTGCCGAAGACGTCCTCCTCCGCCGACTTCAGCGACTGCACCAGCATGAAGTAGATCGGGAAGACGCAATAGACGGCGGTCGCCAGAAGCAGGCCCGCGTGACCGAGCCGGCGCCACCACGGCCGCGGATTCACGCCCGGGCCTCGTCGGGTGGATCGAAGGCCTTGAACAGCAGCAGCAGCACGGCGAGCAGGAACGGCACGAGCATGAGCGACAGTGCCGAGGCCGCGCCGAACTGTCCGGCCTTGATCGCCAGCCAGTACGCCTGCGTGCCGATCACCGGGAACACGACGCGGCCGGCCGTCAGCAGCCACACGTTGGCGAGATCGGCGAACGCCGTGGTGAGCGAGAGGAACACGGCGAGGGCCAAGAAGGGCCGCAGCAGCGGCACCGTCACCAGCCAGAACCGCCGCCACGCGCTGCGGCATTCGAGCAACGCGCACTCGAACAGCTCCGGCGGCACGGCATTGATGCCGGCGAGCAGCAGCACGCCGATGAACGAGCTGCCGCGCCAGATATTGAACAGCGTGACGGCGAGGAACGACCACGCCCCGGTGCCGATGGCGTGGTCGACGGTCCCTTTCAGGTGCCCCATGAACGCGGCGTAGGCTGTCGGGATCGGAGGACTCAGCGTCCAGTACCACCCCATCACGCTCACGCTGGCGGGATAGGCCCACGGGAGGAACACGGCGAGGAAGACGAGAGCCCGACCGCGGAACGGCCGCGCCAGCAGCAGCGCGAACGCGACACCGAGGACGAGCTTGGCCAACGTCGTCAGCGTCGCGAACCCGACGGTGATGACGGCGGCCTGCCAGAACGCGGCGTCGGTGAGGAGGCGGACGTAGTTTCGGAAGCCGACGAAGACGGCGCCGCGGTCGTTGAGCGGCGACAGATCGGTTAGGCTGATCCAGGCTTCCCAGCCCACCGGATACGCGAGGACGGTGACGAGAAGGAGGGTCGCCGGCGCGAGGAGGAGGTAGGCGGTCACCACCTCGCGCCGGCGCTGCCCTCCGACGCTCAGATCGCTTTCTCGCTGGTCGTGTCGAAGAAGTGCAGGCGCTCCGGGTTCACGGCCAGCCGCACGCCGTCGTGGACCTTGAGGCGCACCGTCGGATCCACGCGCGCCACCAGGCTGTTCGGTCCCGCCTTGACGTCCAGGAGGATCTCCGAGCCCAGCGGCTCGACCACGTCCACCACGGCGTCGAACACGTACGGCGCCTGGTCGGCGCCGGCCGCGATGTGCAGGTCCTCGGGACGGATGCCGAGCGTCACGCGCTGGCCCTTGTACGGTCCGAGCCGGGCCGCGTTTGCGGGGGGGATCGCCAGGCGGATGCCCGTGCCCTGCGCGGTCAGGCTGCCGTCCGAGCCCTGGATACCGACGTCCACGAAATTCATCGCCGGCGAGCCGATGAAGCCGGCCACGAACCGATTCGTGGGCTTGGTGTAGAGCTCGAGCGGCTCGCCGACCTGCTGGATCCAGCCGTCCTTCATAACGACGACGCGATCGCCGAGCGTCATGGCCTCGACCTGGTCGTGGGTGACGTAGATCGCGGTCGTCTCAAGGCGCTCGTGCAGACGCTTGAGCTCGACGCGCATCTGCACGCGCAGCTTGGCGTCGAGGTTCGACAGCGGCTCGTCGAAAAGGAACACCTGCGGATGGCGTACGATCGCGCGCCCGACGGCGACGCGCTGGCGCTGGCCGCCCGACAGCTGCCGCGGCTTGCGCTTCAAGAGATCCTGGATGCCGAGGATCTCGGCGGCCTCCTGCACGCGCTTCTGGATTTCCGGCTTCGCGAATTTGCGCATCTTCAGGCCGAAGGCCATGTTGTCGTACACCGTCATGTGCGGGTACAGCGCGTAGTTCTGAAACACCATGGCGATGTCCCGGTCCTTCGGCGGCAGGTCGTTGACGACACGATCACCGATGGCGATCTCGCCGGCCGTGATCTCCTCCAGCCCGGCCACCATGCGCAGCGTCGTGGACTTGCCGCAGCCGGACGGGCCGACGAGGACGATGAACTCCTTGTCGCGGATGTGGAGGTTCACGTCCTTGACGGCGTGCACCTCGTCGTATTTCTTGTTGAGGTCCTTCATCAGCACCTGAGCCATTCGATGTCTCCCCTCAATAGGTTCCCCGGAGTCGGGTGCTCCGGGCTCTTGGGCTCACCCCTTGACCGAGCCGGTGAGGCCCGTGACGTAGTATTCGACGAAGAAGGAGTAGACGAGCGCGACCGGAATGCTGCCCAGCAGCGCGCCCGCCATCAGCTGTCCCCAGAAGTAGATGTCGCCGCGGATCATCTCGGAGACGACGCCGACAGGCACCGTCTTGCGCTCCGGCGACGACAGGAACACGAGTGCGTAGATGAACTCGTTCCACGAGAGCGTGAAGGCGAAGATGCCGGCGGACAGGATGCCCGGCACCGCGATCGGAAAGATGATGCGCAGCATGGCCCCGAAGCGTGTGGCGCCGTCGATGCGCGCGCACTCCTCGAGCTCCTTGGGGATGGTCTTGAAGTAGCCCATGAGCAGCCAGGTGCAGAACGGAATGAGAAACGTCGGGTAGGTGAGAATCAGCGCCCAAGGAGTGTTGCCCAGCTGGAAGTTGCGAATGATGTCGGCGAGCGGGATGAACAACAGCGTCGGCGGCACGAGATACGTGACGAAGATCGAGGTGCCGAGCGCGCCGGCCATGGGGAACTTCAGTCGTGCCAGCGCATAGCCCGCCAGCAGGCCGCAGAACAGCGAGATTCCGGTGGAGATGACCGCGATGAAAAACGTGTTCCAGAGCCAATGGGGGAACGTGGTCTTTGCGAACAGATCCTTGAAGTGCTCGAGCGTGGGGTTGAGGGTCCAGAAGGGCGTGTTGTTGACGGCGCGCCACGAGCGGTAGAGCTCGGCGTCGGGACGGATGGCCGTGATCAGCATCCAGTAGAACGGAAACAGCGTGCCGATGACGAAGACGGTGAGCGGGATGTAGAAGTAGACCCAGCGCTTCCAGGGGCGCTCGATGACCATCAGGCTTCGAGCCTTCGCAGATACCGCAGCTGCACCCAGACGACGATGAAGAGCACCGGCAGCATGAAGAGCGAGATGGCCGCGCCCTCGCCGAGCAGGCCCGTGGCCACGCCCACCTGATACGCGTAGGTGGCGAGCAGGTGCGTGGAGTTGGCGGGCCCGCCGCCGGTCAGCACGTAGATGAGCTGGAAATCCGAGAACGTCTGGATGATCGAGAACACCACGACCACCAGCGTGACGGGCTTGAGCAGCGGCCACGTGACGCGCCAGAAACGCTGCCAGCCGTTGGCGCCATCGAGCGACGCGGCCTCGTGCAGATCGGGGTTGATCGTTTGCAGCCCGGCCAGCAGCGTGATCGCGAAGAACGGCATGCCGCGCCACGTATTGACGACGATGGCGCACCACATGCCGTACACGCCGTCGGAGAGAAACGGAATCTTGTTGACGATGAAGCCCGTGCGGTAGAGGAGCCAGTTGAGCACGCTGAACGTCGGATCGAACATCCAGCGCCAGGCGAACGTCGAGAGCACGGTCGGGATGATGAAGGGCAGCAGCATCGAGGCGCGCACCAGGCGCTTGCCGCGGAACGATCGGTTGAGCAGCAGGGCCAGCCACATACCGAGCGCCAGCTTGAAGATGGTCGCCCAGAACGTGTAGAAGAACGTGTTCCGGAACGCCTGCTGGAAGATCGAGTCGTCCCAGGCCTTGCTGAAATTGTGCAGGCCCACGAAATGCCCGATGTTGCCGACGCTGGTATTGGAGAGCGAGAGCCAGACGCCGGACACGAACGGGTAGGCGATGAACGTTCCGAGCAGCACGACCGTGGGCGCGAGCAGTACGACGGCCAGGAGCCGCTCGCTCTCGAGAAACCGCAGGCCGCGCGACGGGCGCGCGTGGGGCCGAGGCAGCGCAACCGCCACCGTGCCGTTCGTTCCGCCCGCGATCGGTTTCTTCACTGCTACCTACCCGTCAATCATCGGCGGCTCGGCGGCCGCCCCCTCGACGAGTCCCATCGTACGCGAGTTATGACCGAGCGTCTTCATACGCCTCAGCCCTCGTAGATCTTCTTGAGCTCGCTCTCGGCCCATTTGACGGCATCCTCGGCCTTCATGCCCTGCACGCCCTTGGCGAACATGTCCACGATGATGTATTTCGTGTACGCCTCGGTGGCCTTCGCGCTCGCGGGACCGGGATGCCCGAGCATCAGCGAGGCACGCGCCGCTTGACGGAAGACCTGCAGCGGCTTGTCGATCTTTCCCCACATCGGATTGTCTTCCCACTTCTTGGTCGAGCCGACGCTATAGCCCTCGTTGACCTCGAACCACTTCCCGTAGTTCGCGTCGGCGTGGAGCCACTTCAGGAAGTCCTTGGCGAGCTTCTGGTTCGGGCTGTACTTCATGATCGAGTGCTGGAAAGGCACGTAGAGCGCGAACTGGCCGGCCGGCCCCTTCGGCATGAGCGCGGCGTGCTCGATGTCCTGCCAGAGCGGCTCGCCCTTGTCGTCCTTGATCTTGTCCTTCTGGCGCTTGGCGACGATGTAGATCGACGCCCCGTTGAGCGTGGCGGAGATCTCGCCGGCGTGGAAGGCGCGGTTGTTGTTGGTGTCGTCCCACGCCAGGCCGCCCTCGTCGCAGGCGTCCTTCCAGAACGCCTGGAGGAACTTCACGGCCTCGACCGAGCCCTTGCTGTTGAGGACGACTTTCTTGCCGGTCTTGTCGACCTCGGCGCCGCCGAAGTCCCAGAGGAACGGGTAGCTGAAGGTGGGCGGATCGCCGAAGCTGTGCCCGAGCGCCTGGCCGATCGGCTTGCCCTTGGCCTTGAGCTTCTTGCCGACGTCGCGGTACTCGTCCCACGTCTTCGGGAACTCCTTCACGCCGATCTCGTTGAACAAGGAGCGCCGATAGGCGACGGCATTGGCGCCCACGCCATGCGGCATGGACAGCCACTTGCCGCCGACCTTCGCGCTGGCGCTGAAGATGTCGTAGAAGCCGCCCTGGCTCTTGCCGATCGGCTCCGCCACGTCCGAGACGTCGACGAGCGCGTTGGCGTAGAGGTGCGGCCAGTTCCAGAGCATCTGGATGATGTCGGCGCCGCTGCCCGACTGGATGGCGGCGGTGATGCGCGGCTGCAGGTCATTGGCGTTGATGAACTCGAACGTCACCTCGGCGCCGAGCGCTCGGCTGGCCTCGGGCGCCTGGCGCTTGAGCTCCACGTCGGCCTCGGGGATGAAGTCGACCCAGCGCACGATGTGCAGCTTGGTCCCCTGCGCAAAGGCGGGGGCGCGACGGGCGGCCAGGATACCCGCGATGCCGGTCAGCTTGATGAACGCTCGACGTTCCATGCTCACCCCTCGTAGATCTTCTTGAGCTCGCCCTCGGCCCACCTCACCGCCTCCTCGGCCTTCAAACCCTGCACGGCCTTGGCGTACATGTCGACGATGATGTACTTCGTGTACGCCTCGGTCGCCTTGGCCGACGCCGGCCCGGGATGGCCGAAGGCGAACGTCTTGCGCACGGCCTGCCGGAAGACCTGCAGCGGCTTGTCGATCTTTCCCCACATCGGGTGCTCTTCCCAGACCTTCGTCGCGCCGACCGAGTAACCCTCGTTCACCGTGAACCACTTCTCGTAGTTCTCCTTCTGGTGCAGCCAGCGGAGGAAGTCCTTCGCGAGCTTGACGTTCTTGCTGTACTTCATGATCGAGTGCTGCTGGCCGCCGTAGAGCGCGAACTGCCCGGCCGGCCCCGCCGGCATCAGCGCCGCGTGCTCGATGTCCTGGACCATCGGCTCGCCCTTGTCGTCCTTGATCTTGTCCTTCTGGCGCTTGGCGACGATGTAGATCGAGGCGCCGTTGAGCGTGGCCGAGATCTCGCCGGCGTGGAACGCGCGGTTGTTGTTGGTGTCGTCCCACGCGAGCCCGCCCTCGTCGCAGGCATCCTTCCAGAACGCCTGCATGAACTTGACGGACTCGATCGTGCCCTTGCTGTTGATCGCCACCTTCTTGCCGGACTTGTCCACCTCGGCGCCGCCGAAGTCCCACAGCAGCGGATAGGCGAACGTCGGCGGATCGCCGAAGCTGTGCCCGAGGGCCTGCCCGATGGGCTTGCCCTTGGCCTTGAGCTTCTTGCCGACCTCGCGGTACTCGTCCCACGTCTTGGGAAACTCCTTGACGCCGATCTCGTTCAACCACGAGCGGCGATAGGCGACGGCGTTGCCGATGACGGCGTGAGGCACGGCCAGCCAGCGGCCGTTGACTCTGGCGCTCGACTCGAAGACCTCGTAGAAGCCGCCCTGCCCCTTACCGATCGGCTCCGCGACATCGGAGACGTCCAGGAGCCCGTTGGCGTAGAGCTGTGGCCAGTTCCACAGCATCTGGATGATGTCGGCGCCGCTGCCCGACTGGATGGCGGCGGTGATGCGCGGCTGCAGGTCGTTGGCGTTGATGAACTCGAGCTGCACCTCGGCGCCGAGCGCTCGGCTGGCCTCCGGCGCCTGACGCTTGAGCTCGACGTCGGCCTCGGGGATGAAGTCGACCCAGCGCACGATGTGCAGCTTGGTCCCCTGCGCGAACGCGGGGGCCCGATGGGCGGCGAGGATGCCGGCGATGCCACTGAGCCTCAGAAACGTTCGGCGCTCCATCGAGCCCCCTCCAGTCACGAGCGACGGGTTAACCTTCGTAGATCTTCTTCAGCTCCCCTTCGGCCCACTTCACGGCGTCCTCGGCGGACATCCCCTGGACGCCCTTGGCGTACATGTCGGTGATGATGTACTTCGTGAAGCCTTCGGTGGCTTTGGCCGTCGACGGCCCGGCGTAGCCGAACAGACGCGTGTTGCGTGCCGCCGTGCGGAACATCTTGAGCGGCTCGTCGAGCTTGCCCCACATCGGGTCGTTTTCCCACTTGTGGGTGGAGCCGACGGAATATCCCTCTTGTGAGGCGAACCACTTGCCGTAGTTCTCCGGCTTGTGCAGCCAGGTGAGGAAGTCCTTCGCGAGCTTCGGGTTCTTGCTGTACTTCATGACGGCGTGCGACTGGTTCAGGAACAGCAGATACGCGCCCGCGGGCCCGGCCGGCAGCGGCGCGTGATCGATGTCCTGGAAGAGCGGCTCGCCCTTGTCGTCCTTGATCTTGTCCTTCTGGCGCTTGGCGACGATGTAGATCGAGGCGCCGTTGAGCGTGGCCGAGATCTCGCCGGCGTGGAAGGCGCGGTTGTTGTTGGTGTCGTCCCACGCCAGCCCGCCCTCGTCGCAGCACTCCTTCCAGAACGCCTGCATGAACTTCACGGCTTCGACGGCGCCCTTGCTGTTGATCACGACCTTCTTGCCCGACTTGTCGGTCTCGGCCGCGCCGAAGGCCCAGGTCATCGGATAGGTGAAGGTGGGCGCGTCGCCGAACGTGTGACCGAGGGTCTGGCCGTACGGCTTGCCCTTCTTCTTGAGGCCGGCGAAGAGCTTGCGCGTCTCGTCCCACGTCTTGGGATACGCGGTCGCGCCGGCTTCCTTCAGCCACGATTTCCGGTAGGCGACGGCGTTGCCGACGATCGAGTGCGGCACCGAGAGCCATTTGCCGTTGACCTGGCAGGACGGCGCCCACACCTCGTAGAAACCGCCCTCGGCCTTCGACAGCGCGCTGGCGACGTCGCTGACGTCGACGACGGCGTTCTGGTAGAGGTGCGCCCAGTTGTACTGGAAGTTGAAGATGTCCGCGCCTGAGCCCGACTGGACGGCGGCGGTGATGCGTGGCTGCAGGTCGTTGGCGTTGATGGTCTCGAACTGGATCTTCGCGCCCAGCGCCTTCTCGGCTTCGGGCATCTGGCGCTTGAGCTCGACATCGGATTCCGGGATGAAGTCCACCCAGCGCACCCAGTGCAGCGTGCTGCCTTGCGCGAACGCCGGCGCCTGGCGTGCGGCAAGGATGCCGGCGATGCCGGTGATCTTGATGAAGTGGCGCCGATCGATCGACTTCACGTCCATGCGAGAGTCCTCCTTGACTCCTGTAACAAGCGCACACCGTGCGCTGGTTTCCGTGGGTACGCGCGAGGGCTAAACCTCCGGGAAACGTGACAGAAAAGTGACGAAGTGATACCACCCCGGGGGGGACCTCGTCAATGGGCGGCGGGCGCCGTCCGGTGGGAGCTTATGAGGCAGCGAGCTCTAGGACGCCGACGCGCGGCCGGCGGAACGTGAAGGCCAGCACGACCGCCATGCCCCCGATGGCGACCGAGCCGAGGAAGAGCCAGGTGTAGGAGCCGATGCGGTCATAAATCGCCCCGCCGGCGAACGAGCCGAGCCCCATCCCGAGCGTCGAGATCAGGAAGACGGCGCCGTAGGCGCTGCCCATGACTTTCTCGCCGAAGTACTCGCGCGTCACGAGAGCGTAGAGCGGCATGACGCCGCCGTACGCCGCGCCGAAGACCAGCGCGAGCGCCATGAACGCGCCGAGGTCGCGCGCGAAGAGATAGCCGACGATCATCACGGCCTGCAGCGCGAGCCCCGCGATGAGCGTGGGCTTGGCGCCGAAGCGGTCGGCCAGGAGGCCGCCGCCGACGCGGCCGGCGATCGAGGCCAAGCCCGAGACGCCGAACACGGTTGCGGCGGCCATCGCGGTGACGCCTTGATCGGTGGCGTGCGTGACCATGTGAAAGATCGGCCCCGAGTGCGCCGCGCAGCAGGCGAAGTGTGTGAGGGCGATCGCCCAGAACTGTCGCGCGGAGAGCACCTCGCGCGTCGTGAACTCATGGCCCGTCCCGGCACGACTCGCGTCCGTCGCGTCGGCGCCCGACACCGCGCCCGTCTCGGGCTCGCGCAGCAGCAGCCCGACGGGGATGACGACGAGCCATGCGAGATCGCCGAGCACGAGCATCGCCACGCGCCAGTCCCACGCGCTCGTGAGGGCGCGCGCGAGCGGCGCGATGACGAGGATGCCGAAGCCGATTCCCGCCGAGACGAGGGCGACGGCGAGCCCGCGGCGCGCGGTGAACCACTTCGTCGTGGTCGCCGTGAGCGGCGCGTAGAAGGCGCCGACCGCGAAGCCGACGAGGAAGCCGAACGTGACGTAGAGTTGCCACAGCGCCTGCGTCTGACTCGACAGCACGAGGCCGAGGCCGAGTAGGAAGCCGCCGCCGACGGCGACGCCGCGGGCGCCGATGCGATCCGAGAGCGCGCCCCAGAAAAACGAGCCGAGGCCCATCGCGATCCAGTTGAGCAGCGCGACCGTCGAGATCGCGCCGCGACTCCAGCCCATCGCGCGCTCGATCGGAACCAGGAACACGCCGAGCGCGAAGAGGCAGCCCATGCCGATGCAGACGATCGCCGCGGAGACAGCGACGACGATCCAGCCATAGAAGACGCGGCGCATGGATGAAACCTACGATAGCATGCGCGCCATGTGGTCTCGGCTGTTCTGGCCCGCCGTCGCGCTCGTCATGGTCTCGATCGCCGCGCTGCTGTTTCGTCACGCGCTGGTCGCGGCGTTCCGGCGCTGGACCGGGCATCGCAACGAGGACAGTCTGTTCCTGCAGGCCGTGCGCGTGCCATCGATGTTGTGGTGCATCGTCCTCGGGCTGTTCGTCGCTCTCGAGATGGCCGACGTGCCGCCGCGGCTCGCCGCGCAGATCCAGATCGTGCTCGAGGCCGCGATCATCCTCTCGGTCACCATCACCGTGGCCGGCGTGTTGGGCTCGGTGGTGGCGGCGGCCAGCGAGCGGCGCGCTCTCGCCGTCGCCGTCACCGGGCTGTTCCGCACGGCGGTGCGGCTGACCGTTCTCCTCATCGGCGGCCTCGTGCTGCTGAGCTCGCTGGGCATCGCGATCACGCCGCTCCTCACCGCGCTCGGTGTGGGCGGCCTGGCGATCGCGCTGGCCCTGCAAGACACGCTCGCGAATCTGTTCGCCGGCATCCACCTGCTCGCCGATCGACCGATCCGTGTGGGGGACTACGTGCGCCTGTCAGCGGAGAATGTCGAGGGGCACGTGCTCGACGTGGGCTGGCGCTCCACTCGCATCCGCATGCTGCAGAACAACGTCGTGGTCGTGCCGAACAAGCGGGTCGCCGAATCGGTGATCACGAACTTCGATCTGGACGAGACGCGCACCGGCGTGGCCATTCGCGTCGCCGTCGGCTACGACGCGGATCCCGACCACGTCGAGCGCGCGCTGGTCGAGGAGGCCAAGGCCGCCGTCGGTCAGGTGCCGGGCCTGCTCGGCGACCCGCCTCCCATCGTGCGGCTGATCCCCGGCTTCGGCGACTATTCGCTCGACTTCACGCTCACGTGCCAGACGCGCCGGTTCGTGGACCAGTTCATCGTCCAGCACGAGCTGCGCAAGCGGATTCTCAAGCGTCTGCGCGCCGAGGGCATCGCCATTCCGATGCCGCCGGTGATGCGGCGCGTGTGACACGTCACCCCGGCGGCGGCGTCCGCCCTCGGTCACCGCCGCCGCGCCGCGAGCAGCGGCTCGACGGCGCGCAGGTCGTCCTCGGTGTCCACGCCGATCGTCGGCTCCGTCGTCTCCACCACCGTAATCGGAATGCCGTTCTCGAGGAAGCGCAGCTGCTCGAGCCGCTCCGTTTGCTCGAGCTCCCCATGTGGCAGCCGGTGAAAAGCCTCGAGGGCGGCGCGCCGATAGGCGTAGAGCCCGATGTGCTTGTAGACCGGGGTGCCGATGGCGTCGCGATCGTACGGAATCGGGAACTTGGAAAAATACAGCGCGTGTCCGTCGGCGTCGACGACGACCTTGTTCACGCTCGGCAGCGGCTTTTCGGCGTCGGTCGCGCGGATCTTCAGCGTGCTGACCTGCGTGTCCGGATGGGTGACGAACGGTGAGACGAGCCGCGCGATGTGACCGGGCGTGACGAGCGGCTCGTCGCCCTGCACGTTGACGTAGACGTCGGCGGCGCGACCCTGCGCCACCTCCCAGACGCGGTCGGTTCCCGAAGGGTGCGTCGGCGACGTGAGGATGGCGGGGATGCCGTGCGCGGCGCACACGTCCACGACCTCCTGGGCGTCGGTCGCCACGAGGACGTCGCGGAGCTCCGGCGCGCGGCGCGCCGCCTCCCACGTCCAGCAGATCAATGGGCGGCCCGCGATCTCGCGCAGCAGCTTGCGCGGCAGGCGCGTGCTGGCCAGGCGCGCGGGAATCACGCCGAGGACCCGCAGCGTCATCCGCCGAACGCGCGCAGCGTGCGCAAGAGCGTCGGACGCGGATCGCCGGCGGCGACCGCCGCCGGATTGAACGGCAGCACCACAGGCATGGTCAGGCCGGCGCGCGCGAACGCGCCGATGCGCTCGCGGCAGAACGCCTCGTCCCCGATGACCCCGAGGCCGTCGAGCACGCGCGACGAGATCTCCCCCACGGCGCCGGCGCGGTCACCGGCCGCCCAGCGAGCGTTTACGGCGTCCACCTCGGCGGCGAAGCCCGCGGTGCGGAAGAAGGCGGCGTAGACGTCGACGATCGCGTAGCCCGTGATGTCGCGGGCGAGCGCCGCCCGTGCGGCCTTCACGTCGTCGGTCACGCACGTGCGGATGAAGCAGGCGATCTCGAAATCGTCGAGCGTGCGCCCCGCGCCGCGTGCGCCGGCCTGCAGGTGGGCAATCGACGCCGGCACCGCCTCCGGCGGAATCCAGTTGAGGACGACGCCGTCGGCGATCTCGCCCGCGAGCTCGAGCATCTCGGGACCCAGCGCGGCCAGGACGATCCGTACGGGGGCGGCCGGGGCGGCGAGGCGGAAGTTCTTCACGCGATAGAACGCGCCCTCGAAGTTCACGCGCTCGCCGGCAGTGACGAGCCGGATGATCTGGACCGCCTCGCGAATCTGCGCCAGCGCGGCCGAGAAGGGACGACCGTGCCACTGCTCGACGATGATGCGGCTCGAGAGCCCGAGGCCGAACGCGACCCGTCCCGGCGCCAGGTGGCCGAGCGTGGCCGCGCTCATCCCGAGCAGCGTGGGCGTGCGCGTCTGTACAGGCATGACCGCCGACCCGACGTGCAGTGTCGAGCTGTGCGCGAGGATGGTGGCCATGATGGCGATCGCGTCGTAGCCACCCGTCTCGCCCGTCCACGCCGTGTGATAGCCACGCGCTTCGGTCTCGCGCACGACGCTTGCGAACTCCGCGGTCGGCAGCGCGGCGGCGCCGGCGAGCACGAAGCCGAGACGCATCAGATCGTGCGGACGCGAGGCGCGATGAGGCTCCTCGTCACAGGTCGGCAGTATACTCGACGGCCGCCGCTGAGACTCCTGCCCGAGCTCGTGCTGACGCCCGACGGCTGGCGTCGTGACGTCGCCGTGAGCGTCGGCGACGGCCGCATTGCCGACATCGGCAGGGTTGGAGCGCCGCGCGCCGGCGACATCCCGCTGCCGGCGCGTTAGTCGCCGGCCTGCTGGGGCGCCTGGCGCCGCGCCCGAGCGCGAGCCGTCAGGAGGCGACGGACGCCGCGTCGCCGGCGGGTTGCTTCGGCATGCGGCAGTGACCTTCGAACAGCACGCCCTCCTCGACCACGATCACCGGAGCCTCGACGTCGCCGAAGACGCGCGCGGTGCCGCGCAGCTCGACACGCTCGCTGGCGAGCACGTTGCCCACGACCTCGCCGCTGATGAGCACGATGCCCGCCTGGATCGAGGCGTGGATGACGGCCTTCTCCCCGATGATGAGCGTATCCTTCGAGGAGATCTCGCCTTTGAACTTGCCGTTCAGCATCACCGTCCCGCGGAAGGAGTACTTGCCCTCGATCTCGGAGGCTTCGTCGATGAATGCGCTCAGAGCGTCGCTGCGGGGAGGCGCGACCTTGCCGTTCTTGCTGCCGTTTTTCTTACCGAACACCATTTCAGATTTAGCACCCCGGCGGGGACCGGGTCAATTTTCTGGCGCTACGCCCGTACGTGCTCCGTGGCCAGCCGCGGGCGGCGAGCGAGGCGGAGGTACTCGAGGCCGAGCCAGCAGAGCAGGAACACGCCCAGCTGGATCGACGCGTTGTAGAAGAGCGGCAGCAGATCGGCCGAGACGATCTCCAGCGCATAGCCCGCGGCGCCCAGCAACGCGAGCAACCCCATGGCGAAGAGCCGCAACGGGTCGGCGGCGTCCTCGTGCCACGGAAGCAGCACGAGGAGCACCAGGAACGAGTAGTAGTACCCTGCCGGGCTGAGCGCGAAGAAGACCAATGGCACCGCGTACATCATCGACGCGAGCGGCCGCGCTCTGAGCATGAGCGGCAGCGCCGCCAGGAAGTACAGAGCGGCGGCCGCGGGCAGCACCCACGGCGCCGGGCGCGCGGCGAGCGCGGCGTCGTGGGGCGCGAAAACGGTACCGTCGGGGCGCTCGACCCACGGCGTGTTGTGGAAGACGATCAGCGATCCGAGCCCGACGTGATTCGTGTACACGCCTCGGTTGTGCCGCTCGATCTTGGTCACGAACTCCCTGGACAGCTCGCGCGTGGCCGGAACGGCGGAGAGCGCGAGCACGACGGCGAGGCCGAGTGTGGCGGCCGCGGTCAGACAGCGCGTGAGCGCGATGTCGCGCGCCCCGACGAGCCGCGTGTGCGCCCAGGTGACCACCAGGGGCACGAGGAAGAGCACGGGGAAGAGCCGCGCGAGCACCGCGTAGCCGAAGCCGAGCCCGGCGGCGGCGCCGGCGCCTCGCGCGAGGGCCGCGACGCCGAGCAGCAGCGCGGCGACCCAGTCCCACCGCAGCGGTGAGCCGCCGATGAAGTCGAAGCGGGCGAAGAAGCTGAGCGCGAGGAACGCGAACGTGAGGCTGGCCGCCAGTGCGCCGAATGCGCGACGAACGGCCCAGAACGCGACGAGGACGATCGCGTAATCGAGCGAGGTCAGCACGCCCAACGCGATGGGTGACGCCGGTACCCAGCGCACCAGCGCGTGCAGCGCCAGCGCGCGAGGCGGGGGATCGTTGTAGCCGTGGTCGATCACGAGCTGGTCCCAGTGTTTGATGCGCGGCCCGAACACCAGCAGGTCGCGCTTGAACGCCTGCCAGCGCGCAGGCGTGAACCGCGCGCGGACAGCCTCCGCCTCGATGCTCGTGACGTCGCGCAGCGCGTAGGTGGTCAGATCGCGCACCTGGCGGATCTGCGCGAAGGCGCCGAGCTCGCGCCCGGCCACCCACGTGGCGTCGTAGAGGCGGGTGTAGCCGAGCTCGGGCAGATACTTCGCGCCCACGAAGTAGTGGAACGTCTCGTGCCAGTGGATGGGGCTGCCGTCTCGCACGTGGAAGAAGCCCAGGTTCGGATAGGCCACGGCGGCGGCGACGGCAAGGCAGGCGGCCAGCGCGCGCAGCCGCCGGGACGGCGCGTGGCCCGCGGCGAGCCAAAAGTAGACGCCGGCGAGCACGAGAAGGAGGACGAGGCGAGCCGCGCGGAATGCCTGGTAGGGATCCAGGCCGTTCAGAAGGAGCGGATGAGGCGCTCGACCCGTTCGTCGTGCGACTGGAACGGGTCCTTGCAGAGGATGGTCTCTCGCTCGGGATCGTTGAGCTTCAGGTACACCCAGTCCACCCGGTAGTCCTTGCCCTTCAGGTTGGCCTGCCGGATGAACTCGCCGCGTAGGCGCGCCCGCGTCGTCTGCGGCGGCTCGTGCTTGGCGCGCTCGATCGTTTCGTCGTCGGTGATGCGATCGACCATGTCACGGCCGACGAGCTTGTAGTAGAGACCACGGTCGGGACGGATGTCGTGGTACTGCAGGTCCATCAGCGAGATCTTGGGATCGCGCCACGACAGGCGATTGCGCGTCATGTAGCTCTCGATCCACTGCCGCTTGACGACCCAATCGAGCTCGCGATCGAGCTGCATCGGGTCAGTCTCGAGCTTCTCCATGACGTCGGTCCAGCGCGCGAGGACGTCCTTGGACGCGGCGTCGGCGTTGATGGAGTTGACGTAGCGGGTGGTGTACTCGAGGTACTCGAGCTGCATCTGAAGCGCGGAGATCGAGCGCCCGTCCTTGAGCTTGATCGTCTCCTTCAGCGTCGGATCGTGCGAGATGTCGCGGATGGCCTGCACCGGCGACTGCAGCGAGTAGTCGCGGTCGAAGAAGCCGTCCTCGATCATGTCGAGCACGAGCGCCGTGGTGCCGATCTTCAGATAGGTGGCGACCTCCGACATGTTGGAGTCGCCGACGATGACGTGCAGGCGGCGGTAGCGCTCGGCGTCGGCGTGCGGCTCGTCGCGCGTGTTGATGATCGAGCGCGACGACGTCGTGGCGCCGGAGATCTCCTGACAAATATGCTGCGCTCGCTGGCTCAAGCAGTAGTGGAATCCGCGCGGCGTCTGCAAGACCTTCCCCGCGCCCGCGAAGATCTGCCGCGTGACGAAGAACGGGATCAGCGCTTCGGCGAGCCGCTGGAACGACACGTCACGGCTGACGAGATAGTTCTCGTGGCAACCGTACGAGTTGCCGGCGGAGTCCGTGTTGTTCTTGAAGAGCAGGATGTTGCCGGAGATGCCGTCCTCGCGCAGGCGCTTCTCCGCCTGGTGCAGGAGGTCTTCCACGATCCGCTCGCCGGCCTTGTCGTGGATCACCAGCTCGGCGACGTCGTCACATTCCGGCGTGGCGTACTCGGGATGGAAGCCGGTGTCGAGATAGAGCCGCGCGCCGTTTTCGAGGAAGACGTTGGCGTTGCGGGCCCCCGGGATGACCTTTTCGAACAGGTACCGCGCGACGTTGTCCGGCGAGAGCCGGCGCTGACCGTTGAGGGTGCAGGTCAGGCCGTATTCGTTCTCGAGACCGAAGATGCGGCGCTTCATTCCGGTCTCAGCCTAGCACGTCCTACCTCTGTGTGCCCAAGAGTTGGCTCAGCGCCTCGGGCGGGATGCGCCGGAACTTGCGCCGCTCCTTCGTGCGGTCGAGCACGGCCACTTCGAGATCGCGCTCGTTCAGCGTCTTGTTCTGCGTGACGGTGAGCGCGCGGACTCCGACCTGCAGCGCCTCGTCCAGTGGAAGCGCCTCGCGGAAGTGATCTTTCAGGAAGCGGCGGATCTCGTCGGCCTGCCCGCCCATGGCCGCGTAATTGCGCTCGTCTTCGATGGTGCCGTCGTAGAGGATGTGATAGATCTCGTTGCGGCTGCCGTTGCCTTCCGCGACTTCGGCCACCAGCACCTCGACCTCGAACGGTTTGATGTCCTGCGTGAAGATGTTGCCGAGGGCCTGCGAGTAGGCGTTGGCGAGCGCCTTGGCCGTCACGTCGCCGCGGCTGTAGGAATAGCCTTTGATGTCGGCGTGGCGAATGCCCGCGATGCGCAGGTTTTCGAACTCGTTGTACTTGCCGACGCCGGCGAAGGCGATGCGGTCGTAGATCTCCGAGATCTTGTGCAGCAGCGTCGACGGATTCTCGGCGACCAGGAGGATGCCGTCGCGGATCTCGAGCGTGACGATGGACCGGCCGCGCGAGATGCCCTTGCGGGCATATTCCGCCTTGTCCTTCATCATCTGCTCGGGACTGACGTAGTAGGGCAGCGGCATTCGTTAGCCCCCGTTCCCCGTCTTCGTGCGCTCGGCGAGGATCGCTTCGCACACGCGCTTGACCTCTTCCTCGGTGACCTCGCCGAATCCGCTGCGGGTGATCGTCTTCACGGTGGGATAGATGCCGCGCACGAGGTCGGGCCCGCCGGTGCCGACGTCCTCGTCGGCGGCGTCGATCAGCGCCTCCAGCGCGACGCGCAGCGCCTCGTCGCGCGCCATGTCACGCTTCCACAGCTTCTTCAGCGAGTCGCGCGCGTCCTTGGAGCCGGAGCCCTGCGAGTCGTAGTTCGTTTCTTCGTAACGGCCGCCCGTGATGTCGTACTTGAACAGCCGCCCCACGCCGGCCTTCTCATCGAAGCCGGCGAAGATCGGCACCACGGCCAGGCCCATCATCGCCGCCTGCAGATTCATGCGGATCATCTGGCCGAGCTTGTTGGCTTTGCCGTCGAGCGAGAGGTTGTCGCCCTCGACCTTTTCGTAGTGCTCGAGCTCCGTCTGGAAAAGCTTGGCCATCTCCATGGCGGGGCCGGCCGCGCCCGCGATGCCGACGCCCGAGAGATCGTCGGCCTTGAAGATCTTCTCGATACGCCGGCTCGCCACCTGATAGCCCGTGGTGGCCTGGCGGTCGCCGGCCATGATCACGCCATCGCGATAGCGCAGCGCGAGCACCGTCGTGCCGTGCGGAACGGGATCGGACGTCGCCGCCTCCGCGGGCGGGCGCGCCGCGGGTCCTGGAAACAGGTGCGGGGAGTCGCGACGCAACAGCTCGCTGAAGCTGGAGTTGGCGTGGTCGCGGAACAGATGCTGCCAGCGCTCATCGTTCATGGCGGTCCTTGTCTGCGACGCGTCACATACCGAAGCTGGGCCGCGAGATGTTGCGCAGCAGGTCGGCGGCCGTCGGCGACTCGGTGAGCAGCTGTCGGACGTGCGCTTCCGTCCCACGCAGCGGCTCGAGCATGAAGATCTTCTTGAGCGGACCTTCCTTGAGATCGAAGATCACCGAGTCCCAGGAGGCCGAGACGATCTCGTCGCTGTAGCGCTGCAGGCACATGCCGCGGAAGTAGGCGCGCGTGTCCTTGGGGGGATCATAGATGGCCTTGGAGATCTCGTCGTCGGTGACGATGCGCTCCACGGCCTCGGATTCCTCGAGCTTGTAGTAGAGGCCCTTGCCCGGCCGGATGTCGTGATACTGCAGATCGATCATCAGGACGCGATGATCGTTCCATTCCAGCTCGTGCTTCGCGACATAGTTTTCGATCAGCTGTCGTTTGATGACCCAGTCGAGCTCGCGGCCGAGCTGCGCCGGGTCCTCGGCGAGGCGGTTGAGCGTGGACTCCCACTTGGCCATCACCTCGGCCACCCACGGCTCAGGCTGCTGGCGCTCCTTGAAATACCGCTGGGCCAGGGCGAGAAACTCGCGTTGGTGATCGACGGCCGAGATCGTCCGCCCGTCCTTGAGGCGGATCGTGTCGCGGCACACCAGATCGCGTGAGACCTTGCGGAACGCCGCCACCGGACCGTCGATCGACAAATCCTTCTCGATGAAGTCGTCCTCGACCATGCTGAGCACGATGGCCATGGTGCCGACCTTGAGGTAGGTGGACACCTCGCTCATGTTCGCGTCGCCCACGATCACGTGCAGCCGCCGGTACTTTTCCGGATCGGCGTGCGGCTCGTCGCGGGTGTTGACGATCGGGCGCGAGTGCATCGTCTCGAGCCCCACCTCGGTCTCGAGGAAGTCCGCCCGCTGCGAGATCTGGTATTCGCAGGGCTCGGCGTTGTTCTCGTAGCCGACCTTGCCGGCGCCCGTGTAGATCTGACGCGTCACGAAGAACGGCATCATGTGCTGCACGATGCGCGCGAACGGCACCTTGCGGTCCATCAGGTAATTCTCGTGGGTACCGTAGGAATTACCCTTGTTGTCCGTGTTGTTCTTGTAGATCAGGATGCGCTGCTCGGGCGGCGACACCGCCTCCGCGCGCTGCCGCGACAGGTTGAGGATGCGCTCGCCTGCGCGATCCCAGATGACCGTATCGCGCGGGTTCGTGGTCTCCGGGCTGGAGTACTCCGGATGGGCGTGGTCCACGTAGAAGCGCGCGCCGTTGGACAGGATGAGGTTGATGAGGCGCGACTCCTCCTTCGAGGTGCCTTCCTTTTCTTCCATGTACTCGAAGCCACGGGCGTCCCGCAGCGGGCTCTCCGCCTCGTAGTCCCACCGCACGCGTGAGCTGCGGTAGGTCTCGTAGGAATTGATCAGCAGCAGGGAGGACAGGATCGGGTTGAAGTCCGGCTGGTTCTTGACCGTGATCCCGTACTCGGTCTCGATGCCCATGACTTTCGGGATGGCCATGCGGTCCCCTCTACGAAGCCCATGAAGCTCGCTGAAAACGATACTGTGAAAAACGAACCCCCCGGCCTTTGTCGCAGGCGGGGGGCAAACAAGGGGGCGTCCGACGCCCCCTTGTTTATAACAGCGATCCGGGGCGTCGGGCGCCCCCTTCTCTTAGAGGTATTGCCCGGTGTTCACGACCCGCTCGACGTTACGCTTCTCCTTCTGCGTCTCGCCCATCAGCGGCTTGACGTAGACGATGCGCTCGCCCTTCTTCCCGGCGATCTTCGCCCAGTCGTCCGGGTTCGTCGTATTCGGCAGGTCCTCGTTCTCCTTGAACTCCTCTCGGACCGCCGTGAGCAGGTCATCGGTCGTGATGCCCTTCTCGCCCCCGACGATATACCGCTTCAGGGCCAGCTTCTTGGCGCGCCGCACGACCGACTCGATCATGGCGCCGGAGGAGAAGTCCTTGAAGTAGAGAACTTCCTTGTCGCCGTTGGCGTACGTGACCTCGAGGAAGCGGTTCTCCTCGCTGAGGCTGTACATCGACTCGATCGTCGTGCGCAGCATCTGGTCGATCGTGTCCTGCACGTCGCCGCCGCGCGGCTTCGTTTCGGACTCGGCGATCGGAATCTCCGTCGTCAGGTACTTGTGGAAGATGTCGGAGGCCGCCGCCTGGTCCGGCCGCTCGATCTTGATCTTCACGTCCAGCCGGCCCGGCCGGAGGATGGCCGGATCGATCAGATCCTGCCGGTTGGAGGCGCCGATGACGATCACGTTCTTCAACCCCTCGACGCCGTCGATCTCCGCGAGCAGCTGCGGCACGATCGTGGTCTCCACGTCGGAGCTGATGCCGGTTCCCCGCGTGCGGAACAACGCATCCATCTCGTCGAAGAAGACGACCACCGGCACATCCTCGTTGGCCTTCTCCTTGGCCTTCACGAAGATCTCGCGGATCTTGCGCTCCGTCTCGCCGACGTACTTGTTCAGCAGCTCGGGGCCCTTGATGTTGAGGAAGAAGCCCTTGATCTTCTCGCCGCGCTTCTCCGAGATCTTCTCGGCGAGGTTGTTGGCCACGGCTTTGGCGATCATGGTCTTGCCACAGCCGGGAGGGCCGTAGAGCAGCACGCCCTTGGGCGGCGTGAGCTTGTGCTCTTTGTAGTAATCGGCGTAGAGGTACGGCAGCTCGACGGCGTCCTTGATCGCCTCGATCTGCGTGCCGAGTCCGCCGATCTGCTCGTAGCCGATGTCCGGCACCTCTTCGAGCGAGAGATCCTCGACCTCGCTCTTCGGAAGCTTCTCGAGGAGATACCCCGACTTCGCGTCCATCAACAAATGGTCGCCCGTCTTCAGACGTAGCGCGCGCAGCGGATCGGCGATGATCCCGACCTTTTCCTCGTCAGCGCGCAGCGTCACCACCGCGCGCTCGGGATCGAGCTGCTCCTTGAGGATGACGACGTCGCCCTGCACCTCGTAGCCCGCCGTCTCGACGACGTTCAGTCCCTCGTTGAGGACGAGCTCCTGACCGGGCTTGATCGACTCGGCCTTGATCGAGGGATGCAGGTTGACCTTCACCTTTCGGCCCTGCGCCAGGATGTTGACGGTTCCGTCATCGTTCACGGAGAGATACACACCGTACGTCGAGGGCGGCGCGCACAGCTTGTCGACTTCCTCCTTGAGCGCGGTGATCTGCTCGCGCGCCTCGTAGAGGGCGTTGACCAGCTTTTCATTCTGATTGAAGGCTTGCACGAGCTGACGGTTCGCCTCGCGCAGCTTGTTCTCGATGACCATGAAATCTTTCGGTGTGTCCTCAAGCTTCTTGCGAAGATGCACGGTTTCCGCTTCGAGCGAGCGCACGTAGGCCTGCAGGTCCTGCACCTGGATCTCGTACTCGGTCAACCGTCGGCGCGTGCTCGAGTCGGACATAGAGGCGGGAAGGAACTTCGAGAAGCCCTCTCGGCCCGGGCTACTCTTTTTGTCGAACTCCTTCATAGCCCATCCCTCTCTCTTGACCCCTCGTGCGCCTCTCTCGCTCGAGCGCTTCCAACGCTGACCGAGTATAGGCGGCTGCAAAAAAGAAAGTCAAGGTTGTCAGGTCCTTCGGCGGCGTTTCCGCGTGCGGACTTACACGCGTTTCGCCCATCCGCGACGACGCGTCTCCGCCATACCGCGCCTTCGCGCGCTGCCCCTCCTCTGAGCAAGTTCCATACCGCACTGGCAGCATAGCGTTTGCCTCGAAACGGATGGCGTCCACCAGCGGTTCCACGTATAAGAAGAGGGCGATGTCGTTGTCGAAGGTGCTGCGCGCCTGTTTCTTCATCACGATTCTGCTCGCGTGCCCGATTTTCTCGCGACTGTGGATAATTCCCGTTTCGGCGCAGGCACGGAAGGAATTACGTGTCGGAGTGGCCGGAGTGCCGGCCGCGCTCGAGCCCTCCACCGCCGCTGACGGCGCCGTGCCGCTCATCTCGCGCCAGGTATTCGACACGCTCGTGGCGTATCGCGAGGGTTCCACCGACGTCGAGCCGTCGCTCGCAATCCGGTGGGCCGTCTCCAAGGACGGGTTGACGTGGACGTTCTGGCTGCGCGAGGGCGTCAGGTTCGCCGACGGCGCACCATTCACCGCGGCTGACGTCGTCGCCAGCTTCGGACGCGGCCTCAGAGCCGATCCGGCGAGCCCCGCCGCGGGCTGGGCGGCGTTGCTGCGCGGCGTTCCCGGCGTCATCAAGGAAGTGCGGGCGCCGGACGCGCGCACGGTGCACATCGTGCTCGTGCAGCCGTACGCGCCGCTCCTGACGGTGCTCGCGCATCCGGCGCTGGCCGTCTCACGCGCCGCGAGCTCGACGGAGGGCAGCGTCCGTCTCGTCGGAACGGGACCATACCGTGTGGTCGACGCCTCACCAGGACGTATGGCGCTCGAAGCCGTCCCGGGCGCCTGGGGTGGACCACCCCGCGCCGAGCGGATCGTCTTTCTCGAGGTGGGCAGTGACGACCACGCGGAAGCCGAGATGGACGCGCGCGCGCTCGACATCTGGTTCCCGGTGGGGGCCCCTCGCCGCGCGGAGCGTGCGCTGTCCGTGCCGGGTCTACGTGTCGGCTACCTCGCGTTCCAGACGGAAAGGGAGCCGTTCTCGCGCAAGCCCCTGCGGCAGGCGGTCGCGGCCGCGCTCGACCCGGCCGGGCTCGCCGCGGTGCTCGATCGCGCGGCGGTGCCGCTGCAGTCGTTCCTGCCTCCCGGCGTCTGGGCACGTCGCGAAGGTGGGCCGGTGCTCGGCGGCACGCGCGTGCAGGTGCGCGCGCTCCTGGCGCAGGGTGCGTGGCCCAAAGACGCGACCGCCGCGTTGCTCGCGTCGTCAGAGGCGTCGGAAGGCGTGAACGTGCCAAAGCTGGCCGACGCGATCGGGACCATGCTCGGAGCCGCCGACATTCCGGTGCGCGTGCAGCTACAGCACGCGGCAGCCGTGCGCGCGGCCCACCAGGCGGGCGCCCATGAGATCGCGCTGACCGAGGCGGCGGTCACCGGTGGTGATCCGCATCTCCTGCTGTTCCCGCTGTCCACGAGCGAGGGCGCTCGCCCCGGTGCGCAGGCGCGAAATTTCTCCTTCTATCGCAACCCGCGGCTCGACGACGTGCTGATCCGTGCCAGTCAGCTTTCCTCGCGCGTCGAGCGGGCCCGTCTCTATCAACGCGCGCAGGCGCTGCTCGCCGAAGACATGCCGTGGATTCCAGTCTATGTGCGGCTCGTGTGGGGCGTGACGCGGCCCGAGGTCCGTAATCTGCGTCTGCATCCCACAGGGCTGCACCGGCTCAGCACGGTCACGCTCGAGCACGGGTCGTGATCCGCGCGGCGGTGGCCGCCGCCCTCCTCGTCGCGCTCGCCGCGGCCACGCCGGCCGACGACGCGGGCGCCGCGAAGTCCGGTGCCACGCTCCGTCTGGTCTTCGGTTCCGATCCGCCGACGCTCGATCCCGCGCACGCCACCGACCTGACATCGTCGTCCGTCATCCGTCAGGTGTTCGACGCCCTGCTCGAGCTGGACGACAAGCTCGTCCCAACGCCGGCGCTCGCGGAGCGGTGGACGGTCTCCGCGGACCAGCGCACGTACACGTTCTTTCTGCGCCGGGCCGTGAAGTTTCACAACGGACGGGAGCTGCGAGCGGCGGACGTGAAGTATTCGTTCGAGCGCGCCGCGCGCGGCAAGCGCCCGTGGGTGTTCGAGAAGCTGATCGGCGCCAGGGAGTACATCAAGGGCGCCGCCCCCGACATCGCGGGCGTGCGGATCGTGGACGGCAGCACCGTCGAGCTACGCCTCGAGCGCCCATTCGCGCCGTTCCTGCACCTCATCGCCTACGACGCCGCCTCGATCGTGCCGCGTGAGGAGGTGGACAAGCGAGGCGCGGGTTTCGCGAGCCACCCGGTCGGCACGGGCGCTTTCCGCTTCACCTCGTGGCGTCGCGACGACCAGGTCGTGCTCGAGCGATTCCCCGAGCATTTCCGCGGGCCGGCGTCACTCGAGCGTGTCGTGTTCCGCGTCATTCCGGCGGAGGCGACCCGTTTCAACGAGTACGTCGCGGGGCAGCTCGACGTGAGCGACATCCCAACCGGACGCTGTCAGGCGGTCCAGGCCGATCCGAAGCTCAAAGTCGACGCAGCGGTCTGGCCGACGCTCGGCACCAGCGCGCTGCGCTTCAACGTCGAGCGCGCGCCGTTCACCGACGCGCGCGTGCGCCGCGCCATCGCGCATGCGATCGATCCGTCGATCATCGTCGAGCGCCTGCTCGAGGGATGCGTCAAGCCCGCCCAGGGCATCGTGCCCCCAGTGCTCGCGGGCTGGACGGCGACCGCCCGCCGGCTGCCCCTGGATCGCGAGCGCGCCAGGGCGCTGCTGGCGGAGGCCGGCTTTCCCGGCGGGCGCGGACTGGGCCCGATCGCCTACAACTTCAACGCGAGCGACGCCAATCAGCGCATCGCCGAGGTGCTGCAGGCGCAGCTCAAGGAGATCGGCGTCACGCTCGAACTGCGGCGACTGGACTGGGCCGCGCACATCAAGGTGGTGGACGATGGCGGCGCGGGCTTTTTCCGTCAGGGGTGGATCGCCGACTATCCCGATCCCGAGAATTTCCTGACCGTGCTCTTCCACAGCCGCAATGTCGGGGCTCCGGGCAACACGTCTCGCTATCGCAATCCCGCCGTCGATCGACTCCTCGACGAGGCCGATGCGATGGCACCCGGTGCGGCGCGGATGAAGCGCTACCAGGAGGCGGAGCAGATCATTCTCAACGATGCCGTCTGGGTCTCCCTGTACTTCTACGCCAGCCGCGCGCTCATCAAGCCATACGTCAAGGGCCTGGAGCGCAGTCCGCAGTCCACAGCGCCGGAATTCCTCGCGCCGCTGCGCAAGGTCTGGTTGGAGCGCTAATCCGAGCCCGCGCGGCCGGCGTCTCTCGACGCCTGCCACGCGCGGATCTCGTCGCGATGCGCGGCGTCGTGCTCGGCCATCATCGCCGGCACGTCGCAGAGCATGATGACCCCGACACCATCCTGCGTGCCGGCGCGTGTCCACGCGCTCGGGTCCAGCGCGCGCAACGCCGCGACATTCGTGGCGCGCGCCGCAGCGAACGCGGCCAGGCCGGCCGCGAGCGAGCGCGATGCATAATCGCGCTCGCGCGCAAGCCGCGCGCCGTCGAAGTCCGGCAGCCGCGGAGCCCACTCGTCCTGGAGTCGGCGAATGCGGACGGCGTAGCCCTCGCGCTCGAGATCGGCGAGGTGCCAGCACTGCCCTACGGGCGCGAGCGCGTTGCCGGGACCCGGCGCCGCGGCCTCCTGAGGCGTGAGGCCGGCGAAGGCGCCTTCAGCATCAGATAACGCATCGAAGTCTCCCCAACCCAGCCCCGGATCGTTCCACAGCCTGAAGTGGTGCCGCATCGCGCTCAGCGTCGCTTGCTACACTCAGCGCGTCAATGGGACTGCTTCGCTCGGTCGCGGTGCGGCTCCTCGCGCTCTTACCCGTCGTTGTCGGCATCACGGTGCTCGTCTTCGCCCTCAACGCTGTGGCGCTCGGCGATCCTGCCCGCGCGGCGATGGGCCAGCGCGCGGACCCGGAAACGCTCGAGCGATTGAGACGCGACTACGCGCTCGACCGGCCGCTGCCCGTGCAATACGCGGCGTGGCTCGGGCGCTTGGCCCGCGGCGACCTCGGCGATTCCTTCCGCGAGCAGCGTCCGGTGCGTGAGGTGATCATCGAGCGGCTGCCCGCGACAGTGCGTCTGGCGCTCGCCGCCACGCTCATTTCTGTGGTGCTCGGCGTCGCCATCGGGGTGCTCGCCGCGGTTCGTGCGGGATCCGCGCTCGACCATGTGTTGATGGGTGTCGCCGTGCTCGGCATCTCCACTCCGGTCTTCTGGCTGGGCCTGATGCTGGCGCTCGTCTTCGCCGTGACGCTCGGTTGGCTGCCCGTCTCAGGCTATGGCGACGGCGCCGTCAGTCACCTGATCCTGCCGGCCTTCACGCTGGGTGCCCTGCACACCGGCACCGTCGCGCGCATGACGCGATCGAGCTTGCTCGAGGTCGTGCGGCAAGACTTCATGGCCACGGCGCGCGCCAAGGGACTGTCCGAGTGGACGGTGCTCGGCAAGCACGCGCTGCGGAACGCGCTCGTTCCCGTCGTCACCGTGATCGGCATCGGTCTCGCGGACCTGCTCGTCGGCGCGCCACTCACCGAAACGGTGTTCGCCTGGCCCGGTGTGGGCCGACTGCTCGTCGCCGCCGTGGGGCAACGGGATCTGCCTGTCGTGATGGGCGCGGTCCTCGTCTTCGCCCTCGTGTACGTCCTCGGCAACCTTCTGGTGGATCTTGCGTACCTCGTGATCGATCCTCGCATGCGCGATGCCGTCCGCGCGTAGGCCGCTGCGCCACGGCGGATTCGTCGCGGGCGCCGTGCTCGTCGCGCTGTTCGCCGCGGCGTCGCTGCTCGCCCCGGTGCTGGCGCCAGAGGATCCGCACGCGGTCGCCGGCGGCGGTGGCGCCACCCTGGAGCGGCCGACCGCAAGCCATCCGCTCGGTACCGACGCGCTCGGCCGCGACGTCCTCTCTCGTGTCCTCTGGGGTGGACGGGTGTCGCTCGCCGTGGGCGTCGGCGTCGAGGCCCTCGTCGTCGTCCTCGGGTGTGGGATCGGACTGCTCGCCGGATATTTCGGAGGCGCCGTCGATGCGGCGCTCATGCGCGTGACCGACGTCGTCATGGCCTTTCCGTCGCTTGTGCTCGCGATCGGTTTGATCGCAGTGTTCGAGCGGCCCGGTCTCGACAAAGTCTTCCTGGTGCTCGTGGCGCTCGGCTGGACGACGATCGCGCGCGTCGTGCGCGGCGAGGTGCTGTCGCTGAAGGCGCGTGACTTCGTTCAGGCGGCCAAGGCGCTCGGGGGAGGGCATCGCGCGATCATGCTGCGCCACCTCCTGCCGAATGCGCTCGCGCCGCTGCTCGTGGCGGCCACCATCGGCGTGGGTGGCAACATGGTGGCCGAGGCCGGACTCTCGTTCCTCGGTCTCGGGACTCAGTCGCCGACGATCTCCTGGGGCGCGATGCTAGCCGACGGGCAGACGTTTCTCGCCACCGCACCGTGGGTGGCGGTCTTCCCCGGCGCCGCCCTCCTTCTGGCCGTGCTCGGCGTCAACCTCCTCGGCGATGGGCTGCGAGACCTGCTCGATCCACGGTTGCGTGCCTGATTCCGCGGCGTGACGCCCGGCCCGCGCGCGCGGGTCGGGCAAAGGACCCGGTTACGGCGGTTGGTGTCGCACGAAACCCCCCTGTGAATGCGCGCGTCTACGAGGTTTTCGGGTTTGGCATCCGCGTTGCCAACGCGCACGGGTGGACTGATCCATTCGTAGGGAGGTTGTCATGCGTAAGTCAGCGAGAGCGGTCGTGGTCCTCGCGGTGGTGATTGCGGGGCTCGCCACGCTTGAGACCGTCGCAGGCGCCCGTGTGCGCTCGGCCGACGCCCGCGACCCGGAGCGGCTGGCGGCGCTGACGGCCATGGACGACGCGCTGGCCCGGCACGATTTCGCGGCTGCCGCACAGGCGTGGCGCGAGGCCCGCCAGCTGGCGCTCCGCTCGCGTGGATGGCGGGCGCCGGTGCAGGCGGCGGAGGCCGAGCTGCGGTTGGCCGCCGCGACGGATCGCGTCCGGGAGTCCAAGCCCACCGCCCGTGAGCTGCTCCTCGTGGCCCTCTTCCGCGCCCGCGCCGAGCGCGCGACGGACGGCGCGCTCCACGTCGCCGAGGCTTTCGCGCGCCTCGGTGACCGCGACGCCGCGCAGCTGGCGCTGCGCCTCGCCGAAAACGTGGCGACGCGCAACGGCGACAGCGCCGGTCACGCCCGCGTCCGCGTCGTCGGTGAGCGCATCAACCGCCCCGGCTCCGCCGAGCCCACGACAGCTCTCACCCCCTCGGGCTCCTGAAGATTTCCCCGCGGTGACGGTGCCGGCGCGTTTGCGCGCCGGCACGCGCCCGTGCTAGAAACAAGCCGGCGCCCCCGACGAACGCTCCCGGGGGCGCTCGTGTTCATGCCGTCGATTGCCGATACCGTCACCGAGACGATCCAGTCGGTGTTCCCGGAGCACGCGGGCGCGCCGGGGCAGATCCACGGCGGCCGCATGATGCAATGGATCACCCAGGCCGGCACCATGGCGGCCGCGCGCGTGGCCCGTGGCACCGTCCTCCTCGGCGCGATGGATGACATCGACTTCCTGCACCCCGTCAAGGTGGGGGAGATCGCTATTCTCCGTGCGCGCATCGAGTACATCGGCACGTCGTCCCTCGAGGTCGGCGTGCGGGTATGGGCGGAGAACGTCCGAAGCGGTGAGCGCGCCGTCACCCTGAACTCGCACCTCGTTTTCGTCAGCGTCGACGCGCACGAGCGCCCACGCCCCGTCGGCGTGAGGATCGAGCCGCGTGACGCCGCGGAGAGCGCGCTGGCGGAGGCCGCGCGGGCGCGGCGCGAACAGCGGCTCGCGCGCTTCGCGGAAAAGGCCGCGCGGATCAAGGACGTGGATACCGCGGCCAACGAAGAGTTCCAGTGGCGGTTCGAATCGGCGCGGTCGGTGTTGCCCGAGGACGCGCTCTTCGGCAACATGATGTTCCCGGGCAAGATGCTGATGGAGCTCGACGAGGCTGGCGGTATCGTCTCGATGCGCTATTGCAAGGGTCTGGTGATGACGGCGTGCCTGGACGCGATGGATTTCTACGCGCCGATCTATACGCACGAGGTCCTGACGTTCAAGGCGGGTCTGAATCACGTCGGCACGTCGTCGCTGGAGGTGGGTGTCAAGGTGCTGGCCGAGCAGCCGTGGAGCGGCGAAATCCGTCACGCGTGCACGGCGTATCTCACGTACGTGCACCTTGGTGGTGATCTCCGGCCGCAGCCGTGTCGGCCGTTCACGCCGCGGACCGAGGGTGAGCGACGGCGGTGGCAGGCGGCGGTGGCTCGCCACGAGCGCCGGCTGGAGCGTGTGAAGCGGCTCAAGGCCGCACTCTCGAACGAAAGAGGTTAAGGGCGATGTCAGGACACTCTCGGTGGTCACAGATCAAGCGCAAGAAGGGCAAGGCGGACGTTCAGCGCGGCAAACTGTTCTCCAAGATCCTTCGTGAAATCACCGTCGCCGCTAAGAACGGCGGCGGTGATCCGAAGGGCAACATGCGGCTGAAGGCGGCGATCGAGTCCGCCAAGGAAGTCAACATGCCGCAGGACAACATCAAGCGCGCCGTCCAGAAGGGCACCGGCGAGCTCCCGGGCGAGTCGTACGAGGAGATCACCTACGAGGGCTACGCCACCGGCGGCGTCGCCGTCATGGTGAGCGTCTTGACGGACAACCGAAACCGCACGGGGCCCGAGATCCGACATACGTTCGAGAAGTTCGGCGGCAACATGGGCGCCTCCGGCGCCGTCGCGTGGATGTTCGAGCGCAAAGGGATCATCTCCGTGGACGCCGACAAGATTTCCGAGGACGATCTGCTCGAGAAGGCTCTCGACGCCGGCGCCGCCGACGTGCGTCGTGCGGAAAAAGCTTTTGAGATCACGACGGCGCCTGCTCAAATGGACGCCGTGCGCGACGCGCTGGCGCGGGCGGGCGTGCCGATCATCGAAGGGCAGGTCACCTACGTCCCGCAGTCGACCGTGCGGGTCGAGACGAAGGAGGCCACCTCCGTGGTCAAGCTGATCGAGGCGCTGGAGGAGCTGGACGACGTACAGTCCGTCTACGCCAACTACGACATTCCGGACGAGGTCCTCGAGGCCATCTCGGCTGCCTAGCCAGCGGGTCCTCGGCATCGACCCCGGCCTCGTGGCCACCGGGTATGGGCTCATCGAGCCCGGCCCGACGGCCGCCGCCGTCGTCATCAGCGGTGTCATCGCGACCGACGGCGAGAGTGCCCTGGCGTCGCGCCTGCAACAGATCTACGACGGCGTCGACCGCCTGCTCGCCGAGCACACGCCCTCGACCGTCGTGATCGAGGACCTGTACGCGGAATACACGTTTCCGCGCACCGCGCTGCTCATGGCGCACGCGCGCGGCGTCATCTGCCTCGCGGCGGAACAGCACAAGATCCCGGTGCTGGCGTTGGCGCCCGCCGAGGTCAAGCGCGCGATCGCCGCGCACGGCACGGCGTCCAAGGCGCAGATCCAGGAGAGCGTGCGGCGGCTGCTGCGTCTGCCGGCGCCGCCACGCCCGAGCCACGTGGCCGATGCGCTGGCGCTTGCGCTCACCGGCTTCTCGCGCGCGGGAGGTCGCCTGGCGTGATCGCCACCCTGAGCGGACGGCTGCGGCGCCGGCTCGAAGACCGGATCATCCTCGAGGTAGGCGGTGTCGGCTATGAGGTGTTTCTGCCGCCGATCGCGCTGCGCGCGCTCGAGGGCGCCCACGCGGAGAGCGGTGACAAGGCCAGCGAGCTCGGACTGGTCATCTACTATCACGCGACGCGCGATCAGCCCCGGCCCGTGTTGATCGGCTTCACGTCCGATCTCGACAAGGAATTCTTCGAGCGCCTGATTACGGTGAAGGACATCGGGCCGATGGTCGCCGCGCGGGCGCTGGCGGCGCCCGTCGCCGAGCTGGCGGCGGCGATCGCGCGGCAGGACGAGAAATATCTCCGCGCGCTGCCGGGCATCGGCCCGCAGAAGGCCAAGAACATCGTGGCGCAGCTCTCGGCGAAGGTGGCGAAGTTCGCGCTCGCGCGCGAGGACGCGCCGGCGGAGGCGCCCGCGCCGGGCCCGGTGGCCCCCGACGCCGAGGGCCTGCGCGAGCTGGTGTGGGAGGTCCTCACCAAGCAGCTCGGCCATCGGCCCTCCGAGGCTTCTCAGCTCATCACCGATGCGCTGCGGCGCCGGCCCGCGATCGCGACGCCGGAAGAGCTGTTCGACGAGATCTATCGCAGCCAGGCGGCGGCCAAGAGGACGTGAGCGTGGCGGCCGGGGACAGCCGGATGCTGAGCCGCGCCGCCGCGCCGGAGGACGCGCCATTCGAGCGCGCGCTCCGCCCCCGCACCTTCGACGAGTACGTCGGCCAGCACCAGGCGGTGGGCAGCCTGCGTGTGTCGGTCGAAGCCGCCCGCCAGCGGAGCGAGTGCGTCGACCACGTCCTGCTCTATGGCCCGCCGGGGCTCGGCAAGACGACGCTGGCGGGGATCATCGCCAACGAGATGGGCACCAATATGGTGACGACCGCCGGGCCGGCCATCGAGCGCGGCGGCGATCTCGTCGGTCTCATCAGCAATCTCGCGGAGAAGGACGTCTTCTTCATCGACGAGATCCATCGCCTGCCACGCGTCGTCGAGGAGCTGCTCTATCCGGCGATGGAAGACTTCGCTGTCAACTTCGTGATGGAGAAGGGCATGCACGCCCGGTCCATCAAGCACCGGCTGGCGCCGTTCACGCTGGTCGGGGCCACCACGCGGCCGGGAATGCTGTCCGCGCCGCTGCGTGAGCGCTTCGGCATCTTCCACCATCTCGACTTCTACTCCGACGACGAGCTCGCGCGGATTGTCACGCGCTCCGCGACGATCCTCGAGGCGCGGGTCGAGCCCGCGGGCGCGCGCGAGATCTCGCGACGCTCGCGCGGCACGCCGCGCATCGCCAACCGCCTGCTGCGTCGCGTGCGGGACTACGCGCAGGTGAAGGCCGAGGGAGCCATCACGGAGGCCGTGGCCCGCGACGCGCTCGAGCGCGAAGGTGTCGATGCGCGGGGGCTCGACAAGCTCGACCGCCGATTCCTGGAGGCGATCGTCGACGTCTACGGCGGCGGGCCCGTGGGGCTCGAGGCGGTGGCCGCGACCATCAACGACGACGCCGAGACGCTGTCCGAGATCGTGGAGCCGTATCTGTTGAAGATCGGGTTCATCGCCCGCGAACCACGCGGGCGTCGCGTGACCCGCGAGGCCTACGCCCACCTCGGCAAGCAGCCGCCGGCGGTCGCGGCGTCGGGACAGAGCACGCTCTTTTGAGCGAGGCCACCGGAGTGAACGACATCGGCAAGACGCTCGTCATCCTCGGCCTCCTCATCACCCTCACCGGTGTCTTGCTCCTGTTCGTCGGGCGCGTGCCGTGGATCGGCCGGCTGCCGGGCGACATCCACATCCAGCGCGGCAACTGGTCCTTCTACTTCCCGATCGCGACCTCGATCGTGCTCTCGCTGCTGCTCACCCTGCTGTTCTGGCTCTTCGGCCGTCGGTGAGGGCTCGGCTCGCCGCGCTGCTGACCGTGGCCGCGGCCCTGACGTCGATGGTGGCGAGCGCCGCCGCCCAGACCGTCGCTGCCCAGGAGACGATCCGCGTGGCCGTGCTCGATCAGGCGCGTGTTGCCGAGCTGCGCGGCGCCGACATCGAAATCGTCGAGATCGGCTCCGGTGGGCCCGCGTGGCGCGCCGAGGCTGTGCGCGCCATCCCGGTCGTCGGCGGCATCGACATCGGCGGGCGCCGGGCGGCCGCCTTCCGGCTGCGGAGCGAGCGTCCGATCCGCCTCAACGGCCGCGATTATTCGGGCGCGCTCGAGATCGTGCGCGGCGCCGACGGCCTGGCCGTCGTCAACGAGCTGCCGCTCGAAGACTACGTCGTGGGCGTGCTCCGCGCCGAGGCGAGCGACAAGTGGCCGCTGGAAATGCTGCGCGCGCAAGCCGTCGTCGCCCGCACGTACGCTGCCCATCACCGCAACATCGCTGCTGGCAAGCCGTACCACATCGTCGCGTCTACGGTCCATCAGCAGTATGCGGGCCACGTGCCGGCAACGTCGCCGATCTGGGGCGCGGTGCGGGATACCGCGGGCCAGGTGTTGCTGTGGGAAGGCGAGGTGTTCCCGGCCTTCTACCACACGGAGAGCGGCGGCTACACCGAGGACCCGAGGATGATCTTCGCTGCGCGCAACATGCCGGCGCTCAAGCCCGTCCGCTGTGAGTTCTCCGCGGGCTCTCCGCATTTCTACTGGAGCCTCGATCTGCGACTCGCGGACCTGAGCGACGCCCTTCGTAGGAGTGCCGTCGACGTCGGTGCCGTCACGGCGGTCGACGTCACCGAGCGCACGCCGTCGCTTCGGGCCGCGGTCGTCACCGTGCACGGTGACCGCAACACCGCGCGCCTGCGTGGCAACGACTTCCGCCGGATGATCGGGTACGACACGCTCAAGTCCACACTGTTTGCGGTGGCCGTGGACGGCGAGTGGGCGCGGTTCTCGGGCCGGGGCTATGGGCACGGCGCCGGAATGTGCCAGTGGGGCGCCAAGGGGATGGCCGAGCAGGGCTACGGCGCGCGTCAGATCCTCGAGTTCTTCTACCCCGGCACCACGCTCGGCTCACTCAGCACGAACACCACGCGATGACCGCGGACCGGAGCCACGAGGCATCCAGCGCAGGCCACCCACGTTCAGACCCGAGCTCGCGGACCCCGCTACAACGAGCAGATTTCGAGAAGGTCGACATGCGCGTCGGCGTCGTGACCGACGCGCAGCCGTTTCCCGAGGCCCGCCGTCCCGCCTTCAAGCTCTGGATCGACTTCGGCCCGGAGCTCGGAACCAGGCGCTCGAGCGCGCAGATCACCGCGCACTACGCGGCCGCCGACCTCGTCGGCCGCCGCGTGGTCGCCGTCGTGAACTTCCCGCCCAAGCAGATCGGTCCGTTCGTCTCCGAGGTGCTCGTCATGGGAGCCTACGACGCGCGCGGCGACGTCATACTCCTCAACGTGGATCAGCCGGTCGAGCCGGGCAGCAGAATCGGTTAGCACGCCCCGGCGACGGCCGCTCGCACGCGCGCGTAGCGCACGCCCCACAGGAGATTCGACAGCCAGCGCGCGATCCGTGACGTGAGTCGCGACACCTCGGCCTCGTGCGCGTCGCAGAAATGGATCGTCGTCGACCAGATCGGGATCAGCAGCAGCAGATAGAAGCGCACGGTGAGCCCGTTCGGCGCGAGCTTCGCGCAGTAGCGGCAGCGCGCGACTTCAGATTCGCGCGTGGAGAGCACCTCGCCGCGCCGCCGCGCGCGATAGGTCGTGAGCGCCTCCTCGTCGACCGCGACTCCGCGGCGTGTGAGCTCGGCGGCGAGCACATGCTGAGCATCGACCTCGAATTCATCGCGGAAGAACGCCCACGTATCGAGGAGATCGCCGGTCGTCTGCTCCGCGGCCAGCGCGGCGACGTGCCGGCGATCCATTGCTGTCACCGGGGACGCCCAGCTAGGCCGTCGCCGTCTTGCCCCGACCGGTGAGCCATCTCCAGAAGCCGCCGATCGCGGCGACGCCTCCGATGACGAACACCTTCCAGAAGCGCGCGAGGAGGCCCATCTGCGCCGCCTTCACGACGGCGACGCCGGCGCCCCCGGCCACGAGCGCGGCCAGTCCGTACTCCGCGACCTTGTCGGTGCCCTTGACGAACTCCTCGTAGCGCTTGCCCGGCTTGAAGCTGATACCACCGATGAGACCAGGAACGACGGCACGATCACGCTCGAAGCTCTCGCGGTCGGTCACGAGCACGACCGAGATGAGCCCGTGGCGCCCGAGGACGCGCGTGTTGAAGTTGACGACTTCGTGGTCGGCGCCGTCGGCTTTGCCCGACAGGGCCCACACGAGCCGCTTGTTCACCGAATCGTAGTGCGGCGGCTCGACCCAGCCCACGACGTGCATGGCAGGATGTCCCGTCGCCTTGCGCTGCGCGTTGGATCGCTCGGTGCCTTTGCGGATCGAGTCGAGCAACGCGCCGGCGTCGAGCGACGTGCCTTGCTCGTCCTTCACGTAACCCGTCTCCTCGTATTCCACGACGACGAACCAGTCGGCACTGCCCTTCGGGATGATCGTCCCGAGCTCGCCGCCGGACGGCGGATTGCCGAGCGCCTGCATCAGCTTCTTCGTGTTCGCCGCGTCGACGAAGTAGTAGTCGGCGCCGACGTTGAGCGAGGCGAGGTCGCGGCCCAGGTCGACGGTCGTCGGTCCAGCGACCGGCTGGAAATCGGCGAGATTCGTCGCCGCGGCGCTGCCGCTCAGCAGCATCACCAGCCCGAGCGTGAACGTCGGAATCCATCCCCTCATGGCGCTCCCTCATTGGCCGCCGCGTGGGCGGCGACGTTGCCGGCCGCGGGCGCCGCGCGGTGTGCGCGCGCCATCAGCCACTCCGGAGATCTGAGGACGACGAACAGCAGCCCGTTACCGAGCACGCTCGGCCAGAAGCCGTACGCGTACCATCCCGCGAAGAGCCAGAGCGGCAACAGGCCGACGAACATCCAGATCCATAGGTAGCCGAGCGCCGTATAGATCACGCCGCGCGCGATCTCGCCCTGGGTCACGAGACTCGCGCCGACGGCGAGCGGAAACACGCTGAGCGCCACCGCGACGAACGAAGCGGTCACTGCCCACGCGATGGCCTGCGTGCCGCGCGCCCGGCGCCACATCGCGGAGGTCGTGGTGAGCAACCGCATCGTTCCCCATGGGCTCATCAGCGGCACGCCGAGGGTGGCCGTAACGCCCGACGACCCGGCCCGGCTCCAGCGCGCTGCGACGACCACCGTGAGCGCCAGGGCGACGATGAAGACGATGGCGACGTCATGACCGAGTGGGCGCCCGTAGAGGCGGGTGAGGCCTGCGGCGATGAGATCCAGGAGCCAGGCGAGCATGCGCGGCCTCTGAATCGACTCTAGGGGGCCGCGCGGCGCGCAGTCAACACCGCTGAGCATGTACACTAACGGGCCGTGAACATTGACGAGTTCGATTACGACCTGCCGCTCGAGCTGATCGCCCAGGCGCCGGCGGAGTCACGCGATGGCTCACGCTTGCTCGTTCTCCGGCGGGCCACAGGCGAGATCGAAGACCGCGTGTTCACAGACCTTCCCGGCCTGCTGCGCGCCGGCGACTGCCTGGTGGTGAACGACTCGCGCGTCATTCCTGCCCGCCTGCTCGCCGAGGATCAGGCCGGGCGCCCGGTCGAGCTTCTGTTCGTCGAGCCGCTGAACGACAATGCGTGGCGCGCGCTCGTGCGGCCCGGCCGGCGCTGCCGTCCCGGCGCCCACCTGCGTGTGGCTGGCGTGCGGTTACGGGTGATGGGCGCGGATCCCGACGGAACACGCCTCATCGCCCGCGAGCAGGGGACGATCGCGGCGCTGCTGGAGGCGCACGGCCTGCCTCCGCTTCCGCCGTACATCGCGCGCCATACCAAGCCCACGCCCGAAGATTGGGAGCGATACCAGACGGTGTACGCGGAGGCGCCGGGCTCGGTCGCCGCACCGACAGCCGGCCTGCACTTCACCCAGACGATGCTCGAGACGCTGCGCGCAGCCGGCGTCGAAATCCGTGCGCTCACGCTCCACGTCGGCCCCGCGACGTTCCGGCCGGTCACGGCGACCACGGTGGAGGCGCACCGCATCCCGGCCGAGCGCTCGAGCCTCGGCGAGACGGCCGCGCGCGCCATTCAGAGCGCGCGCGCAGCGGGCCGCCGCGTGGTCGCCGTGGGGACGACAACGGTCCGCGCGCTCGAGAGCGCGGCCGCCGAGACCGGCGGTATCCGGCCGTTCGACGGGCCGGTAGAGCTGACGATCCGCCCGGGCCATCGGTTCCGCGTGGTCGACGCGCTGCTCACGAACTTTCACCTGCCGCGCTCTTCGCTGCTGCTCCTGGTGGCCGCGTTCGCCGGCCGCGAGCGGATCCTGGACGCGTATCGGCACGCCGTCGCCGAGCGCTATCGGTTCTATTCGTACGGCGACGCCATGTTGATTCTGTAGAGCGGAGCCGGCAACCATCTATGTCAGGCCACCCACGGTTCGAGCCGGCCTCGCTACAGTAAATGCGCTTCGAGCTGCTCGCGACCGACGGCGCCGCGCGCCGAGGCCGGCTGACCACGTCGCACGGCGTGGTCGACACGCCGGTCTTCATGCCGGTGGGGACGCAGGCGACGGTCAAGGCGCTGACCCCCGAAGATCTCGAGAGCGCCGGCGCCCAGATCGTGCTCGGCAACACGTATCATCTGTTGTTGCGCCCGGGCCCCGACGTGGTGCGAGAGCTCGGCGGCCTGCATCGGTTCATGGGCTGGCGCGGCACGATCCTCACCGACTCCGGCGGCTTCCAGGTGTTCAGCCTGTCGAAGATCCGTAAGATCAGCGACGACGGTGTGGAGTTTCGGGCGCCGCTCGACGGCGCCACGCGCTTTCTGTCACCGGAGTCGGTCGTCGACATCCAGCGGGCGCTCGGCTCCGACATCACGATGCCGCTCGACGAGTGTCTCGCCTATCCCGCGACGCACGAGGCCACCGCGCGCTCGCTGACGCTGACGCTGCGCTGGGCCGAGCGAGCGCGTGCGGCGCACGGCGGCGCCGACGGGCAGGCGCTGTTCGGCATCGTGCAGGGCGGCGCATACCATGACCTGCGGGACGAGGCGGTCGAGCGCACCGTGGCGCTCGGCTTCGACGGGTACGCGATCGGCGGCATGGCCACCGGCGAGCCCAAGCCGACGCTGCTCGAGCTCACCGCGCGCGTTGCCGGGGCGCTGCCAGCGGATCGGCCTCGCTATCTCATGGGCCTCGGCAAGCCGGAGGATCTCGTGGCGTCGGTGGCATGCGGCGTCGACATGTTCGACTGCGTGCTGCCGACGCGCAACGCGCGCAACGGTCAGGCCTTCACCTCGACGGGGCCCGTGACGATCAAGCAGGCGCGCTGGACTCGCGACGCGGCGCCGCTCGACGCCGCCTGCGACTGCTACACCTGCCGCACGTTCTCGCGCGCCTATCTCCGGCATCTCTTCGTCGCCGAGGAGCTGCTCGCGTACCGTTTGCTGACGCTCCACAACGTACGCTTTTACCTGTCGCTCATGGCGGCGATGCGTGAGGCCATCGCCGCGCGCGCGTTCGAGGTGTTCCGCGCTCGGTTTTTGCAGGACTATCGGGTATCCTGACGGGCCTATGAACCTGCTCTTTCCCGATGCCGCGTGGGCGATGGCGCCTACGCCGGGCGGTGGTGCCGGCGGCGCATCGCAGTTGATGCCGACGCTCGTGATGTTCGGCGCGATGTTCGCCATTTTCTACTTCCTCATGATCCGACCTCAGCAGAAGCAGAAGCAGGAGCGCGAGCGGATGCTCTCGGCGATCAAGCGCGGCGACAAGGTCGTCACGACGAGTGGCATGTTCGGCACCGTCACGAATCTGACCGAGAAGACCATCACGCTGCGCGTCGCCGATCAGGTCAAGCTCGAGTTCGAGCGAGGAGCCATCGGACGCGTCGTGGAGGTGCAAGGCGACAAGGATGCCTAGGAATCTTCGCGCGCGTGCGCTCGTCGTCCTCGTGGTCTTTCTGGGGTCCCTCTGGTACCTCTACCCGCCGAAGAAGGCCATCAATCTCGGCCTCGATCTGCAGGGCGGCATCCATCTCGTGCTCGGCGTGGAGACCGACAAGCACGTGGCCAGCCAGACCGATCGTGCGGCGGAGGATTTCAAGGCGGCCCTGGAGCGGCGTGGCATCGTCGCCAAGCGCGTCGCCCGCGAGGGGTTGGCCGCTTTCGTCGCGGAACTGGCGTCTCCACAATCGTGGAACGACGCGCTGACCGTCGCCGGCGAGTTTCAGACGTTCGATCGCGGCAATGAGGACCAGGCGGCAGGTCGCTTCACCATGACGATGCAATCCCGCGTGGTCGCGCGCCTGCGCGACGACGCCGTGCGCCAGGGCGTGGAGACCATCCGCAACCGTGTCGATCAGTTCGGCGTGGCCGAGCCGACGATCACGCGACAGGGTGACGATCGGATCCTGATCCAGCTGCCCGGCGTGCAGGATCCGGAGCGCGCCAAGGCACTCATCGGAAAGACCGCGCTGCTCGAGTTCAAGCTCGTCGACGAGAAGGCCGATGCGGAGGCTGCGGTGCAGGGGCGCGTCCCTGAGGGCGACGAGGTGCTCTACCAGCGCCGCGTGGACAAGCAGACGAAGGTCGAGCGCAAGATCCCGTACGTCGTGAACAAGCGCACCCTGCTGACCGGGGCCGAGCTGACCCGTGCGGAGGTCAACGCCGATCCGAACTCGCCGGGCAACTGGCAGGTGGCCATCGAGTTCACCGCCACCGGGGCGCGGATCTTCGGCGACATCACCGAGCAGAACGTGGGCCGTCACCTCGCCATCATCCTCGACGGCGTGCTGCAGTCCGCCCCGCGAATCAACGAGCGAATCCCGGGCGGGCGCGCGGTGATCACGGGCCAGTTCTCCGTCGACGAAGCGCGGGATCTCGCCATCGTGCTGCGCGCGGGGGCGCTGCCGGCGCCGGTGACGGTGCTCGAGGAGCGGACGGTCGGGCCCTCGCTCGGCGCCGATTCGATCCGCAAAGGGATGATCGCCATCATCGCCTCGGCCATCGCCGTCGTGCTGTTCATGCTGTTCTACTATCGGCTCTCGGGCCTCATCGCCGACGTCGCGCTCGTGCTGAACCTCATCATCCTCCTCGCCTGCATGGCCGCCTTCGGCGCGACCCTGACCCTGCCAGGCATCGCCGGAATCGCGCTCACCATCGGCATGGCGGTGGACACCAACATCCTGATCTTCGAGCGCATCCGTGAGGAGATGCGCGTGGGCAAGACCGCGCGCGCGTCCATCGATGCCGGCTTTTCCCGCGCGCTGCGGACGATCATCGACACACACCTCACCGTCATGGTCACCGCCGCCATCCTGTACAACTTCGGCACCGGCGCGGTGAAGGGCTTCGCCGTGTCGCTGTTCGTCGGGCTCGCGGCCAGCCTGTTCACCGCCTACTTCTTCACGCGCCTGCTCTTCGACGTCGTCTACATGGGGCGCCGCAAGGTCGAGGCGATCTCGATATGATCGAGATCTTCCGCAGCCCGAACTACAATTTCATCGGCAACCGTCGGTGGGCGTATCTGCTCTCGGGACTCATCACGCTGATCGGCGTCATCTCGCTGGCCACCCAGGGTCTGCGCTACGACATCGACTTCACGGGCGGCACCCTCGTTCAGGTGCGCTTCGAGAAGATCCCCACCGTTGCCGACATCCGTAAGGCACTCACCCGTATCGGGATGGGTGAAGCGATCATTCAGGAGTTCGGCAGCACGAACGAGTTCATCCTGCGCGCCCCGCTCGCCGCCGCCTCGTCGGAGGAGCTCACGAAGAAGGTGGAGAAAGCGCTCTCGGAGGAGCCGGGACTCGGCAAATCCGAGATCCGTCGCGTAGAGTTCGTGGGGCCGCAGGTCGGCAAGGAGCTGCAGTGGCAGGCGATCTACGCCGTCTTGTTCGGACTGATCGGCATCCTGCTCTACATCGCCCTGCGCTTCGATCTCAAGGGCGGGGTGGCCGCGGTCGTCGCGGTCTTCCATGACGTCATCGTCTGTCTGGGTGCGCTGTCGCTCATGCACCGCGAGTTCTCGCTGCCGGTGCTCGCCGCGCTGCTGACGATCATCGGCTATTCCGTCAACGACACCATCGTCGCCTACGACCGGCTGCGCGAGAACCGCGGCAAGACGAGCGCGCGCGGCCGACCGTTCGCCGCGCAGATGAACGACGCGGTGAACCAGACGCTGTCGCGGACGGTGCTCACGGCGCTCACCGTCTTCTTCTCCACCGCCATCCTGCTGTTCTTCGGCGGCAAGACGCTCGAAGACTTCGCCTTCGTGCTGTTCGTGGGTGTCATCACCGGCACGTATTCGACCACCTATGTCGCGGCCGCCCTCGTCGTGGACTGGACGCTCTACGTCGAGGGACGCATGAGTGCCCGCAAAAAAACCGTGGCAAAGGCCGGAGAAGCGCGTAAAATCACATGATTACACAGAGGTGCCGGCCGTTTGACTCAGCTCCAGACGCTGATCGACGAGATTCCGAAGTACCAGCCGGGGGCGGACCTGGCGGTGCTGGAGCGCGCCTACCAGTTCTCTGAGCGTTCGCACCGCGGTCAGCAACGCGCCTCCGGCGAGCCGTACCTTTCGCATCCCCTCCAGGTCGCCAGCCTCCTCGTCGATTTCAAGATGGACGTCACCACGGTCACCGCCGGGCTCCTGCACGATGTGCTGGAGGACACGGGCGCCACCAAGGCCGACCTCGAGCGCGAGTTCGGCAAGGAGATCGCCGAGCTCGTCGACGGGGTGACCAAGCTAGGCAAGCTCGCGTTCTCCTCGCGCGAGGAGCGCCAGGCCGAGAACTTCCGCAAGATGCTGGTGGCGATGGCGCGCGACCTGCGGGTGCTCATGATCAAGCTCGCCGACCGTCTGCACAACATGCGCACGCTCGACTACCTCGCGTCGGACAGGGCCCGAAAGATCTCGCAAGAGACGCTCGACATCTACGCGCCGCTCGCCCATCGCCTCGGCATGGCCAAGGTCAAGGCCGAGCTCGAGGATCTCGCGCTGCGCACGCTCTCGCCCGACGCCTACGTCGATCTGCAAAAGCGCGTGGCCAAGCGCCGCCTCGAGCGCGAGGCGGACATCAACCACGTCATCAAATTCATCGAGAAGAAGCTGCTCGAGGTCGGGATCGAGTCGCAGATCCGCGGCCGGCCCAAGCACTTCTACTCGATCTTCAAGAAGATGCACGATCAGGGGCGCGAGTTCGACGAGATCTACGACCTGACCGCCGTGCGCGTGATCACCAATTCGGTGCGTGACTGCTACGGCGCCCTCGGCGTGATCCACTCGCTCTGGAAGCCCGTGCCCGGCCGCTTCAAGGACTTCATCGCGATGCCGAAGGTCAACATGTACCAGTCGCTCCACACGACGGTCATCGGGCCCAAGGGCGACCCGGTGGAGATCCAGATTCGGACGTGGGAGATGCATCGCATCGCCGAGGAAGGCATCGCCGCCCACTGGCTGTACAAGGAGAAGAAGACCGGCAAGGACAAGCTCGACGAGTCGCTGCTGTGGCTGCGCCAGCTCATCGAGACGCAGAACGATACGAAGGACCCGCGTGAGTTCCTGGACAGCGTCCGCGTCGACCTGTTCCCCGACGAGGTCTACGTCTTCACCCCCAAGGGCGATGTGAAAGCCTTGCCGGACGGCGCCACACCGATCGACTTCGCGTTCGCCGTCCACACCAAGGTCGGGGAGCATTGCGTGGGCGCGAAGGTCAACGGCAAGCTGGTTCCGCTGCGGACGGCCCTGCGTCAGGGCGACATCGTCGAGATCGTGACGTCGCCCAACCAGCACCCGAGCCGCGACTGGCTGAAGTTCGTCAAGTCCACGCGCGCACGCACGAAGATCAACCAGTGGCTCAAGATCGAAGAGCGCACCCGCTCGATCGAGCTCGGGCGTGAGCTCTTCGACCGCGAGGCGAAGAAGTACCGGCTCAATCCGACGGCGCTCCTCACGGGCGAGGAGATGCAGCGTGCGGCTTCGGACCTGGGCTATCCGACGCCCGACGACGTGCTGGCCGCCGTCGGCTACGGCAAGGCCTCCGTCCACCAGCTGCTGAACAAGCTGGCGCCGGGCGCCACGCTCGCCACCGTCGAGCGGCCGCGCGCGTCGACGGGCACCCAACCGAAGACCGACCAGGGCGTGCGGATCCGCGGCGTCGAAGACCTGCTCGTGCGCTTCGCCAAGTGCTGCAACCCGCTGCCCGGCGACCAGATCGTCGGCTTCATCACGCGCGGGCGCGGCCTGACCGTTCACGCGCGCGACTGCCTGACCGTGGCCAAGAGCGTGCTGGACCGCGAGCGTCTCATCAACGTCGAGTGGGACGAGGAGACGCCGCCCCAGGAGTCGGCCAAGCGCCCCGTCCGCATCGCCGTGTACATCGGCAACGACCGCCCCGGCCTGCTCTCAGAGATCACCGGCGCTATCGGCAGCAAGAACGGCAACATCACGAAAGCCGAGGTCACGGTGACCGACGACCGCCGCGGCATCAACAACTTCGTGGTCGAGGTCGCCGACCTCAGCCAGCTGCAAGACATCATGACCGCGATTCGCGACGTGCCGGATGTCATCAACGTCGAGCGCGTCCGCGGACTATGAACATCGGGGGCCCCGAAACGGCCCCCGAAAGCCCGTCATACTCGGCAGCGCGTCGGCAAAGCCGTGGCGCTCGTTGAAACATCTCGACCAATGACACGGCCGCAGTTCGAGGCCCTCGTTGCGCGTGCGATGCGTAGCCTGCCGCGAAAATTCAAAGACAAGATCAAGAACATCGCCGTGGTGGTCGAGGACTGGGCCGACGACGAGACGCTGGCCGAGATGGGCATCGAGCCGCCCGACACGCTCTACGGTCTCTATCGCGGCGTCGACCTCACACGGCGCGACGGTTCCTACGGGAACGTCCTGCCGGACGTCGTGACGATCTACCAGGGACCGATCGAGGAGGACGCGGCGGACGAAGAGGAGATGGCCGAGATCGTGCGGGAAACGGTCGTGCACGAGCTCGGTCATTACTTCGGTCTCGACGACGAGACGATGCACCGCATCGAGGAAGGCGAAGACCTGCCGTAAGACCGCAACGCCTGGTCGCGTCGGCGCTCGGTTCCCACCGAACAGGGCCTACCAGCCAGTGTTCTAGTCGTCTCCAGCGAGTTTTGTGTTGACAGCCACTTTCAATTGTTCTAATTGTTTCAGCAGATGCTGAAAGCCCGGGAGCAAGAGAAACATGGTGAAAACCGTGGATATTCGGCGACAAGTAGCCCAGCGCCTGCGGGAGCTCTTCCCGAAGGTGAAGGCGTGGGAGGAGGTCGCCGATCTCCGGGCCGCCGGCAAACCCGTGGACGTTGCGGTGAAATTTCGCCTGGGCGACGCGGAGAGGGTCGTGGTCGTTGAGGTCAGCTCGCTCGGTCAGCCGCGGCAGATTCGCGGGGCGGTGACGCGTTTGGCCGAGGTGCGCCGTGAGCTGCCGACGGCGTATCCCATCGCCGCGGCCGTGTACATAGGACCGCAGAGCGCCCGCATCCTCAAGGACAACAACTTCGGCTACGTCGACCTGTCGGGCAACTGCTACCTGGCCTTCGACCACGTCCTCATCGAAAAAGAAGGCAAGCGCAACGTCCGGCCGTCCGCCCGTCCCCTGCGCTCGCTCTTCGCCCCTCGGGCGACGCGTGTCGTGCGCGTGCTGCTGGCCGAGCCCCAACGCGCGTGGCGTCTCGAAGAGCTGGCCAAGGCGGCCGAGGTCAGCCTCGGTCACTCACACAACGTGATCAGCCGGCTCGAAGACCTCCGCTGGGTGGAGCGCGATCAGGCGCAGCGAATTCACCTCAGCAAGCCGGCCGATCTTCTGGAGACCTGGCGCGAGTCCTACACCTATCGCACGAACGAGATCGCTTCGTATTTCGTCCCCGAGCGCGTGAACCGCCGCCTCATGGCCGACGTCGCCCGCGCCGCCACGGTCGAGGGGCGCCGCTATGCGTTCACGCTCAGCGCGGGTCTGTCGCTCGTCGCGCCGATGCCCCGGCTGAGCGCCCTGCACTGTTACGTGGAGGGCGATCCGGCGCCGGTGGCCGCGGCGCTCGGCCTGCGCCCCGCCGGCGAGACCGACGGCGCGCTGCATTTGCTCTCGCCGTACGACCCGGGCGTGTTCTACGGCGTCCTCGAGAAGGCGGGCCTCAAGGTCGTCAGTCTGCCGCAGCTCTACGTCGATCTCGTCGGCTACGAGCCGCGCGGCCCCGAGCAGGCGGAGCATCTGCGTCGTGAAGCGATGGGGTACTGAGCAGCACCACGATCCGCACTCTGCGACAGGGAGGGAGGTGAAACCTCAATGGCGAAGAAGAAGAAGGCGACCAAGAAGAAGAAGAAGTAAGGAGACCATCTATACCGGTGGGGGGTGGCGGCCCTCCACCAGTCACCATTCGGGAGGGGGCAACGCCCCCTCCCGTTTGTGCTTCCGTGCTTAAATGACCTTCGTGACTTTGCCGGCCTTCAGGCAGCGCGTGCACACGCGCATGCGCTTCGCACGGCCTCCCACCAGGGCCCGCATCGAGACGAGGTTGGGCAACCAGCGCCGCCGTGTCAGCTTGTGAGCGTGACTGATCGAGTTGCCGACGGCAGGACCCTTTCCGCAGACATCGCACCGCTGAGCCATGACCTCTCCCCGAATCGGATTGCGGACCACGTGAGCCGGATCGCGAGCCACACGGCGCGCGCCGCGAACGGCCGGGACCAACAACGGTTTATACCACGATGACTTCGGGCCGGCAAACGCGGGCCCCCGCCGGCCTGATGACACCGCTGCAGTTCGTGAAGGGCGTCGGGCCGCACCGCGCCCGGCTGCTCGAGCGCAAGGGCCTGGTCACCATCGCCGATGCGCTCTTTCATCTGCCGATGCGTCACGAGGACCGCACGCACTTCACCCCGCTGCGCTCGATCCGTCCCGGCGAGACGGCGACGTGCTCGGGGACGGTGCTCGCCGTCAGCGCGCCGCCCCCGGGACGCTCACGTCATCCGGTGCAGATCGTGTTGCGCGACGAGAGCGGCTACGCCACGGCGACGGTCTGGGGCCGTCCCTGGATCGCGCGCTCCGTGCAGCGTGGGCAGCGATTGATCGTTCACGGCCGCGGCTCGCGCTACAAGGACAAGATCACGCTGCAGGTGCAGGAGTGGGAGACCGTCGACGCGGCCGACGACGAGCCGATCCACGCCGGCGCGCTCGTCCCCGTCTACTCGAGCACCGAGGGGTTGCCGCAGCAGGGGCTGCGCTCGCTGATGTGGCGGCTCGTCGAGGCGCACGCGCACGAGGTCGAAGAAACGATTCCCGACGCCGCGCGAGCCCGCCGACGGCTGATGCCGCTGGCCGAGGCCGTACGCGGCGCGCATTTCCCCGCGAGCGAGACGGAGCGTGCAGCCGCCGTGCGCCGGCTCGCGTTCGACGATTTCCTGCTGCTGCAGCTCGGGCTGGCGATCTTGAGGGCGCGCACGACCCGCGAGAAGGGCATCTCGATGCGGCCGCGCGGCGAGCTCATCGGGCGACTTCGCGCGAGCCTGCCGTTCTCGCTGACCGCGGCGCAAGAGCGTGTCTGGGACGACGTCCGGCGTGACATGGCGGCACCCTATCCGATGCACCGCCTGCTGCAGGGCGACGTCGGCTCCGGGAAAACGGTCGTGGCCGCGCTCGCCGTCTGCGCGGCCGTCGATGCCGGGTACCAGGCGGCCGTCATGGCGCCCACCGAGATCCTCGCCGAGCAGCACCTCGCGACGTTCCGCCGTCTGCTCGAGCCCCTCGGCATCGGCGTCACGCTGCTCACGTCGGGGCTGAAGCCGCGCGAGCGAGCCGCCCGGCGCGCGGCGATCGCGGCGGGAGAATTCGGCTGCATCGTCGGCACGCATGCGCTCGTGCAGGAGCCCGTCGCATTCAAACGCCTCGGCCTCGCCGTCGTCGATGAGCAGCACCGCTTCGGCGTCCACCAGCGCGCGCGACTCCGCGGCAAGGGCGAGCGTCCCGATGTGCTGGTGATGACGGCCACACCGATTCCGCGGACCCTGGCGCTGACCCTCTACGGCGACCTCGACGTGAGCGTCATCGACGAGCTGCCGCCCGGGCGGAAACCCGTGAAGACCGTCGCGCGCACGGAGAGCAGGCGCGCGGCGATCTACGCGTTCCTGCGCGAGCAGATCGCCGACGGTCGACAGGTGTACGTGGTGTACCCGCTCGTCGAGGAGTCCGAGCAGATGGACCTCAAGGCGGCCACCGACATGGCGCGCCACCTGCAACACGACGTCTTCGCCGAGCTGACCGTCGGCCTGCTCCACGGTCGTCTTTCGAGCGAGGACAAGGACGCGATCATGCGATCGTTCAAGGCCGGTACCATCCAGGTGCTGGTGGCGACCACGGTGATCGAGGTCGGCATCGACGTGCCGAACGCCTCGGTCATGCTGATCGAGCACGCGGAGCGCTTCGGCCTCTCGCAGCTGCATCAGCTGCGGGGCCGCGTGGGCCGCGGTCCGTGGAAGTCGTACTGCATCCTGCTCACGAGCGGGCGGCTCAGCGAGGATGCCCGGCGCCGCGTGGACGCGATGGTCGAGACCAACGACGGGTTCAAGATCGCGGAGGTCGACCTGCAGCTTCGCGGCCCGGGCGAGTTCTTCGGCACGCGCCAGTCGGGCCTGCCCGAGTTTCGTGTGGCCGATCTCCTGCGCGACACCGCCATCCTCGAGGAGGCCCGTCGCGAGGCCCAGACGATCATCGCCGAGGATCCCGAGCTCCGGCAGTCGGCGCATCGCGGCCTGCGTCAGGCTCTGCTCACGCGCTGGCGCGGCAAGCTCGACCTCGCCAGCGTGGGCTGAGCGTGCGGATCATCGCCGGCGCGTACAAGGGCCGGCGGCTCGTGACGCCGCGCGGGGAGACGACGCGGCCGACGGCCGACCAGGTGCGGATCGCGCTGCTCGACACCCTGATGCCATGGCTGCCCGAAGCCCGCGTGCTCGATCTCTTCGCGGGCGCGGGAGGCGTCGGCCTGGAGGCGCTCTCGCGCGGAGCCGCGCACGCCACATTCGTCGAGCGCGATGCGCGGGCGGTGCATGCGCTGCGCGCCAACGTGACGGCGCTCGGCGTCGCGCGCGCGGCGCGCGTCGTCCGTGACGACGTCCGGCGTGCGCTGCAGACGCTGTCGCGCGACGGCGAGCGCTTCGACGTCGTGTTCCTCGATCCGCCCTACGACGGGGACGACGTCGCGACGACGCTGGACGCCCTCGGCGTGGAGCTCCTTGCCGACGGCGCCGTCGTGGTCGCGCAGCACCTCACCAAGCGCGCGCCGCCGACGTCGGTCGGCGGGCTGACGGCGTTTCGGGCGCGGCGGTTCGGGGAGACGACGCTGACGTTCTTTCGTCGCGACGCGCCGGGCGCCGGACCGCCGCCATCGACGACCGAAGCGGCCTCGGCGTGAACGCGCGTCGCGTGCGCGGCGGCGGGCTCCGCGCCCTCGTCGACGCGCTGGCGGCGTGTGCGTCGCGCTTCGGCGCGCCGGCGCGCCGCGAGAAGCTGCATCTCCTCGCTCGCCTGGCCGGCACGCCCATCTCGACCGCCGCGATGCTGGTCCGCGTGCACGAGATCCTCTGCTTCATGCGGGCCTATCCGGACGACCCGGCCGTCCAGGAGTCGGCCGAGGAGGCGCTGCGGCGGTTTGGGGAGCGCGTGCGGCATCTGACGGCGGCGGCGCGGGCGCGCCTGCACGACTCCGGGATCGCCGAAACGGACCTGGATTATCCGTTCGGCCTGCCGATGACGCGGTGGTTGGCGGCGCGCTTTCCGGGCGACGTGACGATCGCGTGGGCGGAGTTCGACGGCGGCGAGCGGCTCGAGGAGGCGCTGTCTCTGCTCGTCACCCCGACGGAGGCCGAGGCGTTCACCGAGGGCGGGCTCGGCTGGCGGCGCTGGCTGCGTCTGGCGGGCGCCGAGCGGCGGAGCGATCTCGACGTGCTGCTGCGCCTCTTCCACGCGCCGCCGATGTCGCAAGAAACCCGCGAGTGGTTGTTCGAATCGCTGGCGCTGCCGATCGTGTGGCGTCTGCGCGGCGACGCGCCCTCGCGCTCGCGGCTGCGGCTGCGCGGCGCGCCGACATCGTGGCATCGCACCGACCTCCGGCGCGGCGGCATCGATCTGCCGCGCGAAATCCGCCGCGCGATTCGAGCGCCACGTCAGGCGGACCGTGCGCTCGCGACCGCGGTCATCGAGGCGGCGCGCGCCTCGATGGCGACGCGTGCGCGTGAGCTGCACGCGTTCGCCAGCCCGAACGCGCACGACGTGCTGGTGGCGGACCCCGGCGACGGCCTGCGCGTCGCGCTCGTCGGCCTGTCACCGGACGACCGTCTGCCGCTCGACGCCTACTACGCGTACCTCGCGTTCAAGAACGGGATTCCCGTCAGCTACGGCGGCGGCTGGGGATGCCTCGGCACGCTGGAGTTCGCGCTCAACATCTTCGAGTCGTTCCGTCAGGGCGAGTCTGCACGTCTCATCGGCCAGATCCTGCGCGTCTACTATCAGGTGTTTCGAATGCGGTGCGTTGTTGTCGATCGCTCGCAGATCGACGAGTCCAACCCCGAGGCGCTGGAGTCCGGAGCGTTCTACTTCTACGCGAAGCTCGGCTTCCATCCCGTCGATCCCGACATTCGTCGGCTCGCCGAGGCCGAGCGCTCGCGCATCGCGCGCGATCCCCGGTATCGGTCGTCGACGGCGATCCTCAAGCACCTCGGACGCTCGAATCTCGCCCTGACCCTCGATGGCGACGCTTCGATCGCGACGGTGAGCGGCAGTCGGCTGGCCGCGCTGGTGACCGGCCACATCACGCGCGCGTTCGACGGCGACCGACGCGCCGCCACCGCCGACGCGGCGGCGCGCGTCGCGCGGGCGCTCGGCGTCCGGGACTGGCGGCGCTGGCCTGGGGCCGAGCGCCGGGCCTTCGAGCGGCTCGCGACGGTGATCGGATTGATTCCGGATCTCGCGCGCTGGTCCGCCGACGAGCGGGAACGCCTGCGGCGTGTGATGCGCGCCAAGGGCGGCGTGAGCGAGGCGACGTACCTCGCCCGGCTCGACGCGCACCGCCGCTTGCGCGAGAGCCTCCACGCGCTCGTGCGCGACGCCCCCGCGCCTTGATTTCTTTTCACCGCACGGCTACGATGCGCAGGTCGTAATCCGCGAGCGAGCGAGGGTGATGAAGTGGCCAAGCGCGCCGTCTATCCTGGAATGTTCGATCCGCTGCACAACGGCCACGTCGACGTCATCCAGCGGAGCCTCGCGATCTTCGACGAGGTCATCGTCGCCGTCGTCGCCAATCCGTCGAAACAGCCGCTGTTCACCGTGCAGCAGCGCCTGGAGATGATCGACGAGGCCACGGCGAACCTCGGCGGCGGTCCGCATCTGCGTATCGTCTCTTTCGACGGGCTCCTCATCGATCTCGTCGCGCGCGAGCGGGCCGACTGCATCGTGCGGGGCATTCGCGCCGTGTCGGACTTCGAGTACGAATTCCAGATGGCGCTCATGAACCGCAAACTGCGCTCCAACGTCGAGACGGTGTTCCTGATGCCGCACGAGAAGTACACCTACATCTCGTCACGGCTCATCAAAGAGGTGGCGAGCTTCGGCACGTCCGTCGCCGGCATGGTGCCGCCCGTCGTCGAGAAGCGGCTGACCGAGAAGTTCCCCATCAAGTGATGCTGGCCGATCGCCTCAAGACGCTGGCGCCGTCGTCGACCCTCGCCGTGCAGGCGAAGGCGCGCGAGCTGCGGGCTCGCGGCATCGACGTGATCTCGTTCGGCGCGGGCGAGCCGGATTTCGACACGCCCGAGCGCATCAAGAACGCCGCGTTCCAGGCGATGCGCCGCGGCCAGACGAAATACACGGAGGTCGGCGGCGTTCCCGAGCTGCGCGCGGCCGTCTGCGCCAAGCTCAAGCGCGATGACGGCCTGGACTACACGCCGGACGACATCCTCGTGTCGTGCGGGGCCAAGCACGCGCTCTACAATCTCGCCACCGCGCTGCTGAATCCCGGTGACGAGATGCTCGTGCCGAGCCCGTTCTGGGTCTCGTACCCCGAGCAGGCGCGGCTGCTGGGCGCTGTCCCGGTGGCGGTGGACACGCGCGAGGCGACGGGCTTCGACCTCGATCCCGAGCGCCTGCGCGCCGCCGTCACGGCTCGCACGAAGCTCGTCGTGCTCAACAGCCCCAACAATCCGACGGGCGCCGTGTTCTCGCGCGACGCGCTCGAGGCGGTGGCGCGGCTGGCCGTGGAGCGCGGGCTGTGGGTCGTCTCCGACGAGTGCTACGAGTCCCTGACGTTCGAGGGGCGCCACGTCTCGATCGCGTCTCTTGGTCCGGAGGTCAAGGCCCGCACCGTCGTCGTCAACACGTGCTCGAAGGCGTACGCGATGACCGGCTGGCGCATCGGCTATGCGGCGGGTCCGCGCGCGCTGATCCGCGCGATGACGGACGTCCAGAGCCAGGTGACCTCCAATCCGTCGTCGGTCGCGCAGTGGGCCGCGGTCGAAGCGCTGTCGGGTTCTCAAGATCTGGTGGCGAAGATGGCGGGCGAGTTCGACCGCCGACGCCGGCTGATCATCGGCGGGCTCAACACGTTGCCCGGCGTGTCGTGCGTGATGCCGAAAGGCGCGTTCTACGCGTTCGCCAACGTCTCGGGCCTCTTCGGGCGGACGTGGACGCACAGCGACGCGCGCACGACGCTGAAGGGCTCGCTCGACGTGACCGGCTTCCTGCTCGAGGCCGCGCGTGTGGCGGTCGTGCCGGGCCTGGACTTCGGCTCCGACGCGCACGTCCGGTTCTCGTACGCGACGAGCGACGCGCTCATCAGCGAGGGGCTGGCGCGGATGAAGGCGGCGATCGCCACGCTCGGGTGAGCGACGCCGGAGCCGGCGCCGCTGCCCTCGAGGCGGCGTCGCAGGCCCGTGTGACGCTCATTCTCGGAACCAGCGACACCGGCAAGACATCGCTCACCGCGCGCCTTGCGAGCGCGCTGGCCGCGCGCGGCGAGCGTGTGGCGGTCGTGGATGCCGACATCGGCCAGTCGGAGATCGGTCCGCCCACCACCGTCGGTCTCGGACGCGTCACCGGCACGCTCAGCCGCCTCGCCGACGCCGAAGTGCTCGCGCTGGAATTCGTCGGCGATACCTCGCCCGTGCGCTACATCCGTGAGACGGCGGACGCGACAGGACGATTGGTGCGGCGCGCGCTGGAGGCCGGCTTCGACCGTGTGCTCATCGACACCGGCGGGCTCGTCGAAGGACCGCTGGGCCTGGCGCTCAAGCGCGCGAAGGTTCGCGCGGCGGATCCCGACCTCGTGCTGGTGCTGCAGCGTCGCGACGAGAGCGAGCCGATCGCGCGCGCGATCGAAGGCGCTGAGCGGCCGCGTGTCGTCAGGCTGGTGCCGTCGTCGGCCGTCGTGCGCCGCACGGCGACACGGCGCCGCGAGCACCGCGAGCAGATGCTACGCGACTACTTCGCGCGCGGGGCGACGATCTCGCTGCCGCAGGCGCGGGTTCCCATCCGTGATCGCCGCGGTCAGCCGCTCGCCTCGCTCGCCGAGGGCTTGCTGCTCGGCGTGCTCGGCTCCACAGGCGAGACACTCGGCATCGCGCGCGTGAAGGCATACGACCCCGCCGGCGAGGGGATCATCGTGGAGACGCCGGTCGCCGCCGATGCCATCGCGAGTCTCGTGGCAGGGCGGGCGACGTCGCGTCGGTAAGCGCCGACGCGCACGGGGCGAGCCCGGGCGCGCCGGCGCAGCGGCCGTTACTTCGTGCTCGAGCTGGCGGACGTGCTCCCGCTGCCGCTCGGTGAAGTCGCCGACGTGCCACCAGACGGGGACGTCGTGGTGGTGTCGGTCGAGCGTGACGTCGAGCCGCTCGACGTCGTGCCGGGCGACGCCGACGGGCTGGTTCGGTCGGGCACGGTGCCGACGCGGTCAGTCTCCGTGCGATTGCACGCGACCGTCATCCCGCCGGCCAGCGCGAGGGCGCAGAGGGTGCAACGGCCATGCCCGTGGGCTGCAACGGCGATGCCCGTGGTACGATTCGAGCCCGCGTCCGTCACCTCGCGCAAAGGAGATCCGCGGCATGAAGCTCGAAGGCGCGTACGAGGTTCCCGCGTCCCGCCAGCAGGTGTGGGAGGCATTTCTCGATCCGGGTCGTCTGCGGCAAGCCATTCCCGGCTGCGAAAAGCTCGAGGCCATCGGCCCCGACGAGTACAAGGCGACGATGAAGATCGGCGTGGGCGGCGTGAAGGGCACCTTCGAGGGCAAGGTCAAGCTCGCGGACAAGAAGCCGCCCGAGTCGTACAAAATGGCGGTGGAAGGCAGCGGGGGGCCCGGCTTCATTCGCGGCGATACGCTCATTTCGCTGACTGACTCGGAAGGCGGCGGCACGCGCGTTGCGTACAGCGCCGACGTCCAGGTCGGCGGATTGATCGCCTCCGTGGGCCAGCGAATGCTCGGGGGTGTGTCGAAGATGATGGCGGACAAATTCTTCGGCAAGATGGCCGACCTGCTCAAGGGCAAGTAGTCCGTGGTGTCCCGCTACCTCGAGCCGCGGCTCGAGCGCGCCTCGCGCGCCGACATGCGTCGGCTCCAGGCGCGGAAGCTTCGCGAGCAGCTCGCGCACGCGCGCGCCCACAGTCCCTTCTATCGCCGCAAGCTCGCCGGCGCGAGAACCGTGAAGACGCCCGACGATCTTCGCCGCCTGCCGTTCACGACGAAGGACGAGCTCAAGGAGAACCAGGCGGCGAAGCCGCCGTGGGGCGATCTGCTCGCGGTGCCGTTCGCCGACGTGCTGCGCATCCACATGACGTCGGCGACGACCGGACGGCCGCTCGCGTTCCTCGACACGGCGGACGACTGGTACGGCTTCTATCATTCGTACGCGCGCGCGCTCCACGCGTTCGGCGTCCGCCGCGCCGACATGGTGATGGCGGCCTTCTCCTACGGCCCGTGGATCGGTTACTGGTCCGGCTTCTACGCGGCGCAGGATCTCGGCTGCCTCGTCTTCCCGGCCGGCGGATTGTCGACCGATCAGCGCATCGACGCGCTGCTCACGTGGCCCATCACCGTGCTCGGCTGCACGCCGTCGTACGCGCTGTTCCTCGCCGAGCAGGCGGCGAAGAAGGGCGTCGATCTCGCGAAGGACACGAAGGTGCGGATCACCTGGCACACGGGTGAGCCGGGTGCCTCGATCCCGGCGACCAAGGCCCGGATCGAAGCGGCGTTCGGCGCGCGGGCGTATGACCTGCCGGGACTGACCGAGATCGCCGCCTGGGGCTTCGAGTGCGACGCGCGCGCTGGTCTCGTGCACGTCAACGAGGACTACTGCCTGGCCGAAGTCCTCGACGAGGCGGGCGAGCCGGTGAAGCCCGGCGGGCGAGGCGAGCTCGTCTTCACCAGCCTGTATCGCAAGGCGATGCCGCTCATCCGGTACCGCACGCGTGACGTCGTGCAGGTGGCCGACCGCCGCTGCCCGTGCGGGCGCACGCTGCTCGCGCTGGAAGGCGGCGTGCTCGCGCGTTTGGACGACATGAAGAAGGTCCGTGGGATCATCGTGTACCCGCGCCGCGTCGAGGAGCTGGTGCGGCCGTTCGCCGGCGTGGACGAGTTCCAGATCGTGTTCCGGCGCCACGAGGGCCTGGACGACATCGCCGTGCGCGTCGATCCTTCACCCGCGCTCTCGTCCCGCGAGCGCGACGGGCTCTGCAGCCAGCTCAGCGATGCGCTGCGGGTCGGGCTCGGCATTCGCGTGACGGTCGAGGCCACCGAGCCCGGGGCGCTCCCGCGGTGGGATCACAAGGCCCGGCGCGTGAAGGATGAGCGGACCGAGGTTCCGTTCTAGATGAAGGCGGCGTACTTCGAGGAGCACGGCGGCAGCGACAAGATCCTCTACGGGGACTACAAGGATCCCGTGGCGGATGCGACGCACGTCGTCGTTCGCGTGCGCGCGTGCGCGCTGAATCAGGTCGACATGCTGCTCCTCGACGGCCGCTTTCCCCCGCCGGAAGGCCTGCCGCACATCAACGGGTGTGAGGTGACGGGTACGACGGAGGCCGGGCAGCGCGTGATCGTGTTCCCCGGCTTCTCGTGTGGGACGTGCGAGTTCTGCGTCCGCGGCGAGCGGACGGTGTGCCTGCGCTACGGCTACCTCGGTGCGCACAAGGACGGCGGCTACGCCGAGCTCGTCCGCGTGCCGGCGGCGAATTGCCTGCCGTTGCCGGAATCCATCTCGTTCGAGAGCGGCGCTGCGGTGCCGCTGGCGATGCTGACCTCGTGGCACGCGCTCGTCGCCCAGGCCGACCTCAAGCCCGGCCAGACCGTGCTCGTGCAGGCCGCGGGCAGCGGCGTCGGCAGCGCGGCCATCCAGATCGCGCGCCTGATGGGCGCGCGCGTGATGACGACGGTCGGCAGCGACGACAAGATCGACTTCGCGAGGAAGCTCGGCGCCGAGCACGTCGTCAACTACCGCACGCAGGACTTCGTCGAGGAGGCCAAGCGCTGGACGGCCAAGCGCGGCGTGGACGTCGTCGTGGAGCACATCGGCGGCGAGACCTTCGAGCGCTCGTCGTATGCGCTGACCCGGCTCGGCACGCTCGTGTCCATCGGCTCGCACGACACGCACTGGGGTCGGCTCGATCTGCGTCACGTGTACAGCAAGAATCTCCGGATCGTCGGCACCAATCTCGGCTCCATCGTCGAGCTGCGCACCGTGCTCGATGAGGTCGCCGCCGGCCGCCTGAAGCCGGTCATCGACCGTGCGTTTCCGCTGAAGGACGCGCACGCCGCTGTCCAGCACGTGCTGGATCGAAAGAACAAGGGCAAGGTCCTGCTCGTCCCTTGACGCTGGCCGCCCTCCTCGAGCGTGCCGCTCTCCGACGCCCCCATGCCGACGCCGTCGTCGACGGTGACCGGCGTCTGACGTACTCCGAGCTGGCGGCACGGGCGCGCGGGCTCGCGCAGGGATTCCGACACCTCGGCGTCGGACGCGGCGACCGCGTGCTCCTGGTGCTGCGCAATCGCCTCGAGCATGTGCTGGCGTATTGGGCGCTGCAGCTCTCGGGCGGCGTGCCGACGCCGGTGAACTTCCGGCTCGCGCCGGGCGAGCTGCGCTACGTGCTGCACGACTGTGGCGCCCGCGTGGCGCTCTGCGAAGCGTCCACGGCCGCCGCGCTGGCCGAAGCCGCAGATGGCGTGGACGTCCGCCTCGTGGCCGTCGGCGAGGGCGGTCCGCGCGGAGCGCTCGCGTTCGAGGAGCTTGCCGCGACGCGGCCAGGATCGCTGCCGCCCGTGGCCGCGAGCGACCTCTCGCTCATCCTCTATACGTCCGGCACGACCGGCCGGCCGAAGGGCGTGCCGCGCACGCATCGCAATCACTGGGCCGGCGCCGTCGCGCACGTCGTGCAGTGCAGCTACACGTGGGAAGAGCGCACGCTCGGCGTGATGCCGCTCTATCACACGATGGGGATTCACGCGCTCACGAGCATGGCGGCGATCGACGGCTGCTTCGTCTGTCAGCCGGACTGGAGCGCCGCGACGGCGCTGAGCCTGATCGCGCGCGAGCGTCTCACGGCCCTCTACCTGATTCCGACGTTGTTCTACGATCTCGTGCACGCCACCGGTTTCGACGCGGCGGACGTGTCGAGCGTGCGCAAGCTGGCGTATGCCGGCGCGCCGATGCTGGCGCCGTTGACCAGGGATTGTGTCGACGCGTTCGGCCCGGAGGTCTTCGTCAACCACTATGGCTCGACGGAGCTCTACACCTTCACCGTGCGTTCTGACGTCGCGGCCAAGCCCGGCTGCGCGGGCCGCGCCGGCCTGCACGGCACGATTCGCGTGGTGGCCGCTTCCACCGAGCGTCGCGTGGCGCCCGACGAGATCGTGGCGCCGGGCGAGAAGGGTGAGATCATCGCCAGCCTCGCGTCCGAGGAGGCGTTCGCCGGGTACTGGAACCGGCCCGATGCCGACGCCAGGGCGCTGCGCGAGGGCTGGTACTTCACGGGCGACATGGGGTGGCTCGATGCGGACGGGGAGCTGTACGTGGCCGGACGCGTGGACGACATGATCATCAGCGGCGGCGAAAACATCCATCCGGTCGAGATCGAGGACGTGCTGGCGCGCCATCCCGACGTTCGCGACGTCGCGGTGGTCGGCGAGCCCGACGAGCGGCTGGGCGAGCGGGTCGTCGCCTTCGTCGTCGCGAAAAGCCCGGCGCTCACGTTCGGGGCGCTCGACGCCTTCTGTCTGGCCGCGCCCGATCTCGCCGCGTTCAAGCGCCCGCGGCGCGTCGTCTTCGTGCGCGAGATTCCCAAGACCGCGTCGGGCAAGATCCTGCGCCGTCTGCTCCGGGACGGTCGGTACGCAGAGATCACACCATGATCCCGGAGTCGCCGCCCCAGGGAGGGCCAGGCACGTGAGCGAGTTTCTGCGAGTGGAGCGCCGAGGACCGGTGGCGACGCTGTGGATCGACCGCCAGCCGAAGATGAATACGATGACGGTGGCGATGCGCAACGAGTTCCCCGGCATCTTCGCCACCCTGGAGGCCGACGACGCCGTGCGCGTCGTCATCGTGCGCGGCGCGGGCGGCAAGGCCTTCAGCGCCGGCGGCGACGTCGCCGAGTTCCTGACGTTGGCGCCGGCGGATCTCGAGATGTGGGGCGACACGCTCACGTCGGCCGAGCGCTTCCGCAAGCCGGTGATCGCCGCGATCGACGGCTACACGATGGGCGCCGGGCTCGAGCTGGCTGTCGCCTGCGACTTCCGCATCGCCACTCTTCGCTCGGAGTTCGCGTTCCCCGAGGTTCGTCTCGGCATGATCCCGGGCTCCGGCGGCACGCAGCGCGCATTGCGCCTGATCGGCATGACGCGCGCCAAGCTGTTCATGATGACGGGGCAGCGCATCGGCGCCGAGCGTGCGGAGGCGTGGGGCCTGATCACCCAGGCCGTGGCCAACGACAAGCTCGACGAGGCGGTCGGCGCGCTCGCCGGCGAGCTCGCCGAGCGCGCGCCGCTCGCGCTGCGGACGCTCAAGATGGTGCTCAACCGCGGCGCCGACGCGCCGCTGGACACGGCGCTCGAGCTCGAGCGCAAGGCCTACGCGTGGCTGCGAAGCACCCACGACTACGAGGAAGGCGTGAAGTCGTTCGTCGAGAAGCGAGCACCGCAATACCGAGGGCGCTAACCATGGCACAGACGCTCGGTCTCATCCTCGCCAACCGCGCCGTGGTGCTGGGCGCCATCAAGGCGCGCGACCTGCTCGAGCAAACGGTGGCCGCCGAAGCATCCGGCGTCTTCGACGCCGTCTGGGTCGGCGACAGCCTGCTTGCCAAGCCGCGGCTGGAGTCGGTGTCGCTCCTCTCCGCGTTGGCGGGCATCACGCGGCGCGTGCGTCTGGGCGTTGGATGCCTCGCGACCTTCGTGCATCGCCATCCTGTGCTGTTCGCGCAACAGTGGGCCAGCCTCGACGTGCTCAGCGAGGGCCGCGCGTGGCTCGCCGTGTGTCTCGGCGGACCCGACAGCGCCAACGCCGCGCAGGCGGCCGAGCACGCGGTGATGGCAATCGCCTCCGCCGACCGCGTGGCGCGTCTGGAGGACGGGATCGTGATCCTCAGAAAGCTCTTCGGAGAGGCCACGGCGTCGCACGCGAGCCGCTTCTACCAGTTCAGCAATGTCGCATTGCAGCCGAAGCCCGTTCAGAAGCCACTGCCCATCTGGATCGCCTCGAATCCGACCGGCCTCACGTGGAAGCAGGGGGCCAGCGCGGCGGCGCCCGTCGTCGAGCGCGGGTTCCGGCGCGTCGCCAAGTTCGCCGATGGCTGGATGACGAACAAGCTGAGCCCCTCCGAGTTCGCCGAGCAGTTCGGCCGCATCCGCGCGATGGCCAAGGAGGAGGGTCGCGATCCCGCGGCGCTCGGCAGCGCGCTCTATCACAACATCAACGTCAACGAGGACCGCCAGGCCGGGCTCGAGGAGTCGAAGAAATTTCTCGACGCCTACTACTCGACCAGCTTCACCGCGAAGTTCGTCGAGCAGTGGACGATCTCGGGGAATCCGAAGGCGTGCGCGGCCGAGCTTCGCGCGTACGCCGACGCCGGGCTCGGCCACATGGCGCTGCGTCTGACCTCGTGGGATCAGCGGGGCCAGCTGCGCCGCTTCCTCGGCGAGGTGATGCCGGCGTACGGAGGCCAGCGATGAGCCAGGGCTTCACCGATCTCCGGGGCTGGATTGCGCTGCTCGAGAAGGAAAACGAGCTGCGCCGCGTCCGCGCGGAGGTGGACTGGGACCGCGAGATCGGCGCCGTCTCCCGTCGTGCTCTGGAGAAGAAGGGGCCCGCGCTGCTCTTCGAGAACATCAAGGGCTATCGCAGCGGGCGGTGCACGCGGGTGCTGACGAACGCGCTCGGCGATCGCCGCCGCCTCGCGCTGGCGCTCGGCTTTCCCCGCGACGTCGGCAACGCCGAGCTGGTGCAGTACGTGATGAAGAAGAATCGGGAGACCATCGCGCCCCGTGTCGTCTCGACCGGACCGGTGAAGGAGGTCGTCATCCGCGGCGACGCGGTGGATCAGACCGAGTTCCCCGTTCCCAAGTGGAACTTCCGCGAAGGCGGCCGCTACATCCACACCTTCTCGGGCATCGTCACGCGCGATCCGGACACCCGCGTGATGAACGTCGGGATCTACCGCGGCATGATCGGGCAAAAGAACACCACGCCGTTTCTGCTCATCAAGGGCGGCCAGCACTGGGGAGCCCACTTCGTGAAATATGCGGGGCGGGGCCAGGCCATGCCCGTTGCCTGTGTCATCGGCTGGGATCCGATCATGCCGTTTCTCGCCGGCTCACCGATCCCGACCGGCGTGTGCGAGTGGGACGTGATGGGCGGCTATCGCGGTGAGCCGGCGGAGCTGGTGCGATGCGAGACCGTCGATCTCGAGGTGCCGGCCTCGGCGGAGATCGTCATCGAGGGTGTCATCTCCGACGACCCCGGCACGTACGAGTCGGAGGGGCCCTTCGGCGAGTTCACCGGGTACGTCTCCGACGTCCCGACGCCGCGGCCCACGATGAAGATCACGTGCATCACGCACCGGCGCGATCCGATCTTCCAGGGCTGTCTCGAGGGCACGTTGCCGGGCTCGTACAGCGAGAACAGCGTGATGTCCTCCGTGCAGCGTGCCGCCATCGCCTGGAACATCCTCACCGGCGCCGGAATCCCCGGCGTCCGCGACGTCTACGTGCACCCGATCACCAATGGCGTGAACGTCTGCGTGAAGATCACCAAGCACTATCAGGGGCAGCCCAAGCAGATCGCCGCGGCGCTGTGGGGCAACGCGGCGGCTCAGTACCGGTACAAGCACGTGTGGGTGGTCGAGGACGACATCGACATCGCGTCGTACGAGCAGATCGACTGGGCTGTCGCGCATCGCGTGAATGCCGGCGAGGGCGGCATCGTGATCTTTCCCGGCTCGTTCGGCTCGCCGATCGATCCCTCCACGCCGCTCGAGGACCGCAACGTGGCGCAGCTCGGCACCGGCCTCTGGAACCGCGTGCTCATCGACGCCACCCGCAACTGGAAGTTCGAGCGGCGCGCCGAGTGGGGCGGCGAGCGTTTTCCGCCGACCGTCCGGCCTGCGCCGGAGGACGAGGCGCGCGTGCGGGAGCGCTGGGAGGAGTACGGGCTCGGCGACGTGTGAAATTCGGAGGGGGCCTCCGCGGATTGACAAGCGGGCACCCGCCGTCAGGTGAGTGACACCGACGGACGAGCGGCTCGCCGCAACTGCGCGATTTCTTGACCCGACGCATCTGGCGCGGACGTTGCCTCGATCACTCAGCGTGAAGCTGAAGATCGCCGCCGGCGTGCTCTATGCGGCTCTTCTGGCGGTTGCCGCCCTTGCCTACGCGGAAGAGCCCAAGGGCTTCGGCGACGTTCCCTGGGGCGCCTCCGAAGACACTTTGCGGTTCCGCATTCCGACGCAGTCGTGCGACGTGATCGATTCCACCGTCGACTTCGGCACGCGCCGCTGTCGCGCCGCCGCCGGCGTCACCTACGGCAAGGTCACGCCGAACGCCGTCTTCTTCTACTTCCGCAACAATATGCTGGTGGCGTGGCGCCTCGACGCGCACACACGCTATCGCGTGGTGCTGGCCAAGACGCTCCTGAAGGAGTACGGCCAACCCACGATCGTCTACAAGGGCAACCACGTGACCTGGAACGGGCCGACGTGTGACGTCGACTTCGTCGGCGGGCAGATACAGGACACCCTCGTCGTCGTCACGAAGGCCGAGCTGGCGACGCGCGACGTCGAGCGTCAGGAGCGAGCCCGGCGCGCGGCGAAGCGTTAGGCCGCGAAGCGCGAGACGGGAATCAAGAACACCCGCGTCCGCCGAACGGTCAGCGTCTCTTCCGCGCCGACATTCGGCGCGGCGATCGACAGCCGCAGACCACGACGCCCGGTCACCAGCACGGCGTCGGCGTGTCCATCGCGCACGAACCACGCGCGCTGACCGGGACGCAGCGTTCGGCTCACCGCCACACCTACCCAGCCGCTCACGGGCCGCCAGCGCAGGCGCAGAGGGCGCAGCATCGCACCGATCACGAGCAGCGCCAGCGAGCTCACCGCGATGGTGCCCCCGGGTTGCTCGGGCAGGAGCTCAGCGGCAACAGCGAGCAGGACGAGCCATGCGGCGAGCGCGTCGAGCCACCGGAGACACCGGGCACGCGTGATCCATGTCTCGACCGCGGCGGGAACGGGTGTCGTCGGCGTCGCCACCAGTCGAGCGTAGCATGCCGATGATCGTGTTCCTCGGTGACGGATCAGGCGACGCGTCGCTGGCGGGCGGCGGTCAGGCGATCCGGCTCTTCTTCGACGCCGACGCGATGCACGTAGACCAGCTCACCGCCGAGCCAGCCGGAGATTCCGATCCCGACGACCCCGATGATCGACAGGATCAGCGGCCACGGCGAGTCGGCGGCGACGCGCGTGCGCACCAACCAGTTCACGGCGAAGATCGCCACGGCAGCGAGGTTGAGGATCATGTGATAGGTGCCGATGCGCGCCGCGCGGCCGGTGAGGCTCAGCCAGTCCACGAAGCCCGGGATCGCGGCCAGCAGCGCCGCGACGACGCCTGCGCCGACGTTCCAGAACGCCGCGATGCGCAAGCCGGGCCGGTCCGTGAACGCATAGATGATGTCGAAGACCAGGGCGGCGACCCAGAGGCCGATCGGAAGGACGACGAGCATCGGATGAATCGGATGCTTGGCGACGCGCGCGCTCGTGAGACCCATTGGTGCCCTCCTCCCTGAGGCTGCTCCGGAACCGATGGGTGCATCCGATATGCCAGCGAACGCGGCGCGTTCAGCCTCGCTGGGTGACAGGCGCGGCGACGGCGGGCCGTAGCACCAGGCAGAGCGGGATCGTCGCCAGCACGACGATCGCGACGAGACTGAGCGCGAGCGGCACGCCGCCGGCGTCGCCTACGAGGCCCCACACGGTCGGCGCCAGCGCCGAAGCGCCGACGCTGACGGTGTAGTACAGGCCGTACGCGCGTGAGCGGCGCTCGCTGGACACGAGATCGGCGACGGTGCCGTAGAGCACCGACGACGTCCCGTTCAGCGCGATGCCGAGCGGGATGAGCACGGCCAGCGCGATAGGCAGCGGCGCGCCCACGACCGTGAGGATGAGGGCGGTCGTCGCGGCCTCGGTGATGACGACGGTGCGAATCACTCCGGCGCGGTCGGCGACCACGCCGCACACGAACTTCCCCGTCGCCCCGCCCGCGAACACGAGCGCGAAGGCCAGCCCGACGCCGCCGACGCCGAGGCCCTTGGCCATCAGGATGAACGGCATGAAGGTGAGGAAGCCGGTGCGCGTCGCGTTGTCGATCATGCCGATCGCGCACAGCGCCGAGAAGCCGCGCCCGTCACGAATGCCCCAGCCGCTCGCCGCCGGGCGGTCGTCGACATTGCGGACCTCGACGGCGCCGGCGCCCAGACGGCTCAGCAGCGGAACGATCCCCAGCGCCACCGCCACGCCGAGCACGCCGTACGTCGCGCCGGCGGCGCGCCAGCCCACGAGCCCCGCGAGCACGCCGATGGCGGCGGCGACGCCGGCCTTGCCGAGGTCGCCGGAGAAGTTGTAGGTGCCCAATGCGGTGCGTCGACGCCCGTCCTCGTAGGCCTTGCTCACGATCGACGAGGACAGCGGGTGCTGGACGCCCGAGCCGAGCCCCGCGCACAGCAGCAGCGCGAGCAGCGAGACGAAGCCGCCGGCCCACCCCGCCGCGATGAAGCCCAGCGCCGTCACCGCCGTGCCCAACGCGAGGATGCGGCGCTCACCGAAACGCTCGGCGAGAAAGCCGGCCGGAATCTGGAACGCCGACATGCCTCCCGTGTACACGGTGCGGATGAGACCGACCTGCGAGAACGACAGGCCGAACTCGCTGGCCCACAGCGGCAGGAAGACGTACAGCGTCTCGGAAAAGCCGTCGTGCAGGAAATGGATCGTCGATGCGGCGAGCAGGACCGCGCGGGGCCGGGTCTTCACGGCCCGATCATCCCCGGCCGCGCGTCGGCGTTCAAGTAGAATACCCGGCGGATCGAGGAGGCCAGGCGCATGCCGATCAGTATCACGCGCGTGTACACGCGGCTCGGAGACAGCGGCGAGACCGCGCTCGTCGGCGGACGCCGCGTGCCGAAGGACTCGGCGCGGATCGTCGCGTACGGCACACTCGACGAGCTGAACGCCGCCGTCGGTCTGGCGCGCGTGTTCAACGCCGAGCGCATGGCGGGACGCGGGTCCGCGCGCGAGCGCCACCGATGGCTGGACGAGGTGCTCAAGAAGATCCAGAACCAGCTGTTCGATCTGGGCAGCGAGCTGGCGACACCGCCCGACGCGGCGTACGAGGGCATGTTCCGCATCGGCGAGGGAGAGGTTCGAGAGCTCGAGCAGCTGATGGATCAGTGCCAGAAGGATCTCAAGCCGCTCAAGTCGTTCGTGCTGCCGGGCGGCGGACGCATCCAGGGCTTTCTGCATCAGGCGCGCACGGTGTGCCGGCGCGCCGAGCGGGAGATTCTGGCGCTGTCGCGCGAGGAGCCGATCGGCGAGTGGCCGCTGCGCTATGTCAACCGGCTGAGCGATGCGTTCTTCGTGCTCGGCCGCTGGGTAGGCAAGCACATGGACGAGCCGGAGTACTACTGGGAGCGCGGGCTCTCGGCCCACGCGCGGCCCCGGAGAGCGAAATGAAGCCGCAGGCGCTGATCGCGGGCGTGCACGAGTTTCCCGAGCGCACGACCACGAAGAGCATGCTCGAGATCCAGGCGCTGTCGGCGCGCGCGGCGCTGGAGGACGCGGGGCTCTCGAAGAACGACGTCGACGGCTACTTCACGGTGGCGTCGAATCCCGGGATCGGGCCGCTGCCGATCGTGGACTATCTGAACCTCAATCCGAAATACATCGACGGGACCACCATCGGCGGCTCGTCATTCGTCGCCCACGTCAACCACGCCGCGGCGGCGATCGCCGAAGGCCGCTGTCGCGTGGCGCTGATCACCTACGGCAGCACGTCCCGCTCGTCAGGCGTGGCCGTCGGCACGCGCGAGCGCATCTCCGGCGACTATCTCGATCAGTTCGAGGCGCTCTTCGGCACGTCGACGGTCGGGCTCTACGCGATGGTGGCGCGGCGGCACATGCACGAGTACGGCACGACGTCCGAGCAGCTCGCGGAGATCGCCGTCGCCACGCGCAGGCACGCGTCGCTCAATCCGCTGGCGCTCTATCGTGAGCCGATCAGCGTGGCGGACGTGCTGAAGTCACCGATGATCTCCGCGCCGCTGCATCTGCTGGACTGCTGCGTCATCACCGACGGCGGCGGCGCGCTCGTCGTCGTGCATCCCGACCTCGCGCGCGATCTCCGAAAGCCGCCGGTGCGCCTGCTCGGCAGCGCCGAGGCCATCGCCCATACGTCGGCCGGCCGCCGTGACTTTCTCGTCTCGGCATCGGCGGAGTCGGGCCCGCGCGCGTTCGCCGAGGCCGGCCTGTCGCCGCGCGACGTGCAGATGGCGATGATCTACGATTCGTTCACGATCACCGTGCTCGTGACGCTGGAGGATCTCGGCTTCTGCAAAAAAGGGCAGGGCGGCGCGTTCGTGTCGGGCGGCCGCATCGGGCTCGGCGGCGAGCTGCCGATCAATACCGATGGCGGGGGGCTCTCGTCGAATCACCCGGGCATGCGCGGAATCTTCCTCGTGGTCGAGGCGGTCAAGCAGCTGCGCGGAGAGTGCGGCGAGCGGCAGGTCAGAGACTGCCGCGTCGCGCTGGTGCACGGCACGGGCGGCGCGCTCGGCAACCGGCATTCCGGTGCGACGCTGCTCTTGGGGAGGTCGTGATGCCCGAGTACACCAAGCCGCTGCCGGAGATCACCGCGGAGTCCAAGCCGTTCTGGGACGCGTGTGCGCGCCACGAGCTGCTCGTGCAGACGTGCCGCGCGTGCGGCGCCGTGCAGTATTATCCGCGCGGCGTGTGCGCGGCGTGCTGGAGTCCCGACGTGGACTGGACGCCGAGCGCCGGCCGCGGCCGCGTCTACACGTTCACGGTCACGCACCGCACACAGGCGCGCGGCTTTCGCGATGAGCTGCCGTACGTGCTCGCGTGGATCGAGCTGGACGAGGGCGTGCAGGTGATGACCAACATCGTCGGCGTCGATCCGGCGACGGTGAAGATCGGTATGCCGGTGCGCGTGATCTTCGACGATGTGAAGGACGGGCTGAGCATCCCGAAGTTCACCGCGGCCTGAGGAGGAACCGATGAACCGGCGATCCGCGCTCACCGTCTCGCTCGCTCTGTCGGTGCTCGTCGTTTCGCCCTCGACCCCCTCGGCGCAGACGTCCGGTGAGCGGATCGGCCAGGTCAGCTTCCCGACTTCGTGCGCCGCCACCGTGCAGAAGCCGTTCGAGCGCGCCGTCGCGTTGCTGCATTCGTTCTGGTACATCGAAGCCGCGAAGGCGTTCACCGCGGTGACGCAGACGGACCCGGACTGCGCCATCGGCTACTGGGGTTTGGCCATGAGCCAGTGGACCCAGATCTGGGCTCCGCCCCAGCCGGCCGCCCTCAAGCGTGGCCTCGACGCGGTCGAAAAGGCCAAGACGGCGAACGCGAAGACGGCGCGCGAGCGGGATTACATCGCGGCCGCCGAGGCCTTTTTCAAGGATGCCGACACGCTGGATCACCGGACGCGCGTGCAGGCCTACGGACGCGCCATGGAGCAGGTGTACACGAAGTATCCGAGCGATCGCGAGGCGGCGATCTTCTACGCGCTGGCGCTGCAGGCGACCGCCGATCCTCACGACAAGACGTACGCCAACCAGCGCAAGTCCGCGGCCCTCGCGGAGAAGGTCTTCGCTGCCGAGCCGAATCATCCGGGCGCCGCGCACTACATCATCCACGCCTACGACTACCCGCCGCTCGCGAAGCAGGGGCTCGGCGCGGCCGGCCGCTACGCGCAATTCGCGCCCACGGTGCCGCACGCGCTGCACATGCCGTCGCACATCTACGTGCTGCTCGGCATGTGGCCGGAGACGATCCAGAGCAACGTCCTGGCCGCCGCCGCCGAGAAGGACCGCGGCAATCCCGACGATCGCATGCATGCCCTCGACTACCTCGTCTATGGCTATCTTCAGCAGGCGCAGGACGGTGAAGCGAAGAAGATCATGGACGAGGCGCGCGGCATCATGACGGACCTCGCCGCGCGGAACTACAACTCCGGGCGTGCGACGGCGGCCTTCGCCATGGCGGCCATCGAGGCGCGCTGGGCGATGGAGCGCGGCCGCTGGGCCGAGGCGGCCGCCATCGAGCCGCGGCCGACGCGCTTCGCCCATACGGACGCGATGATCCACTTCGCGCGTGCGATCGGGGCGGCCCGCACGGGCAATGCGGCGCAGGCGCGCGCTGAGACCGACACACTGGGTCGGCTGCGCGAAACGCTGCAGCAGAACAAGGACACCTACTGGGCCGAGCAGGTCGAGATCCAGCGTCGCACCGCCGCCGCGTGGACGGCCCGCGCCGAGGGCAAGACCGACGACGCGCTGTCGCTGATGCGTTCCGCGGCCGAGCTGGAGGCCACGACGGAGAAGCACAACATCTCGCCCGGGCCCATCGCCCTCGCGCGCGAGCTCCTGGGCGACATGCTGCTCGACATGCGGGAGCCCGCGAAAGCCATCGCGGAGTACGAGACGGCGCTGACCGTCGCGCCGAATCGGTTCAAAGCGCTGCACGGACTGGGGCGCGCGGCCGAGCTGGCCGGTGACCGGGACCGGGCGCGCGTCGCCTATAGCAAGCTCCTCACGATCGCTGCGTCGTCTGATGGCACGCGCCCCGAGCTGGCGCAGGCCAAAGCGGCCGTCGGAAAGTAGGCGCGACGATGTCAACCTTCGCCTCGGCACGGATGTATATGTGGGCGCCGTCGCTGTCGGCGGCCTGGCGGCGGTTCCTGGCGACGATCGTCGCGCGCGCCGGCGTCGACGTGACCGTGATGGAGGAGGCCGATCCGACGCCGCTCGACGCGCTCTGGCAGCGCGCCGACATGGGCTGCATGTTCATGTGCGGCTATCCGTGGGCCATGCGTCGCGATCGGCCGCAGCTGCTCGCCGCGCCGGTGCCCTCGCCGCCGCGCTACGGCGATCGCCCCGTGTACGTGACCGATTTCATCGTGCGCGCCGACAGCGCCTACACCCGTGTCGAAGACACGTTCGGCGGGACGATCGCGTACTCCGTCGAGCATTCGCATTCCGGCTACAACGCGCCCCGCTATCATCTGCTCGCCTACCGCACGCCCGAGCGCCCGACGCTGTTCGGCTCGGTCATCGGCCCCTTCGTACGTCAGCGGCCGGTGATCGAGGCCGTCATCGACGGCCGTGCCGACGTGGCCGCCGTCGACGGTTACGGCTTGGACCTGCTGCGCCGTCACGCGCCCGAGGTCGGCAACCGCGTGCGGGTCATCGACACGACGCTGCCGGCGCCCAGCGCGCCGCTCGTGGCCTCGCCCGGCACGCCGCCCGAGGCGTGCGAGAAGTTGACGGCGGCGCTCCTGCACGCGCACACCATGCCCGAGCTGAAGGCGACGCTCGACGACGTGCTGATCTCGAGATTCGTCCGCGTCGAGCCGGCCGCTTTCGAGGTCTTCCTGGAGCGCGAGCGCGCCGCCGAGGCCGCCGGCTACCCCCGGCTCGCCTGATATGCCGTGAAAGGACACGCATGCAGCGTGTGAGTGTCGTCGCCCTGCTGGTGATGTTGTGCGTGCTGGCCGGCGGAGCGCCCGCCGCGTCGGCGGAGGATCTGACCGTCGCGCTGTCGAGCCTGTCGACGGAGACGCTCGATCCCATTCTCGGCGGCCACATCGTGAAGTTCTATCTCGACCAGATCTTCGACTATCTCGTCGGGATGACGGCCGACGGCCAGCTCTCGGCCGACGGCGGCATCGCGACGCGCTGGGAGCCATCCGCCGATCACAAGCGGTGGACGTTCTCCCTGCGGCGCGGCGTGAAGTTCCACAACGGCGACGACCTGACGTCGGAGGACGTCAAGTTCAGCCTGCTCCGCGCGATGGGGAAGAGGTCAACGACCGGCTACGCCGAGCCGCTCCGCGTGCTCATCAAGGACATCGAGACGCCCGCCCCGGATCGCGTCGTCGTCGTGACGAAGGAGCCGACGTCGATCATCCCCCAGTACCTGTCGCGCGGCCTGGCGACGGAAGGGATGATCGTCCCGAAGAAACATCTCGAGGCGAAAGGCGACGACGCTTTCGCCCGCAGCCCGGTGGGCAGCGGCCCCTACCGCTTCGTCGAGCAGGTGATCGGCTCGCACATCAAGCTCGAGGCCGTGCCCTCCCACTGGCGCGCCGGCGCTCCGAAGTACCGGACGCTGACGTTTCGGATCGTCCCCGAGGAGACCACGCGCATCGCGCTGCTGCGCCGCGGCGAGGCGGACATCATCGAGGTCAGCCGCGAGCGCGTGAAGGAGCTGCAGCGTTCCGCCGTGCCGATCGTGACGAAGCGGCAGGATGCTCACGTCGACTTCTGGTGGATCCTGCCGTGGACCAGCTCGCCGATCCGGGACAAACGGGTGCGCGAGGCCCTCAACATCGCCATCGACCGCGCGGAGCTGATCGACTCGGTCTTCGCCGGGATGGCCGAGCCGGGCGCGGTGCCGTTCGCGATGGCGAGCGCGATCCGCGACGTGAAGTTCCGGATCACGCCCGAGCACGTCTATCCGTACGATCCCGCGCGCGCCAAGCAGCTCCTCAGCGACGCGGGCTATCCGAACGGGTTTGCGATGGAGCTCTACGCCTACCAGCTGCCGGGCCTGCCCGAGGGGCGCGCGATGGCGGAAGCCTTGGCCGGCTATTGGCACAAGATCGGTATGCAGACCACGCTCGTCCCTGTGGATTACGTAGCGTTCCGCAAGAAGTGGTTCGATCGGTCGGCGCCCGGCGCGCTCGGCTACTACAACCAGTCGAATCGCGACTGGCTCGGCACCTACGCGATGCTCGACAAGTGGACGAATCCGACGCAGAAGTCGGCGTCGATCAGCGATCCCGAGCTCGACCGACTCGTCGGCGCCGTGCTGGCCGAGACGGACCGCGAGAAGGTCAACAACCTGATGCGCTCGATCTTCCAGCGCCTGCGGAGCGAGCACCTGGGCATCCCGCTCGTGTACCTGCACAGCGCCTACGCGACGTCGAAGAAGATCACGAAGTGGAACCCGGGCTCGGTGATGTACGACCTGAACATCGACGAGCTCGTCCGCCAGCGGTAGGCGGCGTCGGCCGGCCGGTCAAGGATCGGAGCGAGCGACCCGGCGTCAGGCGGCGATCGCCGGCGCCACGCGCATGACGACGTAGCCGCCGACCGCACCCGCCCCGAACCCCGGCGCAAAAACCCGCAGCGGCCGATCGATCACGCCGTCGCGCACGGCATCGTGCAAGGCGAGCGGGATCGACGCCGCCGAGGTGTTGCCGACGCGCTCGATGTTGAAGTACAGGCGCTCCGGCGGCAGTCCGGCCTCACGCGCCAGGCTCGTGACCATCGTCTTGTTCGCCTGGTGCGGGACCACGAGATCGATCGCCTCGAGCAGCGAGCGCGCGCCGCCGTCGGGATCCGGCAACGCGGCGAGCTCGCCGACCATCTGGCTCAGATAGCGGCTCACGAGCGCGCGCACCTCGGGGCCGTAGACGGTGACGCTGTTGTCGAAGGCGGGGTTGGGCCAGATGATCGACTCCACCTCGCTCATCGGCCCGCTCGCGTAGGTCTGAAAGACTTCGAGATCTGGCGGGCTTCCCGGCGCCGCCGGCCCCAGCACGAGCGCGCCCGCGCTGTCGCCGAAGATCATGCGGGAGGCCCGTACCGTGCCGATCTTGTCGGAGAACTTCTCTGCGCACACGACGAGGGCCGGCCGGCCGCTCTCCTGCATCAACCGAGCGGCTTCGGACAGCCCGTAGGGCAGCCCGGCGCACGCGGCGATCAGATCGAACGAGGCGTGCGTCTGCAGCATGCCGAGCTGGCCGGAGATCCAGGCCGCGATGGATGGCATCGCGCGCGTGCTGGTACACGAGCAGAAGAGCACGGCGCCGATCTCTTCCGGCAGCCGCCCAGACTTGATGAGCGCCGCCCGCGCCGCGCGCAGAGCGAGCTCCTCCAGATCGAGCTCGGTATACAACCGCTGCACGATCCCGGTCTTCGCGCGGATCTCGTCGGGGGTCATCGGCGACCAGCAGTAGGCGGCGTTCCGGACGAGGTCCTCGTTCGTGCAAGCGCGCTCGCCTTTGCAAACGGCCAGGGCCTCCAGCCGCGGCATGACCGTCAGCCGCGTGCGCACGTCGATCGGCGCGCACACCGCGGTCGGTGAGCGCGGCGGGGCGGGCCGAGGCACGATGCGCGGCCGGCGGCGCCCCGCACGGGCGCGCCGGATGAACCGCGCGACGTCGGCGTTGCGCGGGTGAAGCACGACGACCACGTCGTCGTCGGCGAGGTCCTTGATCGAGACGAGCTCGGCGCGCTCGCGGTCCCAGCGGAACTGATCGTGCAGGACCATCGCGTGGCGCATCAGCGCTTCCAATTCCAGCACCGGGTGCGCGTAGCTGAGGATGTCGTCGTCGGAATAGCCGGGATAGTCCGCCACGTAGTCGAGCAACCGACATACCAGCGTGTCGGGCCGCGTCAGCGCGTCGGCGACGGTAGGGTTCAGGGCCTCGATCCCCACGCCGGCGGTGTGGCGTCCGCGGAACACTTCCAGCAGGATGCCGAAGACCACGTCCTCCGTCCGCTCGTCGCCCCCGGGGGGCAGCCCGCGGTAGCCGCTGCGCAGCGCGTCCACGGTCGAGGCGACATCGACGTCGACGAGCCGTGGCATGAACACGTCGGTGCGCCGGCAGGGTACGTCGCGCCAGCGCGTGGGCCGGCGCTCGTACATGGTCATGGCGTACCGATCGCTCCAGAACAGATGGCTGGCGAGGTCGCGCAGCAGTCGGTACCGCTCGCGATAGGCACCCGCGTCGAGATCCGTCACGATCTCGGCTTCCGACCGCGCTTTTGCCTCGAAATCGCGGCGAACGACCGTCTCGAAGTCCTCCAGCGTCTCGAAGAGCGAGAAGTCGAGCTCCGGCACGAAGTTGAACGGGAAGACGATACGATCGTAGCGATCGAGCATGAACGGCTTCACTAGCGGTAACCTCCGACGAGTGAGTCGACGCTTCAGGCTAGCGGCCCGCGCGTGAGCCGGCAAGACGGGAAAAAAGGTTCTGACCGATGTAGAAGGCACATTGCGCGTCGGCGCTATACTCGGAGGACCATGGCCTACAACGCATGGTTCTCCTGCATCAACGGCTGCCCCGGGGAATTCGACCTCCGGGAGGTCATCTACCGCTGCCCGACCTGCGGCGACCTGCTGGAGGTCCAGCACGACGTCGAGGCGCTCAAGTCCCGCTCGGCGGCCGCGTGGATCCAGCTCTTCGACGACCGCTATCGCCGCAACATTTACCCGTACGGGTCGGGTGTCTGGGGCAAGAAGGAGTGGGTGGTGCCCTTCATCGATAACGAGAACATCGTGTCGATGTACGAGGGCAACTCGAACCTTCTGTGGGCCGACCGGTTCGGCAAGCAACTCCACGTCGAAGATCTGTGGATCAAGCAGTGCGGCAACTCGCACACGGGGTCGTTCAAGGACCTGGGCATGACGGTCCTGGTCTCGGTGGTCCGCCAGATGATCGCCGGCGGCGTGCCGATCGATGCGGTCGCCTGCGCCTCCACCGGCGACACCTCGGCGGCGCTGGGCGCCTACTGCGCTGCCGCCGGCATTCCGGCCGTGGTGCTCCTGCCCAAGGACAAGGTCTCGATCGCCCAGCTCGTGCAGCCGCTCGCCAACGGCGCGCTCGTGCTGTCGCTCGATACGGACTTCGACGGGTGCATGGCCGTCGTGCAGGAGATCACGAAGGAAAAGCGGATCTACCTCGCCAACTCGATGAACAGCCTGCGCATCGAGGGGCAGAAGACGGTTGCCATCGAGATCGTGCAGCAGTTCGACTGGGAGGTGCCCGACTGGATCGTGATTCCGGGCGGCAACCTCGGCAACGTGCACGCGCTGGGGCAGGGGTTCGTGATGATGCAGGAGCTGGGGCTCATCAACAAGCTGCCGCGCCTCGCGCTGGCGCAGGCCGAGCGCGCCAACCCGCTCTATCGCTCGTTCCAGGACGACTTCAAGACGTTCGAGCCGATCGTCGCGCAGCCCACGCTGGCCACGGCCATCCAGATCGGCAATCCGGTGAGCGTTAAGCGCGCGATTCGAACGCTGCAGCATTTCAACGGCGTGGTCGAGCAGGCCACCGAGCAGGAGCTCGCCGACGAGGCGGCCCGGGCCGATCGCACCGGGATGTTCAACTGCCCGCACACCGGCGTGGCGCTGGCCGTGCTGCGCAAGCTCGTCGAGCGCAAAATGATCCGCTCGAGCGAGCGCGTCGTCGTCATCTCGACGGCCAACGGCCTGAAGTTTGCCGACCAGAAGGCGGCCTATCACATGGGCGCGCTCGAGGGGACCAAGCCGGCGCACCGCAACAAGCCGGTCGAGCTGCCCGCGGATCCCAAGCGGGTAGCCCGGGCCATCGCTCGCCACGTCGAGAAGGCGCGGCTGCTGGTGTCATGATGGGTGCGGAGCCGCCGAAGAAGCCGCTCGGTCCCAGCACGCTGTCGGTGCACGGCGGTGAGCCTCGTCCCAAGCCGGCCAACTCGCTGACGACGCCGATCGTGCAGACGGCGACCTTCACGTTCGCCAACACCCAGGAGCTGAAGGACCACTTCGACGGCAAGATCGACCGCGTCGAGTACGGGCGCTACGGCAACCCGACGCAGAAGGTCGCCGAGGCCAAGCTGGCGACGCTCGAAGGCGCCGGCGACTGCCTGCTCTTCTCAAGCGGCATGGCCGCCATGACGACCGCACTCTTCGCCATGCTGTCCCGCGGGACGCACGTGGTGGTCACCGACGACAGCTATCGGCGCACCCGGCAGTTCCTCTACCAGACGCTGCACCGCTACGGCATCGAGGTGTCCACGGTGCCGGCCGGGGACTACGAGGCGCTGGAGGACGCGATTCGCCCGACCACGCGCGTGCTGCTCAGCGAATCGCCGACGAATCCGTACAACCGCGTGCTGGACCTCGAGCGCTTCGCGGCGATCGGCCGCCGGCACCGCGTGAAGACGGTGATCGACGCGACCTTCGCAACGCCTTACAACGTGCGACCGCTCGAGTGGGGCGTGGACGTCGTGATGCACTCGGCGACGAAGTATCTCGGCGGCCACAACGACCTGCTTGCTGGCGCGATCCTCGGCTCGCGCGAGATCGTGGACGCGGTCCGCAGCCTGCAGGGGATCACGGGGGCGATCGTCGACCCGTTCGCCGCCTATCTCCTGGCCCGCGGCCTCAAGACGTTCGCGCTCCGCATCGAGCGGCACAACAGCAACGCCCAGGCCCTCGCCGAATTCCTCGAGGCCGATCCGCGCATCGCGGCCGTGCACTACCCGGGGCTGGCTACGCACCGCGAGCACGACGTCGCCAAGCGGCAAATGCGGGGCTTCGGGGGCGTGGTCTCGTTCGAGGTGCGCGGCGACATCGATGCGGCCGCTCGCGTCGTGGACGCCTGCACGATCCCGCACCTGGCCGTCTCGCTGGGCGGCGTGGAGAGCCTCATCGAACAGCCGGCGATCATGAGCTTTTACGAGCTCACCACCGAGGAGAGGCTCGAGATCGGCATCAAGGACAACCTGATCCGCTACTCGGTCGGCATCGAGGATCCGGACGACCTCATCGCCGACCTCGCGCAGGCCCTCGACCGTCTGGGCTAGCCTCGCGCGCGCGTCGCGGCCCGGCGGCGCGCCCGACCCCGCCGGCGCCACTGGTGAATGGCGTAGGTCGCCTTTTCCTCCGGTCGACACAGCACAATCCGTCCGGGCGAAACGCCGCGAACGCGGCCCGGCGAAAC